>WNFG01012953.1_pt1 | contig 14360 bp, 7 predicted proteins | sample 5400431 | NCBI WGS metagenome assembly WNFG01 (sample SAMN13153346, study PRJNA577476) | soil metagenome | isolation source: 120 cm saprolite under Douglas fir tree site 2 hole 3 replicate 2 | place: USA:California | collected 2015-04-18
ACCAATGCCGCCGCCACCGGTACCCAGAGCAGCAGCGTCGGCCGCGTGATCCGATAGGGCACGATGAAGAAAACCCCGAGCAGCGCCACAAAACTGAGCGTCAGGGCCGAGGCCGCGGTGCTAAAGGCAGCCCTGGGGTTAACCGTAGTGACCAGGCGATAACCGTCGACCAGCTCGGCCGAGACGTACCAGGTCAACAGCACGATCAGGATCGGCCAGCCGGGGACCGCAAAAAACTCGTGACGGATTTCAGCGCTGCGCAGGTTAAACGCGATCAGAAACGCAGCCGCCACGGCGACGCCGTCGACCAGGGCCAGCAGCAACCGCCGCTCCCAGAGCAATCGGCCGCGACGATCGCCCGCTTCGAGCACATCCGCTGCCTCGCTATCCGTAGGAGGAATCTCCTCCGCACATACGGCATGCGAAGGAGATCCCCCGGGAATCGGCACTTACGGAAGCATCGCGATTTGATCGCGCTGCTTAAACACCGGTTTTCAGCAGCACATCGACGCGGCGATTGCGCCTGAGCTGCGGATCACTGAACGAGCCCGTCTGAATCTTGGAAGCGGGCACCCCGGCATGCACCAGTGCATCATGAACTGCGCTCACCCGGCGGTTGCTCAGGTCCTGGTTCAAAGGCTCTGTGCTGGCCGAATTTATCGAGCCGTCGATGCCGAGCTCGAGAGACGGATTTTGCGCCATATACGCCGCGATCTCGGAGATCGTGCTCATCCCTGAAGGCTCGATGTCCGAGGCATTGCTGTCAAACGTGATTTCCCGATAAGGAGTCCAGCGACTAACCATTCCAACCTGGCCCTGGGCGCCTGTCGGTCCCGTTTGACCTGGCTCGCCCACGTCACCAGAGGGGCCTGCCGGACCGGCGCTACCGGCCATCGCGTATCCTTGCGCTCCTGTCTCTCCACTGACGCCCTGCGCACCCTCTGCGCCGGAAGCACCTTGGGCACCGGTGGGACCAACCAATGTCGCGCCGTTAGCGCCCGTCCCTCCGGCTAAGCCCTGCGCGCCAGCCGGACCTACAGGACCATTCGGGCCGGCGGGACCGATCAGGCTGGGGCCCTGAGCGCCCGTCTCTCCGGTTGCGCCCTGCATCCCAGCGGGACCCATATAGCCAGTTGCTCCGCGAGCACCGGGCACAACCGCGCCCGAAGCGCCCATCGGTCCGGCTGGACCCTGCGCGCCCATGGGACCCGTGGGGCCCTCAGCCCCCGCCGGGCCCGCCATCACGTAACCCGGGGCACCCGTCGCTCCAACCGAGCCCTGCGGGCCCGCGGGACCGGCTGGGCCCTGATAACCCCGCGGGCCGACGAGCGGTGCTTCGACCGGTGCCAGCGCCACCTGATCCGGAGGCTGCACAGTGCTGCATCCAGCCGCGAATATCGCGGCCGCCGCGACCAACATGATGCGCCTCAAAGGTATAACCTCAGTCCTTCCAGTCATTCTCAGTATCTCCGTCCTGCGTTCCATCGTATTACCTCCGTTCGCAAATTAAACCGAACCGTCTCGATTTTGATACACATCACAACTTGTCTTTGCCCACCGGCTACAATTAGAGACTGCATACTGCGATCGCTCGTATTGATACCTTGGACCGTATCAATATTGTAACACCTGCGTACTGAGTATTCGTCCCGGCATCCATCGTGTGCTCGCGGTTCGCGCGACGCAAAGGGCTTGACCTGTATTTCGACCTTGGTAGTTCTATAGAGAACCGATCTCGTTGAAACCGGCGCGTGAGCGATACCGCGACAGATACGCAATAGACTTTGCGTACGGCCGCAGAACTGATTACTTTAAGTGAGTATAAGCGATTCGGGAGAAATGTTTATCGGATAAGTCGATTAGGCGATCGGCCGCTCGCGGCGCACGTACTTCGCTGGCTTGTCATCGCGCAGCGCGATGAACTTTGAATGGCGTAGATGGTTTACATCCGTCCAATCCGCATACTCTATCTGCGCGACAAGTTGCAGTTTCAACCAGCGACATTCCGCCATCTTGTCGGCCGTGAGACCGCGCGGCCGTCGCTCTTGATCCCGAGCGCGCGGTATCCGTCGAATTTTAATTTCATATTCCCAATTCGGCCCTTCCGGCAGTTCCGCTGCGGCAAGGCATTGCATGGGCTCGACGAAACACGCTGGTTGTCCGGCGCGTTGTTTTGGAATCCTGGTTACCACCGCGATCACTATAGCAACGCCTCGATCGCGGCGTGCAGCGCCATCCGTGCGCGATTGCATCGCGCCGTCCAAGGCGCGCAAAATCCTGGTAGGGCACTTCACCGGCCCGTCTGCACGCGGGTTGTCGATGCTCCCCTCTGCCACGCAGGAATGATGCAGAACGAGGAAATCGCCGGGATTTTCGACGACGTAGCCGATATGCTCGAAATCGGCGGCGAGAACTTTTTTCGCGTCCGCGCCTATCGTAACGCTGCCCGCGCTGTGCGCGACTTTCCGGTCGCGATCGGAGACCTTCCTCGCGATCGCTTCAGGGAGATTCCTGGATTCGGCGCTGACCTCGCCTCCAAGCTCGCGGTTCTGCTGGAGACCGGCGATCTGCCGATCCGTATCGAGTTGATGCGCTCCTTTCCGATCGGGCTGCGCGAACTTAAACATCTACCCGGACTTGGACCCAAGCGGATCAAGTTGCTCGCCGACCGCCTGGGAATCCGCAATCGCGAAGAACTCAAGCACGCAATTGAAGCCGGCCTGCTCCGCACGATCCACGGCTTTGGCGCCAGGATGGAGGAGCGGCTGCTCGAGGCGCTCGCTCGCGAGCCAGCGTCTGCGGCGTCTCGCCGCATCGGTTACGCGGACGCGCGGATTTCCGCCGATGCGCTGCTCAACCATATGTACGGCTGCATCGGCCTCGAGCAAATAGCGGTGGCAGGCAGCTTTCAGCGGCGACTCGAAACGATCGGCGATTTGGACCTCGTCACCTCATCGGCCAACGCCAACCCGGTGATTGAACGCTTCCTGGCCTTTCCCGGAATTATCAAAACGCTCGGGTCGGACCCGACGCGAACCACCGTGGTCCTGAACAGCGGTGTTCAGGTCTGCCTCCGCGTCGCGCCGCGTTCGAGTTGGGGAGCTGCGCTCATTTGTTTCACCGGCTCCCAGGCGCATTACGTTCAAATCCGGCGCGCCGCACACGACCGGGGACTTCTGCTCAACGAACGTGGTCTTTACCGCGACGGCAAGTTGGTGGCGGGCGCAGAAGAAGGGGATGTCTATCGAGAGCTCGGCCTCGCGTGGATTCCACCCGAACTGCGCGAGGATCGCGGCGAGATCGAGGCCGCGCGCGATCAACGTCTCCCGCATCTGATAGCTCTGACCGATTTGCGCGGCGACCTGCATGCGCATTCCACGTGGACCGACGGGCGGGCCTCGATCGAGGAGATGGCGGTCGGCGCCCGCGGCGCCGGCCTTGAATATTTCGCGCTGACTGACCACTCGCAGCGCCTCGCGATGGCCCACGGGCTCGATCCGGCGCGCTTGCGCGAGCAATGGAGAGAAATCGACGCGGTCGCGGCGCGCGTCAGCGGCATCAGCATCCTTCGTGGTATAGAGGTGGACATCCTCGACGATGGTACGCTCGACCTGCCCGACGAAGTGCTCGCCGAACTCGACTGGGTCGTCGCATCGGTCCACTCAAAGCTCAACATGGACTCCGTCTCGATGACCCGCCGAATAGTCCGTGCAATCCGCAACCGTAACGTCGACGTTATCGGTCACCCGAGCGGCCGCGTCATAGACCATCGCCCGCCGAGCGACTTCGATTTGAGCGAAATCTTGCGCATCGCTCGCGAGGAAGGATGCGCGCTGGAGGTTAACTCACAGACCGATCGGCTCGACCTTAGCGATGCCGCCTCGATAGCGGCCAAGCGGGCCGGAGTCAAGCTCGTGGTTTCGAGCGATTCACATTCGCCGCGCGGGTTTGGCCTCCTGCAGTACGGCGTCAATCAGGCGCGGCGCGGATGGCTGGAGCCTGCGGACGTGCTCAACACTCAACCGCTCGCGAAACTGCGCCAGCGGCAACGGCTATCGCACGTTTAGCAAAGAAGGCCGCGTCCCCAGAGTTACTAATGCACTGCGTACCGGAAAACATAGTGATGAATGCGAACGGCTGAACGGCGTAAACTGAACAAGCGTGGAAAAGTGCGTGGAAAGGTCCCGGACGCAAACTACAGCGACCGGAATCGGCTTGGCAAGAAGTCGGTTCGCTCAAGCCTTAGCGGAACAGAGAGAACTTAGAAGGTCTGTCAATTGTACGGGGTCGATCGGCTTGGTCAGGTGACGATCGCAACCCGCCGCTAGTGAGCGCTGCTGATCCTCTTTTTGTCCATAACCGGACGCGGCGATTATTATCAGCCGATCGCCCGCCGGCTGTGCGCGCAACCTTCGGGCAACTTCGTAACCATCGATGCCCGGGAGGCCGATGTCGAGCACTACTGCATCGGGACGGAACTCTGAAGTTAGTTTGATTGCAGCGTAGCCATCGTACGCCAGCTGCACTTCGAAACCCGACCACTGCAGCAATTGACCAACCGTCTGCGCTACGTCTTGATTGTCATCGATAACTAAAACTCGAAGTCCATTGGATGGCGGTTGCGACACCTCCGGCTGCGCGGATTCAACTGAAGGGAGTCCCTCGTCACGCAACAATGGTAGTCTGACGACAAACTCACTTCCTTTGTTCGGTCCGGCGCTAAAGACATCCACGTTGCCGCCATGCAAATCGACCAGATGCCGTACCAATGTCAGGCCGACGCCGAGGCCGTCATGATGGGCATTGGGTGGACGCTCGCCCTGTGAGAAAAGATCGAAAATATTCGAAAGCATCTCCCTCGAAATCCCGGCTCCATTGTCGACCACTCGGAAAACTACATCATTGTCTTCCTGATTCGCCGCGAGAGATATCGTTCCGCCTTCGGGAGTGTACCTCGCTGCGTTGTTTAGCAAGTTGCCCAGAACTTGAGCGATGCGGCCCGCATCAGCTTTTATCCTCAATGGCCGCGCTGGTGCTGAAATGGAGAAACGATGCCCGCGGGCATCAAGCAGCGGCTTGCTGATCTCGACCGCAGTGCGAATCGCCTCGGAAACTTCCAGGGGTTCCTGCTTGAGTTGAATCTTGCCGCGCGTAATCCGCGAGACGTCCAGAAGATCGTCGACCAGGCGGGTGAGATGCTTCACTTGCCGCTCGATAACCGCTTGGGCCCAGTTCAGCCGGTTGGGATCCGAACCCACGCGTCGCAGCAACTCGGCCGCATTTCGGATCGGCGTCAACGGATTACGCAGTTCATGGCCCAGCATCGCAAGAAATTCGTTCTTGTGCCGATCCGCATCCTGAAGCTGCTGATACAACTGCGCATTGTCCAAAGCGATAGCTGCACGATCGGTCAAATCCTCCAGCAACAACAAATCCGGATCACTGAACACACGACCGACTGAGCCCGCCGCAAAACACGCCACGCCGACAATGCGGCCTCGAGCGATCACCGGGAACATGCCTCCTGAACGAAGCGTCGGCACATCGGCCAACTGATCTGGCGCGGTCTCAGCTCCGGGCACCGGCTGTCCAAACGAAGGGATCGAATCCTCATCCTCGAAAAATTGCGGCTTGCGCGTAGCGAGCGCCTGTTCGATGCCTGGCGCGAGCGGCGCTGGAACTGTCTCGGCCGAAGTATTGCCCTGCAGCCCGCCCGCGGTTATCCACGCGAGCTCAGTCCTCTCGAGCTCGCCGCGTGGATTGACCGCCGTGAAGCTGCAAACGTCAGCCAGCGAAGGAACTACCATAGAGAACAGCTCATGAACCGTGGTCCAGAAATCAAGTGAACTGAAGAGCGCCCGCGTGGCGTCGGCCAGCATGATTGAACGCCGGCTCGCTTCCTCCGCGGCCGCGCGCGCGGCCTGCTCCCGGGCCAGGGCTATTCGTTCATCGACCTGCCGCTTGGCGGCTTGCGTCATACAAAACAGATCGACGAAGACCTTCACCTTAGTCCGCAATATTTCCGGAACCACCGGCGAGAGGATGTAATCAACCGCTCCAAGTGAGTATCCCTGCATGGTAAGCATTTCGTCGGGAAAGGCGGTGATAAAAATAATCGGCGTGTGGGCCGATTTTTTGCGCTTACGTATCAGTGCGGCGGTCTCGAGGCCATCCAGGCCAGGCATATTCACGTCCATCAGGACAACCGCGAATTCATGTTCGAGCACCAATCTCAGAGCTTCTTCGCCGGAACCCGCGGTGAGGATCTCTTGCTGCAACTCCTGCAAAATCGATTCGAATGCCAGGAGCTTGTCCGCGCGGTCGTCGACCACCAGGATTTTGGCCTCGTAGTTCTCAGGGTCGTACAACCGGGACCCGCCGCTCATGACTCCCATACCATCGACCTCACGCGGAATTCATGCTTGCGCATCGCCCACCAGGCCTAACGATGCAGGCTCAACGATGCAGCCACGAGCGCAGGACCGTCAGCAGGGTATCCGTGTCCACCGGTTTCGACAGATAGTCCCACGCCCCCGCCTCCATGCACTTTTCGCGATCGCCCTTCATCGCCTTGGCGGTCACCGCGACAATCGGCAGGTCCTTGCGATGCTGGAGTTTGCGTATTTCCAGCATCGTATCAATCCCGTCCATTTCCGGCATCATAATATCCATCAGAACGATGTCAACCGGCGATTTTTCCGACAACAGCCGGATCGCATCGCGGCCATTATCCGCGGAAACAACGTTCATGCCCTGTTCTTCGAGCACCGATGAGAGCGCGAAAATATTGCGCATGTCATCATCGACAATCAGAACATTTCTACCAGCAAGGATATCGGTTGAATGATAGAGCGTGTCCAACACCTTGTACTGGGCCTCGGGAAGCTTTTCAAGCTTTCGATGAAGGAAAAGACTGACCTGATCCAGCAAGCGTTCCCTGGAATGGATCGGACGGATGACGGAGCCGCCGCTTGAGACATGCAACGCGCCGCTCCCGCCTCCATTAGGATCGTGTTCCGTTAATTCACTGTAGGTAATAATCGGAAGGTTCGAGACGAGCGACTCGGATTGGGACGATTGCATTAGGGCCCCCAGACCGGATGCCTCTGGATTGACGATTATGCAGTCGATCAGCCTTGAGATACTGCACAGTGCGTTCGCGACTTTCTTCTTTCGGCTCAACTACGAGCACGCTTTTGAATTGGCGCGTTATGTAGTCGTGCAGACGCGCCAGGAAGGCATCCAGAATATCCTTGCTATGGACCGGCTTGGATAAGAACGCCAACGCCCCGGTGGCTAGCGCCCGTTCACGCGAATCGTCAGTGGAAATCACGCAGACCGGTATATGGCGGCTGGTTAGATCGTTCTTGATGCGGTCCAACACCCGCCAACCGTCGAGATCGGGCAGATAGATGTCCAGCGTGATGGCGGAAGGTTTGTATTCCGTGGCCAACGCCAATGCGGAAGCGCCAAGCGATGTGACAATGCCTTTGAAACCCTTCTCACGCGCAGCGTCCAGTAAAAAGCGTGCGAACGCAAGATCGTTTTCCACTATCAATAGAACCCGGTCATTTTGCCGGATGCTGGCCCGATCGTCGCCGACTTCGTCGATGGGTCTAAACATTTCGGGGGCGGCGGAAGCCACCGCCGGAGTGATATGCACCTCCGGCATCACGTTCACGCTTCCCGCGATTTGCTGCATGCCGTCGCCGTGTGATTCGGGCGCTCGCCCAATTGCACTTTCGCGTTGAAAAGCCGCTGACGCTGCAACCGCATCCGCGCCGTTGTGGTAGGTGGAAGCGCTTGGATTGGGTTTGCGGAGGGTCCGCACTGGTGAATAGGTCTGTGGCAAGTACAAAGTGAACGTACTGCCTCTGGCCGGAGTGCTTGCGAGGCGGATCTCACCACCCAGCAGCCTGGACAGCTCGCGGCTGATTGCCAGCCCCAAACCCGTCCCGCCATACTTGCGGCTGGTGCTGCCGTCCGCCTGCTGGAAGGCTTCGAAGATGATCTGCTGCTTGTCGGCGGAGATACCGATACCTGTATCGGAGACCGAAAACGCCATCACGTTGCCGGCACGGTTCAGGTCTTCGTGTTCCGGATTCCATCCGCTTTGGACCGCCTCGATCGTCAGCTTTACCTGGCCGCTCTGGGTGAACTTAAACGCGTTGGAAAGCAGGTTCTTGATGATCTGCTGCAGCCGTTTGGAGTCGGTCAGCATCGAGGCCGGCAGCCCCGGGTCCAGCCGAGCTACGAAATCGAGGTTCTTGGCCTCGGCCACATGGCGGAAGGTACGTTCCACGTATTGCTGCAGTTCGTCGAATTCCACTTCGCTCGGATCGACCACAACGGTGCCCGATTCGATCTTCGATAGATCGAGGATGTCGTTGATGAGCATCAGCAGCTCGTTGCCGGAAGAGTGAATGGTCTTGGCAAAGCCGGTTTGCTTGACGTTGAGATTTCCTTCGGTGTTTTTGCAGAGCTGGTCGGAAAGTATCAACAGACTATTCAAAGGTGTGCGCAGCTCGTGCGACATATTGGCCAGGAACTCGGATTTGTATTTGGAGGTAAGCGCGAGCTGTTCGGCTTTTTCCTCCAGCGCCTGACGTGCCTGTTCCACCTCCTGGTTCTTGCGCTCGACTTCCTCGTTCTGATGCACCAGCAGCCGGGCCTTTTCCTGAAGTTCCTGGTTGGTCTGCTGCAGTTCCTGTTGGCGGCTTTGCAGCTCCTGAGCGAGCGACTGCGATTGTTTGAGCAAATCCTCCGTCCGCATGTTCGCTTCGATGGTGTTGATGACGATTCCAATACTCTCAGTTAGCTGATCCAGGAACGCCTGGTGGCTCGAGTTGAAGCCTTCCAGCGAGGCTAACTCTAGTATTCCTCTGACCTGACCTTCGAATATGACGGGCAGGATCAGAATACTCTGTGGGAGCGAGTCGCCGAGCCCGGAGGAAATCCGTACATGATCGTCAGGTACGTTGTAGAGCACGATCTTGTCTTTTTCCAACGCGCACTGGCCGACGAGCCCCTCGCCCAATTCAATATTTTTTCGCGTCCGATTCTGGCCCTGCGCCGCATAGCTGGCCAGCAGGGTTAGCCGCTGAGCCTCCTTCATCGAGTCGAGCACGTAAAAGACCGCGTGTTGCGCTCTGACGACCGGAGCGAGCTCGGAGAGAATCAGCCGTCCTACCGTGTTGAGGTCTTTTTGTCCCTGGAGCATACGGCTGAACTTAGCGAGATTGGTCTTTAGCCAGTCCTGCTCTGTGTTCTTTTGGGTAGTATCTCTGAGGTTGCGGATCATCTCGTTGATCGTATCCTTCAGCGCCGCGACTTCGCCCTGGGCTTCGACTGTAATCGATCGCGTCAGGTCGCCCTGAGTGACCGCGGTAGCAACCTCCGCGATCGCGCGGACCTGAGTAGTCAGATTGGCCGCGAGTTGGTTAACGTTCTCGGTCAATCCTTTCCACGTACCCGCCGCGCCAGGCACCTTTGCCTGCCCGCCCAGCTTGCCTTCGACGCCGACTTCGCGCGCGACCGTGGTGACCTGATCCGCGAAGGTAGCCAGTGTGTCGATCATGCTATTGATCGTGTCGGAGAGGGCCGCGATCTCACCCATCGCCTCCACGTTCAGCTTTCGTTTGAGATCGCCGTTGGCAACGGCGGTGACGACTTTCGCAATACCACGAACCTGGCTGGTGAGATTGCCCGCCATGAAGTTGACGCTGTCGGTCAAATCCTTCCAGGTGCCGGAAACTCCCTGGACCCGGGCCTGGCCGCCGAGAATACCTTCGGTGCCGACCTCGCGCGCGACGCGGGTGACTTCGGAGGCGAACGATCCAAGCTGATCGACCATCGTATTGATGGTGTTCTTCAGCTCCAGAATCTCGCCCTTGACGTCGACCGTAACGATGTTGCGCACCTGGCCGGTCAGGTTTCCCGCCATTGAGTTAACGCTGTCGGTCAAGTCCTTCCAGGTTCCCGCCACGCCCTGCACGTCGGCCTGTCCGCCCAACCGCCCTTCCGTGCCGACTTCGCGCGCCACCCGCGTGACCTCCGCTGCGAACGAGCGCAGCTGGTCCACCATCGTGTTGACGGTGTTCTTCAACTCCAGAATTTCGCCCTTCACGTCGACCGTGATCTTCTTGGACAAGTCGCCGCTCGCCACCGCGGTCGTGACGTCGGCGATGTTGCGCACCTGACCGGTCAGGTTGCTCGCCATGAAGTTGACGCTGTCGGTAAGGTCCTTCCACGTCCCCGCGACCCCTTTGACGTCGGCCTGGCCGCCCAACCGGCCTTCCGTACCCACTTCGCGCGCCACGCGCGTGACTTCCGAGGCGAACGAGCTCAGCTGATCGACCATCGTATTAATGGTGTTCTTCAGCTCCAGAATCTCGCCCTTGACGTCGACCGTAATCTTCTTCGACAGATCACCGTTGGCCACCGCCGTCGTCACCTGCGCGATGTTTCGCACCTGCGCGGTCAGGTTGCCGGCCATCGAGTTGACGCTGTCGGTCAGGTCCTTCCAGGTCCCCGAAACGCCCTCGACTCGCGCCTGTCCGCCGAGCTTGCCCTCGGTGCCGACCTCCCGCGCCACCCGCGTGACTTCGGAGGCGAAGGAGCTCAGCTGATCCACCATCGTATTGATGGTGTTCTTCAGTTCGAGGATTTCGCCCTTGACGTCGACCGTGATTTTTTTGGACAGATTGCCGGTCGCGACCGCGGTGGTCACGTCGGCGATGTTGCGCACTTGGCCAGTCAGGTTGCTGGCCATGAAATTGACGCTGTCGGTGAGATCCTTCCACGTGCCCGAAACGCCTTCGACCTGTGCTTGGCCGCCGAGCTTGCCCTCGGTGCCGACCTCGCGCGCGACGCGTGTGACTTCCGCCGCGAAGGAGCTGAGCTGGTCGACCATCGTGTTGATCGTGTTCTTGAGCTCGATCTCAAGGGCCATCGTCTGCCCGAGATCGCCTTGAGCCACCGCGCCAATCACCCGCGCCGTCTCGGTTGTGGGATGCACCAGGTCGTCGATCAGACCGTTGACGCACTCGATCGAATCACGCCAAAAGCCACGTACATATCCGACCGATGCGCGTTTGTTGAGCTTGCCTTCCCGGCCTACCACCCGGCTCAGGCGCTCCAACTCTCCGTACATCCTTTCGTTCTGCTCAACTACGTCGTTGAATGTCTCGGCTATTTGGCCGAACATGCCTGTCCATTCCGCCGGCAAGCGTACCGAGGCATTACCGCGCTGCAGCTCGGTGAGCGCACTCAAGATTGCCGTCAGCTCACCGGGACCGGCGGGCTCGCGTCTCTCTGCTCTTGAGGTAACCGTCTCTTCCGGCATCTGAATCTCCTGCTAACTGATGCGTCTCGCGCAGATTTGGACAACGTTACAACAGACCTGGCGAGATCGAAATTCTGAAAACAATATGTAGCGGCAGTGAAGCCTGGCAAGCTCTTTTGATAGCCGGCAGAAGAGATCGGCTGGCGACCTTATGGGAGGACAAACGTCCCCAACATCGAGCGGGCGATCTCCGAGGTTTTGAGCGATTTCTGTGGGGAAACCCTGCCACTCGACTATTTCGAGCCGGGCCCGAAATTCGGAAAGCTCGTATCGCATCCTTCCCCCCACGAGAAATCGGCGATCAGCGACGGACTACGCGCAAAATTCGTCTAGGACAGCACCAAGCCGTCCGATAGTAACTAGAATTCCAGTGAAATACTTACAAAAATCGTCAGCTCTACCTTACAAATGGTCAAAATTTTACAAAGCCTGCAGCCGCTAATAGACGCCTGCAGCCAACTCAGGTCCTAACGGCTCCAAACCAAACGAGTCCCCCACAGGACCTACCGCGCGCGAATCTTTGTGCTCGTCGAGAGTTCGCCCTCAAGGATCTCGCGTGACGATGGCTGTGCAAAAGCGCGTTCCTCGAGAGCGGTTGTCAACCGATGCAGCGTAGCATCCTGTCCGGCTGTTCCGACAGAGATATGTGAGTGCCGGTCATAGCACTCGACCGTTTCGTTATACGCTATTTTGCCAGAATTGAGCAATTTAAATCGGTGGAAATAGATATAGTCAAGTTTCTCATCCTCACCTTTATACGTGACGAAGACCTTCCGACGGTCAATGATCGTAGCTGTAGGTCTATCCAGGATTTGTTGATCCGATGGCGTATACAGTCTACTCGCGAAAAATACGGTATCACCACGCCTGCCGAAGACCACACTGACATGGTCGGGACTTTCAACATCGGAAGACCCTGTGTGCATATATCCACCCCAGTCTCCGACGAAATCGAAGCTGGCTTTTGGAAGCACAAGAACGTTGGGCTCTGAACCCGACCCAGGAGCCATCTGCGACCAGGGGACTGATGCGAACCGTGGATCGCCGGAAATTTCATTGGACGGTGGTAAGGGTACCTTGTACGCTGCAGAGCTTCTGACACTTGGATCGTAAAATGACCACAGCAGCAGAATGAGACCAAATGTGCACGTGAGGGCGAGCAGGAGCGCCGCGAACTTCACGATGCGATCCTGTCTGCGTTTGTCCACCAGACTTGCGGAAAATGCCCGAGGTCTCTTACTTCTCGAGGAAACTGTACTCCGATAGGCTCAGAACCATCGGCGCGGGGGCATCAGGCGGTAGCGCTGGCGCTACCGGGCTTCCACTGGCGCGGCGTTTCAAGGGTACCCTCCTCAAGCAGTTTCCTGCTGGCGTCCCTCGCCATACAAATTCCCATGGAGGCGGTCCAAAAGAAATAGATTCCGAACAGTGCCCAAAACGAAATGGCGCCATTCCACGCCAGCGGACCCGTCTTGAAGAAGGGCATCGCGGTGAGCGGGACAAAGCTGAGGCCCGTGAAAATCGCCCAACTACTTACCTAACGCGGGAACACGGGACGCGCGCTTTTATCTGCCAGGCCGACTAGACCAGCGGCGATGGCCTGCACCGAAGTAACGGCGTAGGTGATGTTAAATAGGAAAAAGCCCAAATCGTTGAGCGTGCGGACCAGGTTCGGATCGATATCCGGGCGGGACGCCGCGGCCGCCCATATCGCGGGGCAAAACATCACCACCCAGGCGGTAAGGGTACCGCCGATAAGCTGAATGATCGTCAAGACCGGGCTTGAGCCTTCGATCCGCCACATGACCACGGTGAGTTGGGCCGTCCACGGAATCCCCAGCACGGCGACCAGAGCGGCCATGCTGTTCCCGAAGAGGATCGCGTTGTGGTGCAGCGCAAAGTGCGTGGCGAGTTCTTGCGCGCCCAGATTGGGCGATGCCGGCGGCAGGTTGTGTCCGAACCACGCCCAGAAAATGGTAAAAAGAATTTCGAAAGCGAAACCGCACTGCGCGGCGAGCAACTGATATTTAAGGTTTTCTTTTGTAGTCATTTAATTAACCTTGAGCTCTGAGCAGGCGCAGGCGCCCACTATTCGGATCATTGCTCTGGGAGGTTCGCGCGGACATAGGCCGCGAGCCGAATCGGTGAAGCGACTAGACACCGGTTCGACAAGGCGACTATTGCGCCGGCTCTCAAGCGCCAGGCGCGCGCTCACAACCGACTGTCTAAACTACAGACCGTGGCGCAACAGGCGCCCCGGAAGCGCACCGGTCTCGCGCCCATCCTCGAAAGTGACTTCACCGTTGAGCACGACGGCTTTATAACCCTCGGCGCGCTGCACCCGGCGCCACTCGCCGCCGGGAAAATCGTGCGCGATCTCCATCGGCATCACTTTGAGCCGCTCGAGGTCGTAAACGACGATGTCAGCCGCCGCGCCCTCGATCAGCGTGCCGCGGTTGCGAAAACCGGCGCACAGCGCAGGATGAGCGCTCAGCCTCCAGTGCGCCTCTTCGAGCGAGATCACCGGATTGTCGCGGGCGAATTTTACCAGCGTCTCGGTCGCATAGCGGCCGCCGGTGAAGAACTTGGTATGGGCGCCGCCGTCGGACAGCCCGAAGATCGGAACGGCCTCGGACTTGATCATTTCACTCATGTGCTCGAGTTTCTGGTTAATTGACGGCGTATAGAACTCGGCGTTAAGGCTATCGGCGACCGCAATATCGAGCAGCACATCGACCGGATGCTTGCGTTCTGCATCTGCGATTTCGCCGATCGCCTGATTCTCGTACTTCTTAAGCTCGGGTTGGCGGCATTCGAGCACGATAATGTCGCGGACACTATTGGTGACCAACCCCGTCATCTCCTCAATCCGCCGCAACTCAGGCCGGCGTTCGGGGTCGGCCAACTTGAGTAGGCGATCCTCTATTTTTCCGACGGTACATTCGCGCCAAGCTGGCATGTCGTCCCACAGATTCCAGTCCTTAAACGTGAAGGCGAAGTTTTGCTCCATCGTTTC
>WNFG01002896.1_pt1 | contig 14359 bp, 7 predicted proteins | sample 5400431 | NCBI WGS metagenome assembly WNFG01 (sample SAMN13153346, study PRJNA577476) | soil metagenome | isolation source: 120 cm saprolite under Douglas fir tree site 2 hole 3 replicate 2 | place: USA:California | collected 2015-04-18
GATTCCTATCCTCTTCGACGCGGACAACGACAGTGACGTCGTCATTGAAGACCGTCTGCCATTCTCGCCGCTTCTGGCGCGCGTGCTCGGTACGAATGACGATGCCCTGCACGCGTTCGACCATCCGCTCTTTGCCAACGAGCGCCTGGACGATTACCGGCGCCTGGTCGCGGAGAACATGGGCCATCCGTATCTCGATCTGGACTTGACCGTGGCCCGTTTCGCCTTGCGCACGCTCCTCGGCGGAGACTTCGAGGCCATCGACCTCGCCGTCGTCTCGCGTCCTCCGAACGCATCGCCTCTCTGGTTTGCCGAGGATCGGGAAATGATCGAGGAGGACCTTGCGGCCAAGGAGCATGGCGCGAGCGACGAATTCACTGATCGGCTCATCGGTCTCTTCCTGTCTGTGACGCCGAAGGGGGAGGAAAGGCCGTACTTCAACTCTCCGACGGGCGTTCGGGTGGAGCATGGAAAGGTGCGCGTCATGGCGCGTGACCGCTTCGACCTTTTCGGGCTCAGGGCATCGGAGCGGATGACGTTCGACCGTTTCCGTGCGCTGTTGGCAGCACAATTGGACGGAGCACCGGAGCGGCTGGCGGCGTTGAAGTATCCGGTTACGGCGAGAGTGATCGCAGAGGGTATCGGCGCCGAGGCGCGTAAAATAGCCAAGCATGATGACGTGAAGGTGCTGTTCATCGACGGCGTCGGCGGGTGGAATCCGGCCACGAGCGGCCTGATCGAGGTTCGGCTGCGCGCGGAGCTGCCGCCCCAGATCGACTTCCATCGCATCGTCGGCGCCAACGCGATGTACGCGGCGCTCCCCAACGCGCCGGGGGGCATCGTCTTCGTGATGGATGCGCTGCGGTCGATGACCGAGGCGCTCTTCGATCCGAGCGTCGATCTGGCGGCGGTCGTCGGCTCTGCCTTGGTGCCGGCGACGTTCTGATTCTCAAAGGTTTCGAAGAGCCCGTGCGGCGAGCTTCTTCGAACGCTCGATCTTCTGCTCCTGGCTGCCGCCGCCACCAATACTGATGCGCACGATCGTCTCGCCTTTGAGAACGTAGAGGGCACCGGCGATGCGATTGCCGCTCCAGACAGCGGCATCGCCGATCCCTCTCACCTTGAGGGCGGAGCTCTGGTGCTCCCCCTCCGCTTCCCGCGACGGCGGAGCCGTCTTCATGGCGACGGAGCGGTCACGGTCCTCATCGCCGTCCTTTTCGCCGTTCTTTTCTTCAGCGGCGTTGGCGAAGTGGCCGCGCCAGAAGGCGGTGGTCTGGCCGCGCATGACGTCGAGGCTGATCGAGTTGGTGAACGAGGGGAGCGCGTAGAAACACTGCGATACACGCAGGCCGTTCTCGTCTGACTCCGTCAGCTTGACTGACTTGAGCTGCTCCCCCTGCACGCGCGCGATGTCGCGCGGCGTGAGGAGCTGGCAGGCGTTGGGGAACCGCGGCGAGGACGCCGCGGTTCCGAGCATGAACAGGAATGCTGTCAACATGTTGGTCATCGAGTCAGGTAGGGGGTGGTCGCCGTCCAGACGCTGACCGGTCCGGCGCTGAGGTTGATCGTCTTCACTAGATAGACGCCGCCGTGGCTCAGGGTCTGATTGATGACCGCAATGCCGGAGGTGGAGGAGGTGTCGGCCGTCGTCAGCGAGAGGCTGGTGGCATCGACCAGAGCGAGGCGAACCAGTATCCCCACCGGCGCCGTGGCCACGATGGAGATTCCTGCCGTGTTGTCCGGCAAGGTGATTTGCGACACGAGCTCCTGTCCGGGCGCGAGGGTCGAGGTATTCGTCGCCGTCGTGCCGGGACCGCTCGCCGGCGTGGCGTTGGATGACGAGCTTTCCAGCGTGAAGCTGTCGAGATAGGTCACGCCGTTGCCACGGATTTCGAGCGTATGCGGCCCGGGCTGCAACGGGCCGTATTTCTGACTGAAAACGAACTGCGGGTTCTGCATCGTACCGACAGGCCCGGCGAAACTGATCGTTCCCTGCGATACGCCATCGAGGAAGATCTCCGCCGTCCCCCCCTTCGTGCTCTTCGCGTAGTTGTAGGTGATCGAGCCGAACTGATTCGACGGCACGGTGAAGGCGAGGCTCGCTCTCGGCTTGCCGCTGGCGAACCGGAAGTGTCCGGCGCTGGCGTTGCCATCCTGCAGCGTGTGCCAGCCGTTGGAGTAGGCGATGCGCGAGTCGTCGTCTTCGATCGTCATCACGGCCGGCGGGGCGCAGAAGTTGTTGCCGACCATGAGGTAGGTGCCGGTCGTCGAAGCTGTATCGATCGCCGTGCGGCTCGACGTGACCACGCTGCCCGTCGTGACGAACGTGCGCGCCAACAGGCCGCCGATGACGTCGCCGGCGGCGGCGTTGCCGATCTTCGACGTGGAGAGGACGAGGCGGATCGTGCCGTCAGGCAGGTAGGTCGATTCCGCGTCGCACACGCCCAGCAGATGGGGCTGCCCGACAGCGGTGACGACGGCGCTGGTCAGATCGATCGTGCCGTACTGGAAAGCGACGACGCCGCTCGGGTCGGTGTTCATTTCAACGTAGTACGAGCCGGTGACCGTAGTCGGGAAGTTCCAGAGGATGCGCCACTCCGCGCCGGCGGGAACGCTTGCCAGCGAGGCCACCTTCATCGTGAAAACGAGCTTCTGCGAGCCGTCGGTAGAGAACGGCTCGGCGATCGATACGGACTGGATGTCGAGCGCCGCGTTCGTGGCCGCTGCGCCGTCACCGGTCGGGTCAGTGATCATCGTGACACCGGGAAGCGCGCAGGAGCTGCCGTGGCCCGCGGAGCTGACCGCGTTGCTGCCGCACGAGGAGCCCGCGGCATTCGTGGCCACGATCGAATAGCTGTAGGTTCGCGACGGATCGGCCGTGGGGTCGGTGTAGGAAGTCGACGTCGTGCTGGCGATGGCGGCGCCATCGCGGAGGACCGAGTACTTCGTGATCGGCGAGCCGCCGTTGTTGCCTTCCGACCACGTCAGCCTGGCCAGTGCGCCATTGCGTGTGACGGTGAGCGCCGGAGCGGAGGGGGCGGTCGGCTCGGCGGGATCGAACTCCGCGAACATCCGCCGTCCGCCGGTCTGGCGAAGGATCGACGCGACGGCAGAATACGAGTTGCCGCGTGCCGCGTCGGGCGCCTGAACGCAGGCATCGACGCAGCCGTCGGCGAAGCCGACGAGCGTCCTCCCCTGTTTGTCGATGGTCATATCGTTGAAGTCGAGAAGGTTGCGCGAGATTTCGGCGCCGCCCTTCAGCCAGACCGGACCGCGCTGCACCGGGTCATTCGGAGTGGCGTTGACGAGATGCCAGGTCGAGCCGCCGTCGTAGGTCGCGGCGACGTACATGTTCCAGACGCCCGGGAAGGTGCGCGCGCCGAGGCTGCCGATCGATTTCGTGCCGAGGAAGGCGAACGCGGCGCGGTTGTCATCGCCGGACACGACTTCGGAGAAGACCATGTTGTTGATCCCGGCCGCGGCGCCGACGTCTTTCACGTCGTGCCAGCTCTGGCCGTGATCGTCGGAGATGGCGATGACGGGATGGTTGTCATTGTCCGCGAAGCCGAAATAGACGCGGCCGTTCTTCGAGACGCCGACAGAGGGATCGCTGTTCCCGGCCATGCTGTTGGGCACGGAGCGCACGTTCCACGTCACGCCGTTGTCTTCGGAGACCACGACCGCCTGCTGGCCGCCGCAATCCTTGTTTGGAATGTACGCGGCGCCGTCGGCGCCCACTTTGACGTGGCCGTGAAGACCACCGCATTGCTGACTGAGGTAGATCGGAACGGCGGGCCCGTAGGTCAGGCCGCCATCCAGCGAGAGCGCGCAGTTCGCCAGTGCGATGTCCTGTGCGCAGTAGTAGACGGCGTTGGGATAGAACGCACCGGCAAGGAGCGGCTGGTGGAACGGGCCGCCGCCGACGGTCTGGTGATCGATGCCCGAGGCAATGCCGGCGCCGTGTGACGGAAGCCAGAGGTCGCCATCGTTATCGGTGATGGCCGAGAGACTCTCGGTGCTGCCGAAGACGAGCTGCGAAACGATGGTCCGTCCGACTTTCGAATCGGTCCAGAGAATCGGATCGAAGCTCTCGGTCCCGGTGATCTGTGATTGCTTTGGCGTCCATGTCGAGGTGGGATTGGTGGGACAGGAGTCGTCGAAGGAGATCCGGAACGTGGTGACGAATGACTGGAAGAGCACATTGCCGGTCACCCAGTTCGCGCCGATGGAGGGCTCGCCGGCGTCGGTGCCGAGGCCCGTCGCAAGTTGCGCGGCCGACGGTGTGAAGAGGCTGAATCGCGGCGGTAGTCCGCTGGCTGGTGTGGCGGCCGGGAACGGAACGCGTTGCGGCGCGCTGTGGAACGAGAAACTGGAAGGGGTGGTCGTCGAGTTGTAGTAGACGTTGATGCCGTTGCCGGAGTCGACGAACTGGGGAGCGATCTGGATCAGGAGCGTGCTGCTGACGGTCCCGCTGACGGGGACGAGACTCTCGATCAATCCCGGCGCCGCGCTGATGCCGGTCAGCGGGACGATGGCGCGCCCGATCAGGCGTTGCGGTTGTGCCCGGTCGGCGGTGTAATCGGGATCGGCGAAGACGCTCACCGAAATGGCGCCGCCGAGGGCGATCGTCTCGGGATTCTGCGTCGACCAGTACAACTTCAGGTCGAGAACGCCCGAGACAGAGCCGGAGAACGGACCCGACCAGTAGATGCCGAGCGGGTTCCCGACATAGTCCTCGTTCGTGAACGGGCTGCCGGTCTGCGTGACGGGAACCGTGCCGGCCGGTGGGGAGGTGTCGAAGGTCGCGGTGCCGATCGTGCCGCTGGCCGTGTCGTTGACCACTTTGTTGGCCTGATCAGCAGGGTCGCCTTTCATGTAGTAGGTGGTTTGGGCAAGAAGGGCGGTGGAAAGAGAGAGAGCGACGAGGGCGACCAGGGCGACCAGGAGTAATCGAGCGCGGTTCGGCATGAACAACCCCTCCAATTCAGTCGTGAATTAACGCATATAGGTAGTAACGCTACCAATCTACGGCGGTCGCAATGCCACTTTCGCGCCTATTTCTGCCAAAACAGGGTGCGTTGCCGAAAAAAAGGCCCGCCGGGGACGGCGGGCCTTTTTCGAGTTCTAATCCTGACGGCGAGCAAAGCGACCCCGTCAGGATCTCCGGTGGCATTGCGAGAGCCCTGCTGGATCCGACTGACGCGTGGCCTGACCGGAGATCCTGACAGGCTCGCTTCGCTCACCGTCAGGATGGAGACCTTAAAAAAAAGGCCCGCCGGGGACGGCGGGCCTCGTTGATTCGGGAGTAAGACGACTGCTTAATTCATATCTTGCCCGGCTTCGAGTTTCTTGATTGCGGCTTCGATGGTTTTCCGGCTGCCTTCGTCGGGGGCCTGCGGGAGGGCGGCCTTGGCCGCTTTTAGGGCGTCCGGATAGCGGCCGACGGCGGAGTAGCCGCGGGCCAGGCCGAAGTTGACCGGCCAGACACCCGGATTGCGCTTCGCGTTCAGTTCAAACACTTTGAGCGCTTCCTCTTTCTTGCCCGCGGCCATGAGCTGGCGCGCGTAGCCGTGAATGTCGAAGGCGGTAGTGCTCGGAAGACTCAGACCTTCTTCACGTGTCTTCGCTGCCTCGGCGGTCTTGCCGTTTGCTTCCTGGGCGTCGGCGAGCGTCATCAGGTTGAGGAAGTTCTTCCGGCCGATGCCGCCGCTACCGGTTACCGCGGTCTCAGCCCACGGCAGCGCGTCGGCGGGATGTTTGTTGGTGAGGGCGTAGCGGGCGGCCTGCTCCCAGGCGACGTCGCTGAAGCCGGGCGAGGTGCGCAGCTCGTTGCGTATGTTGGCGACGTAGAGATCGACCGCGTTGGGAACGGTGATGTTGATCGGCACCGCCAGCTCTTCCCACTTCATGGCCACGGAGGCGTGGTCGTTCTTCCGCTCGGTGAAGTCAAAGGTCAGGACTTCGCGATACTCGGCTTTTTCCGGTTTGGCCTTCACCCGGAGGACGTCTTCGGCGGGATCGTAGAAGAAACTCCCCCATGACGTGTGGTTCTTCGAGAAGATCCAGGTCCATTCGTCCTGCTGGGGGATGGCGAAGAGTGCATACGAGCCGGCCGGCAGCGCGGAACCGTTGACCTGAATGTCGTGAGACGTCGTGAAGACGGTGTTCTCGTTCGCACCGACGCGCCACGGGCATTCCTTGCAGGTACCGAAGCCGAGGTTGACCATGCCCCACGGGACCAGCGTGCCCCAGATCTTGCCGCGGCGGTCCTGTCCCTGCGGGCTGTGAACGTGCGGGCTGCTGTAGTCGATCGAGATTTTGACGAGGCCGATCTGCTGGGTGACGCCGGCTCGTTCGTTACCGCCTGAGGGAGGGGTGGTAATTGATTGGGCTGCCGCGCCGATAGCGATCAGCGCCACAGCCGCGGCCGCGAGGAAGTGTTTCATTGTCCGCTCCTTTCGAATGCGTCAATGTACGCACCCCCTCGCGTTCCGTTCGTCAGCGAATGGTGAACATCACCAGATCTTTTCCCACCACTTCTTCTCAGGCGGGGTTACGACGGCCACGTTGAGGTGCATCCTCCGGCGCATGTCGTCGATGTTCCATCCGGTCAGCTCGGCCACGTTCTGCGCTTCGTGCTCCTGCCGTTTGCGGAGCTCCTGCCGATAGACCGCCGCGGCATCGCACCTGCTGGGGTTCGCGGGATGGTGGAGTACGTAGCGCGCCTGGAATTGACGCTGGTCGCCGGTCTGCTGAAAGACGAGATCCTCGGGGAAGTGCGCGCCGTCGTAGCGTACGTGAAGGCGTGTGAGGAAGACGCCGCCGCCGGCGTCGAGCCAGAAGACGCCCAGCTTGCGCAGCTCGTCGCGCGAGAGCGGCTCGGAGGCGCAGGGATCACACCAGTTCATGTCCCATGCGTATTCGAGGAAGACGGCGCTCATCTCCTCGCGCTTGACCTGCTGCGAGAAGAGCGCTTTGTAGAACGGAGCGAAATCGTTTCGCACGAAGAGCGGCACATCGACGTCGCTCGGCAGCTTCACGGTCCGGTAGTTCGTCGTCTCGACGCGGCCGGTGGTCGTGATGACGTAGACGAACAGCTCCTGCGCGCCGTTCGCGTTCACGGTGCCGAGCCGGATCGGCAGCATGAACTTGGGCGACTCGTACGCCACCTGCAGCGGGCGCAGGTAGTTGAATCCGAGCCGGGCCTGCTCGCCGAGGTTCACTTTTGCCACGAAGAAATGCATGTTCTGGCGGATGTAGCTCCCCAGCACGTTCGCGGCCCCCTTCGGCAACGTGTAGCCGTTTTCGGTGAGCCACGTCGCCAGGCCGGTGCTCTGCGTGGCGGAGAGGATGAGGATGTCGTACTCGCCGACGGTGTACTTCGCTTCGATCGTGACGCCGAGGGCAGCATCCTGTCTGCGCGACTTCGAGACGGTGATCGACTCTTTCACACTTGGAGCAGCCATTGACATCGGCGGAGCCGGCGAGCACGGATCGGGATCGAAATACTCGACGAGCCTCGGCGAGGAGTAGGCATCGAGGTGATCGATGAGCGCTTTCTCGGCGACGTGGATCTGTCCGCGCTCGATCTTCGTCGGGACGGGGATGACCACGGCGAAGTCGTGCACGCTGCCCTGAAAGTCGTTGGCCATCGTCATGACCGTGCGGTCCTGATCGCGGACGATGACGACCTGCGAGGCGCGGTTGAAGAGCTTTGCGTCTCCCTTGGCGACGTAAAAGCCGCAGAACGCGTGCGCCTGCGCCGCGGCGAGAAAGGTGAGGGTGAGGATGAAGGTACGTTTGGACATGACTGCCTCCTATGCGGTTGCGAGGTTGCTGGGTTGCGGGGTTGCTGCGGTGGGTGGGCCTCCGAGACCGCGTAACCGCGCGACCTCGCGACCCCCCTCGCAACCCCATTGATAACGCGCTGCCGGCAGGAGCACGTCGATGAGCGGCACGAGCAGCGCCGCCGCGGCGAGCGACCAGAGGATCCCGTTCGTCCGGAAGAGCCGGTAGTTGATGTACCACCCGCCGAATGCGACGAGCGCGGCAAAGAGAATCCGTCCGGCGCGCGAGTCGGGAGTGGTTTTGGGATCAGAGATCATGAAGAAGGTGAAGAGCAGCAGCGCGCCGTTCTCGAGCCGGTGAATCGGAATCGTCAGCGGCTCACCGGCCCAGAGCGAGCGTCCGACGACGAGGGCGCTCCAGGCGACGATGAAGGCGTAGGTCACGTCGCTCCGCGCGGCCCGATTGACGACCAGCCCGCCGATGCAGGCGATGAGGAAGCCGAAGAATGCGACGTTTCCCCACTGCCCCGGCGAGACCCAGACATGCTTCGACACCAGCATCAGCATCACGATGGCGATGTTGGTCGGGTTGAAGATGTGCTTTCCCTGAAGGCGAACGACAAACTTGCTGGCGACGGCGATGACGGCCCCGGCGAGAAGCAGAAGCAGAGATTCGCTGCGCAGCAGAAGAGAGAGCGACAGTCCTGAGATCGCCGCGCTGCGGGGATCGAATGCGACGCCTTTCATCCGCGAGAAGAGTGCCTGCGTCCCGATCGCGGTTCCGGCCAGCAGCGCGGCACGACCAAGTGTGATGTCGAAGTTCAGCGCGAAGATGCCGTACAGGAGCAACAGAGTGAGCGCGCCGATCTGGTAGAGCCGCGGGTCGAAGCGTTTCATGCCCCGTTGGATGCACGGGGTGGGGGAAAGGAAACCTAATGCATGCGGAGACGCGGAGACGCGGAGTGGAGAAGGGGATAATTCTCTCGTGAACGCGGCTCCTCTCCTCCGCGTCTCCGCGTGAGAACGGCCTTTACAGTAACGTCGCCGCTTCGATCCCCGCTCCTTCCGCGAACCGCGACGGCCGCAGCGAGTGGATATCGATCGACGTCCGTCCGTCGACGATCATCTCGGCGATGACGTGACCGATGGCCGGCGCGTGCATCACCCCATGGCCTGAGGATCCGTTGGCGAGGAAAAGGTTCGCCAACGCCGGTGCGCGCCCGAGGATGGCGTGATGGTCAGGCGACATCTCGTAGAGTCCGGCCCAGCAGGCGGATGGATCGATCGGGATGTCGCGGAGACACGGCACGCGATCGTTTGTGAACGCCAGCACGCGCGGCAGCCAGGAGTCGGCGTCGAAGGTTGTGTCGAAACTCGCCGGCGGTGAATCGGGCCAGAGGAGCAGTACGCGCCGGTCGCGGACGCGGAAGTGAAAGCCGTCGTCCGCCCATACGGTCATCGGCATCGTGTCCGGCAGAACGTCCGTTTCGATCGTCGCCGCGACCTGCCGGCGCAACGGGGCAACGGGCAGATCGACGCCGAGCGTCGCCGCCCACGCGCCCGCGGCGTTGACGAAGACGTCGCCGTAGACATCGCCGCGCGAGGTTTCCAGCGCCACGAGACGATCGTCCTCGATTCGCATGCCCCGCACGGCCACGCCGAAGTCGAAGCGGACACCGTTGCGCTGCGCGGCCGCCGAATAGCCGCCCAGTATCTTCATCGCCCGGATGAACCCATCAGTTGGACAGAACGTGCCGCCGACGATGGTGTCATCGTCAATCGCCGGATTGATTGCCCGCACGTCATCCGCGCCGATCACGCGCGCCTCGGGGAGGCCGCAGGCGTGCTGCAGCTCGTTGGCGAGCCGTAACTGCGCCATGGCCTGTTCGCCGCGGGCGATGAAGAGATAGCCGTACGGACGGTAGCCGGAGTCAACGCCGATCTCTTCTTCGAAACACCGCAGTTTTTCGCGCGACAGAAGCGACAGCGCGATGTCCGCGGGCGTGGCAAACTGCGCGCGGAAGCCGCCGGTGGCGCGAGGTGTACTGCCCGCCCCGAGCTCCTCCCCGCGGTCGATCACGACGACGTCACGCACGCCGCTCGCCGTGAGGTGGTAGGCGATGCTCGCGCCGATGACCCCGGCACCAATGATGACGACTGACGGCATGGAAACCATAGATTATCGCCATCGGGTTCGACAAACAGCCTCATGTCCATCAAACTGTCACTTCCCAGTAGACTAGAGAGAGGTCCGGTCCGGTGTTTCACATCCTCGATTCGACCCGCTACGGCGTTTCGCCGTTTGCGGTGCCAACGTTTGTGACGGCGGTGCTGATGCTCGTCTTCGGGGCAGGCGTTCTGGTGCGCCGCGCCTCTCGGGTGGCGGGTGCGTTCTTCGCCCTTGCGGCGTCGGCCTCGGTGTGGCTGGTCGCCTTTACATTCATGTATTGCGCGAAGGACGCCGCGACGGCGCTTTTCTGGGCGCGCGCGGCGTACCTCGGCGTGCCGTTTCTGGCTCCGTCGATTTATCACTTCACCGCGGAGATGCTTCGCATCGCCAGGGAGCGGCGCGGCGCGATCATCGCGGGGTGGGTGATCGCCGTCGTCTTCTCCGCGTTGGCCGTGACCGGCCTGCTCGTCGAGCGGGTGCAGCATTTCTGGTGGGGCTTCTATCCACGCTACAGCTCTCGCATCGCGCCGCCGTTCCTCCTCTTCTTCTTCGGTTATCTCGTCGCGGCACTGGCTGAGTTTCTTCGCGCCTATCCGAAGTCGCGCGGCGTCGAGAAGAAGCGGATACGCCTGCTGCTCATTGCTTTCGCCGTCGCCTATCTCGGATGTGTCGATTACCTGCCGAAGTTCGGAATCGCCGTCTATCCGTTCGGCTACGCCGCGCTCCTCGGCTTTGTGGTGATCGTCGCCATCGCTTTCCGCAAGTACGACCTGGTGGCGATCACGCCGTCGCTCGCCGCGCGCGAGATCATCGGCACGATGGCCGACGTCCTTTTCGTCTGCGACCGCGACGGGCGCATCGAGTTCGCCAACGCCGCCGCCGAGCGGGTTCTCGGCTACCCCGCGGACAGCCTGGTCGGCCGGCAGTTTGAAGAGCTGCTCGCCCCGGGAGAGGACGATCCCTTCTCCCAGTCCTTCCGCCGCCGCAGCATCCGGAACATCGAGCGCCGCTTCGCCGGCAGCGACGGGCACCAGGTCGATCTGATGATGTCGCTCGCTCCGGTCGTCCAGCACGGCGAGCCGGCGGGAGTGGTCATTTTGGGCCGCGACATGCGCGACCAGAAGGATGCGGAGCGGGAGGTGCGGAGGGCGGTGACGCTTCTCGAGTCGACGCTCGAGTCGACCGCCGACGGCATTCTCGTCATCGGCGACGGCGGCCGCGTTCTCACCCACAATCAGCGCTTTGCCGATATGTGGCGCATCCCGGCCGATCTGCTCGAAGCAAAGGATGATCGCGGCCTGATCGGACACGTTCTCGATCAGCTCGTCGATCCTGAACACTTCCTCCGCACGGTCGAAAGCCTCTACGCGCAACCGGAGGCGGAAAGCTTCGACCTGCTTGAGTTCAAAGACGGCCGCCGCTTCGAGCGCTACTCGATCGGGAAGGCGGTGGAAGGTATCGCCAACATTCGGGTCTGGAGTTTTCGCGACGTTACCTCGCGCTTTGCCGCCGAGGCCGCGTTGCGCGATTCGGAGCTGCGGTACCGCCTGCTGTTCGAGCAGAACGCGGCCGGCGTCTGCGTGAGCGAGGTCCCGGGCCGAATCCTTGACTGCAACGTGACCTTTGCGTCGATGCTTGGGTATGCGCGATCGGAACTGATCGGGCGCGATGCCGGCCAGCTCTATGCGAGGCCCTCGCAGCGAATGGACCTCCTGTCCGTGCTGGGCGACTCGCTGACATTGAACAGCGTCGAGCTCGAATTGCGGAAGAAGGACGGCCAGGCCATCTGGGGACTGATCAATGTGACCATGGCCGGAGAGCGCATCCATACGACCGTCGTCGACATCAGCGACCGGAAACGCGCCGAGGAGCAGATCGAGTTTCATGCCTATCACGACGTCCTGACGCATCTGCCCAACCGAAAACTGTTTGCCGATCGCCTGACCCAGAGCATTTCGCGGGCGCGCCGTGCCGGGAAGCCGCTAGCGGTGATGTTCGTCGATCTCGATCATTTCAAATCGATCAACGACACGCTCGGCCACGAGGCCGGCGACGAGCTTCTGCTGGAGATGGCCATCCGCCTCCGCGCCAACGTGCGCGACGACGACACGGTGGCCCGCCTCGGCGGCGACGAGTTCACCATCATCCTGGCCGAGCTCCGTCAACCGGAGGATGCCGTCAACGTGGCCGAGAAAATCATCAAAGCTGTCGAACAGCCGCTGACGATCGCCGGAACCTCCATTGAAGTTTCAGCCAGCATCGGGATCTCTCTCTTTCCCGATGACGGTTCCGATGCCGAGTCGCTGCTGCGCAATGCCGACAGCGCCATGTATCGCGCCAAGGAGGCTGGCCGCAACACGTACCAGCTCTGCACGGATGACATGAAGCGCCGCGCCGTCGAGCGGCTGTCGCTCGAGACCCGCCTGCGCCGCGCCATTACCGAGGGGCAGCTCGTTCTTCATTACCAGCCGCAGGTGAGCCTGACCAGCGGCGCGGTGGTCGGGGTGGAAGCGCTGGTGCGCTGGAACGATCCGGAGCGGGGACTGGTGCATCCCTCGGCATTCATCCCCATGGCGGAGGAGAGCCGACTCATCCTCCCGCTGGGCGAGTGGGTCCTTCTCACCGCCTGCAGCCAGATGCGCGCATGGCTCGACGCCGGGATCGAGCTGCCTCTCATGTCCGTCAATCTTTCGCTGCGCCAGTTCCAGCAATACGACATCGTGCAAAGCGTCCGGCGCGTTCTCGCGGAGACGGGTCTCGATGCCGGCGCGCTCGAGCTGGAGATCACCGAGACGGCGGCGATGCAGAATGCCGAGACGACGGTGGAAGTGCTGCAGGCGCTTCGCGAGCTCGGCGTCTCCATCGCTATCGACGACTTCGGCACCGGCTATTCATCGCTCAACTACCTGAAGCGCTTTCCGATCACGGCGGTGAAGATCGATCGCGCCTTCATCCGCGATCTGGCCACGAGCGAGGGCGACGCCGCCATCGTCTCCGCCGTCGTCGGCATCGCCCGCGCCCTCAAGCTGCGCGTGATCGCCGAAGGTGTCGAGACCGAGGAGCAGCTATCGTTCCTTCGCCGCCGCAACTGCGACGCCGCGCAAGGCTATCTGTTCAGCAGGCCGGTCTCCGCCGCGGTGCTGCCGGAGAGGCTGGCGGACAATCATTTCGCCGATCGCGCCGTGCAATCACGCCTGTAGGACTGCTTCGCTCTCTTCGTGCAGCACAGGGTACTTTCCGGTGAAGCACGCCGTGCAGTAGAGACGCCGCGGGTCGTCGTCGTTGCGCACGGCCGTGAGCATCCCGTCTTCAGAAAGGTAGCCGAGGGAATCGGCTTCGATGAAGGTGCGAATCTCATCGACGGACTTCGCGCTGGCGATGAGCTCGCGGCGCTGCGGCGTGTCGATGCCGTAGTAGCACGGCCCGGTCGTCGGCGGCGAGGAGATGCGCATGTGCACTTCCCGCGCGCCGAAGTCCTTCAGCATCCGGACGATTTTCTTTGACGTCGTGCCGCGGACGATGGAGTCGTCGATCAGAACGATGCGCTTTCCGGCCACGATCTCCCGCACGGGGTTCAGCTTCACCTTCACGCCGAAACTGCGGATCGATTGCCTCGGCTCGATGAAGGTCCTGCCGACGTAGTGGTTGCGCACCAGCCCGAACTCGAAAGGGATGCCCGATTCGTGTGCGTACCCGAGCGCGGCGAAGACGCCGGAGTCGGGGACGGGGATGACGACGTCGGCGTCGACCGGATGCTCCCTCGCCAGTTGCGCTCCGAACCGCTTCCTGACCTCGGCCACGTTGTTGCCGAAGATGACGGAGTCAGGCCGCGCGAAGTAGACGTGCTCGAAGATGCAGCGCGCCTCGCGCGGCCCCGCGAATTCGTGGACGACGCGCACGCGAGGCAATGGATCGGCGCATTCGATGGCGATGACTTCGCCGGCCCGCACCTCGCGAATCGTTTGCGCTTCGATGAGGTCGAAAGCGCAGGTCTCCGAGGAGACGACGATCGATTCGCCGAGCCTGCCCAGGACGAGCGGACGGAATCCATACGAGTCGCGCGCCGCGTAGACGCGCCCCGGCGCGAGCACGACGATCGAGTACGCCCCTTTGACTTGCGAGAGCGCGTCGACGAGCGCCGCTTCGAGGCCGGTCTCCCTCGAGCGCGCGATGAGATGGACGATGACCTCGGTGTCCGACATCGTGTTGAAGATGGCGCCGTCCGCCTCCAGCCGCCGCCGGATGTCAGCCCCGTTGACCAGGTTGCCGTTGTGCGCCAGCGCGATCGGCCCCTTGCTGGTCGAGGCCACGAGCGGCTGCGCGTTGCAGAGCATCGACCCGCCGGCCGTCGAATAGCGGACATGCCCGATGGCGATGTCCCCCGGCAGCCGCCGCAGCCGCT
>WNFG01002897.1_pt1 | contig 14355 bp, 8 predicted proteins | sample 5400431 | NCBI WGS metagenome assembly WNFG01 (sample SAMN13153346, study PRJNA577476) | soil metagenome | isolation source: 120 cm saprolite under Douglas fir tree site 2 hole 3 replicate 2 | place: USA:California | collected 2015-04-18
TGGACTTTTGCATCACGAACTTTTCAGACGACTACGACACGCTGTACCGCAACGACGGAGACGCCAGCTTCACTGACGTAAGCTTTTCAGCTGGAATCGCCAATGCGTCAATTCCGTTTCTCGGCTGGGGAACGGGTTTCCTGGACTATGACAACGACGGACTGCTCGACCTTTTTGTTGCAAATGGGCACGTTTATCCCGGTGTGGACAAACAGGACTGGGGTACAACCTGGGCGCAGCGCCCGTTGTTGTTTCGCAATTTGAACGGCTCCAAGTTCGAGGAGGTCGCTCCGGCCACTGGCAGCGGGCTGGCGGTCGTGGTTTCCGCGCGGGGAGCGGCTTTGGGCGATCTGTTCAATGACGGCCACATCGACGTGGTGCTCAACGTGATGGATTCGACCCCCGTGCTTCTACGGAATATCGTCAAGAATTCCAATCATTGGGTGACGTTAAAATTGGTCGGCGGCCCGAAGAGCCCGCGGGACGCGATCGGAGCCAAGGTGTTTGTCACCGCCGGAGGTATCCGTCAACGCGGAGATGTTTTCAGCGGGGGCAGTTACGCTTCCAGCTCGGACCAGCGTGTGCACTTTGGGTTAGGCACGGCCACCAAAGTTGATAAAGTCGAAATCTCCTGGCCGGACGCAGCGAAGGAGGAGATCAAAATTCCGGCGATCGATCGGATCGTGACCGTTGTAGAAGGCAAAGGAATCGTTGAGCCGTGAATCCTGAAGCCGCGCGCGAATATTGGTGCGTTGTCCCCATCATAATGTTGTGCTGCTGGCCTGCCTCTTCGGGCCGATTGGTCGCCGCACAACAGCCCACAGCAGCCACAGCCTCTTCATCCGGTGTGGAGTCCTTTGTTGACGTCACGCAGCGGCTCGGCGTGAACTTTCAATACCGCGCATCCCATACCTCCAGAAAGTACCTTCTTGAAACCATGGGAGCCGGGGTCGCGTTGTTCGACTATGACAATGACGGCCGCTTGGATATTTATTTTGTAAACGGCGCGCCATTAGCCGACCCCACCCCAAAGGGAACAGTCCCACCGAAAACTGATTCGCAGTATTGGAACCGTCTCTATCATCAGAAGCCGGACGGAACGTTCGAAGATGTTACAGAGAAGTCTGGCCTCCAGGGAGCAGGGTATGGGATGGGTGTCGCGGTGGGTGACTTCGACAACGACGGATTTGAGGATCTCTTTGTAACCGCGTACGGAGGTAATAGGCTCTACCACAATAACGGCAATGGCACCTTCACCGACGTGACCCAGCAAGCCGGAGTCGCAGGTGGCGGTTGGTCAACTAGCGCGGCATGGGTGGATCTGGATGGCGATGGTTTCTTGGATCTCGTCGTGCTCCGTTATCTGGATTGGGACTTTGACGATATCTGGTGCGGTGAGCACAAGGAAGGTTCACGGGCATATTGTCATCCGGATTACTTCAAGCCCATTTCTCCCCTTGTCTACCATAATAATAAAGATGGCACGTTCACCCAGATCGCACAGAAGGTGGGCCTCGGCAAACCAGGGAAGGGACTGGGCGTGGCGATCGCGGACTATGATCGCGATGGCTATATCGATCTATTTGTCGCCAATGACTCCATGGGCGAATACCTTTATCACAATCAGGGGGACGGCACCTTCGAAGACGTCGGCCTTGCCTCCGAAGTCGCGGTCGACATAGATGGCCGTACCTATGCCGGCATGGGCGTGGACTTCGCCGACTACAATAACGATGGCTGGCCTGACATCGTGGTAACCGACCTGGCGAATCAGCGCTACGCTCTCTACCAGAACAATGGCGACGGCTCGTTCACCTATGCGAGCCAAACCCAGGGAATTGGCCAGATGACGCTGGCCCATTCAGGCTGGGGAGTCCGCTTCCTCGACTACGACAATGATGGACGTAAGGATCTTCTCATCGCTCAAGGCCACGATCTCGATACCATCGAAGCGAATTATCCCAATCTGCGTTACCGTGAACCGATGCTGCTCGCCCGCAATACTGGACACGGTTTTGTGGATGTTTCCGCGCAATCAGGCAGCGTCTTCCGCCAAGCTTGGGTTTCGCGGGGGATGGCGATTGGCGACCTGGATAACGATGGCCGCCTAGACGCGGTTGTAACCACCAACGACGGGCCCGTCCACATCCTCCACAACGAAACCGCAACACGAAACCATTGGATTCTGATGAAGTTGGTTGGCCACAAGAGCAACCGCGACGCAATTGGCGCGGAGGTCACTCTGGTGACGAGTTCCGGATCGCAATACGCAACTGTTTCCACGGCCAGCAGCTATCTCTCCGCCAGCGACAAGCGCGTGCATTTCGGGTTGGGACAGGAAATCGTCGCCAAGAGAATCGAAATTCGCTGGCCCAGTGGGATCAGGCAGACGCTCAAAGATGTGCCGGCCGATCAGATTCTTCAGATCGACGAACCCGACGCCCCTCCACGCGGCCAAAGCCATGAATAGCCGCCGCGCCAAAACGGTCTTTTTCCTGTCCGTGGTGATGGCGTGGTCTCTTTGTGCAGTCCAGAGTTTCGCGCAATCCAGTAGCGACTTTGAGCGTGGCCTGGCTGAATTTCGCGCAGGTAACTATTCCTCCGCTTCCACGCTATTTGCCAGCTCTGAGTCTGGTTCTGCCGGCGCTACCGATGCGCTGCTTTACCGGGCGAAATCTCTGGTGCATCTTCAAGACTTCGCCGGGGCGGAGGGGGCCTTGCGGGGCTACCTGCAGTCGCATCGTGATTCTTCTGACGCGCTGTTTATGCTGGGGTTTGTTCTGAACCGTGAGAACCGGCCGGCGGCGTCGCTCGCTGCCTACACACAGGCCGCCGCGCTCGTGCAACCTACCAGCGATGACCTCAAAATCGTCGGCTTGGACTACATCCTGTTGGATGATTATCCCGATGCAATCAAATGGTTGGAGAAAGCCGTCGAGTTCGACTCCAGGAACGCGGATGCTTGGTACTACCTCGGCCGTGCGTACTATACAAGGTCGCGCCTGATTGATGCTCGAAAAGCGTTCGTTACGATACTAAACCTTGATCCGTACAATGCAAGGGCGGAGAACAGCTTAGGGTTAGTCTTTGAATCGGACGCGCAGCCTGCAGCCGCGATTGATGCCTATCGTAAATCAATAGCCTGGAGTGCACAGAGTCCTCACCCCAGCGAGCAGTCCTACGTGAACCTGGGAGGGATCCTGTTGGAACAAGGCCACACCGAAGAAGCAATTCTGCCGCTTGAGAAAGCCGTAATGTTGGCCCCAAACAACGGGTTTTGCCGACTCAAGCTGGGTACGTCCTATTTGCGCGCTGGCAGGATGGAAGAGGCACAAAAGGAATTGGAAAAGGCAACTCAGCTTGAGCCAGACAATGCTATTGCTCACTACCAACTGGGAAGACTATACAAAGCGATTCATGCCAAGGATCGCGCTCAAGCCGAGTTCGATCACGCTGCTGAGTTGGAGACTCAGGCAGCCAGATCGAGTACGTCTCCCTCAGGCCGCTAATCTCGCAAACGAATGTTCTACTGTGGATTCTCCGAAGGGGCGGGGGCGGCCGTAGTTGGATGGTCAACTCGAAAATTCTCCAGCGCCTGCTGCGATTTTTTCGCGGCTTCATCCTTGAGTTGCTGGTAGGTGGTCATCGCATTTTGCGCTTCATTCATACGGTGCAGGTGGCGATAGGCCGTCCCAAGCTGATACCAGGCTTGCTCGATGATTTCTTGATCTTTGTCGGTTCTCACTGCATGTTCGAAATGCCCTGCAGCTGCGGCGTAGTTGCCTAACAGCATTTCCGCCCTGCCGAGATTGTAGTCCACGTGCACCAAGTTAGGCTTTTCGTTTTGCGCTGCCTCAATCAATTCCTTACCCTTGGCCCCATCTCCCTTCTCAACCTTGATGGCGCCAAGCTTATACCTCGCAAGAACATTATGAGGATCAATCTTCAGCTCATCCTGGAACGCAGTTTCAGCCTCCGCAATCTTGTTCACGGCGCGATATTCCGATCCGAGTTCTTCGTGCAGGCCGGGCTGCGTTGGTGCGAGTCTGATTGCGACCTCATATTCCGTAATCGCATCCGTATGCCGTTCGGCCTCCGCATCTGCCTGAGCCAGCACGCGATGCACCAGCCAGGAGTTGGAATTCACCTTTAACATCTCAGTGTAGCTGTTCTTAGAAACCAACAGGTGCGCCCGGCCGCGATGATAAAGAATGTCTTGATCGCCGGGCTTCAACTTAGCAGCCTTGTAGAGAGCGTCGGCGGCATCTTCGGGACGATCCTGTGCCAGACTCACTACGCCCAGCCACATCCAGGCCGCTGCGTCCCTCGGATAGCTGGCCGTTTCTTTCGCCATGGCGTCACGGGCTTTATCAAGATGGTTGAGCCGGAACTCGGCGATGCCAAGAAATAAGTTCGCGCCGTGAAGATGAGGCTTGAGCGCAAGCGCTTTCTGAAAGCTGGCAATCGCCTCGCCGTAATTGCCTTGTTCCTCTCCGGCCAGGCCGAGATTGAAATGAGCTTCAGCGAATTCAGGCTGCCGCTTGACGACCAACTCAAATCTCGCTCTTGCCTCGTCCAGCTTGCCTTCGCGCATGGCTGCGATACCTTCTTTGAATTCCGCAGCAACCTCCGGGGATTGGGCGAAGGCAAATGCGTTACTGAGCACCGCGTAGATGGCAATCTTGAACATGAGCCTGAAAAAAGACGAGCGCAAACCATTCCCCTGCTTGTCTGCACCGATGCCAAGGCTCTTAGTCATGCCACTTCGACATTTTATCGCCTCCACGTTTGCTCGAATGTTGTGAACAGCAAAAGCCCGGACTTTAAGTCCGGGCTTGGTTCGTTGGAGGACGAAAATCTCAGAACTCGTAACGCAAAGTCGCCTGGATTTGTCTGGCCCCATTTATGACCGTGGGGGTGCTTGCAAAGTTGCCAAACCCCGGAAGGCCGAAGTGGCGATCAAAAATATTCCCGTCCACCTGGCCGAAAACGTGCCGGTTGAAAGCGTTGGGAATGTCCAGTTTGAACACAATCGCCTGCGACTCGCGAATCGTAGTGCGTTTAATGATAGAGAAGTCCTCGTTGAGATAGGTTGGACTTCGCCAAGAGGAGATTACTTGTGGCAGGTTTCCGTAAACGTATCCTCCGCCGGCGGCAAGGGAGGCCGCGCTGGGATCGAGGATCCCCGCACAATTCACAACCGGGTTGCCTGCTGGAAGGAAGGTTCCATTCGGGCCCCCAGGACAGCTACTATTCCAAGTGCTGTCCACAGCGGGCGTCCAGTGCGCGGCGTTGTTAAGAAGTAACGACTGCCCGGGCAGCAGGCTATACCGGTAGTTTGCGCCTGGGTATTGCCCGCCGCTCCCCCCCGAAAGTCCAGTAGCAAACTCGTTAATGAGCACGGGCGAACCAGTCTGGTAACGTTGAACCCCGCCGACCTGCCAGCCGCCTAATACCTTGCTCGCGACTCCGTGGCTTAGATATCGCTTTCCAGGCCCAACGGGAAGTTCGTACAAATAGCTAAGCACGAACGCATGGGGAACATCCTGATAGCTTACTGCCTTCTCGGCCCTCAAATTGAACGGATTCTGCGAACCAAAAACATTCGAGGTCAGGTTCGAGAAGAATGGGTAAGCGCCGTCAGCATCGGTGATCGTTTTCGAATAAGTGTAGGACGCCAACAGGTTCAATCCGTTGCGGAAACGGCGCTCGAGCTTGGCTTGCAATGCGTTATAGGTGGACTGGCCGAGGTTTTCCAGGCAGCAGTTCGTATTGATGTCGCCAAACTGAGGAAAGGGCCGTAACAAATTACCAATCGTATCTAGCCCATTATTGTTGACACCGTCATTCCAACCTGGGATAAACCAGGATGGCACGGTAACGCCAAGGCTGGCTAGAATGGGAGCCGCCTGGGGGTCAGTGACCTGCAGCCCGAGGTTTGCTCCAAGGTAATTGTACTTGGGGTTGATGGTATTAACCTGAGCCAATCCGGAGTTCAGACGTGTGGCATGTTGTCCTACATAGCCAACGCTGAGAATCAGGTCCGGCATAATTTGGTGCTGGATCTCAAGATCCCAGTTCTGCACCATGCCAGGACGCCCATAGGAGGGCAGCACCGTATTGACCCCATTCTGGCTGAAATTGAGCAGCGTCGGGTCGCTGGTGTTGCTGGGAGGCGTGTAAGTTGGAAAACCGGCGTCAAGCGATTGTACCGGCGTAAAGTTATTGCCGCTGGTGAAGTTTGGATTGGCCGTGGTGCCACTCGTCAGAAATGCTCCGAAATCGGAGTAGCTGAGGGGCGCATAGTAGATGCTGTATGCGCCCCGTACCACCGTATCCCGCACAAAATTCGGTGACCACGCAAAGCCGATACGTGGAGCGATGTCTTTTAAGTACGTGCTCGTGCCGGTCGCATTTTTTCCAAAAGTCAACGCGCCTGGAAATCCCGGTGTAGCAGGATTCGAGGCTGTCAAAGAGAGAAACGACTGCGCCCCCGATGCCTCGTGCCGCGGAGTATCAACGTCCCATCGCACGCCGAGGTTAAGGGTCAGATTCCGGCGGAATTTGAAATCGTCTTGCACGTACAAGGCATAGTAGCGCTGGTTCCAGCGCGGGAAATGTGAGTTTACTGTCAGACTCTCGTTCTGCGGCAAGCCAAGCAAGAAGCTGGCAAATGGGTCGCCAGAGAACGGGTCATTCGGCTTCCAGGCAGTTTGGTAGTTTTGGAAAACATAGTTCGGCGAGGTATTCCCGCCAGCGAGCACGGAGAATTGGAAAAACCGTAATTCTCCTCCGAAGCGCAAGGAATGCTGCCCTTTCGTCCAAGAAATACTGTCCGCGAAAACCAAACTGTTCGGATAGTGCAAGTCATCGTTCCCCGTGCTTAAACCTGTATAAGGAATCGACAGCGGGCTGCCATTGAACTGGAACGTTGGAAATACTTGCCCAAAAGCATTCCCTATTCCAAGTTTTGCGGGCCAGTCCGTTCCGTTCACGCTTGATCCAATACTGGCGGTGGAGAGGCGGTTCAATCCGACGACGAAATGGTTCAGAACGGAGGCGCTGGCTAGATAGTCCCAGCCGTAGCGCAAGTAGTGCGTAAGGTAGTGATTTCTATAAGTCCCATCGACAGGGCCTGGAAAAGTAGGGGTGTTATTGAGCTGGTTTTGCTCGCGGCTGCTGTAGGAAAAGAACATTTTGTTCTTTTCGTTCACGCTCTCATCGATCCGAAAGGTCATCGTGGTTTCGATCTTCGGGTCAGACGAGTTGAATATGAAATTATTCACTAGGCCGTTCTGGGTACCACCCGTGTTCGGCAAAGGAACATACTGAAGCACATTCTGGGCCACCGTGCTGATATTTGTGACGATATTTCCTGGGAATGGCTTTCGACAGAAATTCCCGCCACCAAGTGGGGTAGTCGTCGAGGGATCGAAAATCTGCCCTTGCAATATGTCTTGCCCAGGAGTGCAGGGGTTGGGTACGCCGGTATCAGCTCCAAGCAACGCGGAGAAATCGTATCCGGTGCTGGTCAGGTTACGCTCTGCTCGGGTGGGCACAGTCGAAACCGCGGTCGTGCCCGGCCTGTTGCGATATTGCTCCCATGAAAAAAAGAAGAACGTTTTATCACGGCCATCGTATACGTGGGGAATCCGCACTGGCCCACCCAGTGAGCCACCGAAATCATTCTGATGATCGGCCCCCTTTTTTGCGCCTACGTAATTGTTATCCCATGAGTTGGCGTCCAAGGCCTGATTGCGAAAGATATCAAACGCCGTGCCGTGATACGAATTGGTCCCCGATTTGGTTGTGAAGCTCTCGATGCCCCCGGAAGTGCGCCCAAACTGTGCCGTCGGAGTCGCAGTCGTGACTTTGAATTCGTCGAGGGCCTCTACGGAAGGCGCTGTCTGGTCAAACGCGGAAACCGTATCTTGACGCTGAACACTGGCGCCATCAAGTAGGATCTCAGCACCAAGGTTTTGACCTCCCGCCAACTTCGATAAGAAAACCCCATTGTTACCTGCAGCTGCGACAGTCCCCGGTCCGACAGTTCCCGGCGTGAGAAACACAAAAGTCTCAGGTGACCGGAGAAAACTCTGGCTACTTGAGGCCAAAGACAATGGCAATTCTTCAATCTGCTTCGTGCCAACTACCGTGCCTTGATCCGAACTCTCCGTCTCCAGAGTGGGAGCGTCGGCCAGAACAGTTACTTCTTCCTGCACATTACCTGGTTGCAGTGTGACGTTGAGAGCGGCAACCGTGTTGATCTGAATGAGTACTCCCTTTTGCACAGAGGATTTGAAACCTGGCGCTTCTACCGTCACGTCGTACCGGCCAATGGCAATGTCAGAGACGCGATAGACTCCCTCGCCGGTGCTTTGCGCCTTGTACACGCTTCCAGTATCGGTCCCTCTAACCACAACTGATGCGCCGCTGATAGCAGCGCCAGAGGTGTCGAACACCGATCCGGCGATGGTTCCGCGGTCCGACTGTGCCACAGCTGTGCCCCCCAATAGCAGGCACAGAGTTCCAATTGCAAGCGCCAAATATTGCTTCATATCCCACTCCTAGATCGTTAAACACTCGCGGCACTGAGCTCAAACGTTCTTGCTCACAACCTTGACCTTGCAGACCGGCACACGAGATACACCGAATCGAGCCGAATAGAAAATCAGTACGCGCTTAACTTTCTTGCTAGGCAATCGATTTCAGAAACCGGTTTCCTTGTTACACGAGTGCCAGCAAGCTTGTCAAGTTCTTTCTTCGCCTGCCGCCGGTGCGGAACCTTGTCGTGGCCTTTTGCCAGCCAGTCGTGATAGGTTCAACGGGGGCATGACCAGCGATTTCAGAAAGCGCTCTCCTGCCCGTTCTTGCGCCAAAATTCTAGACCACAGCCTGACCTAGTCTAGGTTTAGGCCGAGTTGAACGCCTCAGCTTTACGAAAGGGGGACCATGGGCCACACCATGAGAGAAGTGGCCAAACGAGCGGGGGTTTCCCCGGCCACGGTGTCACGCGTACTGAACAAGACCCGATATATCTCTACCGAGACAGAGCAACGGGTCCTTGAAGTAGTGCGCCAGCTTAATTACTACAAGAACGTTCACGCACGACGGCTCGCCACCGGCCAGAGTGATTTGTTTGGATTGGTGATTTCGGAAATCGCAAATCCATACTTTCCGGAAATCATCCGGGGATTCCAGGCCTCGGCCTGGGACCGTGGACTGGACGTCCTTCTGTGCAACACCGAGTACGACCAATCACGGACTAAGTCGGTCATACGGAAGCTGATCGAGAGCGATGTCCGCGGGGTCGCTATTATGACTGCGTCCGTCGGCAAAAGCGTGACTTCCGACCTGATCGCGGCAGGCGTCGGAGTGGTTTTCTGCAACCTCGGCCAGGCCGAGAAGTTAGTCAGTAACATTTCGATCGACTACCAGCGGGGCATCTCCCAGGCCATCGAACACGTGGTCGCACTGGGCCACCGCCGGGCCGCCGTCATTGCGGGGCCTGAGGATAACCACACGGCGATTATCATCAAACAAGCATTGGTTAATGGGTTGAAGGCAAGAAAGCTGAGTCCTTTTCCGGTTCTCGAAAGCAATTACCGCGTCGATGCTGGAGCGTCGTCGGTTCGTGCCATCCTGTCACAGCCGGAGATACCCACGGTGGTTTTCTGCGGAAGCGACCTCATTGCAATGGGAGCCATGAGTGCGCTTGAGGAGGCGGGGGTCAGGATCCCCGAGGACGTCTCGGTTATCGGCATTGATGATATTTCTTTCGCTTTCCTTGCGCGTCCTCCCCTGACCACCATCCGCGTTCCTCGCGAACGATTGGGGACGATCGCGTTTGAGGCCTTGGACAAGATGCTCAAGCTGAAACGCCGGAAAGGAGCGGACTACTATGTGGAAACAGAGTTGGTAGTTCGCAGATCCACCGCTGCCGCTCGAGAGCAACCGCTTCGCATTGCCAGCCTGGATGCCGCCGGGCAGGACCCGTCGAACGACCTGCGAAGCAAACTGTGAGATTCCCCCCGGCTCGGAGTACGACCGCGCTGCGCTGAAACCGCGTCCCCGCTGCTTCTCGACGCCCCTATTTCAATTCCCTTGACATAGGGAATTAGAAAGACTAATAAAGTATGGGATGAAACCGGTTGCAGGAACCGATTTCCTAAATTGAGATAATGCTCGCACTTCAGGGTACTTCCAGACTCGCTTCTGCCGCGCTCCTCTTTTTCCCTTTCCTGTTTTCCGGCACCTTATGCCGAGGAGCAAACGGCGACAAGGGTTCCACTTCGGACGCTGTCCAGCTTTTTTCGGGACGTTGGGATCTGACTCTCAAGAGTCCCGACCGCGAATATCCCTCTTGGCTGGAGATTCACCAGGAAAACGGACACCCGGTCGCACAAATGGTGGGACGGTGGGGGAACGCTCGCCCAATTCCCAGAGTTGAAGTCTCCGATCGCGAGATCACTTTCGTTTCACCCAAAGAAGAGGAGGGTTCGTCCACCGACCTGATCTTTGTCGGAAAACCTGACGGGAAGGCCCTCTCCGGAACGCTCACCGGACCCAATGGAGCGCGCTGGACATGGTCCGCCGTAAGGGCGCCGCTTCTCCAACGAAAAGGCAAGCCTAAGTGGGGAAAGCCGATCTCTCTGTTCAATGGAAAAGATCTGACCGGGTGGAAGATGAGCGAGGCGAATTCTACGGCGACTTGGAAAGTGGAAGACGGGACGCTGGTCAGCCCGGGACACGGTCCGGAGATCATCAACGAGCAAAAGTTCCATGACTTCAAGTTGCACGTCGAGTTCAACTGCGGCGCCAACGCCAATAGTGGCATTTATCTGCGGGGCCGTTACGAAGTGCAGATCGAAGACAATTCGATTCAGGAGCCGCCCAGTCACCATACCGGGGGCGTCTATGGTTTCATCGCTCCCTCGCCAGAGTTGCCTCGGAAGCCGGGAGAATGGCAGAGCTTCGACATTACGCTGGTGGGACGCACCATCACCGTCGTCCAGAACGGAAAAGCTGTGATTGATCACCAGGAAGTCCCCGGCATCACGGGGGGGGCGCTCGACAGCCACGAAGAATTGCCGGGGCCGATCTATCTTCAAGGCAGCGAAGACAATCACGTCGCTTTTCGAAACATCATCCTGACTCCGGCAGAGAAATAGCCAGTGTAGCCGGCAGGAAATTACGAAGGTGAGGCACCTGAATCGGCACCGGCTGGCAGAACAAGCGCAATGACTCACTTTCTTGACGACATCCTCCGTCAACCCGAAGAGTTGCTGCGCGCTTTTGATTACCTGTGTGGAGCGGGTCAGGGTACTTTGCAAAGCGCGGCCGCTGCTGTCAGGAAAGCTCGCCACGTCTATGTGACCGGGATCGGCAGTAGTTGGCACGCCGCACTCAGCGTGGCGCCCGTCTTTTATCGCGCCGGCAACCCCGTGCACATGGTGGATGCAGGAGAGTTGCTGCAATTTGCAACCCTTCCCCCGGCGGCCGTTGTAATCGTAATCTCGCGCAGCGGCCGAAGCTTAGAAGTCGTAAGTCTGCTGGCTAAAGCTCGCGAGAGCGGCGCGGTCGTCATTGGTATTTCCAATTCGCCCAGCGGGGCGCTTGCGCAAGAGGCGCAGATCGCAATGGTGGTTCCGACCCAGCCGGATCATGCGATTTCCGTGAACACCTACACCACTCTGGCGGCCGCTGCTGGCGCTCTTGCGAGTGCGACGGTCACCTCCTTTGATGTGAAGCTCGCAGCATCTTTGGTCGCCTCGGTAGCGGAGACGGGACCCAGAATTACACATTGGCGCACACAGATTGCCAACAGCGCCTGGTTTGCTTGCGACAAGGCTACGTACTTTCTGGGGCGAGGCGGCGCATTGGGAAGCTGTCACGAAGCTCGACTGCTGTGGGAGGAAGGTGCGAAGTCGCCCGCTACTGCGTTAGGTACAAGCAGTTTCCGCCACGGTCCACAAGAAATGGTCACCCCGGATGTCCGTTTCGGACTCTGGATTGACGCTCACCGAATGCGGGAACAGGATTTGTCCGTCGCCCGTGACCTTCGACGTTTAGGAGCATCAGTGATGCTTATCGGGCAGGAACTTCCCGACCTTGCTGGGGACCTAGTGTTCCAAATCCCCAGCATTGCACCGGACTGGCAGTTTCTGATTGACATTATCCCTGCCCAGTTAGCTGCGGAACATCTAGCACGACTCCAGGGAGTGGACTGTGATTCATTTCGTAGTTGCTCCTATATCGTTGATGGTGAGTTCGGATTGATGAACGAGGAAGTGGCAATGCGAACGGAAAAAGATTGAGTCTCCCGATCTGGAATGGCGCTCAAGTAATTGCAAAGACCAAAAAAGAAGTTGTCGCAGGAGGACTACATTGAGCAGAAACATTCTCTCTCGTCGCAGGTTTCTAGGGATGAGTGCCATTGCCGCGGGCACATCTCTCGCTGCTAAAACTATCCTGCTGGATCCCGGGCCCCTGCTGGCTGCACCTGTGGCAGCGAGTGATCGTCTTCGGTTCGGAATGGTCGGGATTGGCATGCAGGGAAATTGGCTGCTGGGAAGCGCCATAGAATTGCCAGGCGTGGAGTGCGTGAGGGCCTGCGATCTGTACGACGGCCGCCACACCTTGGCGCGCGAGATTACCGGCAAGCCGAGTTTGCCAGCGACCCGCCGTTACCAGGAACTCCTCGCTGACAAGGACATTGATTGCATCGTCGCGGCCGTACCCGATCACTGGCACAAACAGATCGTTGTAGATACGCTTTCGGCGGGCAAGGACATCTACTGCGAAAAGCCGATGTCACACGTGGCTGCCGAAGGTGTCGAGATGGCGGAGACGCAAAAGCGCACTGGCCACATCGTTCAGATTGGGTCACAACGTGTGAGTTCGTTGATCTGCAAAAAAGCGAAGGAGATGATCGCGCAGGGCATGATCGGCGACCTCATGATGGTGGAAGGCTGGCTCGGCCGCAACGATCCGACCGGGGCCTGGGAGTATCCACCGCCTTTCGATCTTTCGCCACAGAACCTCGACTGGGACACGTGGCAGGGCACGGTCCCGAAGCGGCCGTTCAATCCAGAGATCTTTGCCCGCTGGCGGTGCTGGAAGGAATACGGTACAGGCGTCGCTGGCGATCTTCTGGTACACCTGGTGAGCGGAATGATGTTCGTCCTGGGCTGGAATGAACCTCCCAAGCGTGCGATGTCCATGGGAGGAATCCTGCGCTGGAAGGATGGCCGCAACATGCCTGATGTTCACGCGACCCTGTTCCAATACGGCGACATTCCCGTCTATATGCGGCTCAATCTCGGTACCGAGATGCCGGAGACTTACCGTTTCCAGGGATCGAAAGGCATCCTCGAGATGAACGAGTTCGGGTTGACTTACACGCCGCAGACCGGGAAGGATTCGGGCCCCAGCTACTACGACGGAAGTTTCCCGCATGGCATGCGCGCAGCTTACGAGAAGCAATGGCACGAGGAGAACGATCCTAAGCTTGGTCAGGAGCCCATGCCGGAATCAGTCGCGTTCAAAGCGCCAGATTACGACGACGTCAGGCCCCATCTATGGACATTTTTCGAATCCGTTCGCTCACGTAAACCGGTCGTAGAAGACGCTGTCTTTGGCCACCACGCAGCATTGGCTTGTCACATGGCCAATGAATCGTACTTCCAACAGCAGGCGGTCCACTGGGATGCGGCAACCAAAACGATCAAGACTTGATTACGAGTCGAGAGCCAGAGACACATGATTGGAGCCGTTGACATTGGTGGAACCAAGCTGGCGGTCGGCTTGGTCGATGAGAACGGCAAGGTGCTCGCCAAGAACGAGATGGTGACCGGACCCGAGTCAAACTATTCCTCAGGCCTTGCAAGCATCGTCGGCATGCTTCGCGAAATGGAGCAGCGCACCCGCGTCGATATTGCTGGCATCGGCATTGGATCGACCGGCCCTGTCGATCCCATTGCCGGCGAACTTGGCGATTTGGACTTCCTTCCCTATTGGCGCCGGAAAAACCCTGTACAAGATCTGGGGAAGCGCTTCGGAGTCGAGGTCGCGTTGGAAAACGACGCTGATGCGGGTGCACTTGGGGAAGCGACATGGGGCGCAGGATGTGGCAAGCCGCGGCTGATCTATATCACGGTTGGCACCGGCATTGGGGGCGGCATCATCTTCGACGGACACTTATATCGCGGCGTAGATGGATCTCATCCCGAGCTTGGACATCAAGTAATTGATCCCTCCGGACCGGAATGCTCTTGTGGATTTCGGGGTTGTTGGGAATCGCTGGCGAGTGGACCGGCCATGGCAGCCTGGGCTCATGAGCAGGCGCCAGCGAAT
>WNFG01005341.1_pt1 | contig 14355 bp, 12 predicted proteins | sample 5400431 | NCBI WGS metagenome assembly WNFG01 (sample SAMN13153346, study PRJNA577476) | soil metagenome | isolation source: 120 cm saprolite under Douglas fir tree site 2 hole 3 replicate 2 | place: USA:California | collected 2015-04-18
ACGCCGTTTTACAAGCGGTCAAGGAAAACCGCGGCTCAGCTAGTGTCCTGACAGGCTAAGAGCAATTCCAAGGAGTGGTCTGATGGCATATCCAAAGAACTACCGTTATACGAAAGAACATGAGTGGGTGAACGTCGAAGGCGGCATGGCGACAATCGGGATTACGGACTACGCCCAGCACGAATTGGGCGACGTGGTCTTCGTCGAATTGCCGAAGCCGGGAACGAAGATCGAAAGCGGCAAGTCCTTCGGTACCGTGGAATCAGTGAAGGCCGTCAGCGAGATTTACGCGCCAGCTACGGGCGAAGTGATCGAGGCCAACGCGGAACTTCATAACACGCCGGAAAAAATAAATACAGATCCGCACGGCGGGGCGTGGCTGATCAAAGTGCGCCTGGCGAACGCCGCTGAACTCAGCGGGCTGATGGACGCGGCTGCTTACGAAGCTTACATCGCGGCCAAGAGTACGGAAGCCTCGGCCTGATGCGCTACCTCCCGAAGAGCCCCGCCGAGCGGCAGGAGATGCTCGCCGCCATCGGCGCAAAATCCATTGACGAACTTTTTTGCAGCATTCCTGAACGTTTTCGCCTGCGCGAAGCATTGAACATCCCGGGACCTTATTCGGAAGCCGAAGTCATCCAGTATTTCAAGGACCGCGCCGCGGAGAATTCGAACGGGTACACGAGCTTTCTCGGCGCGGGCGTCTACAATCACTTGCGCTCCGTGGTGACGGACGCCATTATCCAGCGCGGAGAGTTCCTCACCTCCTATACGCCCTATCAGGCGGAAATCACGCAGGGCACGCTGCAGGCAATCTTTGAGTTTCAAACGCTGATGTGCCAGCTCACGGGGCAGGAAGTAGCGAACGCGTCGATGTACGACGGATCGACGGCGACGACGGAAGCGGTGCTGATGGCGGAGCGCCTGACGGGCCGCCAGCGCGTGCTGGTGGCGCGGTCGGTGCATCCGGAATACCGCGAGGTGCTGAAGACCTACGCGAAGAATTCAGGTTTGCACGTGGAAGAGATTCCGTTTACCGCGAACGGCATGGTGGATGCAAAAGCGTTGCAGGCGGCTCTGAAAGATGACGTCGCGGCAGTCGTAGTGCAATCGCCGAATTTTTTCGGGGTGATCGAATCGTACGCGATGCTCGCGGATGCCGCGCACGCGGCTGGCGCGATGTTTGTCGTCGCGATTGCGGAAGGTGTTTCCCTCGGGCTCGTGCGGCCGCCTGCGGAAGCGGACATCGTGGCGATGGAGGGCCAGAGTTTCGGACTGCCGCCGAGTTACGGCGGACCGTTCGCCGGCGTGATTGCTTCGCGAGATAAGTTTGTACGGCAAATGCCGGGGCGGCTCGCGGGACAAACGACGGATTCCGATGGCCAGCGCGGCTTCGTGCTGACGCTCGCGACGCGCGAACAACACATCCGCCGCGAGAAGGCCACCTCCAACATTTGCACGAACCAGGCGCTCTGCGCGCTCGCCGCCACGGTGCACCTGACGCTGCTCGGCAAGGAAGGCTTGCGCGAGATGGCGGAGCAGAACATTGCCAAGGCGCAGTTCGCGCTTTCGGAATTGCTGAAGGTTCCCGGTGTCCGGCGCACATTCGACGCGCCGTTCTTCAACGAATTCACGGTCGAGCTGCCGCGCTCGGTAAAGATCGTCAATGCCGAGCTCTTGCGCGAAAAAATCATCGGGCCGCTGGCCTTGGGTACCGCGTATCCGGAACTGACCAAGCGCGCGCTGGTGTGCGTCACGGAGACGACGACGCGCGCGGAGATTGAACGATTCGCGGGGGCGTTGAAGCGCGCGCTCGAGCGCCCCATTTAAGGGAACTTATTCTTCGCAGGGGCGCAGCATGCTGCGCCCCTGCAAGCTAGAACAGGGAAATGAACAAAAGAATAAGGAAAGCCTCGCGCCACACCAATCAGAGCGAAGGACTCATCTTTGAGAAGTCCTCGCCGGGAAAGCGCGCGTTCGAATTGCCGCCGCTCGATGTGCCTGCCGCCGATCCCGCCAAAGCTCTCGGCGCCAATCACCGGCGCGCGGGCATCGAAGGTTTTCCCGAAGTGAGCGAGATCGAAGTCCTTCGCCACTTCACGCGCCTTTCGACGTGGAACTACGCTATCGACCTGGGCATGTATCCGCTTGGCTCCTGCACCATGAAGTACAACCCGCGCGTAAATGAATTCGTGGCCCGGCTCGATGGCATTGCCACGGAACATCCCTATCAGCCGCAGGAGCTTTCGCAAGGCTGCCTCAAGATTCTGCGGCTGCTCGAAAAGTGCCTGCTGGAAATCACCGGCATGGATGCCATCACGCTGCAGCCGGCAGCCGGGGCCCACGGCGAAATGACCGGCCTGCTGCTGATCCGCGCGTACCTGGAAAAGCAGGGAAATCCGCGCAAGAAAGTATTGATTCCGGATTCCGCGCACGGAACGAATCCGGCAACGGCGGTGATCGCGGGATACGAAGTCGAAAACATCAAGTCCGAATCACACGGGCAGATTGATGTGGATAAGCTGCGCGGCCTGGTAACCGAAGACGTCGCGGCGCTTATGATCACCAACCCATCGACGCTGGGAATTTTTGAGCAGCGGATTCCGGAGATCGCGGAAATCCTGCACGCCAAGGGCGCGCTGCTGTATATGGACGGTGCGAACATGAACGCGCTCACAGGTGTGACGCGTCCTGGCGATCAAGGCGTCGACGTGATGCACTTGAACCTGCACAAGACGTTTTCCACTCCGCACGGTGGCGGCGGTCCCGGAGCAGGTCCGGTGGCCATGAAGAAAATTCTCGAGCCCTTCCGTCCGGTGCCCATCCTGGTGGAAAAAGAGGGCGGGCGGCTGGCGCTGGAACCGGTGCGTCCGGATTCCATCGGGAGAGTGAAAGCGTTCGCCGGCAATTTCGGCGTGCTGGTTCGCGCGCTGGCGTACATCCTGGCGTACGGTCCAGGCGTGCGGCAGGCCACGGAAGACGCCGTGCTGAACGCGAATTACATTCGAAAGCGGCTCGAGGGTGTTTTCGATTTGCCCTATTCCCTGCCCTCGATGCACGAGGTGGTGTTCAGCGACGCCATTCAAAAGAAAAATGGCGTGAACACCATGGACATCGCAAAGCGGCTGATCGACTACGGCTTTCATCCGTACACCACGGCGTTTCCGCTGATTGTGGCGGGAGCGATGATGATCGAGCCGACGGAATCCGAGTCCAAGGAAGAGTGCGATCTTTTCATCGATGCGATGAAGGCCATCGCGGAGGAAGCGGCGACGAAGCCCGAAATTGTGAAGACTGCACCGCATACGACGCGCGTCCGCCGTCTCGACGAAGTCGGCGCCGCTCGCAAACCGATACTGCGTTGGAAGCCGGCCATCCCACGCTGCGAAGCCGCGGACTAAGCGAAGAGGATGACCGTCTAACAGAGGCGCGTCAGCCCAAGATTCCGTTCAAGGCACACATCCACTTCGTTACTCGGCCATCTTGGCTTGCTCCTTGCTAAAATCTGGAGAGAGATTTTTTTCGCATGGACAGAATCCGCATGACACCCGCCGTCGAAGCCTGGCTCCCGAAATCGATACTCCTGCTGCGCGGCTATGATCGCCACAAATTCCTTTCCGATTTGATCGCCGGCTTGACCGTGGGCCTCGTCGCGCTGCCGCTTGCGATGGCGTTTCTTGCGATGGCGTTTGCGATTGCTTCCGGAGTGCCGCCGCAAGCGGGTCTGTACTGCGCCATCGTTACGGGCTTCCTGATCTCTGCTCTGGGCGGCTCGAAAACACAGATTGGCGGCCCAACAGGCGCGTTCGTCGTGGTGGTTGCGGGAATCATCGCCAAGCACGGGATCGACGGCCTGTTCATGTGCACCATGATGGCGGGAGTTCTCCTCGTGCTGCTGGGTGTGACTGGCATGGGCGCCATGGTGAAATACTTTCCGCGCCCGGTCGTCGTCGGCTTCACCAACGGCATCGCGATCCTCATCGCCAGCACGCAGATTCGCGACTTCTTCGGTTTGAAGATGGATCACGTCCCCGGTGATTTTTTTCACCGCATGATGGCTTTTGGGCAGGCGTGGAATACTTTTTCGGTACCGGCAACCGCCGTCTCCATCCTTTCGATTGCCGTGATGGTTTACTGCCTGAAGTACGCCAGGAAAATACCGGGCGCCATCCTGGTCACGTTTGGCGCTACCGCTGCCGTCATGTTCGTGCATCTGTCCGTCGAAACCATCGGCACGCGCTTTGGGGGAATCCCCAGCGGTCTGCCGAAATTCGCTGTTCCGCATTTCCACTACGACGTCTTCCGGCAGCTCCTGTCAGCAGCGTTCACCGTGGCGATGCTTGGCGCCATCGAGTCGCTCATGTCCGCGGTGGTCTCGGATCGTATGAGCAATGACAAGCACAATCCAAACGTGGAATTAATCGGCCAGGGTATTGCAAATATCGTTTCACCGTTGTTCGGCGGGCTCCCCGCCACCGGAGCTATCGCACGAACCGCCACGAACGTGCGCTCCGGCGCGAAAACGCCCGTTGCAGGGATTATTCACGCTTTGACGCTTCTGGCGATCGTGCTGTTTGCGGCTCCCCTGGTCAAACACGTACCGCTCGCTGCCCTGGCCGCGATTCTGATGATTGTGGCGTACAACATGGGCGATTGGGAGGAGATCCCCGAGATCTTGAAACTAAGTTCGGCAGACATCGCGGTGTGGCTGCTGACGCTGACATTGACCGTCGTGACCGATCTGACGTTTGCGGTGGAAGTGGGCATGGTGCTGGCAGCGTTGACCTTCATTCGCAAAGTTTCGAGAACGACCACGGTGAGTCCCGTGACAAAGGATTATGTCGAGGACAGCCGCGTGCACGTCCTTCAAGGCAAAGACATTCCCGACTACGCCATTGTTTACCGGATTCACGGACCGTTTCTTTTTGGAGCCACCGACAAGTTTTCCGACATCCTCCATGCCATCGACAAATTGCCGCCCATCGTCATCCTTCGTCTGCGGAACATGACCGCGATTGACGCCACCGGACTCGGCGCCATTCGCGACCTGGCGGACTCGCTACACGCTTCGGGACGTTCGTTGCTTCTGTGTGGAGCCCGGGAACAACCCTCGCAACTGATGAAGCAAGCGGAGTTCGAACGCCACGTCGGCGCGGAAAATATTTGCGGCAGCATCACCGAGGCATTGCAGCGCGCCGCCGAGGTTTATCGCCGGCACGATGCGGACAAGGCTGCGGGCGAACTGACCGCTGGCAGATGAGAAATGCGCACGGCACTTCACGGGCTTGCCAGGAATTCCACTACCCGCTCACTCGCTCATGAAATTCTCTTCAGAATCGCGCCAATTCCCGCGATTCAATGAGCCGACAGCCGTCTCTGAGTTTAATCTCTCGCCCTACTTTGTGAACCGTACCGTGTCGAGGATCGAGGAAAACGTCTTGTCGTAATTGTCGTACGCGGATTGCGGGGCGACGCAGACGAAATAGACCAGACCCTCCGGGCGCAGAACGGTGACGACCCAATCCGTTTCCTGGCCGCCGGCCGGAGAAACATTGCTTAGATAGGTCGAAAGCCCAGGGCGGTCGTTCAGGCGCAAGCGTTCGCCTTGCCGCGTGATTTTCATGCTCGGGTTCGACTTTTGAAGGTCCTGAATCACCTGGCTCGTCGCGCTACTCAGAGCGTTCCCGTCGTTGGAATCGCCCTTGGCCTGCGCCACGCCGATGATCAGCCCATACGCGAGTGCGCTGTGGCCGCTGCCGTCGCCCAAAACGCCGCCTTCCGGAGCAAAGGAAATGCCGCCTCCGTTGCTGTCGGGATACTTCTTCCAATTATCCGGATACTTGAGCGTGTACGAATTCGCTTTATACTCGGCGAAGTTCCGCGAAGGCGGGGCCGGGGCAGCCACGGCGCCAGCCGCTCCTGGAGCCGGCTTTTTCACCACTGGCAGGGCCAGGACTTCTCGCTTGATGGCTTCGAATTCAGCGGAGTCTCGCCTGGCATTCGGCGGAACACCCCCGAGTTTGTCGACTTCTTCATCGACGCGCCCGACGCGGTGCTCCGGATTCGGGTGGTCGGAGAAAAACTCCGGAGGATTCTTCCCCTTCGTCTCGCCTTCGAGTTTTTCGAAAAACTGCGCCATGGCACGCGGGTCGTACCCCGCATCGTAGAGGACCTGAGTGCCCATGACGTCGGCCTGTGATTCGGCCGTTCGCGAATAGCGCAGGAGCACGCCACCGGCCGTGAAACTGCCCAGCGTCGTCAGGAGCGCGCCGCCCGTGCTGTCTCCGAAAACGGCGCCGAAGATCCCCAGGCCCGTTTCGGCCAGCATCGCCTTAGTTGCCTGGTTGGTGCCATGGCGGAGAGCGACGTGCGACAACTCATGGGCCATCACAGCTGCGAGTTGCGCCTCATTGTCCGCGGCTTCGATAACGCCGCGGTTCACAAACACATATCCGCCGGGCAACGCAAAGGCATTGATGGCTTTATCGTTCACGCAATGAAACTCGAATGGATACTGCACGCCACCTGTGGGCAGCTTTTGCGCCAGACGCGTGCCGAGTTCTGTCAGGTAGGCATCCACCTTCGGTGCGTTGCAAAGCGGCAACTGCTTTTCAGCATCGGTGGCGGCTCGCTTGCCGAGGGTTATGTCGTCTTGCGGAGAGAACCTGTTCCAGCCCGGTTTGAGTTGTGTCCGCTGCGCAAATGCGCCCGGAATCAAGAAAAAGCACAGGGCAAGGAAAAACCCAGCCATCCATCCGCGATGCGCTCGGAGCGTCCAGAGCCATCGACGGCAGCTCCCTTTGACAGTTTGCGATTTTGACTCGCGGATGCTCAGGACGACCTCCGAAAAAAGCCTGCGAGGTAGGATGCACTCCTCCATTCAAGGTTACTTTAGCACCCGTTGAGGAGAAATAGAAAAGCCCGGGCGGTCATCCACCCGGGCGGAAACAGAGTGAAGAAATTTGATTTATCGGGCCATGCGCGGCGCGGGCTCCGGCGAAAGCGTTACCCCGGGCGCATCCGCAGACTTCCCACTCTTGGCGGGTAGGGCGCGCGCGGAAATGACGGGCTCCACCTTGCGCGCTGGGATCGCCAGGTTTTCACCCTCGCGGGTGAAGGTCAGGCATTCCTGCTCCTTGTTCCAATCGATGCAAACGAGGTCGCCGAGGTGAACCTGCTCGGTCGCCAGCAAGTTCGCAAGCGGGTACACGATGTGGCGTTCGATCGAGCGCTTGAGGTGACGCGCTCCGTAGCGCTGGTCCGTGCCTTCCTGCAGGAGGTAGTCGCGGCCTGGATCGGTCACGCGGAACAAAAACTGACCCTTGGCAGTTTCCAGGACGCGCTGCTGCACCTGTCCCAGCTCGATTTCGAGGACCTTCTCGAGCTGCTCGCGTCTCAGCGGATGGAACACCACCACTTTGTCGAGCCGGTTCATGAACTCTGGCGAAAACTTCCGGCGGGCCGCTTCCACGGCCGTGCGTTCGATTTTTTCATCGAAGCCAGCGGCAGGCTTCTCGTTCGGCCGAACAAAGCCCATGCCGCCCTGCATGAGTTCGGTAATTTCTCCACCGCCGAGGTTCGAAGTCAGGAAAATGACAGTCTGGGAGAGGTCCACGCGGCGGTTATCGCCAAGCGTCAGCGTGGCTTTATCCAGCATTCCGAGGAGCAGTTGCCACAGGGCGTCGCTCGCTTTTTCGATCTCGTCGAAGAGCAGAAAGCTCAGCTTCAGCTTATCTGTATGGCTCGCGGCCAGCGCTTCCTGGGTGATTAACGGATGGGTCTCGCGGTGGCCCAAATAGCCCGGAGGTGAGCCAATCAGCTTGGCAATCTCGTGGGAGTGCTGGAACTCCGCGCAATCAACCTTGATCACCGCGCGCGCATCCCCGAAAAGGATCTCCGCAGCCGCTTCCACAATGCGCGTCTTTCCCGATCCGGTCGGCCCGAGGAACAGGAGGTTGCCCACTGGACGGCCGGGCGAGTTCAATCCGGCGCAAAACACCTGAAACATGTCAACAAGCGACTGCACACCCTCTTCTTGCCCTACAATCTTTGCGCGTAAGGAAGCGTGGAAATCACACGTGTCGTTGCTGCGAATGGTTGGATCCAGTTGATGGCGGACGGCGGCTTTCATTTCATCAACTCCTCTCCGCGTCTAGCTCCCCCAAACGCGTTGCGCGTCTCACTTTCGCGCCACCTTTACTTACTGCATGAGGAATGCCAATCTTTTCCACAGTTTGGCCGACCGAAAAATAGCGCAAACTCAACAACATACAGGCTATGAAGTTCTGGAAACTGTCTCAAGCCGTGAGACGGTGTTTCAACTGCGCGCACTGTTAGAGAGGCGATACAGTTTGTGTCAGCATGCCGACGACAAAAAGGGGCGCATTTCTCGAAGCGCCCCGGTCGAGCTAAAGTGCTACTTTAAGTATTTTACCGATCTTGCTTCTTGCGTCCTTGCGCGGACGCCGCAGGGCCCGCGGCAGGCTGCGCCGCCCGGGACTTCCTCTCTTCAACCGTGGTTTCCGTCGCCGTCTCGGCGGACTTCCCGTCCATCCCTTCGGTTGCAGCAGCACCGACGGCCTTCGCCGCAGCGGCCTGTACGAGTGCACCCTCGCCTTCGCGCACAAACGTCAGCCCCTCGTGACTCTTATCCCAATCAATTCGCACCAGGTCGCCCAGGTTGACCTGATCCGTGGCCAAGAGATTCGCCAGCGGATAGACCAGGTGCCGCTCTATGGCGCGCTTCAGATGCCGGGCACCGTAACGCTGGTCGGTGCCCTGCTGCAGAAGGAATTCGCGGCCAGCCTCGGTCACCCGGAACAGAAACTGCCCGTTGGCGGTGTCCAGGACGCGCTGCTGCACCTGACCCAGCTCGATATCGAGCACTTCCTGAAGCTGTTCGCGCTTCAGCGGGTGGAACACCACCACCTTGTCGAGGCGGTTCATGAACTCCGGCGAGAACTTCCGCCGCGCCGCTTCCACGGCCGTGCGCTCCACCTTCTCGTCAAGGCCTTCGATCGGCTTGTCTGTCGGCCGGATGAAACCCATGCCGCCCTGCATGAGCTCGGCAATCTCACCGCCGCCCAGGTTGGACGTCAGGAAGATCACGGTTTGCGACAAATCCACTTTCCGGTTGTCGCCCAGGGTCAGTGTGGCCTTGTCCAGCATCCCCAGCAGCAACTGCCACAGCGAATCGCTGGCCTTTTCGATTTCGTCGAAGAGCAGGAAACTGAGCTTCAGCTTGTCCGTATGGCTGGCCGCCAGCGTCTCCTGCGTAATCAGCGGATGAGTCTCACGATGCCCCAGATACCCCGGTGGCGAGCCGATCAGTTTGGCAATTTCGTGGGAGTGCTGAAACTCCGCGCAATCAATCTTGATCACCGCGCGGGCATCGCCAAAGAGAATCTCGGCGGCTGCTTCCACGATGCGAGTTTTTCCCGAGCCCGTCGGCCCGAGAAACAGAAGATTCCCTACCGGGCGGCCTGGCGAATTCAATCCGGCACGGAAGACCTGATAGAGGTCCACCAACGCACGGACCGCTTCTTCCTGTCCGACAATTTTTCCTCGCAGCGCGGTCTGGAAATCGATCGTGTCCGTGCTGCGCTTGCTCGGATCCAGTGGAAGGATCTCGTCTTCACCACGACTGCGCATGGACATCGAATTATTGTTCATGACCGCCTCCTAGCGAGCCCGCGAAGGCGGGTTCGCATTGCTGAATCGCCCGCGTCCACGGCCAAACTGGTCGAGCTTGACCTGTATGGTTGACTGCAGGAGCCGCAGTTGCACAAGCAGCTCCCGTGCCACGACGGGTGATTCGGAAATTCGGAGGAGCGGCGGAAAGGTTTCCGCAAGGTCGAGATTGAGCTCTCGGAGGGAGGTAACCAGCTTTTGGACCACGGGGGCGTTGGGGTTCGCCAGGTCCACTCGCGTTTTCAGTTGTTCGCGCAGGGCTCTCCAATTGAGAGCCACAAACGGGTGCTTCTTGGACACTTCGCGAACCACCTCGTCGGTAATTCGCGCGCGGTCTCCCAGGCGAGCCAGGTGCAATTGACGCACTTTGTCGCCGCGGCGCACGTTGTGCACCAGGTAGAAGAGATTTCCTTTGCGGCGGACAAAAGCCATGACGTCACCTCAAACTCGCGTCATTTCCCGTAGTGTATTTACATTCCACTACAGTCGTCAACATGAGAAATATAAGATGCGTACTCCTTCCAAGAGTTGCCTCTGAAACGCGTCCAACGTAATGGAAACGGCAGGCAATCCCCCAATCATTTTTTTACTGCCTTTCATCGATGTTTTGCATCCTCGTTCCATCGCCCGTTTTCGCCTACTCGCTCGCTACTTGATTAGATGCCTCTTGTCCCCTGCCGCTTCTTGAATCGTCCTCGGCATCCAGCTGTTCGATTAAACCCGGCCGCGCCATTTATCTCTTGTTCTTGCAGCGAGGGACACCTAGGATGTTGCACGAGTTTCTTCCCATCTTTCTATGGAGCTTGATTCGAAATGTCTTGGGATCCTGTCTTTCGCTTCGTGCAACGAATTCCTCGCGGAAGGGTTCTAACTTATGGGGCCCTTGCTAAAGCCCTGCGCCTGCCCGGGGGCGCGCGTAGCGCCGGACGCGCCATGGCGGCTACTCCCTCCGGAAAAGGCATTCCCTGGCACAGGGTCGTCGGTGAGCGCGGCAAGATCCTCATCCGCGAGCCTTACGCTTCCCTGCAAAGAAAACTCCTCGAAAGCGAAGGCATCACGATTCTCGAGTCTCGCGTGGACCTGAAACGTCACCTCTGGAAACCACCCAAGAAGTCCCCGCTGAAACGCGGAACTCCAAAAAAACGTATTCAGAAGTGAAGCCGCAGGCCGTCTGCGCGCGCGTTTCTAGCCGCCCCCCTATCTGCGGTATGCTATAGCCTCTTATTCGACTGCGCCCCTGAGTGATAGGGGGCAACAAACATGGCCAACCCCATTCTTCAAGTGGAGAACCTCGTCAAGCGGTACGGCGATGTCGAAGCCGTTCGCGGCGTCAGCTTTGCCGTGGAAGAAGGCGAGGTTTTCGGGCTGCTCGGCCCGAATGGCGCCGGCAAGACGACCACCGTCGAAATTCTCGAAGGCCTTCGCACACCCGACGGCGGGCGGGTCACCGTCTGCGGCCTCGACCCGCAACGCGATTCGGCGGCCTTGAAACACGAGATTGGCGCCGCGCTGCAATCCACCTCCCTTCCCGACAAGCTACGCGTGATGGAAGCTTTGCGGCTCTTCGCCAGCTTTTACAAGCGGCGGCGCAACCCGGAGGAATTGCTCCAGCGCTTCGGCCTCGAAGAAAAGCGCAACACCTTTTACAACCAGCTTTCCGGCGGACAGAAACAACGCCTGGCCCTCGCCATGGCTCTCCTCAATGATCCCAAAGTCGTCTTCCTCGATGAACCCACTGCCGGCCTCGATCCCCAGGTGCGCCGCGAAATCTACGACATCATCGAGGAACTTCGCCGCGAAAAAAAAACCATTCTCATGACCACCCACTACATCGAGGAAGCCGAGCGCCTCTGCGACCGCGTCGCCATCGTGGATCATGGCAAGGTCATCGCCCTGGGCACCCCTCGCGAGTTGAAAGCCCACTCCGGCGGCGCCACTCGCATCGAGGTTCGCCTCTCTAAACCAGAATCGAACGGTGCGCTGAAAAATCTCGAAGGCGTGGCCGATGCGCGCGAGTTAGACGGCGCTTATGTGCTTCATTCCAAGCGTCCGCCGCAAGCCATCGTCTCCCTGGTCAAACATCTGGAAGCCGCCGGCAACGAACTCGTCAGCCTCGAAATCGCCACCCCCTCGCTCGAAGATGTCTTCATTGAAATGACAGGCAGGAGGCTCCGCGATTGAAAAACTTTGTCGCACTCACGCGCATGCGCATCCGCTTGGCTATGCGCAATAAAATGTTTTTCTTCTTCATCATCGTTATGCCTTTCGCTTTTTTCTTCTTGTGGTTGGGCGTGATTGCCCAAGGCGTTCCGCAAAGGGCCGCGTTTTATCTCGGCCCCGTCCTTGCGTTTAATGTGATGGGCAGTTTCTGGGGGCTCAGCGCCACTCTCGTCAGTTTCCGGGAGCAAGGAATCTTGCGCCGCTTCCACGTCACCCCAGTGACGGCAAGCGACATGCTCGGGTCAAGCATCGTTGCCAATTTCATACTCACCATTCCCATGGTGCTGGTCGAATTGTTCCTGGCCCGTGCCGTTTTTCACGTCCCGAGTCTTGGTGATCCCATTTCTCTTTTCTTGCTCCTCTCCGTCGGCATCGTTTCCTTTAGCTCGCTCGGATTGGTCGTGGCCAGCGTGACCAATACCATGCAGGAGACCCAGGTGCTAAATCAGCTCCTCTGGCTCCCGCTGATCTTTCTTTCTGGCGCCACGCTCCCCCTGGGCTTTTTGCCGCGCCTCGTGCAGCGCATCGGTCTGTTTCTTCCTGCCACCTACCTCGTCAATGGCCTTCAGCAGACTATCGTGAACTCCGCCTCCGCCTGGAGCCGCTATGTGGAAATCCTCTCCCTGTCCGTCTGGGCATGCCTCACCTTTTTCCTTTCCGCCCAGCTCTTTCGCTGGGAGCCGGAAGCCAGGACTCCCCGGCGGGCAAAGCTGCTGGTTGCAGCTACGGCGATTCCATTTCTACTCTTGGGTGTCGTGGAGAATAGGACGGATCGCATCATCCTGGAAGCCAAGTCGGCATTCCTGTCGATGACTTCGCCGGTGTCCGCGCCTAAGACCGGCGCTGCCGCTTCCTCAAGTAAGCCCACCACCGGCGAAAAACCTTCTGATTCCTCGCCAAAATAGTTACGTCACACGCCAATTTGGTTCCGGCTAACCCTCTCTTGGCGAACACCGCGCATTGACGCTCACTCCCGCGTACCGTATTCTGCAATTTCGAGCAGCGAGAAGCACCACGGCGAGTGACACTACGAAACAGGGAGCATCTATGCCGATTCAGGCGACCGAGAAAATCTGGCGCAACGGAAAGTGGATCAACTGGGACGACGCCAAGTTGCACGTCCTTTCTCACGTGGTCAGCTACGGCTCCGCGGTCTTCGAAGGCATCCGCTGCTATGAAACGAAGCAGGGCCCGGCGATCTTCCGCTTGCGCGAGCACATGCAGCGGCTGATCAACTCCGCAAAAATTTACCGCATGGAGCTTCCCTTCTCCGTCGAGCAGTTCGCTAATACGGCTTGCGAACTGGTCCGTCTGAACAAATTGAATTCCTGTTACGTAAAGCCCATCGTCCTGCGCGGCTATGGCGAAGTGGGAGTGAATCCGCTGAACTCGCCAATCGATATTTACATGGCCTGCTGGAGCTGGGGCGCCTATCTTGGCCCCGATGCGCTTTCGAAAGGAGTCGATGTCGGCGTCAGCTCCTGGACCCGCATCGCCCCGAACACTCTCCCCGCCATGTCCAAAGCCGCCGCCAATTACATGAATTCGCAGCTCATTCGTATGGAAGCGACTTTAAACGGCTACACCGAAGGCATCGCACTGGATTCGCAAGGCCACGTCAGTGAAGGCTCAGGAATGAACGTATTCCTCGTTCACGACGGAATACTTTATACGCCGCCCCTGGCCACCAGCATTCTGCCGGGCATTACCCGCAATGCCATTGTGCAGATGGCGGAAGACCTGAACATCCCCGTGAAGGAGCAAGTAATCCCTCGCGAAATGCTCTACATCGCCGACGAAGTTTTCTTTGTCGGCACCGCCGTCGAAATAACTCCCATCCGCTCCGTTGATCACATTCAAGTCGGCAGGGGCGTTGCCGGACCCATTACACTTACATTGCAGGCCGAATTCTTCGCTCTCACCAGCGGCACCAAACCCGATCGCCACAACTGGCTCACTCCAGTAAACGCCCCCGTCGCAGCCTCAACGCGCTAGCCCCCTATCATTGCGGTTGTCTTTGTAGTGGCGCAGCATGCTGCGCCACTGACCACATAGCTTGACCGCTCGCTAACAATTCAACAAAAATTCCGGCCATCAAACGCCGTCCGCACCATCGCACAAAGGCCGCGGCAATGCGCCTGGCTTTTGCAGCATGCCCCGATTTTTCTGCTTTCTTCTTGCCGTTAACTGTCAACGGTCGACTGTCAACTCCTTATATGACCATGGTATAATGACCATAGCTATAAAGGAGTTTCCGGATGAAGAAGATGGCAGCGGGTGTCTTCAAGGCAAATTGTCTTGCCGTCATGGACGAAGTCCAGTCCAAGCGCATCACCGTCGTGATCACTAAACGCGGCAAGCCCGTTGCCAAGCTCGTCCCGATCAACTTGAAGAAAGATGACATCTTCGGCTTCCTCGCCGGCAAGGGGAAGATTACTGGCGACG
>WNFG01010567.1_pt1 | contig 14355 bp, 9 predicted proteins | sample 5400431 | NCBI WGS metagenome assembly WNFG01 (sample SAMN13153346, study PRJNA577476) | soil metagenome | isolation source: 120 cm saprolite under Douglas fir tree site 2 hole 3 replicate 2 | place: USA:California | collected 2015-04-18
GTGATCAAGAAAAACTGCAGAGCGCTGAGGAACGTGGCTCCTCCGATGCGCAGAAAACTACGATTCTGCTTCAAGAAGCGGCCGATCATCACGCTGAGGAGAAAACTTGCGTACACCAGCGGGCTCAGCCTGTTGAAACCGATGATGAGGTCCGTGGCGAACATCACCAGCACGGGAAACAGAAATGCCAGGCGGCGGTCGCGCACCATGGCGCCTGAGAGCAGCGCAATGGCTCCGACCGGAGTGAAGTTCCAGGGATGCGGCGCGAGGCGCAAGGCCGAGGCAAGGACGATCATGGCGAAGATGAGAATGGTGCGGAGCACCATGGATTCTTTTTCGGATTTTTGCATTTTCATTTTGTCTCTCCTTTGGCCGGGATCAAGACCGGCGTCTGCTATTTGCTATCTGGTTGCCGAGCTGGGGCGCAACGGCGCTGCGCCCCTAAAACGCCTTCGGATGGAAGCAAGTCGCAATAGATGAAGGAATCGCGCTCGACGATTTCTCCGGGGCGAACGGGAATCGGATTGTGGAAAATCGGTCCGTCGAAAACGAAGGTGTGGAATTCCCCGTTTTCGCCGCAGGGATCGACTCCCGAGGGCAAATCGCGAAAGAAAGAAGCGTCGAGCTCGCGGCCGGCGAAGCTGCGATCGAGAACTTTGGGATCAATGCACGCGGCGACGGCGCGGAAGCGCGCGGCTTGGAAGCTGCGGATAAGTTCGCGAGTGTCTCGCGTCCAGATGGGGAAGAGCGCAGTCATGCCGATGCGCGCGAGATTTTTCTCGCGGTAGGCGCGGAGATCCTGGAGGAAGATATCGCCGAACGCGACCGTTCGCACGCCTTCGGCGTAATAGATGCGCAAGGCTTCTTCCATGCGCGCCTCGTAGATGGGATTGACGCATTGCGGCGGGATGCGCACCTCGTGCAGTGGTAGCCCAATGGATTGGGCTTGCTGCACGAGGAGTTCGCGGCGCACGCCATGCATGCTGATGCGGTCATACGTTTCGGTGACGGTGGTCAGCAGCGCGACGATCCGAACATCCGGCAATCGCAAGAGCGTGTGCAGCGCCATTGCGCTGTCTTTGCCGCCGGACCAGCAGAAGAGGATGGGCTCGCGCATCGCTAGTTCTTGCCGGCGAAGCGGTAGTTTAGGCCTACGCGGACATCGCGGCCGAGCGCGGGGTAGCCGATGGCGTCCTGGTAGCGCTTGTCGAAGAGGTTGGTGGCGCGGGCGTAGAGCGAAACGCCGCGGCCAAAGTTGTAGCTGCTGGCGACGTCAAAGCGGGCATAGCCGGGATTGCGCGTCAGGCCGAGAAAGAGAAAATCGCTGTCGGTGCGTGGGCCGCTGAAGTAGCCGGCGATAGTGAAATTGAACTGGCGAAACGAGGAGCTCAGCGTGAGGGAACCGGAATGCGGAGGCCGGCGGAGCAGATGGTTGCCGGGAATTTCCGCGGGGTCGGAAGCGTTGGGTGATACGAGAACGCGGGTGTCGTCATAGGAGTAGTTGCCCGCGAGCAGGAGCCAGTGAACGAGGCGGGCTTCGACGGCGATGTTCGTTCCTCGCGCACGAGCCAGATCGGTGTTGAAGAAATTGCCCCAGAATGTGCCCGGCGCACCCGACGGGGTTAGGCACGCCGGAGGCCTAGGGACGGAGCAACCGGAATTGGGGAAGCAGGACGTGAAACTGATGATGTCGTAGAAGCGACTGGCAAAATAATCGGCGGAGATTTTCACCCGATCGCTGGCAAGCTTTTGCTCGATGCCGGTGTTCCAAGTTTTGCTGGCTTCGGGCTTGAGCGTGGGATTGCCAGGGAAGCACGGGCTGAAGCCGGCATTTTGGTCGAAGCGGGGCTCGACGATGCCTTCGCCGTAAAAGAAGCGATAACGCGTGTCGCCCCAGAATCCGCTGCTGTAGCGCAAAGCCAGCGAAGCGCCGACGCGCGGAACGACGCGAGTGCCGAAGCTGCCATTGGCCTCGGCGCGCCCGCCGAAATCGAGGGACAGACGCGAAATAGGAAGGTAGCGAAAATCCAGATAACCGCCTTGATTGTTGCGGCGAAGATGGCCGATGCCCAGGAAAGGGATGTAGGCGTTCTCGACTTCGTACTGATATCCGGCCGTAGCACTGATTTTGCGGAGTATGTAGCTGGTCTGCGCGTTGATGCTGGCGCGGTTGTATTCGCTCTTTGCACCCGGCGAGGTGAAATCGCAAAACTCCGCAGTGGCTACGGCCGCGGGATCGGTTTGCGGGCAACCGGCGAAGGGGTCGGTGGCGAAAAAACTCTGGATCGGATTCGCGGTGAACACGTGATGGTAGGACTCCGCACCGCTGACTTGATGATGCCAATGCGCGCCGCTGGTAAACTCCCAGCGGGCGTTGGCGCTGAAATCGTGGAGGTCGTTGATCTGGTGCAGGCTCGGAGGCGTGATCAAGGTTTGGCCGGGAATGCCCGCTTCGCTGGTGTTATTGCGAAGCGCGAGGCGGAGCTGATTGGTTTCGCTGAAGGCATAGCCGAAGTTTCCGGAGATGGTGCGATTGCGGAAGGAGTCGTTGGGGCCTTGTCCTTCGGAAGTGAAGTAAGAGGCCGCGCCGGAATAGTCGAACGAGCCGAGCAGGCCGCTGAGCTGCGCGCCGCCGCGGGCGGTCGAAAAACTGCCGCCTTCAGTGAAGAGATTGAAAGCGGGAACTCGAGTTTCGCCGCGATGCGTAAACACCTGAATGACGCCGGAGACGGCGTCAGTGCCGTAGAGGGCGCTTTCGGCGCCGCGTACGACTTCGACTTTGTCGATGTTGTCGAGCGTGAAGTTGGAGAAATCAAACGTGCCGCCGGGGAGATTGACGGCGGTGCCGTCGATGAGCACTTTGGTCTGGTAGGAGTTGCCGCCGTTCAGGAAAATTCCCGCGAGCCCGCCTTCCGGGCCGGTGCGGTCGACCGCGACTCCCGGAGCGTACAACAAAACATCGGTCAGAGGAACCGCCTGGCGGTTATCAATTTCATCGCGGGTGATGACAGTGACGGAGGCGGTGGTTTCCTGCGCCAACGCCGGTTCTGCTTCCCCAGTGACTACCACGCTCGAAGAAAGTCGCTCCAGTTCCAGGTGCAGATCCAACTCGCGGGATTGGCCGGGAGAAAAATCCAGAATGAAGTCGCGAGGCACGAAGGACTCACGGGTGAATTGGATGCGGTAGCGGCCAGCCGGGAGAGCGAGCGAATAGGAGCCGTCGTTTGCGGAGGCTGCGGCCAAGAGAGTTGCGTTGGGCGCGTTCTCCAACTGCGCGGTGATGCGGACTCCAGGAACACCCGCGCCGCTGGAATCCAACAAAGCGCCGGAAAGATGAGCGGCCGGCGAATCGGATTGGGCCTGCAAGGAAAAACTGATTGTGAATGCGAGAAAAACAAGAAAAGCGGTACGGCGAAGCGTTGAGCTCATGTTTGTCCTCCGCTCCCGCACGCGTGGGAGCTTGAAGGTTGGCCCGGGGCTTGATAAAGCGCGCGGGCTGCGAACTTCGCCGGTCTCCTGGCTTGGCGGGGAGTGCGGCCCGAGTTGCCGGGCCTGTGCGTGGCCTTCCCGCGACGCTGCCTGGCTTTTCCAGAGTGACCCTAGCCGGGTCAGCCAAGCGTTTCGCCGCAGTGACTAGCGCAGTGTGGTTCCGCCGTACAGTCGCGCGTCGGCGACGGCTTTCTTGTTTCTTGCGTCTCTAAGGAACGAGGACGGAAACAAGTGCAACCTGAAGGTTGCCCGTCTTCCCGAGCACGAAGTTCGCGGTGATTGTGAGGGGCGCGGAGCCCGCTAGTAGTTTTTAAAATGCCGCGACAGCCGACGCGGCGTTGGGGTTAACAAGAAAACTCCTACGACGTCGGCAACAAATTCACACGAGGGCGACCATTCGAGCCTTGCTCGACGGTGAGCGGCGTATGAAAAACCTCTTCCAGCAAATCGCGCTGATAGACGCTGGCGGGAGACCCTACGCGCAGGCTCTTGCCTTTCTGCAACAGCACGACCTGATCGGCATATTCCGCGGCGAGATTGAGCTCGTGCGTGACGACAACAACGGTGTAGCGATTCTCAGCTGCTAAGCGGCGTAACGTGGCGAGAAGATCGACTTGCGCGCCGATGTCGAGGTGCAGCGTGGGCTCATCGAGTAACAAGAGCAGCGGCTGCTGGCACAAAGCTCGCGCGAGAATAACGCGCTGTTTTTCGCCGCCAGAGATCTCGCTCATCCAGCGATCGCTGAGATGCTCGGCGCTGACTTGCGCGAGAGCGTTGCGGGCGATGAGGACATCCATTTCATTTTCGAAGCGCAGGGTGCGGCCGTAAGGGTGGCGGCCTTGCAGGACAAATTCCCAGGCCCGTGCCGGAAAGAGGAGCGGAGTTTCCTGCTGGACCATGGCGATACGTTGCGCGCGGGCTCGCGGCGCCAGCGCGTGAGTGACAAAACCATCCAGCAAAACGCGTCCGGAAAGCGGCTCGAGCGCTCCGGCGATTAACTTCAAGAGAGTGGATTTGCCGCTGGCATTGGGGCCGAGGATGGCAACGATTTCGCCGGGGCGCGCCTGGAAGCTGTTGGCTTCCAGGGTGAAGAGCGGGGCTTGCGAGGGGTTGGCGGAGTAGGCGTAGCTGACCTGCTCGACGCTGAGGCGAACTTCGCTGTCGGCGCGGGGCGCGTCGCCTAGGTTCGGCCATGCGGGGGACGAGTGTGCCGGGCTGCTCATATAGAGCCTCGGCGCAAGAGATAGATGAAAAGGGGCGCGCCGACAATCGCAAAAATTGCTCCGACGGGAAGCTCTGAGGGGGCGACCACGGTACGGGCCAGCGTGTCAGCGGCGACGACGGCGATGGCTCCGCCGAAAGCGGCGGTGGGCAGCAAGATACGATGATCGGAGCCGAAGAGCAGGCGCATAACGTGAGGAACGAGAATTCCTACGTAACCGATGGCGCCACTTACGGATACCGCCAAGCCAGTCAAGATGGATGCTGCGATGTACACGACCAAGCGGACGCGGTGGACGTCAACGCCGAGGTGCATGGCTTCCTTTTCGCCGGCGAGGAGCAGATTTAGATCCGCCGCCGTCGTGTAGATTGCGACAGAAGCAACGAAGAATCCTGCGCCGAGAACCCAGCGCAAACTGGGCTGCAGAGAATTTGAAAGATCGCCCATGAGCCAAAACGCCATGCCGCGGACGTCGCGACTAAGCGTGCTCATCAAGAAGATGATGATGGCGGAGAGAAAGGATGCGCTGATGACTCCGGCGAGGAGCAATGTTCCGCTGTCAATCTGCCCTTCCCGGAGGCCGAGGAAATAGACTGCTGCAATCGTCGCGAGCGCGCCGAGAAATGCGCCCAATGGTGTCGTCAACGTAGCTAGCCAAACAGGGAGTGCGAGATGAGTCTGGGCAACTACCGCCAGAATCGCTCCGACGGCGGCGCCGCTGGAAACACCTAGGATGTAAGGATCGGCGAGGGGATTGCGGAGCAGCGCCTGGAAGCTGGTACCGGCGACGGAGAGAGAGGCGCCAACGAAAATGGCGAGGAGAATGCGCGGAAGGCGAATGTCGATCACGATCATGCCGTAATCGCTGGAGAGGGCGCTGGTCTGGTGGAGCAAGACGCTAATCAGATCGCGGCCGAGACCGTAAAGGGAGACGGGAACGGCACCGAGCTTGAGCGCCACCACGACGACGACAAAAAGGATGGCAGCCAGCAAGCTGCACTGCAGGAAGAGGCGTCGCAGCGTCAGCGGGCGCATGCTTGCTCCTTCTGGGTCACAGCGTTTTCGATTGATGCCGCGAATGAGCCGCGCGACGGCGTGCCGGATGCCGGCGGATTTGTCTGGTCCGTGTCGTTCTGCGGTTTTTCGGTAAAGGCTTCCGGATGAAGTTGCCGAGCGAGGTCTTCGACAGCGGAGACGAGTCGCGGAGCGGGACGGTTGATGGCATCGCTAATCGTGGCGTAGCGACGATTGCGGACAGCATTGAGCAGACGCCAGCCGGGAAGATCGGCAAGAGTTTCGGCACTTTGTGTGGCGGACCCGAAATGCGATTCCACAAAAATCAGAAATTCCGGCTGAAGATGGACGACTTCCTCGAGGTTGACCTGCGGCCAGTTCTGCGAGGAATCGATTACCGAGACGGCGCCGGCGTGACGCAGCGCGTCGGCGATGAACGTGTCGTTGCCGATGGAGATGAGTGGCTCGGTCCAAACAATGAAGAGAACGCGACGAAGAGGCAGCGAAGCGAGGCGGTCGTGGAGACCCGCAACCTGGTGTTCGAGATCGGCGGCGAGCGTGGCACCAGTTTCTGGGGCACCGAGCAAGTCGGCAAGACGAGCGATCGAGGCGACGATGGCATCGACCGTATGAGGATCGGTGGCGTACGAAGGGATGCCGATTTCTGCGAGCGCCTGGACGGTTTCGAGGCGGTTCAGATTTTTAGTGACTAGCACAAGATCGGGATGCAGAGCCGCGATAGCTTCGAGGCTGGGATTGACCGCGCCGCCGACTTTTGTTTTTAGCTGCGCCTCCGGCGGGAAATCGCAGTAGTCAGTGTCGCCGACCAGGCGATCCTGCAGGCCGAGGGCGTAGATAGTTTCGGTGAGGTTGGGCGCGAGAGAGACGATGCGGTGGATGGACTGCGGGACGCGGATGGTGCGACCGATTTCGTAGGCGTTTGTACCAGTGGCGGGGTTTCCTGCCAAGCACAAATTACGGCCCCGGTAAACAGCAAGATGAGTGCGGCGGCGGCAACGGCTCTTAGCGTCGAGTGAATGAACATTCGCAACACGAGTCCCCACCACTGAAAGGGGCGCCAACGAAAAAGCCCCATGCGAGCAGCGCTGGGGCTCAAAGACGGCGCCTCTTCTCGCGAAAAGCGCAATCCCCGCGGCACGGGAGGGTAACCTGGCTTGCGGCTCTTCAGCCGCTCACAGTGGCGGGACCGCGGCCGATTTGCACGGCCTTCCCCGCTGCCCTTGCCTGCAAAAATGAAAGATGAGTGTATGCTCGGTCTGCGAGGGAGTCAATCAAGGCGTAAATGCGTGACAAGGGAGTTCCTGGGCTAAAGCCCCCAATATTTTCCGGTTCCGCTTTTCGCGGTGCCTTAAGGCGCCGCTCCCCTGACTGAAAAGTCGGGGGCTTACACCATGGGCATCAGCGATTCTTCCAGTTGGGTTTGCGTTTTTCGACGAGAGCGCGAAGGCCTTCTTGCGAATCTTCGAGGCGGTAGAGTTCGTTGAGAAAGATGTTCATCGATTTCTTCAGTCCTTCGCGAAGGGAGAGGCCCATACCCCCGAGAATGGCTTTCTTGGCCATGGCCAGAACCGGGCCGGAGTGCGAGGTGATCCGCGTGACGAGTTCGTTGACGGTGGCATCGAGCTTGGCTTCGGGGACGAGACGAGTGACCAAGCCGAGTTCGAGCGCGCGCTCGGCAGTAACCGCTTCGCCGGTCAAAATGATTTCGAGGGCGCGCTTTGGCCCGACCAGGAAAGGCAAGATCGTGGAGGCCAAGGGCGGGAACACGCCGATGGTGATTTCGGGCTGCGCGAAGCGGGCTTTCGGCGTGGCTATGACGAGATCGCCGAAGGCGGCTAGCTCGGCGCCGCCTCCGATGGCCGGGCCGTTTACAACGCAAAGGACGGGCTTGCTGACCTCCAGCATTCCGGCGAAGGCGGCGTGAAACGCTTCCAGCATCTGGTAGACGCGCTGCGTGGTGTATTCGCCGATATCCACGCCGCCGCTGAAAACTTTGCACGCGGAATCGATGGCGATGAGCTTGACGTCGTCGTGTTCGCCGGCAAAAAGGATGCCGTCGGCAATTTCGCGGAGCATGGCTTCGTTCAGGAGATTGTGATCTGGGCGGTTCAGGGTGAGCCGAGCGACACCGTCGTGGATCCGAAATTTTACGAATTCAAAGCTTTCTGGCTTGCGACGTACGGCTCCAGTTGTGAATTCTTCGGTACTAACCGTCTCAACCATTGGTGGCCTCCTGAACCGTTCGCCGCGGCGAAAGCGGGAGAAAACGGGGCAAATTCGATGCTAGCACAGCGTTTGCATCTTGCTTCCTGGACCAGCAGCGAAGGTGCGCAAACAGTTGCGGCTAAGCAGGGCGGCCGCACGCCCTGGTGTAATCGAATGAGCACGCTCTGGGATGGCGCCGATGAGTCGTGCGAACATCAGAAGCGCTGAATATGCCTGACATCAGAACGGATATCGCGTTTGCGGTTCTCATGGCTGGCTCGGTGGACGCGGAAGGATTTCCACCGGAGCGGGCTTGGGAAATGGCTCCGCCAATTTGCTTTAACGCCGATTGGCAGGGCAAGAATGCGGATGGGCAGCGGGAAACGCAGGTGCGGCTGCTGTGGAATGCGGAGTCTTTGTTTTTGCGATTCGATGCGTGGTATAGGAGCATCACCGTTTTTCCCGATGCGGAGCCCTCGGGGCGGCGGGACGCCCTTTGGGATCGCGACGTCTGCGAAGTCTTTCTGCAGCCACCTTGCTCTGCTGCGCGTGCGTACAAAGAGATTGAAGTGGCGCCCAACGGATTTTGGATTGATCTCGAGATTGCTCCAGGAGAAAAACGCGCCTTGCAAAGCGGCTTGCGCCGGCGCGTGAATATCGATGAGCAGAAAAAACAGTGGCGCACGGTTCTGGCGCTGCCGATGAGGACCCTCGTTGAGCGCTTCGAGATGCCAGCGGTGTGGAGGGTGAATTTTTTCCGAGTGGAAGGGGCGGCGGAGCCGCGCTTCTATTCGGCGTGGCGGCCCACGAATACGCCAGTGCCAAATTTTCATGTGCCGGAAGCGTTTGGGGTGCTGGTGTTCACCGATGCAGCCAGCAAAATCCGGGGCTAGCGAAGGGAGCAATTTTTTCTTATGCTTGCTGCGTGCCGCGCGCGCTGCGATTTCGCTTGTTCGTTCTGTTAGGTTTATTCAGCATTGTGTCTTCCTTTGCAGCGAATCCGCTTGCCGCGCAGATTTCGCAAGATACAAGCTCTCCTGACAATTCTCCGGCGGTGACGAAGGTGGAGCCGCCGAATTGGTGGCTGCGGCTGACGCCGGAGCTTATGGTGCTGCTGAGCGGAAGCCATTTGGAAGCGACCGGGGTTACCTGCAATCTTTCGGGTCTGCTGGTGGAACGCACGCAGGCGACCGCGGGCGGAAGTTATCTTTTCGTGTGGTTGAAATTGGGCGCGGAGCTGAAATCGGGGACGGCCGTTTGCCGGATTACCACACCGCTGGGGACGACTTCATTCGAATTGCCGCTCGCGGGGCGCGAGCAGACGATTCACAAATTTCAGGGGCTGACGCCGGCCGACGTGATGTATCTAATCATGCCGGACCGATTTGCGAATGGCGATCCCGCCAACGACGAGCCGGCGGAAGCGCCCGGATCGCACGATCGCGCGAAGGCTCGCGCGTATCATGGCGGGGACTTGCGGGGAATTCGCGAGCACCTGGATTATTTTAAGGACTTGGGAGTTACGACGTTGTGGCTGACGCCGATCGTTAAGAACGGCGCTACGGAGGATTACCACGGGTACGGGGCGGTGGATCTGTATGCGGTCGATCCGCACCTAGGGAATCTGCGCGAGTATAAGGAGTTGGTGGGTGCGGCGCATCAGCGCCAGATGAAGATTGTTTTCGACATTGTGCCCAATCACGTCGGGCCAAAACATCCGTGGGCTGCGAAGGCGCCTCTGCCGGACTGGTTTCACGGACCGGTGCAGCACCACATGAATTCTTCCGCGCTAGTGAGCGCCACTTTCTACGGAGAAGCGGAAGATCACGGCCATGATTTGTTCGAGGCGCTAGTGGATCCGCACGCACCGCCGCGGCTGTGGCGCAATATGACGGAAGGATGGTTCGTGGACCTTCTTCCGGACATGAACACGGAAAATCCGGTGGCGGCGCAGTATTTGCTGCAGAACGCAATCTGGTGGACGGAAGCGTCGGGGCTCGACGGGTTTCGCGTGGATACGTTTCCATATGTGTCGCGGCAATTCTGGGCGCGGTGGCACGCGGGGCTGCGCAGGATTTATCCACAGCTGACGACGATCGGCGAAGTGTTTCATCCGGATGCGAGCGTGACTTCGTTTTTTGCCGGCGGGCAGAAACGGTATGACGGAATCGATACGGGGGTGAGCACCCTTTTCGATTATCCAATGTATTTCGTGCTGCGCGATGTGCTGCTGAACGGCGCACCAGCGGGGCGCATCGCGGATGTGCTGCGGCACGATGCGCTGTATCCGCGGCCGGAGGAGCTGGTCACATTTTTTGGGAATCACGACGCCACGCGCTTTGCGAGCGCGAGGGGAAGCTCGGCGGCGAAATTGAAATTGGCATTTGCGCTGACGCTCACACTGCGCGGGATCCCGCAGCTTTATTATGGCGATGAGATCGGCATGCCGGGCGGCGACGATCCGGATAACCGGCGGGATTTCCCTGGTGGCTGGCGCGAGGACGCGAAGAATGCGTTTGTGGAGGCGGAGCGGACTCAGGAGCAGAAGGAAATTTTTGCGTATGTGCAGACGCTGCTGCGCTTGCGGCGCGAACATACGGCGCTAAGCGGCGGGCCACTGTGGCATCTTTTTTCAGACAAGGCGTCTTACGTTTTCATGCGCGAAACGGAAGAAGAACGCGTGATGGCGATCTTCCAGACTTCGCCGCAGGCGCGCGAATTCCGGTTCACTTTGGCGGATACGCCTGCGCAAAATGCGACGAGGGTATCGCGCCTCTTCGGGGAGGCGGATGCGGAGCTGACTGGCAAGGAGGTTCGCGTGCGCGCTCCTGCGGAGTCGGTTTCTATTTTCTCGTTGGAATAAAACTCAAAACGTCAGTTGCGCGGTCCAGTTTTTGGAAGCATCGGGCACGGTGAAAATGACCGAGTGTGCGATGGAGTCGTAGCGCCATTCGTGAATAACGCGATCGCCGATGCGCACTTCCTTTGGCAGGGCGCTGGCTCCCAAGACAGTCACTTCCGCGCTGTTCCACCACGGCTGAAAGGAACTCGTCTCCGTCGTGGAGGTAATGGTGATCGAGGCGGGCGAAGCCTGGCAGGAATAGTTCACGCGCAATAGTTCGCCCCTTTGGTACGCGAAGGTGTGGCCGTCATCTTCGTAGAGCGAGCCGCGGCAGGCATCTCCAACGTAAACGCGCAATTCGAGAGGCCCGCCCGGCTTTTCGCCGGTACTTTGCACGACGGGCTGAGTAGGAATAATCGCGCCGGCACGGACGTACAGAGGCATTTCATCGAGCGTGGGATGCAGCGTAATTTTGTTTTTGCTGTTCAGTTTTTGCGAAGTCCAATAATCGTACCAGTCGCCAGGCGGAAGCTGTACGTCTTCAGCGTCGACCATCTCGGTGGTAGCAGGAGCAACGAAGAGATCGCTACCGAAAAGGAAATCACGGTTGTTGCCGTAGAAATCTTCGGATTGCGGATAATCGAGAAAAACCGGACGCATGAAGGGCAGGCCCGTGCGCGTGCTTTCTTCGATGACGGTGTAAATGTAGGGAAGCAGGTGGTAACGCAACTCGATGTACCGGCGGCGAATGGCCTCATGCCGAGGGCCGTGAACCCAAGGCTCCTGGTCCGCCGTGCCTTTTCCGGTGTGGTCGCGGTAAATGGGATTTAGCGCGCCCACCTCGAACCAGCGGGTGAGGAGATCGGCAGGCGGCGAGCCGGCGAAGCCGCCGATGTCGTCGCCGACCATCGTGTAGCCGCAAAGTCCGAGGCTGAGCAGCATGGGCGTGCTCATGTTGAGGTGATTCCAGGTGCTGCTGTTGTCGCCGGTCCAGGTGGCGGCGTAGCGCTGCGTGCCGGAGTACGCGGCGCGCGTGAGCACGAACGGGCGTTCGTCACCTTGCAATTTGCGCAGACCTTCGTAGGTGGCGCGAACATTTTCCATTCCGTAGACGTTGTGGATGCCGCGGTGATCGAGACTTGTGCCGTCATCGAGGCGGTGCCGGGTGTCGAGCGGCATGGTTTTATCGGCGCGCTCGAAAAGCGCGGGCTCGTTCATATCGTTCCAAAAACCGGCGACGCCCATGCCAACGAAGTCTTTGTATAGGGTGCCCCACCAGTCGCGCACGCGGGTTAGCGTGAAGTTGGGGAATACGCTTTCGCCGGGCCAGACGATACCGACAAAGATGGAGCCATCCGGATTTTTGACGAAAACATCGTTCTTGATGCCGGAGTCGTATGGAAAGTAGCCGTGGCCGGGATCCTTCTTGATGTGCAGGTCGGTGATGACGACGAGGCGAAAGCCGTGTGAGCGCAGGTCGGCGACCATCTGTTCGAAGTGCGGGAAATACTCGCGGTTGATAGTGAACGGGGCGTTGCCCTGCTGGTAGTCGATGTCAAGATAAATGACGTCGGCGGGAATTTTCTTTTCGCGCAGAGTGGCGGCAATCTCGCGCACGCGTGCTTCGGGATAGTAGCTGTAGCGGCTCTGCTGATAGCCGAGGCTCCAGAGCGGCGGCAGGGGCGAGCGGCCGACCAGCGCGCTGTATTCCTGGACGACTTTTTTGGGTTCAGGCCCGGCGAAAAAATAGTAGTTGAGCTCGCCACCTTCGGCGCCGAACGAAAAATAGTCCGGCGATTCCTTGCCGAAGTCGAAGGTGCTGCGATAAGTGTTGTCGAAGAATACCCCATAGGCGGTGCCTTTGCGCAAGCCCAAGAAGAAAGTAATGGTTTTGTACATGGGATCGGTGGACTCGCCCCAGCCGAAAACGTCACTGTTCCACATCGTGAAGGCGCGGTTGCGGCGATTCATCGGACCTGTTTTGTCGCCAAGGCCGTAATAGTTTTCGTCGGCCGGCATTTTTTTCCAGACGTGGACGCGGGGCCCGTCAAAAGCCATCGGGAGCGTGGGCTCGTCGGCGAGGAGTACATTTCCGGCGGCATCGGCAAAGCGGATGAGCAGCGGCGATTTCTGCACGATGACCGTGGTACTTCCGGCGGTCATCTTTAGCTCGCTCTTGGTCTCTTCGATGTTGAATGCCGGGGGCTGTGGCGCAGCGATCACAGCCCAGGAGGAATCCTTCGGGAAATTGCCCTGAGGCGTGACGCGCACGCAGATGACCGCGTTGTTAAATCCGGTGATGCGCACTTTGGCGCGGCCGGCGGTCAACTCCACGCCATCCTTGAGTTTTTCCACTCGCTGCACTGCGCCGAGATGTTGCCAGCCCTGGGCAAAAGTCCACATCGCGCAGAATGCGAACGCGAGCAAAGCCAAGGCGGAGCGTCTTGCGAGAACAAGCATGAATTTCTCCCTGTGATTAGTTCCGAGATGACACTCCGTATCGGAAGGGAACTCCAGTGTATAGCAAAAATAGGCGTCCTTAAGCCGCCAACCACGACTCGAACAGCGCGGAAGCTTTGGCGCCTTCCATGCGGCGGCGCACCGCGTTCAGCACGCGGCAGCGCGCGGCGGCGTTGCCGTAGAAGCCGAGCCAATACGGGACGTGCAATTCCAGTGGCTGCAGCGCAATTTCTAGGTTCAGATCACGCACTTTGAAGAAGCCTTGCTGAAAAATGACGCGCAGCACTTTTTGACGGAGCAAGGCCTCGGCGGAGGAGTGTTGCAGCGAAGGCGCGATGCGATTTCGCGTGTGGATACTGACGAGGTCCTCCGCAGGGGGGATGCGCGGAAATGTGAAGAGGTCCAGGGAACCGTTGACAGCGTCTATGGCGAAGAGGGTCGCGTGCGCGGCGCGACCCAAGTTGTACTGCACGCGATAGAGCCAATACGGGACGTAGACGTCGGCAATTCGCCGCAACGGGCCGCTGCGCATCCTCCAGTACAGTGTAGAAGGCCCAACGCCGGAAAATGCGCGCAGGGCTTCCTGCTGGGTGACATTCGCCTTCAGAGTCTGGATGTAGGTTGCGCGCATGGATTTGCTTGCCGCCAAGCCCTTACCGGAAGTAAATCCACAAACTAATGACGGTGGCCAGGAGCAAGAGGCTAAAGATGACGTTGACGCGGCGCTCGGTCGGAGTTTCGTGCGCAGGCTTGCGCACGGGCGTGCCCACGGCGACGGCTTCCATTTTCTCGTCGACCGTGGCGAAGGTCAGACCAGCGAGGCGTTTGCGGTCGGGAGCTGGGGTCATCAGGCTGACAGCGATGAGGACCGCGGAGCAGACCACGAACATGAAGATCGCGTAATGCAAGAAGTTCATGTCGATCAGCCAGCGAACCGCGGAGGACTGGAAGTGGCTGCCACCTGCGCGGTCGGCGAGCTCAAGAATGAAGCGTGTCGCGCCCAATACAAAACCGGTCAGGAGCGAGGTGATGGCGCCGGCGCCGTTAAGCCGGGGCCAGAGGATTCCGAGAATAAAGCACGCGGAGATCGGCGGACTGATGT
>WNFG01005066.1_pt1 | contig 14343 bp, 12 predicted proteins | sample 5400431 | NCBI WGS metagenome assembly WNFG01 (sample SAMN13153346, study PRJNA577476) | soil metagenome | isolation source: 120 cm saprolite under Douglas fir tree site 2 hole 3 replicate 2 | place: USA:California | collected 2015-04-18
TCCGCTGTAGCCGTGCTCGCGGGCCAGGACCTGAAGCTCCTTCCGGAGCAGTTGCCGGGCGCGAGACAGCCGTGACATCACCGTGCCGATCGGGCAGCTCAGGACCTGGGCGATCTCTCTGTACGTGAACCCCTCGAGGTCGGCCAGCATGATCACCTGCCGGGATGTTGCAGAGAGGGTCTTCAGCGCGCGCTCGACGTCGCCGTGGAACACTGTCTGAAGAAACTCCTCCTCGGGAGTCGACCGCTCCACCGCCGAGTCCTCGAAGGCTGCCGAGCCGCCGCTATCGCCGGCGGCCTCGCTCTCTAGCCGCTCACGGCCCTCTCGGCGGAGTTTGTTCAAGAAGGCATTGCGCAGGATGGTCACCAGCCAGGCCCGGCAATTGCTCCCAGGATCGAACTGGTCGAAGTGCCGGAGGGCCCGGAGCCACGTTTCCTGGACCAGGTCCTCAGCCTCTGGCCGGCTGTGGGTGAGGCGGAGCGCCGTCCGGTACAGAAGGTCCAGGTGGACCAGCGCCACCTCCTCGAATTCCGGCGCCTGCCCGCGACCTCTGAGCCACTTGAGCATAGGTCCCTCTGGACGAACCTCCACATGGTAAACCCCGATTCCGGCTCTTTTATTCCCTGGATTCTGGGAAGATCCGCGATTCGCTCGGGGGCCTGGGAATAATCGGCCGGCGGTCGGTGTTAGAGAACCGAGTCGAGGCGTCCGCGATCGATGCTCCCATCCACCCGTGACCAGGAGGACAGACCAGATGAAGACGACCCGTGTACTCATCACGACCGCCGTCGCCGCCGCATTCTCCGTGCCGCTGTTCACCAGCGCGCAGGCTGGCCCGGCCCCGGTGCCGAAGTTCGAGCACGAAAAGTGTTTCGGCATCGTGCGGGCAGCCAAGAACGACTGCCAGACGGCCAATTCGTCCTGTGCGGGCACGTCCAAGCGGGACAAGCAGGGCGATGCCTGGGTCTACGTTCCCAAGGGTACCTGCGAGAAGCTCGTGGAGGGAAGCCTGCAGCCCAAGAAGGCGTAGGCGCGTCGAAACGAGGCGCGACGGGCGGGCGAGTGGCGGAATGATCAGAGGCGACGCGCCGGCCGCGGCAGGCATCGGACTGCGGGCGCCACATGTCCACGAAGTCATCGACACTCGCCCGCCCACCGCGTGGCTCGAGGTCCATGCCGAGAACTATCTGGGAGGGGGGCCGGCGCTCAGAAGCCTCGACCAGCTCCGGCCCAGCTATCCAATCTCACTTCACGCCGTGGGACTCTCGCTCGGCAGCGCGGATGGTCTTGACGCCCACCATCTGCAGCGGCTCGCGGCGCTGATCGAGCGCATCGAGCCCGTGCTCGTGTCTGAGCACCTGTCGTGGAGCATCACGGGCGGCGTGTACCTGAACCATCTTCTCCCGCTGCCGTACACGGAAGAGAGTCTCGAGATAGTCTGCCGGCAGACCAGGTCCAGCTCGCGTTTGGTCGGCAGATCCTGGTCGAGAATCCGTCGAGCTATCTCCGCTTCCGGCATTCGCCAATTCCAGAGCCCATGTTCCTTGTCGAGCTAGCCCAGAGGACGGGCTGTGGGCTGCTGTGCGACGTGAACAATATCTACGTCTCGGCCCACAACCTGGGCTTCGATGCCGTGGCCTACGTGGATGCCTTGCCGCCCGAATCCGTGCGCGAGATCCATGTGGCCGGCCATGCGCGCAATGACGCCGACGGGCTCACCATCCTCATCGACGACCATGGCTCGCGGGTCTCGCCCGAGGTCTGGAGGCTGTACGCCCACGCCGTGGCGCATCTCGGTCCGGTGGCCACCCTCGTGGAATGGGACACCGACCTCCCGGCGCTGGATGTCCTGGTCGCCGAAGCATGCGTCGCAGATGGTCTGTTGTACAGGGCGCGCCCAAGGACGCCCCATGCCGCCCCTGCGTGAGGTGCAGGCCGCGTTCCGGGAAGCCCTGCTTGGCGGCCCAGCGGAGCCGGCCGCGGCGGGGATCCTTGGAGACGGCCTCGCGCCCGAGGCGCGGCTCGATATCTACCGGCATCACGTCTTCACGACGCTCACGGCGGCGCTCCAGGCGACCTACCCCGTGATCTGCCGTCTCGTCTATGAGCAGTTCTTCAGGTATGCGGCGGATCAGTATATCCGTGCGCATCCGCCGGCCGGGCCCTGTCTTTTCGAATATGGAAGCTCATTCCCAGCCTTCCTTGCCACCTTCGATCCCTGCCGGCACTTGCGGTACTGCCTGAGGATGACCTACCAGGACTGACCCTTCGCCTTGATCCGTCGCTCTCACTGCTACACTCGCCCTGGCCCATCGACCAGATCTGGGAGGCCAACCAGGCGACCGCAGACTCCAAATCCGTGGTGGACGTGGCCTCAGGGGGTGTCCATCTGGAGGTTCGGCGGATCGGAGACGATGCCGTGTTCCGTCCCCTCGACCCGGCGCCCTACTTTTTCCGCTGTGCGCTCAGCCGAGGCGGGTGTCTCGCGGATGCAGCGGGTGTGGCTTTCGAAACGGACGACGCCTTCGATCTCTCGCAGGCACTGCGGGACCTGTTTGCCGAGCATTTGCCCGTCGACCATGGAGTGGCGGCGCGGGGCCCGGAGGAGGGGTAATGCCTGAGGCTGTCCGCATTGCTCGGGGCGTTCCGACGTCGCGGAAGCTCATCGGAACGGTGACCGATCTGCTCGGGCGCGTACCCCTCTCCGTGCACCAGCTCCTGTTCCGGCTGGCCATCGCCAGCGTGTTCCTGCCGGCCGGTCTGCTCAAGCTGGCGAGCTGGGAATCCACGATCGCGTTATTCCAGGACGAGTACAGGATTCCGCTGCTCCCGCCGGTCATCGCGGCGATCATGGCCACCACGTTCGAGCTTGCCTGCTCGTCGTTCCTGATCGCGGGGCTTGCCACTCGCCTAGCTACCCTCCCCCTGCTCGGGCAGATCGTCACCATCCAGCTCTTCGTCTACCCACAAGCGTGGCACGAGCACCTGGTCTGGGGATCCATCCTGCTCTTCCTGTTGACGCGGGGCGGGGGGACGATTTCAGTGGATCACGTGCTCTGCCGTTGGTTCGGACACCAGCCTTCCTGAGCCGGCGACAGGAGAGCCGTTACGTAACGCCCACGACGCGGCGAACTGAAACGCGACTTTTAGTTCCCCTAAAACTCGAACGCTACGGAGTACTCGGGCGCCACGGGTTTCATTCACCACAGCCTAGGGTCCGGGCTCGGTCGAGGTGGCGAGCCGATCCTGGCCGAGCAGAACTCTCCCTCGGGATGGAGAAGTGCGGCCAGTACGGTCGGCCAAGGCGCTCGGCCTTGACAATCCCCGGTCGCACCTGCCGCGGGCGGATCAGGCCAGTCAGTCGCAGCCGTCCGGAGAGCCCACTTGACGAGCACCCTCTCTGGGCAGATCCTCTGGCGTATCGAGCGCCTCGCGGAGTATCCGAACGTGATCGAGAAGCCGGTGGTGCGGAGGACGGGAGACGAGAAGGGGAGCGATTCTCCACTCACAAGGGCGCGGCGAGGGCCGCGCGATTCTCACCCAACAGTCGCGACGCCCTAGCGGAGGGCATCCCATGGCACGGCAATGGACGCGTCGACAGGTGCTCACCCAGATCGGGATCGCAACGGCAGCCATCCACACGCTGGACCCTCACGAGTTGTGCTGCGTCATGCCGGCGCACGCGCAGACCGCCGAGAAAGACCTGTTCGAGTTGAAGAAGGTCGGCGACGGCGTCTACGCGGCCATCGCGGCGCCCCGGTACAAGGTCAACTGCAACGCCGCCGTGATCCTGACCAACGACGGAGTCGTGGTGGTCGATTCCCATTCCAAGCCGTCGGCGGCCCGGGAGCTCTACAAAGAGATCCAGGGGCTCACCAAGCAACCCATCCGCAAGATCATCAACACGCACTTCCACTGGGATCACTGGCAGGGCAACGAGGTGTACGCGGGCGCCAACGCCGGGGTCGAGGTCGTCGCCTCCGAGCGCACCCGGGAGAATCTCACCAAGCCGGATGCGGGGGTCGGGGGCATTCCGTTCATCGAGAAGCAAGTGGCGGCGCTTCCCGGGGAGATCACCAAGCTCAAGGACGATATCCAGCGGGCAAGCGATCCCAAGATGAAGGCAACGCTCGAGGCGAGTCTGCGGCAGGCCGAGGAGTACCTCCAGGAACTGAAGGACATGAAACCGGCGCTCCCGACACGAACCGTTGCGACGACGACGACCCTGCACGAAGGGGGGCGTGAGATCCAGCTCCACGTGCTTGGCCGCGCGCACACGAATGGCGATCTCTTCACCTACCTGCCGAAGGAAAAGATCGTCGCGACCGGCGATGCCCTGATCGACTGGATGCCGTTCCTCAACGACGGGTACCCCGAAGACTGGGTCCAGACGTTGACCGCGCTTGAGAAGCTGCGCTTCGACCACATCATCCCTGGCCATGGAAACGTGTCTCCCCGGAACCAGCTCAGATTCTTCCGGGGCTACTTGGCCGATCTCATTGCCGCCGTAAAGAAAGCGGCCACAGAGGGCGCGAGCCTCGACGAGATGAAGAAAACCATCGCGGAGCAGCTTGCGCCGAAGTACGAGCGCGGCATGTCGAAGCATCCGCTCGGCCAGTACCGGGATCGCGTCGGCCTGAACGTCGAGATGGTGTACCAGAAGGTGGTCAAGAAAGCCTAGGATCAGATCCGAGCACGTCGACGGCGACGCGGCACCGCTCCAGGTGTCCCGCCATATCAGTCATCGCATTCGTTTGTCTTGTTGCGGGGGTCGGATTTGAACCGACGACCTTTGGGTTATGAGCCCAGGCAGTGATGTGATGAGGCCCAGAGGAATCCAGGCAGTACAGACACTTGTCCCCACTCTTGTCAACGCAAGGTTGTTGGCCTTTGGGTCTCCCTGGGACCCGTTCGCGGCCAACACGCCCAAGATTGGCCGTGAGGCGAATCTCAAGGCAGGAAGCTCCCACGCACGCTTCAGGCGCCCGCACAAAACCCTTCCTTGGGCCACTTGACCTCGTGAGGGGCACGACCAGCCCGTGGCATAGCAAACGCGAGGTCGAGCATTGAGAGGGAAGCACGACGAGGAGTCAGGGCCGCAGGGGTTTGGGTCGGTCGGACGAGTGGGCCGACCTTACGCGGGTTGCTGGTCGATCGTCAGCGGCAACGTGAAGATGAAGGTCGAGCCGGTTCCCAGCTCGCTCGTCACCCAGATCCGGCCCCCGTGCAGCTCGATGAACTTCCGTGCGAGGGCCAGGCCGAGGCCGGTGCCTTCGGCCTTCTTGTCCGCCGTCCCCACCTGGCGGAACTCCTCGAACACCGCCTCCTGGTCCGCCGGGGCGATGCCGATGCCCGTGTCCACCACGGAGATCTCCGCCATCCCGTCGTCCAGCCGGGCCCGGACGTCGATCCGGCCCCCTTCGGGCGTGAACTTCAGGGCATTGGACAGGAGGTTCAGGAGCACCTGCTTGACCTTCCGCTCATCACCGCTCAGCATCCCCAGCCGCTCGTTGATCGTGCTGCCCAGCTTGACCCCCCGTCGGTTCGCCCGTTCTCTCACGAGGATCAGAGCGTTGTCGATGGCGCCCGGCAGATGGAACTCTGACAGCTCCAGCTCCATGCGCCCCGCCTCGATCTTCGAGAGGTCGAGAATGTCGTTGATGAGGGAAAGGAGATGCCGCCCCGACTCCAGGATGTCTTGCAGGTATTCGGTCTGCTTCTCGTTGATCTCGCCGAACATTCCCTCGGCCAGGACTTCCGAGAACCCGATGATGGCGTTCAGCGGGGTGCGCAGCTCGTGCGACATGTTGGCCAGGAACTCTGACTTGTGGCGGCTGGCCGCCTCGAGCTGGGCGCTCTTGTCGGCGATCTCCCGGAAGAGCCGGGCATTCTGGATGGCCAGGGCGGACTGGGTGGCGAAGGTCTTCAGGACGTCCACGACCTCCGAAGGAAACTCACCCGGCGCCTTCCGGTTGAAGGAGAGGCTGCCGATGATCTGATCCTCCCGGAGCAGGGGCACGGCGAGGAGCGCTCGGTACCCGAACCGGATGAGGGTGTCCCGGACGCTGCTCTGGTAGGCCCCGGGCTGGGTGATGTCGGGGATCTGGATGGGTTCCCGCATCTCGGCCGCGCGCCCCATGAGCCCCTCGCCCTTCCGGAGGGGCACTGCCCGTAGGGCCTCGACAAACTCTGTGTCGTCATTGTGGGTGGCGCGCAGCTCGAACTGCTGGGCGGTTGCGTCGTATTCATAGATCGAGCAGCCGGCGGCGCCGGCCAGCTGGCTGGCGCGGGAGACGATCGTGTCGAGCACCGTCTCGACGTCCAGCGTCGAGCTGACGGCCCGGCTGACCTCGCCCAGTGCTGTCAGCTTCTCGACCGACTGGGTCAGCTCGCCCGTCCGCGCCTCCAGCTCCTTGAAGAGGCGGACGTTCTCGACGGCGATGACGGCCTGGTCGGCGAAGGTCTTCAGCAGCTCGATCTCGTTGTCGGAGAATGGCCCGGGCTCGGCGCGCGACACCGCAATGACGCCGATGGGATTGCCCTCCCGCAGCATGGGGACGCAGAGGAGGCCGCGAGCGCCGATCGCGCGGGTTAGCGCTCGGTGCTGATACTCCGGATCGACCTCGACGTCGGGCATGTGGACAACTGCGCGCTCGAGGATCGCCCGTCCTGCCAGGAGGCCCCGGGTTGGGCGCATCGGGAATATGCGGTGCGCCGTCTCGAGGGCCTCAGGGGTGAGGTTGTGCTGGGCGACCTGGTGGATCAGCTCGCCGTCGAACTGATAGAGCGCGCAGAAGAGTCCGTCGCACAATCTCGCGGCGCTCCTAACGATCGTGTCAAAGACCGGCTGCACATCGGTTTGCGATTGGCTGATGACGCGCAGAATCTCAGCGGTCGCCGTCTGCTGCTCCAGCGCCTCGGTCAGGTCGCGATTGCGCGCCTCCAGCTCCTTGAAGAGGCGGACGTTCTCGACGGCGATGACGGCCTGGTCGGCGAAGGTCTTCAGCAGCTCGATCTCGTTATCCGAGAATGGCCCGGGCTCAGCGCGCGCTACCATGATGACGCCGTCCCGCAGCATAGGGACGAAGAGGCCGCTTCGAAGGCCGATCGCGCGGGACAGAGCCGAGCCTTTCACCCGGGGATTCCTATTCATGGGGTCACGGGACGAGGTGTTTTCGGCGGGCGCGGCCAACCCGCGGGGAGGCCGTCCGTGAGAGAGCGTGGCTCTGGCTCCCTCTTCCGGGAAAAGTACCGAGACAAGAAGACTGGCCTGCTCAAGGTCTGCCGGACGTGGACGATGAAGCTCTGGGTGGGCGGACAGCGGCTGAAGCGGTCGGCGGGGACCGCATCCCGGGCTGCCGCAAACAAGAAGTTGGAGCAGTGGAAGGCGGCCGTCCGCCAGGGCGTGTACGTGCCGGATGCGGACCAGACGCGCTTCGATGACCTGGCCGCCCTCCTTTTGAGCGAATACCGAGCGAATGGCCGGAAGTCACTCGACCGCGTCTTCGACGCGGTCGACCATCTCCGAGCATTCTTTACGGGCTGCCGAGCACAGGCGATCTCCACGGAGCGCATCCTCGCCTACATCCGGCGTCGGCAGGAGCAGGAGGCGGCAAACGCCACCATCAACCGAGAGCTGGCAGCGCTCAAGCGCATGTTTCGGCTTGGTGAGAAAGCGGGGAGGATTGTCCGTCGGCCATCGCGATCATCTCGTGGATGTTCCACCGCGCGGGAAAGCTCATCAAGTCCTTCCGGCGAGCCTGGGTCACCGCCTGCAGGAAGGCTGGGATACCCGAGCGCCTTCCCCACGATTTCCGCCGCACCGCCGTCCGGAACCTCGAGCGCGCCGGCGTGCCCCGGTCCACCGCCATGAAGATGGTCGGCCATCGAACCGAGAGCATCTACCGGCGCTATGCGATCGTGGACGAGGCCATGCTCAAGGAAGGCGCCGTGAAACTTCAGATCCTTCACGACACCCAACAGGGTCCAGCGTCCAATGTGGTGTCGCTCGTGGACGTGACGAGGTCACGACGCCTCGGGTCGAGTGCCGGCCGAGTCACGGGTCGGACGGGAGGCAAGATTGGACGTGGGTCGAGAGGTAAATCGTCGAAGTCTGAGGAAAAAATCATGGTGGGCAGGGACGGGATTGAACCGCCGACACCAGGATTTTCAGTCCTAGTCCACGGTCCGTGTAAGTGCGCGTAAGTGTTTGATGTGGAACATGAGGCTCCCGACGACGTCGTGCGCTGGAGGCTGCTGGAGTGATCAGGAATGCGCCTGAGTCGGTCACAATTTGGTCACAAACCGGCCGACCCGACTAACGGCAAATCAAATATCAGCAGTCGAAGACCCGTGAAGCAATCTCTGAGCCTCTCGCAGATCCGCTGTGTCGAACCCTTCAGTGAACGCACCGTAGATATCTCCTAGTACTTGGCGGGCCTCATCACGCCCGCCCTCGGAAGCAAGCAGGCGGGCGAGGCTTGTGGCTGCTCGCAACTCCATCGATCGCGCTCCCTGGCGCCTTGCGACCTCGACCGCGCGTCGGAAACAACCTTCGGCCTCGGCTGGCGAGGCTCCGTTGTCGAAGCGTAGCTCACCCAAAAGGCGATGTAACTCCGCCTCGTAATACGGCTCGATGCGCGCTTCGGCGAGTATCAATGATTCCCCCAGCACCCCGAGTGCAGCGGTCACGTCCCCGGTCGCGGCGTAGGCCTGGGCCACCAGCGAGCCGAGGAACACCTCGCGCCCCCCGGCACCCCCGGCGCTCTTTAGCGCCGTCAACTCCCGGTGCAACTGCGCCACGGTCGTCTCTCGACGTCCGCGCTCGTCAAGCAGGTACCACAGCAGGCGCGCGCCGAGCACGAACCAGGCGAATACGCCGCGCTCGCTCATGAGGCCGACGACCTCCCTCGCTCGCTCCACCGCCGTCTGGGCCTCTCCGCGCCAGTAGTGGATGACCGCCGCTTAGTACACCGCGAGCGCCGTCGTGAAGGGGTGGCCGATCTCGCGGGCAAGGCGCGTGGCGTCCGTGGTGCTCGCCAGCGCCAGATCGGGGAAGCCGATGATCCAGAGCCGCCGGCCCGCATACTGTCGGCAGCACACCCCCGGATCGTGGTTGCCATACAGGAAAACGTGGCTGCGGTGTTGCTGCGCGTCGTACAACTTCAACCCTTCTCGAAGGTGCGCCTCGGCCGCCGCGAACTCTCCAGTCTCGATGAGGCCCGGCCAGAGCGAGTGGTGCGCTTGCAGCATCTGGGCGCGGTCGTCGTTGCGCTGCGCCAGCTCGAGGAGGCGCACACCCATCTTCCGGGCGATCTGGTGGTGGCCACGGAGGTTTTCCACATACCAGAGGCCCCACAGCACGGGAAAGAGGCGGACCTCCTCGCCGGCTCGTTCACACAGCTCGCGTGCCCGCTGATAGGACTCCTCGACCTCCTTTGAGGCACCGCCCTTGAACGCAATCAGTACGGGGCCCAGGTCCACGTAGGTGTCGATGGCAACGCTGCGCGTGTCGGCGGTTTCGGATAGCGGCTCGAGCGCCTTGAGCGCGCGGCCGCCCGACGGTAGTCCACCGGCCTCCAGAGGTCAAGCAGAGGCGGACTCGTTGTCCATCACGCCGGCCGCATACCGTAGCTGACGAGGATTGTTGAGGAAGAAGGTCGAGGACTAAAACTCCTGTGCTCTTCTCGCGAACCGTGGTTCAGGCGCGCCAGCGCGAGACGTGGCTGCCTTCCTAAGTCGTCGGTTTACTGAGCGAATGCCTATGCGGGAGTAGTCAGGAATAGGCTGGAGCGATCAGGAATGGGCTGGAATGCGCCTGAGGATTTTCAGTCCTAGACCAGGACGCGTGTAAGTGCGCGTAACTGTTTGATGTGGAACAACAGGGCTGTCGCCTGCTTGGCGGCGCGGGTCCCTAAAGTTGGTGCGCCACGATGACGTCCACCTTGCTGCGAACCAGTTCGGCCGCGAGACCCGGGAGCCATTCGTTCTTGTCCTCGGCAAATCTGTATTCAAAGATAATGTTCTTGCCTTCGATATAACCGAGTTCGCCCAGGCCGGCGCGGAGGCTCAGGAGCGGGTCCGTGTAAATACGCCCGGGAGCGGGCCCGAGAAACCCGATCCGCCACACCTTCCCCACCTGCTGCCCCTCGGCGGTGAGCGGCGCGGCGAGGAGGCCGCCAGTGAGCGCCGAAGAGCTAACTCAGGTCGGGGACGGTCAGGGCTAGAACAAGAACTGCAAGAAGACGAACGAGACCGCCACGAGGACGCCAAGCCACAGCCAGGGATTCGTCGGGTCTCGTCCTTCCGGGGGAACGAGGTTGCTCTCTGGCGCTTCGGCCCTGTCTGGTAGTTCCACGGGTCTTTGACTCTAGCACTTGGTGTCCGTCCGACGTGCAAGGATTGATCGCGGCGAACGGCTTCAGCTCCCTCCCCCTCTAGGCGGGTGTCCTCGTGGCTTTGACGACACCTGGCGAGGTGCGCCTCCGGTTCTACGATGCCGATTACCCAGGGGGAGGTGGGATGAGATGGCAACCGATAGGCCGGCACAGCTATCGCTCATCGAGAAGTGCGCTGTGGATGCCCTGCTGGCCGCCTGGGCTCGCTTCGTTGACGAAAGCCCCTTCGCCGGGGAGGGTCACTCAGCCTTTGCGAGGGCGCTTCAGAGTATGTCCTGGAAGATCATCGAGGACATTCACCAGATCGCCAGCGCCCCAGCGTCGAGCGTCGAAGCGGAAGAGCGGATCCGCCGGACGTTCGTGGTGGCTGAGGATAGTCTTCTTGCTCGACCAGGCCTCGCCGCCGATGCGTTTCGCGCGTACCTCGCCACGAGCGAGGGCGGCGAGGAGGAAGAGGCGCGTCCGTGATGTTCGTGGAGCGGGACGCCCTCGCCTGGCGGCGCGAGGGTCCACGCACGAAGACGGCCCAAACCCGTCACAATGCGGCCGGAATCTGGCGTATCTAGCGACCTGAGAGGTTCGTAAAGCCTCGTCAGACTAGGCGAACGGACGATGGACCATATCTTGCCCCTCTCCCTGAGCGACTGGGTCTACTACCGAGTCGGGACCCCGAGTCTCCTGATTGGAGGTGGCGATGAGTCGGCTCTCGCAACGGTTCCTGCAATGGTTCTTCATCTTCGGGCTGTTGGCTCTCGTCCTGACCTGTTTCGTCCTGGCGGGCTGCGCGACGATAGCCGCCGGTCGAGCTGCGGAGGATAGGTGGCAAGTCCTTGCCGATCAGGCTACGAATCAAGTCCTCAGAGAGTCTAGACATTGAGCGCCCGCACAGTTACACCGGGCGTCGTCCACATTGTTCGTCCAGATCGCCCTGCCGTTCAGCCGACCCCGTCGGAGTTCTCAGTCAGGTTCGGTGGTCACAAAGATGGAGTCGGAACGATTGAGCTGGGCAAGCCGAAGGACATTGAGGCCCTGGCATCGCTCCTGCGGAAGCTGCAAATACCCCCAACCGAGATCGAAATAGCCTGCCGAGTGCTGACGACAGAACCGCACCATGAGATTGCAAACGTAATACTGAGAGTGGGAATCGTCCGCCTACTCGGCCTATCGGATACCGGCTAGGCACCCACCGGCGCTGTACTATGCAGCACGAGATCTTCCCTGCCGCACTTCGGGCACGGGCGCGTCGCCACGGGTTGGCCGTGTCTGTAGAGCCCATATACACGGACCCTGACTTGGCTATCTACGGCTATGCCGGTTCGATGCGACGCCCGCCAGTCCGATCAGACCTGAGACCGACACTGAGTCCAAGCAGCGTCGGCAGTATTGGAACAGGCGTGATCTGGAAGTTCCATACGATCCGGTTCTCGCTTGTTGTTTCAGACGTGGAATCCGTCGACGGCGCCCTCAACCCGTCCTGCCCTGCACGCCGTCGAGGCCCCCGCCCAAAGACTCGGGGTTCAGGTCCTTACGGTGCCGGTGCGAAGACCCGAGGATCTCGATGGGGCGGTCACGATGATGGTGCGAGAACGTGTGCCCGCGTGGCGCGGGAACTGCGGCTCACCAAGCAGACGGTCGGCAATTGGCACAGTCGGTTTCTGGCCGCGCCGGGCTGCTCGATGAACCCCGGCCCGGGGCCCCGCGGAAGATCGGCGCCGGGGAGGTCGATCGCGTGGTGACGCTGACGCTGGAGAGCACACCGCGTGACGCCACGCACTGGAGTACCCGCGCGATGGCGATGGCCACGCGTTGCGATCTCAGACTCACGAGACTAGCCCTTGGCTAACTTCTCCACTTCCCTCTTGGACATGCCCTGGATGCGCGCCAGGATGCCCTTGACCGTCCGCTCCGAGGTGTGAGCGGCCAGGATGAGCTTCTTCGATTTCGTGCCAGTGACGATGTAGGCGACCCAATCATCGAGACTTGGCGTCCCCCGCCACGCCACGGTCAGCCCGCTGAAACGCATCCGCTTCCTGCCTTCGACCTTCGCCAGCGGTTTCCGGCTGGACTCCATACTCAACGGTCTCCCTCAGCAACATGTTCACGTCCCATTTTCAGATTGAAACTGGCGCGGAGGTGATCACCTTAGGTATGCGCGCATGGCGTGTCAAGGCGTCGTTTCGCCGCGCCAAATGCGGCTTTTCGCACGGTAGGCGCGTGGGACCTGCGTCAATCGCGTGTGTGCTTGAACCTATCGAAGCGGCGGAGGGCCGGAACGTCATCTTTTCGTTACGTGCCTGCAGAACCGCTTCAGGCCGTGCATTTTTCATGATGTGGGTGTCTGTGGATAAGTGGATAAAGTGTGGGTTACTTTTCCCCGCTCCCGCTGGAACTGTTCGCGCCGCCGCTCCGCGCTTACAGCGCCGCGGAACTGCCGTAGAGCTAATCGCGCCCGCATTTGCATGCTGCTAGGCACTTGTCCCCACGCCTGACGCTACAAATATTGCCCAGTCGTAACCACCTTCTCCACGTCCCGGGGCTTCTCCTTGGATTCGCCGGTAATGAGCTTGACGTAGACGATGCGCTCACCCTTCTTGCCCGCGATCTTGGCCCAGTCGTCCGGGTTCGTCGTATTGGGCAGGTCCTCGTTCTCTTTGAACTCTTCGCGCACGGCGTTGAGCAGATCGTCGAGGTTGATGCCCTTTCCCCGTTGGCGTAGGTGACCTCGAGGAACCGGTTCTCCTCCTCCAGGCTGTACATCTCTTCCACCGCGGCGGCGATCAGGCGATCGAGGGTCGGCTGCATCTCGCCGTCGTGCTGCTTGAGCTCGGACGCGTGGATGGGGAGATTGCCCGTCAGGTACTTGTTGAAGATGTCCACGGCCGCGCTGCGGTCGGGCCGCTCGATCTTGATCTTCACGTCGAGCCGGCCGGGACGCAGGATGGCGGGGTCGATGAGATCCTGCCGGTTGGAAGCGCCCACCACGATCACGTTCTTCAGGTGCTCGACCCCGTCGATCTCCGCCAGGAGCTGCGGGACGATGGTCGTCTCCACGTCGGAGGAGATGCCCGAGCCGCGCGTGCGGAAGAGGGCATCCATCTCGTCGAAGAAGACGATGACGGGGACGTCTTCGGCGGCCTTTTCGCGCGCCTTGACGAAGATCTCGCGGATCTTGCGCTCCGTCTCGCCCACGTACTTGTTGAGGAGCTCCGGGCCCTTGATGTTGAGGAAGAAGCCCTTGACCTTCTCGCCCCGCTTCTCGGAGATCTTCTGGGCGAGATTGTTGGCCACCGCCTTGGCGATCATGGTCTTGCCGCAGCCGGGCGGGCCGTAGAGCAGGACGCCCTTGGGCGGCGTCAGCTGATGCTCGCGGTAGTAGTCGGCGTAGAGGTAGGGCAGCTCCACGGCGTCCTTGATCGCCTCGATCTGGGTGGTGAGGCCGCCGATGTCCTCGTAGTTGATGTCCGGCACTTCCTCCAGGGCCAGATCCTCGACCTCGCTCTTGGGGAGCTTCTCCAGCAGGTACCCGCTCTTGCCGTCCATGAGGATGTGATCGCCGACCTTGAGCTTCACGGCGCGGAGAGGATCGGCCACGATGCCGACCTTGTCCTCGTCGGCGCGCAGGGTCACGACGGCGCGACCCTCCTCGAGCAGCTCCTTGAGGATGACCACGTCCCCCTGGATCTCGTAGCCGGCCGCCTCGACGACGTTGAGACCTTCGTTGAGGACCAGCTCCTGGCCGGGCTTGAGCGACTCAGCCTTGAGGGACGGATGCAGGTTGACCTTGACCTTGCGCCCCTGCGACAGCACGTTGATGGTCCCGTCCTCGTTCACGGAGAGGTAGACGCCGTACGTGGACGGCGGCGCGCAGAGCTTGTCTACCTCTTCCTTCAGCGAGGTGATCTGCTCGCGCGCCTCGTAGAGCGCATTGACGAGCTTTTCGTTCTGG
>WNFG01002903.1_pt1 | contig 14341 bp, 10 predicted proteins | sample 5400431 | NCBI WGS metagenome assembly WNFG01 (sample SAMN13153346, study PRJNA577476) | soil metagenome | isolation source: 120 cm saprolite under Douglas fir tree site 2 hole 3 replicate 2 | place: USA:California | collected 2015-04-18
TTCTCCATCAAGCATCAATACATCGGCCCGCCATGCCTTTTCGCCGCGATCGACGGGACGCAGAAACCAGTTGCTCCCTTGGAGGGAAAATGAGCCGCGTTTTTCTCCGACCAGGCGCCGCCTTACCGTGTATTTCCAATATGCGGTGTGAGCGACAATTTCCCAGATATTATGCCTCCCGGCCTTGGGACGCCACGCTGCTTCGCGAGCTGTGAGGCCGCGAATCGACCCACGCAGGTTTGGTCCGTGCCACGCGGCCCGCCTGTAAGCTTCGTCCAATAGTCCCAACAGATGCTCGATTTCCGGGTGCATGTCTCCCTCCGCAGCCAGCGACGGCCTTCCTCGCACGCGGTTCCAAGGACTATAGCAGAGGTCTGCATGAGTCATGAATGCGGTGGTTACCGGACAAAAATCAAAACAGGGAGCGCCCCTACGATCGAGAGCGCTCCCTGCGATCCTTACGGACTGTTCTGGTTACTCTTATACTTCTCAGTACGAATCTTAGTCGCCGAAGTCTAGCCCAGGAAGGACAGCCGTGTGCTCCTTCCTGACAGCTTGCAAGCTCTCGGGATCGAGTCCCAAGGCTTGCAGGATCGTCGGAGCAACCTGAGTGGTTTCGACCGGGCCCGTCATCGTCTTGGCCTCGAAGCTGGGGTTCGAAAGGAGCATCATCACGTTGGTGTCGTCATGCGCGAAGCCGCCATGCTCCATTAGCTTTCGGAGGCTTCCCGTGTAGACCACTCCGACATTGGGCGTCACGAGAATATCCGGCGTGCGCGGATCTCCGTTGGGTGGCAGACCAGGAGCGTTGAACAGCAGGGCAAGAGCCGGACCGGAGTATATCTGGCCAATTCCGGCACTCGAAGCGTTCGCTTCCAGCATCGCGACCGCGTTCGCGGTCTGGCTGGAATCGGTAAGCCACAGGAGCGAGACATCGTCCTCGGTGGGCCCGATCTGGTTGACTTCGGAGTCGGGGAGCAATGAGGCAAGGATCGACGATGGTGGCTGACCGTTGTTTCCGCTATGACCCGGGATCGGGAAGAAGCGGTTCGGATCAATCGGTGACTGGCCATGCTTCGCGGTGATCACTATCAGCGTCGACTCAAGGTGGCCGCCACTCTTCAAGTGCGAAACCATCTCGCCGATCGAGAGATCAACGAACTTGATCTCCCCCAAAAGCGAATCGGTGGGAGTCCCGATCGAGTCCTGATACCCGCCGGTTGGTCCGTTCTTCTCGATTAGCTTCTGCCCGATGCTCACCGCTTGGAAATTCATTCCAAAAAGAGCGGGTACCGGAGCCTGCGATTTGCCGTTGTGGGTTTTGCCATCAATCTGATTGAGGACGGCGTTGACCTTCAGCGTGTCGTAGCACTTAATGTTATCGAAGCCGCGTGTGTAGTCGCTGGTGTCCGATTGATCGGGAATTGGCGAGCATGATACGCCCGTGGGCGTGGTCACTCCTGGCAAGGGCACCACCGGTGAATTGACCTCTGGCGCGTAATAGTCATCGAGATTCGTGCCGTTACCCGGGCCAGAAACCGACGCGTAGGCGGGATGTTTGTCGACCCATGCCGTGTAACCGCCTGCGGCATGGATGACGCCGTAAATGGTGTTCGTCCTGAGGAAGTTCCACGGATAAACCGGCGCGCAACCCTTGCTGGGGTCGCGGGGCAACTTGGCCGGATCAATCGAGAGAATTCCCCCATCGGCACCGCCAGGCGCCCCGCCGTTGAGCTGGTTCTGGTCGATGCTGATGCCTTCCTCGTATTCCGTACTCGTCCCAATCGGGGGCGCTCCTGCGGTGCAGGGACCGGCGAGTAATCCGTTGCCGGTCGCCTGCGCGGGCGGATCCAGCGAACGGTCATAGGCCACGTCGTAGAATACGCCTGTTGCGCGTGGAGAGCCTCCGGTCACAATCGCCGTTAGCCCGGGAAACGAATCAGAAGGCTTGGAAGCGGATGCCCCAAGGTAGTTCACGCCGTGCTCGCCAAGTTCAGCCAGATTGGGGCAGTACGGCTCCCCGCCATTGATAGTGCTGATACCTTTGGCGCAGTTCTCGAAATCAATTGCATGCATGCCGTCAATGCTGATTAGCAGAACATGACGAATTTTGCTGGTCCTCGAGCCCAACTTCTGGCCATCTTGGGGTGCGGCGTAGACACCGGGAACCGATGAAAACAGAAGCGCGCCGGTGAGAATACAAGCTTTCCACTTGCTTTCCATAAACCCCTCCTTTGATTTTTCTTTGGTTCGTTGGACCAATTCCCGTGCAGAGGGGCGTACTGTAGCGGCTCTCTGTTGAATGGAACTTCAACCTTGTATGAATGCTGCGTGAACACTCCAGTTAGGGGACTAGAAGTACTAGCGGATGCGAAATCAGGCTCGTGCCCTTGCGAATTAGGCCAAAAGAATGATAGTTTCGTCCGGGGCGGACTGGGGTTTTTCTTCTGCGCTTCTCTCGATTGGAACTCTGCATTGAGTGACTTGACCGCCCAATACGGTTCCAACAACGGCCACCACGATCCCGAGAGCATTCTCGCAGTCCCCGGGGCGCCGAATCTGCGCGCGCTGACCTTCTGGCGCGTAGAGGGAAGCTTGGCAGACCTCGGCGCGATCCGGCCGGTCGGTTATTTCACGTGGAACTCCCATACATATGCCGGGCGGTGGGCGCGCCGGGGAGGAATGCTTCTGCTGGCGCTGGTGCGACCGGCTCTGTATGCCGGACACCGCGTTTTCGCCACTCGGGTTCTGCACACCCTTCTCGCAGGGGTTACCCGCGACCGCCTGGACCTGCTGGGCGAGGAATACTTCGAATACATTCTAAAAAAGCAGCTCAAACCGGATGGCGCGGCACGCCTGCGCGAATGGGTGACGGCCAAAGGTGCGGACAGTGTGGCGCTCGTGAGCCAAGGTCTCGATCACGTCATGCGGCCGCTTGCTCTGCACCTGGGCGTTGGGGGGCTGGTTTCCAACCGGCTCGAATTCCGCGATGGGATCGCCACGGGGCGTCTGCTCGACCCCGTGATTCGGCCCCGCAGCCCCGTGGCATGGGCCTGGGAGCGGGGCGCCGACGGCAGCGTGCCCGCCGAGCGCCTGTTGCGCAACCTGGGGCTTACGGCGCGTCCTGAGCAACTTTCAAAGGCGATCTTGCCCGCCAAGCGCCCCGCACCCACGAATCACCGTGCCCTTGTCGTTTTCGACGCCAAGCCAGCGTCCGAACGGCTTTCCGTTCTCCGCGCTCTGGCAGGAAAGAATATTTTGCTCGTCGGAGTCACCGGTTTCATCGGCAAGGTCTGGCTAGCGCAACTCTTAAGCGATGTTCCCCAGCTTGGCAAGATCTATCTCCTGGTCCGCCGGCAGCGCGCGACGAGCGCACAACGGCGCCTCGAGAAAATTCTCGAGGAGTCGCCGGTTTTCGATCGTCTGCATGAGCGGCTAGGCGATCGGTTCGCAGACTTCGTTGCTGAGCGCGTCGAAGTGGTCGAAGGCGACGTGAGCCAGCCAGGGCTCGGTATGGCCCCGGAGATAGGCGCGCAGCTGGCCCGCACGCTGGATCTGGTCGTCAACAGTTCCGGGCTGACGGATTTCAATCCAGACCTTCGCGACGCTCTCGCGAGCAATGTCGCCCCGGTCATTCATCTGATCAACTTCCTGCGGACCTCCGATCACGCCGGTCTGCTACACCTCTCCACTTGCTATGTTGTGGGATCGAAGGATGGCCGTGTTTCCGAGGATGTCCACGCGGATTATACGCCGTTGGGTATCCCCGACTTCGATGCCGGGCGCGAGTGGCGATTCCTGCAGGAAGTGGTGGCGCACGCTGAGGCGCGCTCCGAAAGCGCGGAAATCACGGGGGCGTTGCGCCGGCAGGCGCTGGGCAGGCATCGGGGGAACGAAGAGCCTTCCGGTCCGGAACTCGACAATCTCATCCGCAAGAATCGTACCCGATGGCTGCGCAATCGTCTGACGCGCGTCGGGACGCGCCGTGCCAAGCGCCTCGGCTGGCCAAACACTTATACACTGACGAAATCGCTCGCCGAATCGCTGATCGTCCGCTACGGCACGGGACTTCCAATTGCCATTGTGCGGCCCTCGATTGTCGAGACCTCAACAGACCAGCCCTTCCGCGGCTGGAATGAAGGCATCAACACATCGGCGCCGCTTTCCTATCTGCTCGGCACCTATTTCCGGCAATTGCCCACCAACGAGCGCAAGTGCCTGGACGTAATTCCCGTCGACATGGTGTGCCGCGGAATGACTTTGATCGCCGCAGCGGTCGTCGCACGGCGTCACGAACCGATCTACCAGCTGGCCACCTCTGCAAGCAATCCTTGCGATATGGGCCGCTCGATCGAATTGACCGGCCTCGCGCACCGCAAGCACTATCGCGCGCAACAGAGCCTGGAACATTGGATCCGGATGCAGTTCGACACGATCCCAGTCTCCAAGTCCCGCTACGAGAAATTTTCGGTTCCCGCGCAGAAGGCGGTGGTCCGGGGAATCAACCGCGCTGCTTCCGCGCTCCAGATGAAGCGCCCTCCGCTGGCCCGGCAGGAGCGCGACCTCGCCCGCGTCGAAAAACTCATCGAACTTTACGAACCGTTCATTCTGCACAACGAGCAAGTATTCGAAGCGCACAACGTCCAGTTGCTTTCCGCTTCCCTTCCGGAAGACGAACGGGCGGCCTTCCGTTATGATCCTTCCTCGATTGACTGGTGGGAATATTGGATTAACATCCATATTCCGGCACTGCGCCGGTGGGTTTATCCGCTCATCGAAGGGCGCGCGCCGGAATCGCGCCGTCGCAGCGCCTTTCCTCCGCAGCCCGGCGGCAATGGAACGGAACGCCGAAAAGTCTCGACGCAAGCGGGGGCAGCGTCGGGAGCTGAGAACCAAACCTGATCCATGGCTATTTTTCTGACCGGTTCGACCGGCTACATCGGCGCGCACATCGCCGCAATTCTCCTCGATCGTCATATGGATCGGCTGAATCTGCTGGTGCGCGCGAAAACGGAACAGGAGGCGAACGAACGCCTCTGGCAGGCGCTGCAATTGCATCTGGATTTTCCCCAGTTCCGGGACGCCCTCGAATCGCGCATCTCTGTATTTCGAGGCGATCTCACCGATCCGCGTTTTGGCCTGGACCATGCCGAGTACGCTCGTTTGGTCGGGACAACCGAGTCGGTAATCCACTGCGCCGCATCGCTCAACCGCAAGTCGGAAAAAAGCTGCCTCAACGTGAATCTTCGGGGGACGCTGGAAGTCACGCAACTGGCCCGCCGCGCCCATGAGGCCCACGGTCTGCGCCGCTTCAGCCAGGTCTCGACCGTCGCCGTAGCTGGAACTCGCAGCCACGAAGTCGTCACCGAGGACGCCGCGATCGATTGGAATCGTTCCGACTACGATCCCTACGCGCGCACAAAAAAATTCTGCGAGCATATGGTGCGCGAACTGCTTCCCGAGGTGCCGCGCACGGTCTTCCGCCCGAGCATCGTGCTGGGAGACAGCCGCCGCGCCGAGACCACGCAATTCGACATGGTCCGCGCGTTCGTCTTTCTTGCCGGCCTGCCTGTCCTGCCGTTCCGCCCGGCCGACCGGATCGACATCGTCCCAGTGGATTACGTGGCGGAATCAGTCGTCGCGCTGCACCAGAAGCCGGATCCGCAGCACGAGATCTACCACCTGTCTTCGGGCACCGGTGCCGAAACTTTTGGCCAGCTTACTCGCGCGATCGCGCAAGCAGCGGGAGAAATGGATCCCTTGTATTGGCCCGGGCTCGAACGTCCGTTCTCTTCCGCCGTGAACTGGCTGGCGGGTTATCGCGGAGAAATCGGCCGCAGCGCTTCGCTGCTGAAGGTATTCATGCCGTACCTTGTGTGGGACACTGTGTTCGACAATTCGCGCGTCGTGGCGGAGATGGGCCGCGCCCCGGAACCGTTTTCGAAATACTGTTATCCACTGCTGCGCTTCAGCCGGGATTGCCGTTTCTCCTATCCGTACCGTGAATGGATTGCTTCTGCTGCGCCGCTGCGCGAGGACCCTGCGGCGGCTGGCGTGGGGCACTCTGGAGGATTCCAACCATGATGGATTTTATCCTGCAAGCCTGGACCAGTTCGTTGGTCGAGATGTCCAGCGCGCTCTGGAAGCTTGGCGCGGGGCGTTCGTGGCAACCGGGAGAAAAACTGAACCTGCTTTTCGCGGGTTATAATGGCACGCGCAACACAGGTTCCGACGTTCGGGTAGAGGAGATGCTGCGGCAAGTGAGGCGAGTGCTGGGTGAAGAAAATCTCGCGCTCAGTGTGATGTCTCAGAATCTGGATTGGAGCCGCGGCTATTTCGGAGACGCACGCCAGGTGTTCCTGCCGGACATTTATCCGCCGTTTCTCTACCGCGAAGTACGGCGGCAGCACGGAGTGATCGCGTGTGAAGGCTCGATGTTCAAGAGCAAGTTCGCCGACGCTCTGACGACGATGTTCATTGGCGCACTGGGAATCGCTTCAGCGGAGAATAAGCTATCGGTTGGCTACGGCGCGGAAGCGGGCTTCATGAACCCCCTGCTCGAAAAGATGTGTGCGCGCTATTGCCGCCGTTCGCTCATCATTACGCGGAATCAGGAGTCGCAGGCGGTGCTCAGCAAGCTCGGCGTGGCAAGCGAAGCCGGGACTGATACAGCCTGGACTTTCGAGCCGTACCCCGAGGAGTATGGCAGCAAGGTCCTCGCCGGTGCCGGGTGGGACGGCCGCACGCCTGTGCTTGTGCTATGCCCCATCAATCCATTCTGGTGGCCAGTGAAACCTTCGACGCCGAAATTTGCGGCGCATGCCTGCTTTGGCGCATACAACGAAAGCCACTACCGCACAGTTTACTTTCATAAGTCCGGCCAGGCGGTTGAGTCCGCGTATAAGAAATATCTTGGCGCGCTGGCACGCGGGATAAAGGCTTTCCGCAGCAGGCACCGCGTCTTTCTGGTCCTGGTTGCCATGGAACGGCTGGATACGCGGGCTTGCGAGGCGTTGGCCCCGGAACTTGGGGATGCGCCGGTATTCACCGCCGAGACGTATAACATGTACCAACTTGTGAGCATCCTGCGGCGCTGCAGCCTGATGGTTTCATCGCGCTATCACGCCATCGTCACTTCCATGCCCGCGCTGGTGCCTTCGGCGGGAATCACCATGGACGAACGCATCCGCAACCTGCTACGGGAACGTGGCCACGAACATCTGCTGCTCACGGTGGATGATCCGGACCTGGAAACGAAACTGGTCACGGTTATTGAGCGTCTCGCGGCGGAAAAAGATGCCATACGCGACGACATTGGGCGCTCAGTGGTACGTAATCTGAAGACCATGGCTCGCATGGGAGTATTCCTCGAGCGCGCCGTGCATCAGCGCTATCCGGAATTCCCGGTGCGCTCGGGCGTCCACAGTTGGGAAGAGTATCTTCCGCCGCTCAGTCGAAACCTCGAGCGGCTGGTCGAAGCCCACGAGGGCGCGGCATCCGCGGCTGCGGGCCGCTAGATTTTTCAATTCGCGATGAACTTCCTTGAAAACATCCTCTCGCGATTGAATGACGCCCCTGACCGCGTGTTTCTCGCCGAAGCGCATGCGGGAGGCGATAGGACCGCAACCGGGGCGGAATTGCTCGCGCAGATCGCGGCGGCGCGCGCGTTTCTGCGCACTACGAGCCTTGTGAAAGGCGACCGCTGCGCCCTGGTTGCTCCGAACAGCATCCGCTGGGCTGCACTCGATCTGGCGATTATCGCCGAAGGGCTCATCGCCGTCCCCCTGTATGCCCGCCAGGCCCCTGCCGAGCTTGTCGCCATGTTGCGCGACGCGGGCTCGGGTCTGGTTTGTTGCGGCGATTCTGCCTTACGTGACTCCATCGTCGCCGCGTGGCCGGAAGCGCCGCGCTTCGCGTTGTTTGACGACATTTTCGCGAAGCCGGCTCCCGATTCGCTGGCCGCACCGAACACGCTTGCGCCGCACAACACTGTCGCCATTATCTACACGTCCGGCACTTCGGGCGAAGCCAAAGGCGTAATGCTGACAGAGGGCAATCTCAGCCACATGCTTTCGTGCACCACGGCGCGTCTCGATCAACTGATGGGGCCGCGCAATGTGCCAGATCGCGTCTTTCATTACACGCCGTTCTGCTTTGCTGCTTCGTGGATTTTGCTCCTGTCCTGCCTGTCGCGGACCAGCGTGCTCACGCTTTCGGCGGACCTGACGAAACTTGCCGACGAAATCCGAAACGCCGCTCCCAACTATTTTCTCAACGTCCCGTTGCTGCTCGAGCGCATGCGCACGAGTATCGGGGACAATCTCCGCAAGCGCGGAGGCCTGATCGCAAAAATATTCGACAATGCGCTGGCGGGGTGGTTCCGGCTCGACGCGAAGACGCCACAACCATGGGATTTTTTCTGGCTGGGTGTCGCGGGGCTGTTTATCTTTCCTTCGGTCCGGAAACGTGTCGGTCGGAATCTTCGCGCTTTGATTTGCGGTTCGGCGCCTCTTGCGCGGGATACACAGCTATTTTTCATGATGCTCGGCATTCCCGTGCTGCAGGGGTACGGCCTCACCGAAACCACGGGCATCTGCACATTGGACGACCCCGCCCATATTGTTCCCGGACGCGTTGGCCCGGCGATTCCCGGCATCGAGATGAAACTAGGTGAAAACAGCGAAATCCTTGTCCGCGGGCCGAACATTTTCCCGGGCTACTGGAACCGTCCGGAGCAAACGGCGCAGGTGCTGCATGACGGCTGGCTGCACACCGGCGATCAGGGCGACGTGGACACGAATGGAAACTGGCGCATAACCGGAAGGCTCAAGAATCTTATCATCTTGAACTCCGGCCACAATATTGCGCCCGAGCCGGTTGAGGAGGAGCTTCTCGGCGCTCTGCGCGGCGCGCAACAAGTCATGTTGGTGGGCAACGGCCGCGGCTTTCTTGCAGCGATTGTCACGGGCGAGGTGACGCGCAGCGAGATCGAGTCGCAAATGGAACGGCTAAACGCTACACTGCCTCACTACCGGAAGATTCGGATGTTTCATGCTGTACGAGAACATTTTACGATTGAAAATGGCCTGCTCACGGCGAACGGCAAGCTCAAGCGCGACGCCATTGCGGCGCGGTATGCGGAAGAAATCGAACGGATGTATGCGAAGACCTCGGGATAAAGGCTACGAATGAAAGATTACAAGGGAAACTCGCTCTCCTGGCACGTCGCCGATGGCGTCATCGAGTTGGCGCTCGACCGCGCGCCCGCCAACGAAATTGGCCTCGCCATGCTCGACGACCTGGAACGTTTCGCCGCCGCGCTTCCCGAACTCGAATCGAGAGTGAGCGCGCTGCTTCTATACAGCAAGCAGAGCGCTGGATTCTCCGCTGGCGCCGACTTGCGGGAACTGTACACGCTCGCCCAGCAAATGGATGCGGCCTCCTCGGCGAAAGGTGTGCGCGAATTTCTGGAGCGCATTCATGCCGTGCTCAACCGGCTCGATATGTCACCACTCATAACGATCGCGGCCGTTCACGGCGTCTGCTTCGGCGGCGGCTTCGAGCTGGCGCTGACGTGCGACCTCATTGTCACTGACAAGATGGCGCGTTTCTGTTTTCCCGAGCTGCGCCTGGGGCTCATCCCCGGCTTTGGCGGCATCCCGCGATTAAAACGTGACATCGGCAACGGCGTGGTCCGCGATCTGCTTCTTACCGGACGCAGCATCAATGCCACCAAAGCGCTCGCCGTGGGCCTGGCAAGCCAGGTCGCCGCCGAAGGCGAAGCCCTGCGTGTGGCCCGCGCCACCGCCGCGCAGGTTACAAAATTCGATCGCGCCACCGCCGCGGCCGCGAAGCGTTTCATCAAGCCGCTTCCTGTTCACGAGCTACGCCGCGAGATTGACATTTTCTGCGAACTCTTTACGCAGCCGGCCGTGATGCAGGAGCTGCGCAAGTTCGTCGAAGACACCAGCGCGCATCCGTACCTGCCGAAGACGGACGCCGGCGCCGTTTCCCGGTAAAATGGGCGCTGGCTTCTTGATACCACTCTTATGAAAACCCTTGAACAAACTACCGACGAGGTCTTGAATCTCGCCGCCGCGCACTTCAAAGTTCCGCGCGCCGAACTTCAGGCCAATGATGACTTCTTCAAGAAACTGGGAATTGACAGCTTGCAAGCACTCGAACTGCTTACGCGCCTCGAAAATCACTTCGGCGTCGAGCTCCCCGATTACGAAGTCGCGGGCGTCAGCGACTTCCGCACCCTCGCCACTCGCATCCAAGCACGACTATGAATAACCACACAGGCGCAGAGACACAGAGGGAAGCAAGCTGCTGCTCCGCGACGGAATAAAGCGATTCATTCGTTGAATTCCTCATATAATCTTGTTTTCCTCTGTGTCTCCGTGACTCCGTGGCTTTGTTTATGCTGGATTTGAAACAATACGACTCACTTGGCGCGGCCTTGCGCGGCGCGCTCGACCGCTGGCCGGACGAGGTCTGCCTGATCGAGGCCGACCGCGAGCGCGAACGTTCGCGGCTGACCTACCGGCAATTTCGCGAAGCCGCCGAGGCGCTGGCCGCGGCGCTTGAAGATTCGGGCTTTGCCGCCGGGGACCGAGCCGCGATCATCATGACCAATCAGCCCAAGTGGCTGATCTCCGCCTACGCTATCTTTTTTGCCGGCGGCGTGGTGGTACCGCTCGATTACAAGCTCTCCGCAGCCGAGCATCTGCAATTGCTCGCGCATTCGAGAGCGCGAGTGCTGTTCGTGGAATATCCGCATTGGCGCGCCATCATGCAAGCTGAAGCGTTTCGCGAGCACAAACTGCACACGATCCTGGTCACCGAAGCGCCGCCGAACGCCAACCTGGCAGGCGGCTTGCGGTGGGAGGAGTATCGCGCCGCCCACGCGCCCGAATTCCGGCAGCGCTTGCGAAAGGACACGGCTTGCATCGTCTACTCCTCCGGTACCGGAGGCCGCCCGAAGGGCTGCGTCCTGATCCATGAAAACTATCTCGAACAGTGCAGCGCGGTGACGCCGATTTTTCCCTTCTGGCCCGGCGCTCGGTACTTGAGCATTATTCCGACGAATCATGCGATTGATTTCATGGGCGGATTCATCATGCCGCTCACCGGCGGCGGCACTGTCATCCACCTGCGCACCCTGCGGCCTGAATTCATCCGCGATGCCTTTACGCGCTATAAGATCACCTACATGGCTGTCGTGCCGCTGATCTTGAAGAATTTGCAGCGAGGTCTGCGAGAAAAATTTGCGGCTTTGCCGCCGGCCAAACGGCATTTGCTGAACACTTTTGTCCGGGTGAATCGTGCGTTCACCCGCCGGCAGCCGCGCCTCGGGCTTAGCCGCATGCTTCTGAAGGGCGTCCATCAGGCCTTCGGCGGCGAACTGCGGGCGTTGCTTGTGGGGGGCGCGTTTACAGAGCCCGCGACGATTGACTTCTTTCACGGCCTCGGCATCCCCATTTACAACGGGTATGGGTGCACGGAGGCGTGCACCGCGATCACGGTGAACGATCTCAAGCCATTTCGGCCCGAAACGATAGGGAAACCCGTTCGCGGGATGGAGATCCGCATCGAGAATCCCGACGCCGATGGGATTGGCGAAGTTTGCGTGCGCAGCAAGACAGTAATGTCGCGCTACCTGGACGATCCGGAAACGACGGCGGAAACGATCGTAAATGGCTGGCTGATGACGGGCGACCTCGGCCGCATCGACGCCTCAGGCCACTTGCAGCTTTTTGGCCGCAAGAAAAACATGATCGTCACCGCCGAGGGGAAAAATATATATCCGGAAGACATCGAGAACGCCTTCGATGGGCTTCCGGTAAAGGAGTTCTGCGTATTTGCGGCCAACTTTGTGTGGCCGCAACGCACGATGGTTGGCGAACAGCTCGTCCTGGTGCTTCATCCCGAACCGGGTCAATCCATGAACGGCGATCTGTGCGCGGAAATCTCCCGCCGCAATGCGCGGCTTCTGAATTACAAGCGCATCAGCGGCTACGCAATCTGGAACCAGGATTTCCCGCTCACCGCTTCGATGAAAATCAAACGCGCCGTCCTTGCCGAGCAGATCGGCAAAACACTCGACCGCAGCGCGATGGTTGCTTTGTGAACGAGCGCTACTTCGCGATCGTGAATCCAGCGGCGGGAGGTGGACGCTGCGGGAAGCTCGCTAAGGCGGCGCTCGACAGGCTCCGGTCCGCGGGCCTCGCCATCGAAGTGCGCACAACGCGCGCTCCCGGCGAAGCTCCTGCGCTTGCGAAAGGCGCCTATGCCGAAGGCTATCGCAATTTCATCGCCGTCGGAGGAGACGGCACGGGCTTCGAAATCGTCAACGGACTTTTTCCTGCTGCTGCCTCGCAGGGACGCGCCGCGCTCGGGTTCCTTCCGCTCGGGACAGGGAATTCTTTCCTCCGCGACTTTTCCGAACGCGGGGCGGACTATGCGGTCGAAGCGATCCTGACCCGCCGGCGGCGTCCATGCGACGTGATTCGCCTGAACCACGCAGGTGGCTCGCTCTTTTATATCAACACCATGAATATGGGGTTCGCTGCGGACGTCGCCACGCTGACCAATCGCCACTTGAAGCGGCTGGGCGAACTCGGCTATCTCGTCGGCGTGCTGGTTTCGCTGGCACGGCTGCGCCGCCGCCCGTTCCCCTTGCGTGCCGATGGCGAGCGCGACGACCGGCGCTGTTTGTTTCTCGCTTTCAGCAACAGCAAGTATACCGGCGGTAAAATGATGATTGCGCCGCAGGCATCGATCGATAGCGGCGCGATCGAATATGTCCACTGGGGCCCGATTGGACGCTTCGGCCTGGTACGAAATCTGGCGACTTTGTTTGACGGCTCGCACATCCGGCATCCGCTCGCGTCGCGACGCACCGCGATGCGAATTGAATTCGATCTGGAGACGCCCGTGGACGTTGTCGTCGATGGTGAAGTGCTCACACTTCAAGTTGAATCGCTCGATGTGCTCTCCAACGCGCTGGATGTGATGGTATGAACAACGAAAGCGAACAGCAGATTTCCGCGGTTTCGGCAAGCAACGCGCCAGCCGAGCGCGGTTTGCGGCGCGCGTGGGTGCTTGTGCAAAGCACCTTTCATTGGCTGCTCTCCGCGGCCTATTTCTTTCCCATGTGCGCCTTCCTCGTGCTGCTTGGCATTTTCATCGATCCCCGCAAGAACGACGGCGCGCAGCGCATGCTCTGCCGCGTCACCATGAAGCTCGCCGGAGCGAAGCTTGTCGTGCGCCGCGCATCCGGGTTTGACCCGCAGCGCACTTGCTTTCTCCTGATCAATCACGTCAATCTGTTCGATCCGTTCGTGCTCTACGCCGCGATTCCGCAATTCTTCCGGGGACTGGAGTTTGAATCGCACTTCCGCATTCCCGTGTATGGCTGGATGATGAAGCGCTTCGGCAACGTTCCCGTGCCGGACAATAACCGCCCTTCCGACCTGAAACGCATGTGGCGGCTGACGCGCGCCGCGCTCGATTCGGGCGTCAGTCTCGCCGTTTTCCCTGAAGGACAGCGCACGCGTGATGGCCGCCTGGGCCCATTCAAGGACGGCGTATTTCGCATGGCGATGAAATTCGGCACGCCGATCGTGCCTGTCAGTATGGTTGGCGCGTTCGAGTTCAACAAGAAAACAAGCTGGCTGCTGCGGCCGGGGACGATCACCGTCTACCTACACGACGTCATCGAAACGAAAGGCCTGCGCAAGGAAGATTTTCCTGCGCTTCGCGACCGCGTGCAAGCCATCATTTCTAGTCCAATTGATGAGGCTCCCGATGTCCAGAAAGCGGGGGATATTTCTGGCTAGTCTTCATCCTCAGGATTGAATACTCGAAGCCCGCACTTTTGGGCGATCAGCCCCAAACTCCGGTCAGCAACGCCAAACTCGATGGACTCTCCCGCACGAGCACCACGTGTTCGGAGTCGAATTGTGTCTTTAAGCCAAAACGCAGTGGAAAGGTGGATCGCGTCTCCAGCTTTGAGCGGGTATTGCTCGACGAGCTTCGGCAGGGCCGTCATGGCATGAAGATTTACATCGAGGGCGCTTAGACCAAATAGCCAATCGCCTTCGAACGCTTCCCTCAGCCTTATCAGTTCTCCCAAGTTGATTTCTTTCATCCGGTACGCACGCGCCAAAGCGGCGTGAACTTCACCAAAACTGAGCACGGATGTATAGATCGTTTCACCGCGCTCAAACCGGGCATTCAACGCGCGGCTTCCCTTCTCCTTGAAGTACCGCTTGATGAGGGCGGAGGCATCAAGGTAGAGCATTAGTCTCGGTCTTCCAAAATCATCCTGGAGGCG
>WNFG01002904.1_pt1 | contig 14341 bp, 14 predicted proteins | sample 5400431 | NCBI WGS metagenome assembly WNFG01 (sample SAMN13153346, study PRJNA577476) | soil metagenome | isolation source: 120 cm saprolite under Douglas fir tree site 2 hole 3 replicate 2 | place: USA:California | collected 2015-04-18
AGCGGTGGGCGGGGTCTTGCGTGACCGGCGACGGGCTGCCCGGCAGCGGGGTCCATTCGCCGCCCACCGAGACCCATCCTGCATTGTTGGCCGAGAAGTCGGGCGGACCTTGCTGCGGGAGGGCCGGCGCGACGGCGATGCAAAAGAGCCCGGCCAGCAGGCCGGCGGTGAGCGCGCGTCGGGGGTTATTTTCAGGATGCTCGGGCATAGCTACCTCCGTCGTTGCGGTCGTTGACGCCGCAGCGTTAGAAATTCGGCTTGCCAGAGTACCATAATATCGGACGAGAATCTCAGGTGGAGCTATGAGGTCCGTGGTTCTACCTAGGTCCCCATGCGCATCAGCGTATCGCGCAGGATTTGCGCCGCGATGCCGGCGTCCTCCGCCGTTACGGTTTCCAACGGGCTGTGACTAATTCCGCCGTTGCCGCAGCGGACAAACAGCATTCCGATATCCGTGAGGCCGTCGAACGTTGCGGCATCGTGTCCAGCACCGCTGGCCAGCCGCTTCACCGGAATGTTCGCCTTCTCGATGCTTGCTGCGAACAGCTGCTGCAAGTGCGGTGCGCAGGGAACAGCCTTTTTGCGCAGCAATTCGCGGGCACTCAGCCGCACGCCGCGCCGTCCTGCAATCGCCTGCGATTCCGCAAGGATATCCGCGAGCGCCTGCGTTAGCACGTCGTCATCCTGGGCGCGAACGTCCAGCGACAGCTCACAGCGCCTGGGAATGACATTGATGGCGCCCTCCGGAACCTCGAAGCGGCCGACCGTTCCTAACAGTCCCGGCTCCAGGCGTGCGCGCCGTTCCACCAACAGCGCGATTTCCGCAGCCGCCAGCAGGGCGTCGTGGCGCGCGTCCATCGGCACCGTGCCGGCATGCCCCGCTTCGCCTTCAATCGCCAACGTATAGCGGACGCCGCCGGCAATCGCCGTCACGATCCCGACCGGAACATTGTCGTTCAATAGCACCGGCCCCTGCTCGATGTGCACTTCAAGATAGGCAATAATGTCTTCGGGCCTGCGCGCCACGGACGGCAACTGGCTGGGGTCGTGTCCGGCCGCCGCTATGACGTCGCCTAGCCGATGTCCGCTGCGGTCGCGCACGTTCATCATCGCTGCGTCGAGCCTGCCGACAACGGCTCTGCTGCCGAGATAAGGGGTTGCGAAACGAACGCCCTCCTCCTCCGAGAAGCCGATCAACTCGACGGCAAACGGCAGGCGAGCGCCGCGCAAGCTTTCCAATACAACGAGGGCGCAAAGGATGCCAAAACGTCCGTCATACTTCCCGGCGTTGCGCACCGTGTCATAGTGTGATCCGAGGATCAGCGTTCGAGCCCCCGGATGTGCGCCCGGCATCCGCCCGACGACGTTGCCGATGGGATCGATTTCGCTGGCAAGCCCCGCGGCCGCAAACCAGTCGCGTAACTGTCGCGCGACAGCGCGATGCGCGTCGGAAAAGAAAGTGCAAGTCAAGGCCCCGGTCGACTCCGACCAGTGGGCGAGATCATCCGCAAGGTCGAGAATGCGGCGGCCGAGCGTAAGCCGGTCGTCGACCGTGGGGGAGCTGTTTGGCATTCGGTTGTTCGAAGTTTCACCAGGACCATTTCGGCAGGTCTAACATTGATACTGCCTGGTTCTCGTGTTCTGAAAGCAGTCATTCTCGACGGTAAGTTGCCAGCGCTCCCAGGTGCGGCGGGTCGAGGCTCCGATCTAGGCGCTTTTTCTGATCGCAGCGCCGGCGCGAGGCGACGCCCGGCGCCTGCCGACGCGCTCGCGCGCGACGGAAAGCCTGAGCCCGAGGGCCTTGAGGACGTGGGCGACGGTGGAGAATTCCGGGTTACCGTCCGGCGACAGCGCCTTGTAGAGGTTCGACCGGGCGAGGCCCGCGGCCTTGGCAATGTCGGTCATACCTTTGGAACGGGCGATGTCGCCGAGCACCAACTTAAGCAACGCGGGATCTCCGTCCTCCAGAGCGGCATTAAGATAGGCGACAACGTCGTCTTTTGTGTCCAAGGTTTCGGCCGCATCCCAACGGGTTGTCTTTAGCGTCATGTTCTAGATTTCCTGTGCCATCTCGATCGCCCTGGCGATGTCTCTTGCCTGGGTTCGCTTGTGGCCTCCACAGAGCAGGATCACGACCGTCTTACCGCGTTGAACGGAATAAATCCGGTAGCCTGGGCCATAGTCGATCCGCATTTCAGAGACGCCTTTCCCCACCGGCTTCACATCACCGGGATTGCCCGCCGACAAACGGCGGATGCGGAGTTCTGATTCGGGCGCGTGCCTCCTGATCGCGCAGTCCGGCAAACCACGCTTTGAAAACGTCACTCTCCCGAACCTCTATCATCTAAGATTGTCTCTTATGGAGCACAAGCTGTCAAATGCCGCTAAGAACGGGCCTGGGGCACCCGGTCGCCGGCTCACTTCCTTCGTGAGGACAAGCTTCGCGGGCGACGACGCATAAGGTAGTAATTCCGTCAGAACGAAATCCCCTGTTAACCAACACAAACGTGTCTGCCATGATCACCGCAACAAACGTACGCCTAGAACAGCTCAACGTCGCGCATCCGGACGATTTCGTGGCCGCGCTGGCGGACATCTACGAACACTCGCCTTGGGTTGCGGGCGCGGTTGCGGGGCAGCGGCCGTTCGCAAGCCTGGCGTCGCTCAACGACGCCATGGCGGCAGCGGTCGGTGCCGCACCGCCCGCCCAGAGACTTGCTCTGATCGAACGCCATCCGGACCTCGCCGGAAAAGCCGCACGCTCCGGTCATATCACGGCGGAATCGAAATCGGAGCAGGGCGGCGCCGGGCTCGACCGCCTTTCGGATGCCGAATACGCACTGTTTGCGCAATTGAGCGACGCCTACCTGCAGAAATTCCACATTCCCTTCATCGTCTGCGTCCGCCGCCACACGAAGGAGTCGATCCTGCGGCAGTACCAACGGCGCTTGCAAAATACTCGCCAGGCTGAACTTGAAACCGCGCTCAACGAAATCTTTCGCATTGCCGCGCTCCGGCTCGGCGACCGGGTCAAAGCCGCCGATGAACTGCCGGTTTCGGGCCGCCTGTCGACCCATGTGCTCGACAACCATGACGGCCGTCCGGCGCAGGGCGTGGCGGTAACGCTTTCCGAGCTTGGCGACGACGGTAGCCGCCGGGCGATTGTCCAGGCTGTAACAAACCACGACGGCCGCACCGACGGGCCGCTCATCGGTGGTCGTCCGATCCCGATCGGCCGTTATGAGCTGCGTTTCGAAATCGGTCACTACTATGCGTCGCGCAACACGCCGACCGCGGATCCTGCGTTCCTGCAATCGGTGCCGATCGAGTTCTTCGTCGCGGAACCGGAGGGCCACTACCACGTCCCGCTGCTGGTTACGCCCTGGAGTTTCTCGACCTATCGCGGCAGCTAGGCAGATTCTGGTGATGTCGATCCACCGCTTTGCTCGTCACCCGCGGGCTTGACCCGCGGGTCCATCTTCTTCGCGTGAAGATGGATTGCCGGGTCAAGCCCGGCAATGACGTCGACGAATGTCCGCGGAACGTGCTCTGGGGCGGGAGCAAATGGCACGGTTCTGGTATAGTGGGATTTCTCTACGGAGGAGGCTTGCGATGCCTGGAGTTCCAGTCGACGAAAACTTGTCTCTTCCGAAGTTGTTCACTCTAGGCATTCAGCATGTTTTGGTGATGTATGCCGGCGCTGTAGCCGTGCCTCTCATCATCGGGCGCGCTTTGAAGCTGCAACCCGAAGAGGTCGCCTTTCTGATAAGTGCCGACCTGTTTGCATGCGGGTTGGCGACCTTGGTGCAAAGTATCGGCTTTCCTGGCGTCGGCATTCGGCTGCCTGTGATGATGGGTGTTACTTTCGCCTCTGTGGGGCCGATGCTGTCCATGGCGGCATCGCCCGATGTCGGATTGCTTGGAATCTACGGCTCGGTTATTTCGGCTGGCGCATTTGCGCTCCTGGTTGCTCCGTTTATGAGCAGACTCTTGCCTCTATTCCCGCCAGTCGTGACCGGAACCATCATCCTGGTCATCGGCATCTCTTTGATGCGAGTCGGCATCAATTGGGCGGGCGGCGGCTTGCCGACTTTGACCCGCGTGGTGGATGGCGTGCCGGGCGCCTTCCCAAATCCCGGATATGGCCAGCTCCAAGGTCTCGCTATTGCGCTGTTCGTGCTGATCGTCATCCTCGCGTTAATCCGCTGGGGCAGCGGTTTTGTCGCCAATGTCGCGGTTCTGCTCGGCATCGTGGCGGGCGCGATCCTTGCCACTCTTCTCGGCGTGATGCATTTCGAAAAAGTCGCGTCCGCGTCCTGGATAGACGTCGTCAGCCCGCTCCATTTCGGCATGCCGAAGTTCTCGATCGTGCCGATCGTCACGATGTGCATCGTCATGATCGTGGTCATGATCGAGTCGCTCGGCATGTTTCTGGCGCTGGGCGAAATGACCGGCACAAAGATCGACGAAGAGGCGCTGACCAGAGGACTGAGAGCCGATGGGGTCGGCACCATGCTTGGCGGATTTTTCAATACCTTTCCGTACACCTCATTTTCTCAGAACGTCGGCCTTGTCGGCGTCACGGGGGTGCGGTCGCGCTCTGTGACGGCAGCTGGCGGCATCATATTGCTGGGGCTCGGATTGTTACCGAAGATAGCGGCGCTGGTTGAGGCTGTACCCCAGGTCGTATTGGGAGGCGCCGGGCTCGTGATGTTCGGCATGGTCGCCGCGACCGGCGCCCGTATTCTCACCAACGTCGATTTCCGGACCAACCGCTTCAATCTGTTCGTGGTGGCGATTTCTGTCGGATTCGGGATGATTCCTCTGATGGCGCCGAACTTTTTCAAGAACCTGCCCGACGAATTGCACCCATTGCTGGAATCCGGAATCCTCTTGTGCGCGATCGTTTCGGTGGTGCTCAACCAGTTCTTCAACGGATTTGGGAGCGCGAAGGAGGCGGAGAGCGACGCTATGGCGGTTGCGGCGTCCAGTGAACACGTTTGAGACCGCCATGAAGCGAAGCAGCGGACCATGTGGAATTCGATCATCGTCGATTGGGCCAGTCTGATTTTTCGTTGGCTTCACGTGGTCGCCGCCATCGGCTGGATCGGCAGCTCATTCTATTTCATCCATCTCGATCTCAGCCTGCAGGACCGCAACGACCTGCCTGAAGGCGTTGACGGCGAGGCTTGGCAAGTTCATGGCGGCGGCTTCTATCGCATCATGAAATTCCTGGTCGCCCCTAAGGCCATGCCCGACAAGCTCACATGGTTCAAATGGGAAGCTTACGCCACATGGCTGTCGGGCTTCATGCTCGTGGTGATCGTCTACTACCTTGATGCCGATCTCTTTCTTGTCGACAAATCCGTTCTCGATCTCACCTCCACCCAGGCGGCCCTCTTCAGCCTGATCAGTCTGGTGCTCGCATGGCTGCTTTACGAAGGCGCTTGCCGATCACGCATTGCAGAACATGAACTTGCCTTTGTGATCGGCGGTTACGTCTTCCTGGTCGGCCTGACTTACGCGTTCACCCATGTGCTGAGCGGGCGCGGCGCCTTCAACCAGATCGGCGCGATCATCGGCACCATCATGGTGGCGAACGTATTCCTGGTGATCATTCCCAATCAGAAGAAGACGGTGGCGGCATTGCTCGCCGGGGCGCGCCCCGATCCGGAGCTTGGCAAAACCGGGAAGCAGCGGTCGGTTCACAACAATTATTTGACCTTGCCGGTGATCGTGCTGATGATCAGCAATCATTATCCGTTGCTGTTTGCGACGCGCTACAACTGGTTGATTGTTGCGATCGTCCTTGCCCTCGGCCCGGTCATTCGCCACTTCTTCAATTCGCGGCACGCCGGTCAGGGGTCGCCGTGGTGGGTGTGGGGCGTCGCCGCGGCCGGCATGGCGGCCATCGCGTTGTTGTCGGCGGCGGGTCCGCGCGAGGCCAGGACCGGAGAAGTGCCGGGCGCGACTTTCGCCCAGGTCGAGCGGATCGTGCGCACGCGGTGCAGCATGTGCCATGCCGCGGAGCCGGTGTGGCCGACATTGGCGATGGCCCCGAAGGCGATCCGTTTGGACGACGCTGACCACATCCGCCGCAATGCCCGTCTGATCGGCCGCAATGCGGCATGGTCAAGCGCGATGCCGCCGGGCAACATTACCGAGATGACGGGTTCGGAGCGTGCAGCGATTGCGGCATGGCTCGCCGCAGGGTCGCCGGCACGATAGCGGACGGCAGGTCTATCACAGGGCGCCTCATGACCATGATCAGGATCGACGCTGGCCCTTTCACCTTCACGGCACGCACGGAGGTTGAGGCGGCACCAAAGACATGCGCCAAATTCAACTCCATGCTGCCCTACCGGCAAAAGATCATTCACGTGCGCTGGAGCGGAGAGGGCTGTTGGATTCCGCTGGGCAGCCTTGATCTCGGATTGACCCATGAAAATGCGACAAGCCATCCGGCGCCCGGTGAAATCCTTCTTTATCCCGGCGGATTGAGCGAAACCGAAATCCTGCTTGCGTACGGCGCCGTGCAGTTCTCCAGCAAAGTCGGCCAGCTTGCCGGCAACCATTTTCTCACCATCGTGGACGGTCGCGAAAATCTTCGGCCGCTGGGCGAGCTCGTACTTTGGAACGGCGCGCAGGACATCGTGTTTTCGGCGCAATAGAGCTCCTCAAGGAAAGGTTCGGCGATCGTTGTGCTGCGTAGGATGGGTTGAGCTCTTGCGAAACCCATCATGAGCGCGCCGCGTTGAAGGGCCGTCGATGGGTTTCGCTTTGCTCAACCCATCCTACACCGCCCTCCAAGCAGTTTCGCGAGAGCAGCGGAGAGGCCGATGCTGTCTACCGTCGATCGCGCACTCGCGCCCCGGCCGTGATCGCGCGCGGCAAGCGCCGCGCGTGCGCCGGCCTCAACCGAGCAAATAACCGGAACCGGGACCGATCCCTGAACGCTCGCCGCGAGACCGGCGAGCCCCGCGCCACCCAGTATCACCGAGGAGGCTCCGTCTTCGTTCGCACAGGCATTGCACGCGTCAACGAGGCGATCCAGGGCCGACGCCGGATCGCGAGCGATCTCATCCCCTGACTGCTCGACGGTGCGGATAGCCGCGAGGCGGTCGGACCGGCCAAGACCGGTCACCAGCTCGTTGAGCATCGGCGCCCAGGCGGCCCCTCCGGTCACGATGGCGAAGCGGCGACCGAGGCGGCAAGCGGCCTCGACGGAGGCTTCGGCCATCCCCACAACCGGCGCTGGTGAGACTTCCTTGAGTGCCGCGAGCCCCGGGTCGCCAAAGCAAGCCAGATAGACGACGTCACAATCCAAGACATGTTCCGCCAGAGCATCGAGCGCGGCGTGACCGGCAATCGCCGCCGTGGCACGGCTTGCAATGTAGGGGGCGCCGAACCGGCCGGTCACCGGCAGAATCGTGACCCCCGGTCCCGCGATCTCGCGCATGCGAGCAGCGAGGATGTCCGTGATCGTCGCCGACGTGTTGGGGTTGATCAGCAAGATACGCAAGCGCGTGGGCCTCGTGTTTTAGGGCACCGTTGACGTCATGGCCCGTTTTTAGCATGGACACGCGTTCGAGGGAGCGTGACGCCCATGGCCATCGTTGTCACCAAGGTTGAATTGAAGAGCGTGATGGACGCCTCCGGCATGGCCGCGTCCATCAAGGCCGGCGCGTTTGGGGCAGACGAGGTTGTTGCGGTGATCGGCAAAACGGAGGGCAATGGCGGGGTCAACGACTTCACCCGCATCCTCGCCGATCAGGCATTCCGTGGCGTGCTCAAGCAGCTCGGCAGCCGGCGCGAGGCCGACATCGCGAGCATTCCCATGGTGTGGTCGGGCGGTTGCGACGGTGTGATCACGCCGCACGCAACGGTATTTGCCCGCAACGCCAAGACTGGCCCGGCCTCCGCATCCCGCATCGCCATTGGCGCCGCCATGAGCGCTGAACTCCTGCCCGAGGATATCGGCCGCCCTGCCATGGTGGAAAAGGTCGCCGCGGCCGTGAAGGCCGCCATGCGCGACGCCGGCATTTCGGACCCCTCGGAGGTGCACTACGTACAGACGAAGACGCCGCTTCTCACCATCGATTCAGTGCGCGATGCCGAACGCCGCGGCCATCACGTGGCCTGCGAGGTGCACGACTCCATGGGCGTTTCCAACGGCACCACCGCGCTCGGCATCGCGGTTGGACTTGGTGAAATCAAGATGCCGCGCGCCGAACAAATCTGCCGCGACCTCGATCTCTATTCCTCCGTCGCATCCTGTTCATCGGGCGTCGAGCTCACCCAGGCGCAGATCGTGCTGATCGGAAACAAAGGAGGCGCCGGCGGACGCTACCGGATTGGTCATGCGGTGATGAAGGATGCGCTTGATATCGACGCAATCTATGCGGCAATCCGCAATGCCGGCCTTGATCTGCCGGAACGCCCGCGCGCCGAGGACCTCGGCGGCCGCGTCGTCAATTGCTTCATGAAGTGTGAAGCCGACCGGCGCGGTACGCTCCGGGGCCGGCGGCAGATCATGCTCGATGATTCCGATGTCCACCATCATCGCCATGCCAAGGCCGCAGTCGGCGGCGTCGCGGCCGCCGCACTCGGCGATCCGGCGGTGTTCGTGTCGGTCGACGCCATGCACCAGGGCCCCCAGGGCGGCGGCCCGGTCATCGCCATCATCGACGTGGGCGAATGATGCGGCGGAGGCCCGCGGTGCGCCGGCGCGTTACTCAGCTATCGATTTTGCTGGAGCGTGTTGCGATGAAGTTGATCCCACCCTTGCGCGTCACCCGCGGGCTTGACCCGCGGGTCCATCTCCTTCGCATGGAGATGGATTGCCGGGTCAAGCCTGGTCAAGCCCGGCAATGACGCTGCACAAATGTCAGCGGGAAGCCCCTAAGCCGCCGATCGCCGCCGCAGGGCCCGGATCAACCCGAGCGCCGCGAAGATGACAACGAAGGATACGCCCGTCGTCACCGTGCCGAGGGCGTAGATTTGCGGGTTCGTCACCGTCGTGGTCAGCCCCTCCAGCTCGAGCGGCAGCGTGTTGAGATCGCCCATCGCCTGACTGGATCGTGCAACTTCGTCCCACGACAGCGTGAACCCGAAGAGTCCGATCCCGATCACGCTCGGCGCAATGATCGGCAGCACCACGTGGGCAAAGCTTTGCCAGGGCGTTGCTCCGAGATCCCGCGCGGCCTCCTCGAGACGATGATCGAACCGGTTGAAGATCGCGAAGGTGATCAAGAGCCCGAACGGCAGCGTCCAGGTCAGCTGGGCGCCGAGGCCGGAGGTGTAGATGCCCATCGCGGTCGTATAGTGCTCGGCCACATAGGTCCAACCAAATGCCTCGGCCATCGACTTGATGGCATCGTCGATGAGGCGGAATTCAAGCCCGATGCCGAGCGAAACCACGATCGAGGGGACGATGAGGCTCGCCACCACCACGTAGAACAGGACATCCGCCCCGCGAAAACGTTTGCGATAGGCAAAGCCTGCCGCGAGCGATAGCACCACGGTCAGTACCATCACGACCAGGCCGAGGCGAAACGAGCGCCGGAAGGCGGCCCAGATGTCGACGACGCCGAGGCCCTCCCAAAGCTTTGCGAACCAGTGCAGCGAAACGCCGTTCATCGGGAACGTGAGACCGCCGTCGGGCCCCTGGAACGACAATATGAAGATCGTGATCATCGGCCCGTACAGGAACAGCACGAATAGACCGAACAGCGCCGCGAGCCAATAGAACGAGGACGAACGCTTCTCGCGCATCGGTCACAGCTCCTTGCGGACATCGACGAGCTTGCTGAGAGCCCAGATGATCAACAGAACGACGGCGAGCAAAATCACGGAATTGGCGGCGGCGGGCGGAAACTGCAGCGCCGTCATCTCGGTGTTGATCACCTTGCCGATGGAGGCAATCTGCTGGCCGCCCATCACGCCGACGGTGACGAAATCGCCCATCACGATGGTGATGACAAAAATCGAACCGATGGCGATGCCAGGCTTCGATAACGGAACGACGACGTTCCACAGCGTTTGCCAGCCGGAAGCGCCGGCGTCGTAGGAAGCCTCCAGCAGGGCCCGGTCGATCCGCATCATCGAGTTGAAGATCGGAACGATCATGAACAGGACGTAGAGGTGAACGAGCGAGAGGATGACCGACAGATCGGAATAGATCAGCCATTCGATCGGTTCGTGGACGATGTTGAGCTTGAGCAGGGTCGAGTTGACAAGGCCGTTGCGCCCGAGCAGCGGAATCCACGAAATCGTGCGGATGACATTCGAAGTCCAGAACGGGATCGTGCAGACAAGAAACAACGCGATCTGCAGCGTTGCCGATCGAACGTGAAATGCCAGGAAATAGGCGATGAAGAACCCGACCACGAGGGTGATCAGCCAGACTGCGACGCAGAACTTCAGCGTCGACAGATAGGTCTTGAGCGTGACGCAGAGATCGGGAAGGCGATCAAGGCAGCCTTCGAAGATTTCCACATAGCTGCGCACGGTGAATGCCGGCAGGATCTGATATTCGTTGTAATCCCAGAAGCTCACCATGACGGTCAGCGCGAGCGGCACGAGGAAGAAGAGGAGGAAAACCGCCGCGAACGGCGCGACCTGCAGCCATTCCGGAGCATGGCCGGAAAGCAATCGCGACGATGAGAGCAGCCGCGATGTTGGCGTCTTCAAGGGGAGCGAATCCCCCAAGCCTTTAGGGGTCAGATTTTCGCTGATCGGAATGGACATTCCGTCTCCGGGTGCGGGGCACTCGCTGGCCGGCATGCAGGAACTATGCCTTGTCGTCCTCGAATCGGCTCAGTCGAAATTGTGAGGCGGTGAAGCAGCTACAGCCTCATCCTGAGGAGCGCGCTCTTGCGCGCGTCTCGAAGGATGGCCGCTTGCTCGGCCGTGCTCTGTTGCCATCCTTCGAGACGGCCGCCTAAGAGGGCGGCCTCCTCAGGATGAGGTCCGAATGGTCACGCCGCAATGAACTCATTCCACTTCTTGGTCAGGTAGTCGTTTTCGTCCATCACGGAATTCCAGCACACCACCGAACCCATTCGCGTCTCGTAGGAGCCGCCGTCGCGCACGGTGCCGGCCTTCTCCAGCAGGGTGCCGTCGGGCGCCTTGATGTCCTTCGCGGCCGGCTTGCCTTCCATCCAGTACGCCCACTCGTATGGCTCCATCTTGCCCTTCGCGGTCTCCAGAACCGCAGAGTAGTAGCCCTGGCGATTGAGATAGGCCCCGGCCCAGCCATCGAGAAACCAGTTGATGAATTCGTAGGCGAGATCGGCCTTGCGGCCCGATAGCGTTCGCGGCACCCCGAACCCAGCCGCCCACGCGCGATAGCCCTCCTTGAGAGGTTGATAGGTGCAGGCGATCCCCTTCGAGCGGACGGCCGTGACCGCTGGCGACCACATCGACTGAATGACCACTTCGCCCGATGCCATCAGGTTGACGCTCTCGTTGAAATCCTTCCAGAACGCGCGGAACTGACCGGCCTTCTTGGCCTCGGTCATGACCTTCATGGTGAGGTCGAGCTCGGCCTTGGTCTGGTTGCCCTTGTCGCCGTATTTGTGTTCGCCCATGGCTTCCACCACCATGGCGGCGTCCATGATTCCGATCGACGGGATATTGAGGATCGACGCCTTGCCCTTGAACTGCGGATTGAGAAGCTCCTTCCAGCTTTCGATCGGGCGCTTGATCAAGTCGGGCCGGATGCCGAGCGTGTCGGCATTGTAGACCGTCGGTATCAAGGTGATCCATTCGGTCGGCGACTGCGCAAAGGTTCGCCCGTTCTGCCCTTCCAGATAAAAGACCTTTTTGGGCGCGGTCCCCTGGTCGCCGATCTTCTTGCCGCTCGGCAGCTCGCCCTTGGTGAAGATCGGGGTGATCCTGTCGGCATGCTTGATGCGCCGCGCATCTATCCCAAGCAAACTGCCCGACGGGATGACCTTTTTCAGTGAAAAATACTCCTCATCGACGATGTCGAACGAATTCGGTTGGGTAATGATCCGCCTGGTCACATCATCGGTGCTCAGCGGTATGTATTCAATGGTAATGCCGGTGTCTTCCTTCACCTTCCTGGCGATATCGAGGGATTGATTGACTGCGGTTCCGAGATAACGCAGGACCTTCGGTTCCTGCGCATGAACGGCCGGGAATCCGGTGATGCCTCGCGTTCCCGTCGCCGCGCCGGCAACGCAAGCCGCCCCTTTTAGTATTGAGCGCCGCGAAAAGCGACCGGACACTTTGGACGATTTCGACATGTCTCTCTCCTAAAGTTGTCTCTGCTGCTTGTGAGGCTTGGCTAACCGGACCGCCCCTGACGCGGCCTTAAGACAAGCGATGGCCATCCTGATCGCTCCAGTCGACCGCGACCTGCTGGCCGGGGTGCACCGCGGCGGAGTCAAATTCGGCTTCAGTCAGTGTTGCGGTCAGCTCGCCCGCGCCTTTTGCGGTAAGCGTCACTTGTACGTGCGTACCCTGGTATTCGACGCTGCGCACCATCGCCGAAAGGCGCTGCTGTCCGCCGCGATGCAGCCGCACGCGATCGGCCCTGACGGCAATTTTCCCGCCATCGGCCGCGATCACGTTGTGACCACCCATGAACTGAGCGACGAAGGCGGTTCGCGGCGCATTGAATACGTCGCGCGGCGTACCGGCCTGCTCGATATGGCCGCCGTTCATCACCACGATGAGGTCCGCAAGCGCCATCGCTTCGTCCTGACTATGAGTCACATGCAGGAAGGAGATGCCCAACTCCTTTTGCAGGCGCTTGAGCTCGGTGCGTACTTTGATGCGCAGGAACGGGTCGAGCGCCGAGAGCGGCTCATCGAGCAGGAGGATCTGCGGCCGCGTGATGAGCGCTCGCGCCAGCGCAATGCGCTGCTGTTGGCCGCCGGAAAGCTGTGTGGGGAGGCGCGCCGCGAAATTCGCCATGTCGACGAGCCGCAGCGTTTCGATTGCGGCGGCACGTCGCTCCCGCCTCGGAACGCCGCGCATTTTCAACGAGAATGCGACGTTATCGACGGCGTTGAGGTGGGGAAACAGCGCATAGCTCTGGAACATCATTGCGGTACCGCGTCCGGCGGGCGGCAAGTCCGTGACGTTGCGCCCGCCGATGATGATGTCGCCGGACGACGCGACTTCATGGCCGGCCACCAGGCGCAACGTCGAGGTTTTGCCGCAGCCTGAAGGGCCAAGGAGGCAGCAATAGCTGTTGGCCGACACCTTGAGATCAAGGCGGTCGACCGCCACGGTTGAGCCGTAGAGCTTCGTCAAGGCGATGAGTTCGAGGCCTGATCCGGTCATGCGTCCGTTCGTGTCAGCTGCATCGAAATCGTAGCAAACGACGTGCCATCTCAATGGGTCAGGGGAAGACGCTCAAATCGGGAGGAAATGCCTGCACTTTTGAAGACTTCAGTGAGCGGCGTCGCGGCGCGCCCGCGTCGGGAGCCAAGCTGCATAAGATTTAGCCACGGTGGAGGAAAAGCGGGCCGACGAGAGGCGGTTGCGTCAGTTGCGCTGGTCTGCGGCGGCGTTATTGTCACTATTGATACTTGCTGGAAGAGCGACCCATGCCGGGTATTTCCATCCATGTGGTTGACACCACACGTGGTGTCCCGGCTGCCGGTATGCGTATCGAAATTTTTGCACTTACACCCGAGCGCAGGTTGATCGCGAAGGGGGCGTTGGCGCAGTCCGGAGCGCTTGAGCACCCGGTCTCCCGCGAGAGGTTTTCGCCCGGCGCCTACGAGGTGCTGTTCCATGCCGGCGATTTCTTCGCTTCCGCCGGCGTCACGCAAGCAAGCCCGCCGTTTCTCGACATCGTTCCTTTTCGCTTTCAGATTGCCGATCCCGACCAGCACTATCATTTGCCGATGAAAATCACGCCATGGGGCTTTTCTATATACCGCGGGAGTTGACGGCATTTCGTGATTAGTTTGAGGATCAACCACATTCTGCTGCGTCATGAGACGATCTGCACTTTTAGAATCAGGGCCTCTTCCATGAGCGACTTCGACTTGGTCATTGCGAACGGCACGGTGGCGACGGCGTCCGACACCTTCAAAGCAGATGTCGGCATCCGGAATGGCCGGATCGTCGCGCTCGCAGCCGGCCTGAAAGGAGGCTTGGAGGCGATCGACGCCACCGATCGCCTGGTGCTGCCTGGCGGCATCGACAGCCACGTCCACGTCTCGCAACCCAGCGGCCCTGGCATCGTCATGGCCGATGATTTCGAGAGCGCCACGCGGTCAGCGGCATTTGGCGGCAACACATTGGTCATGCCCTTTTGTCTGCAGCAAAAAGGCGAGAGCCTGCGGCAGGCATTGAA
>WNFG01002905.1_pt1 | contig 14341 bp, 13 predicted proteins | sample 5400431 | NCBI WGS metagenome assembly WNFG01 (sample SAMN13153346, study PRJNA577476) | soil metagenome | isolation source: 120 cm saprolite under Douglas fir tree site 2 hole 3 replicate 2 | place: USA:California | collected 2015-04-18
CCAAAACGAAAAAGGAACGTTAGGCCGGACCAGGGAAATTGTCAATTTGGACGCTCAATTGAAGCGCGATCGGTCCTCCTTACCCACCCATTCCCTTCCGCGTGGCCATTTCCCTTTTCTTCGTTGGCGTGCTATCTTCGCGGACTCAGGGGGAGTCGCATGTCCGTAAATAAAGCCATTCTCGTCGGCCGCCTGGGCCGCGATCCCGAAACCCGCTATACCGGCGGCGGCCAGGCCGTCGCGAATTTTTCCATGGCCACCGATGAGACTTACAAAGACAAAAATGGCGAGCGCCAAAAACGCACCGAGTGGCACAAGATCGTCGTGTGGAGCAAACTGGCCGAAATCGCTCAACAGTATTTGAAAAAGGGTTCACTCCTCTATCTCGAAGGCCGCATTCAAACGCGGGAATGGCAGGACAAAGAGGGCCAGAAGCGCACCACCACGGAGATTGTCGCCACCAACTTCCGCATGCTCGGCGGCCGCGCCGAAGGAGCCGCCGCGGGCGGCGGTGGCGGCGCATCTCGCTCCGGCGGCGACGACGTGGAAAGCCACGCCGCGCCCGCCGACGATTCGTACGGTGGTGGCAGCGGCGGAGGTCACGCCCCGAGCGGCCCCGAAATCTCCGACGAAGATATTCCCTTCTAGGTGGCACAGCCAATCTTGGCTGTGATCTTCAGTAGGAAACAGCACTTGGCAATCGCACGGATTTGGGCGATGAACGACAGGTCAGTGGTGAGAACGAAAGAGTAGCCCGCCGCATCATGCCAACAACCAACCGCCAGCTTCGGCTGCAATCGCGCCCCAAAGGCCTGCTCGCTCCTGGCGATCTTCAACTCGCCGAATCGCCAGTGCCCGAACTGAAAGACGGCCAGGCCCTCGCCAAAGTCAAATATCTCTCGATTGATCCCACCATGCGCGTCTGGATGGCCGTCGATAGTTACCTTCCCGCTGTCAAGATCGGCGAAGTCATGCGCGCGGGCGGTTTCGCCGAAATCGTAGAGTCGCGCCATCCCGATTACAAAAAAGGCGACCGCGTCACGGGCCTCACCGGCCTTCAGGAGTACGTCGTCATCGACGCGTCCGCGAAGAGCTTCTTCCAAAAAGTTCCTAAGATTCCCTTCGTCTCGGACACCGTCTTCCTTGGTGTGCTCGGCTTCAACGGACTCACTGCTTTTTTCGGCATGGAAATCGCCGCGCCGAAAAAGGGCGAAACCCTCGTCGTCTCCGCCGCCGCCGGCGCCACCGGAAGCATCGCTGGGCAAATTGGAAAGATTCACGGCTGCCGTGTCGTGGGTATCGCCGGCACCGATGAAAAGTGCGCCTGGATTACCAAGGACCTCGGTTTTGACGCCGCGGTGAATTACAAGCATCCGGACTGGAAGGAAAAGCTTGCCGCCGCCACCCCCAATGGCATCGACATCGACTTTGAAAATGTCGGTGGAGAAATCATGCAGGAAGTCTTGAGCCGCATGAATCTTCATGGCCGCGTTGCGCTTTGCGGCTTCATCTCCGGCTATATCAAAGGAGACCCCAATATGGTCAGCCTCGGCACAGTAATAGTGAAGCGCCTCCACATCCAGGGCTTCCTAATCCTCGATTACGCCTCGCGCTTCATGGAAGCTGCGACGCAGCTCGGCCAGTGGAAAATGTTCGGCAAGCTGAAGGACCGCGAAACCATCGTGGAAGGATTGGAAAAAGCGCTCGATGCCATCAACATGCTCTTCACCGGCGGCAACACCGGCAAGCTAATCGTCAAAATTTAGTTGGATTGCGTTACTTTACCGGTGACAGCCGGGACTTGATCATGCATGCTTGGCGGCCGGACCAGTTCAAGTGTGCTAGCCACGCTGCACCAGCTTTTCAATTTCGGTTTGCCAGTCATCCAGGAACAATGGCTCCGCCGCATGAATTTGCAGCCTCAGCTGACAGTGCGGTGGAGCGGCAGCATCATCTTGGCCGCGTCTAGATTGTGTCCCACAGAACTCTTCTCAATCGCCTACTGCGGGTATCCCCTGAGCAGAAGCGAAAACAGTTCCGACCGAGACTACCATTTGCGAATCGTTCGCCAAGAAGTCCAGGGGAACATGGTTCAACCAATGCCTAGGAGAACAAACCGGGCGTACAATCTTTGCTGATTTCGACAGGTGAATATGCCGTTGCTCCGTTTCTACCCAATTCACCGCAGCGCCGCGGTCGTAGTCGGGGCATTCCTCATGACTTGGCCAGCACTCTACAACCGCTATCCGCTGCTCTACCCGGATTCGATGTCGTATCTCGAGGACGGCCCACTCGTCGCGCGGGCGCTGTTTCTGCACAAATTCTCGGCCGACTATGGCGGACGCTCGTTCATCTATTGCCTTGGCATTCTGCCGTTGCACTGGAATGTCACCCCTTGGCCCATCGTGGCCCTCAATGCTCTTCTGACCGCGTACGTCATTTGGCTTGTAGTGCGATCCATCTTGCCGCAGCAAACTGTCACGCGTTATTTCACTCTCATTCTGCCGCTCAGCATGTTTACTGGCTTGGGCTGGTTCGTCGGTTGGATCATGCCGGACATCCTCGGTCCTGTCCTGTACCTCTCTATCTACCTCCTCGTGTTTGCCCCAGAGAGCCTCTCCAGCGCTGAGCGCCTGATTGTAGTCCTGATCGCCTGGTGGGCCGCGGCATCTCACTTCACCCACCTAGTATTGGCAGCCGAAATGTGCGTTCTCATGGCTTCACTGATAGTTCTTCGGCGCAAGTCGACGCGCGGACGCTTGAGGAGCGTCGGCGGAGTGGCGATGATCGTTCTGGTTGCGGCAGCAGCCCACCTGACTCTGCACCTGTATCTGTATGGCAAGCCGTCGCTGAACGGCAAACGACCACCGTTCTTGATGGCTCGCGTTATCGCCGATGGCCCCGGCAAGCGGTATCTACAACAGCATTGCGGCGACCTCCACTTCGCGATCTGCGCCCATGCCCAGGACCTGCCCGACAATGTGGGCGACTTTCTCTGGGGAATTAATGGAATCTGGCAAAGCTCCTCGGCAGAGCAGCAGGAGGAACTGGGGGACGACGAGATGGCAATGGTCCTAGGCACTTTGCGCGCGTACCCCCGAGAAGAGTTGATTATTTCCGCAGGCCATTTCTGGCGACAACTTAACACCTTCGGCTTGTGGGACTACGACCCGAACCCGTGGATCTTGCAGATGGTCGACACTGTGCTGCCAGGCGCTCGAGCACGATACCTTCAAAGCCGGCAAGCCCAGGAGACGCTACATGAGGAATTCTTTACCTCCGTGCAAGGCTGGACGGTCATGGCATCACTCGTGGGGATGTTGTTATGGACAGTATTCGTACGGCAGTGGTCACGTCGAGTGATCGGGCTGACCGCGATCATCGTGTTTGTTGTCGTCGCTAACGCCGCCGTCACGGGCATTCTGTCCAACGTCGAACCCCGCTACCAGGCCCGTGTCATCTGGCTGGTGCCGCTATTGGCTGGGGTATTAGTGCTCGAATGGCTAAATCACCCTCCTCGCCGAGATTGCAAGGGAGAGCCGAGGCCACAAGAGTCGGCCTTCACAAACTTGTCAGACGTCTGATTGAAGTCGGAATATCACCCTAAGTCGTCAAGTCCTGGGTGGTCGGCAAACCGTAAGTTAGGAGGTCCGGACCGGAATCCTCTTCCCGTGTTGAACGTGGAGCCTCGTCAACGGGATCGGTAAGGACGAGTTCAGACGATTACACCTTAGCGTATTACTTCGGGCCGTTCCGTTTTCTTTCAGCATCGAGCTTCTTGAGGAACTCTTCGAATTTCGGTTTTTGCTCCGGGGTAAGGACCACGCGGATTTGGTCGCGTCCGTTTTTATGCACCTGCTCAAGTTGCGCATCCATTTGATCGTGAATCGCCTTTGCCTCGGCATGCTTCTGCATCAGGATCGCGTCCACCTGCTGGCTCTGGGCGCTGGTCAAGTTCAGCGCCTGCGTGAGCTGCTCCACCCGCTTTGCCCGCCTCACCGGCTCAGGCAAAGGAGCGTTTGCCGCTGACACCAGATGATGCTCGTAAGAATAGCCAACCACAGCACCCAGCGCCGCGCCCAGAAGGAAAACTACCCCCACCCACAGAGCCGCCTTCCGGGTCGCCGAGATATCGCTCATGGATTGCTCTCCTGCACGTTGACAAGGACATCGTCCTGATTCATAGGCGGCGGCGCCTCAAACAGCGATTCCTGTGCCGGCAGGATGCTGGTGTGCGGGTTCGCCGCCGGAAGCGGTCTTTCATATAACCACATGCTCGCTACCAACAAGAGGGCGCCCGACGCCAGGGCCAGCCGCGAAGCAAATTTCGGCACTGCCAGCCACGCGCTCGCCGCTTCCGCTAATTCCCTTTCACGGGCGACAACGGCCGCCATGACCCGAGTGGCAAACCACGGCTTCGCCATTTCCGTGGACGAGTCAACTCCCTTGAAGAGTTCACGAGTGTCTAACAGATCCTGCGCCGCTTCCTGACAGCTCCCGCAGGCTGCCATATGGCTGCGCTGCGCCGCCGGCCATGCCGCACTCAACTCTTCGGCGGTCACCGCTTCAGGAAGCGCCGCCGCGGATTCTTCCAGCAAATCCTGCAGCTTGTTGCACTCTTCCCTATTCTTCTTCAGCAGGTTCCACATACCCGCCTCCTTACTGCTCTTGCTTTCGTTCTCAATCTCCGCGCTTCCTGGCCTGGCTTACCACGCGCCGCCGGGCCCGAAAAAGCCTCACTTTCACCGTGTTACCGTTCAGATCCAGCACTTCCGCAATCTCCTCAATCGAATACCCTTCCACTTCCTTCAGGATCAGCATCAGCCGGTCCCGTTCATCCAATCCTTCCAGCAGCCGCTCGATGTGCTCCCGCGCTTCGATCCTTTCGCTGATATCCGGCCCGGGGTTCACTTTTTCCCCGGAGGTCATGACCTGTCTGGCCTGCTCTTCGCTCAAATCGGACTCGTATACCAGGGGCCGAACCTTCTTCTTTCTCAACAGGTCCCAGCACTCATTCACCGTGATCTTATATAGCCAGGTGCTGAACGCCGCCCGCTGGTCGAACCGCTTCAGCGAGAAATACGCCTTAACGAACACCTGCTGCGCGATATCTTCCACGTCCTCCCGCCGGCGCAAAATTCCACCGGCCACCGCAAATACACGGTGTTGGTGGCGCCGGATCAGCTCTTCAAACGCCTCCTTATCCTCGCCCTGCGCCCGGCAAACCAACTCGCGGTCGTCCGCCGCACTGGCCGTGCTTGGCCGGGAGGCGTGCACCCGTACGGCTCCCCCCGAGGGGGGAGGGGCGGAAGGCTCCACTTTTGGGACGCGGGCCACAGGCGTTTGGTTACGGCGATTTTCTCCGGGGTGCTCGGTGCTGTATCAAATGTTTCATTTCCACATCCTCCATTTTCTACTTGATTCCTATCTACCTGTAGGGGATAATACCTGCATGATTATTGGTGACCGTCTTCGCGCACTCCGCGAGGAAAAGAAACTCTCCCAGGGCGACATCGAAAAGCGTACCGGCCTGCTGCGTTGCTACATATCTCGCGTGGAAAATGGTCATACCGTTCCGGCCATTGAAACGCTGGAAAAGCTGGCGCGCGCTCTCGAATGCCCACTCTATCAACTCTTTTATGACGGTGAGGAACCGCCGCAGTTGCCGAATCTTCCCAAGCGCAAGTCGTCCGATGACATTGCCTGGGGCAGCGTCGGTAAAGACGCACGCTTTCTCAACAAGCTTCGCCGCTTGCTGAGCAAAGTTGAGGATGGGGATCGCAAGCTGATCCTCTACATGGCCCAGAAAATGGCCAACCGCTAGTCGTTCGATTTGACTTTGCTGGTTGTCGCTGCTTTGTATCATTTGCACCTTACTGAACAGGCCGCGCGCTTCCCCGCTGCGCGGCCTCTTTCTTTCCGGTCTGCTGATTTTCAGCAAGGTTTCATTCGGAGTGTTTCTTCCTTCCACTCCCCTCGCTCTATAAAGACGGATTTCGGCAGAAAATTACTCCCACTCGATAGTGCTGGGGGGTTTTGAGCTGATATCGTATACCACCCGCGTGACGCCGGTCACCTCGTTGACAATCCGCGTCGAGATGCGTTCTAGTACTTCCCCTGGCAGCCGCACCCAGTCCGCTGTCATGGCGTCATCGGATTCCACCACCCGCACCGCCACGGTCAGCCCGTAAGTTCGCCCGTCGCCCATGACCCCCACACTTCGGACCGGGAGTAGCACCGCAAATGCTTGCCACACCTTGTTATACAGCCCTGCCCGGCGAATTTCCTCGACCACGATGGCGTCGGCCTCCTGAAGGGTTACCAGATGTGGACGGGTGATCTCCCCGAGCAGCCGCACGGCCAGCCCCGGCCCCGGAAACGGGTGTTTCACCAAAATCTCCTCCGGGAGGCCCAATTCCTTGCCAATCCGGCGCACCTCATCCTTAAAGAGGTCCCGCAGGGGCTCGATCAAGGCGAACGGCATTTTTTCCGGCAATCCACCAACGTTGTGGTGCGTTTTGATGGTCGCTGAAGGCCCTTTTACGGACACGGATTCGATGACGTCCGGATAAAGCGTACCTTGCACCAGGAATCCAATCTCGCCGTGCGCTTCGCCGGCCTGAAGTTTCTGTGCTTCCTCGGCGAAGACGGCGATGAATTCCCTGCCGATGCGCTTGCGCTTTTCCTCAGGGTCGGTTACGCCTTTCAATTGAGCGAGAAAGCGTTCCGAAGCGTCGACGCCGATGACGCGGAGTTTCAAGCGGTCGCGCAGCATTTCCAGCGTTTGCGCAAATTCGTTCTTCCGCAGCATCCCAGTGTCCACGAAGATGTTGGTCAAGCGCGTCCCCATCGCCCGGTGCACCAGCACCGCCGCTACCGTGGAATCCACGCCTCCGCTCAGCCCGCAGATGGCCCACTTGTTGCCGACTTTCTCGCGGATGGCTCGCGTGGTTTCCTCGATGAATGCCGCGCCGCTCCACTTCGGCTGTGCTTTGCAAACGCGGAACAGAAAATTACGCAGCAGATCGGTCCCATGGTCGGTGTGATTCACTTCGGGGTGAAATTCTACCGCGTAGATTTTTTTTTCCGGGTTTTCTACGGCGGCGATAGCATTTTCGGTTCGCCCAATTGTGTGGAATCCTTCCGGGAGCGTTCGAACGCGGTCGCCGTGGCTGTTCCACACGCGCAGGGAGGAAGGAACTCCAGCAAACAGGTTGGATCCGCCATGTTCTTTCGAATCATCGACGCTCAGTTGCGCACGGCCATATTCCCGCCGCTCCGCCTTCTCGACCGTCCCGCCGAGCGTGTGCGTGATCCACTGCATCCCGTAGCAAATCCCCAGGACCGGAATTCCCAGCGCCAGGACTTTTGGATCGCACTTGGGCGCTTGGGGGTCGTAGACGGAGCTGGGTCCGCCAGACAAAATGATCCCCGCGGGCTCCAGCTTGCGGATTTCTTCAATCGAAGACGTGCATGGCAGAACGGCGGAGAACACCTGCTGTTCGCGGATGCGGCGCGCAATCAGTTGCGTATACTGACCGCCGAAATCGAGAACCACTATCCCGCCGAGTTCCGCCTTCATTCTGCCTCCCTGCTCTCGCCCCTGCTCCGCCGCCAACTTTGCCGCGCTCTCCATCATGCTATCCCCCATTCCCCTCGCTCGCGCCTTACTTTTCGCCGCGATTGCCTTTGTAGCGCGAGCGGGCGGGGCAAGCCCCGCCCCTACGCCACAACTAGATTTAGCAATTTGTCCGGCACAAAAATTCGTTTGACGACGCTTTTGCCGGCGAGATAAGGCGCAATCACCGCGTCCGCTTGCGCCAGTTTTTCGATTTCCTCTCCAGCAGTCCCCACGGCGGCTTTCACCTTGCCTCGCAGGCGTCCATTGACCTGCACGGGAATTTCGACTTCGTCCTCGCGCGTCAATGCCTCATCGAATGCCGGCCAGTCCGCCTTCGACAATCCGCCCGCGTGTCCCAGCTTTTCCCAGAGTTCTTCGGCGAGATGCGGGGTCATCGGCGCCAGCATCAGCGTCAGCAGTTCCAGCACTTCCTTGCGAACTTCCGGCCGCACGTCTTTTTCCAGTGGCTCCTGCAAATAAATCTCGTTGGTCAGCTCCATGATTAGCGCGATTGCGGAATTAAAATGCCAGCGCGTCTCGAAGTCCAGCGTTACGCGCCGCAGCGTCTGATGCGCTTTGCGCAAAAGAATCTTTTCCTTCGGAGAAACCGCCGCCGCGCCGGTGTTTCCGCTTTTCACCCCCTGCACCGCGAGAGAGTGGCGCTCCACCAGCCGGTACACGCGATTCAGGAATCGCCAGGAGCCTTCGATGCTCTCCTCGCTCCACTCCAAGTCTTTTTCCGGCGGCGCCGCGAACAAGGTATAGAGGCGTCCGGTGTCGGCTCCGTATTTTTGCGCCATGTCTTCCGCGCCGACCAGGTTACCCTTGGACTTGGACATGGCCACGCCGCCCTTTTGCACCATGCCCTGAGTGAAGAGCCGCGCGGCGGGCTCGTTGTGCGTGATTAACCCCAGGTCGCGCATCACCTTGCACCAGAAGCGCGAATACAGCAGGTGCAGAATCGCGTGCGTGATTCCACCGATATATTGGTCAATCGGGAACCAGTAAGCGACCTTAGCCGAATCGTAAGGCGCCGTCTCGTTGTGCGGATCGCAGTAGCGGTAGAAATACCAGGACGAATCCACGAAGGTGTCCATGGTATCGGCTTCGCGTTTTGCGGGGCCGCCGCACTTCGGGCAAGTCGTGTTCACAAACTCGGGCGTGGAGGCCAGGGGCGATTCGCCCTCGCCAGTGAGCTTTGGATTCGGCGGCAGCAGGACCGGCAAATCCTTATCCGGCACCGGCACCATGCCGTCTTTCGAGCAATAAACTACCGGGATCGGCGTGCCCCAGTAGCGTTGCCGCGAAATCCCCCAATCTCTTAGTCTGAAGATCGTTTCGGCGCGCCCAAATCCTTTTTGTTCCGCGAAGGCCGCCATTTTTGCAATCGCGGCTTCGCTACTCGTCCCGCTGTACGGCCCGGAATTCACGCTAATCCCATAGTCGGTAAATGCTTGTTCGGCAGCCGCGTGGTTTGAGTGAGCGGCCTTGGGCTTTTCTTTCTCTCCTGCAACTTTCAACTTGGAACTTTCAACTTCTTTTTGCTTCACCACGACGCGGACCGGCAATCCATATTTCCGGCAAAATTCCAGGTCGCGCTGATCGTGCGCGGGAACCGCCATGATCGCGCCCGTCCCATATTCCATCAGCACGAAATTGCCGACCCAGATGGGAATTTTCTCGCCGCTGAAGGGATTGACGGCGTAGCGGCCGGTGAAGAAGCCTTCCTTCTCCATCGTCGCCAGATCCTCGGTTTTCACCGAGGTCTGGCGCATTTTTGCCAGCTTTGCAGTTGCTTCCGTTTGCGCGGGCGAACCTTCGAGGAGTTTTGACAGCAGGGGATGCCCCGGCGCAAGGATCACCACGGTGGCGCCATAAATCGTGTCGATGCGCGTGGTGAAAACTTCAATCGGCTCCGCGACGGCTACGTCCGCCACTGCGAACTTTACTTTCGCGCCCTGCGACTTCCCGATCCAGTTGCGCTGCATCAGGATGACGCGTTCGGGCCATCCGCCTTCCAGTTCTCTCAAATCGTCGAGCAATTGATCCGCATAGGCCGTGGTCTTCAGGAACCACTGTTCGATCTCGCGCGATTCCACCAGCGTGTCTTCGTGGCGCCAGCAGTATCCGCCGTTCACCACTTGTTCGTTGGCCAGCACGGTGCAGCACTTTGGACACCAGTTGACGCGGCTCTTTTTCTTGTAAGCCAGGCCGCGTTCGAGCATGCGCAGAAAAAACCACTGGTTCCAGCGGTAATACTCCGGCTCGCAGGTGGAAATCTCCCGCCGCCAGTCGTAGCTGAAGCCAAAGCGCCGCAGCCCGCGCTTGATTTCCGCGATATTGTTGTTGGTCCACGCGCGCGGGTGAGTGTTGTTTTTGATCGCCGCGTTTTCCGCCGGCAGGCCGAAGGCGTCCCAGCCCATCGGATGCAGCACGTTGAATCCGCGCATGCGCTTGACGCGCGCGACCACATCGCCGATGGTGTAGTTGCGCATGTGGCCCATGTGCAGAGTGCCGCTCGGATACGGCAGCATCTCCAGCACGTAATACTTGGGCTTCGACGGGTCCGCCTCTGATTCGAATACGCGCGCTTCCGCCCAGCGCTTTTGCCACTTCATTTCGATTTTCTGCGGATCGTACCCCGACCCTCCCGCCGTTGCGCTGCCTGGTGTGTTCTGTTCCGCCACGCCCGCTTATCCCCTTTTCTTTTTCGCTAAACTCTTCCTCGCCGCGGTCTTCCTTTTCCCCGCCTTCTTTTCCGCGGCCCTCCGCGGACTCTGTGCCAAAATCTTTTTCTTCAGCGCGGCCGTCAGCATCGAGAATCCTTTCTCCGGCTCCGGCGCCTGCTCCTGCAAACCCGCCAGTTCCCACAGCGCCGCCACGTTCCGCCGGTCATCGCCCGGATCATCAATGGGGGTCTCCGCCACAAACGCGCGCCCCATCAACCCTTCCGGAGGAGCGGCTCCGAACCGCGGGTGCCGCAGAATCCTCGCAAAGGCTTCTTCGCCAATTTTTCCTTTTCCGATGTGCTCGTGGCGGTCCACGCGCCCGCCGAGCGGAATCTTTGAATCATTGGCATGAATCACCGGCACGTTGTCGAGCCCAATCGCGCCGTCAATCTGCCCGATCGTCGAAGCCAGCCCGGCTTCGCTCTTGATATCGTATCCAGCGGCAAAAAGGTGCGCCGTGTCCAGGCACGCACCCACCGGCAAGTTGCGCAACCCTGCCAGGATTTCCCCGACTTCTTCCAGTCGCGCGCCAACCGCCGCGCCCATCCCCGCGGTGTTCTCGATCAGGATGCGCAGACCGCCCATCGGCGCGCGCTTAGAGGCTTGCTTCACCGACTCGATAATCGTCGAAATCGCCTGCCCGATCCTGGCCTCGCCTCGCGATCCCGGATGCACCACCAGAAAATCCGCACCCAGCGCCAGGGCGCGCACGATTTCGTCATGGAACGCCTGGATTGAGCGCGTCTGCAGCATGCGCTGCTCGGACGCCAGGTTAATCAGGTAATTCGCGTGAATGACGAGCGGCCCGAGCCGCAGTTCGTCGCGCCGCGCGCGAAACGCCTGCGCATCCACTTCCGGAATGCGCGCCGAGCCGCCCTGCCACATCCGCGGGCTGGCGGAAAAAATTTGCAGCGCGTTGCAGCCTAGTTTGCGGGCCGATTCCAGCGCATTCAGATAGCTTCCCGCGACGGACGTATGAATCCCAATCCGGAAGCTCCCATCCATCCACGCCGGGGGTAGCGGTTCAGGCTCCGGTTCCGGGCGATATTCGTCTTCAGGGTCGAACTCTGGCGGTTGGACGAGAGGCTGCTCAGGCATGCCTGTGGGAAGTTTTTGCTCCGTCATAAACCAGCTATTCTACCACACGCTCCCAATCAGTCCCTCTCCAGCAGTTTTACGGTGCCGGGTCAGTTTGCGATGAGCCCATTTCTGGACCCGGAGCTCGCTGAATCACATGTCCGGCAAGCCGACTAGCCAGGATTTGGCCCAACTGCGCGCCTCCGGGCCGAGGTCGCTGCGTCACTTGATACCGACGAGATCTTCCTGCTAAAATCCGCGGCCACTGGCCGTTCAATCCAATCGGACTCGAAAGAACCCTCACGGCATTAGAACTTGGTACGTTCGCAAGGAGGAAATATGATGCGCTACAGCCTGGTTGCATTGTTCCTTTTATTTTCTGCGGTAATGACGCAAGCCCAAACGGGACCGTGTACTGAAAGCGCCATAAAGCAGGGCCACCTGCCTGCTGCCGATGACGCGTTCTCGTATATGCCTCCATACGGAAAGCCTGTTGTCGGCAAGCCCGCCATGGAGGATGCCAACAAAAAGAGCTTCTCGGACCGTACGAACGTCAAGAGCTCGTGGGTCGGCGAACATCGGATTGTGTCCGCGCCATCCGGCGACATGGCCTATGAATACGGCACGCGTCACGTCTCTTATGACGACAAGGACGGACACCACGAATTTGAAGCTGTGATGCTTCACGTCTATAAAGCTAATGGCGGTGTTTGCCAGATGGCGGCCATGACCATGCACCCGTTAGGCGAAGAAAGCAAAAAGTAAACGCATCACTTAGGCCCAGTGATGCTCGCAAGGCCGATTCACATTTCTGTGACAGCTGAGTGGCCTTAGCCTCAGTGCCTGATTAACGCACTATCCAAACAAATGCCAATGGGCTCCGCAAGGGTCTATCTCCAGGAAGGTATTTATTTGCTTGGCGACTCGGATTCTTGGAATTTGACCCACGCTTGATTTTTTTGGCCACACGACACCCCTGCCTGCCGCTCAAGAGCGCAAGACCGCCGGCGGAAGGTGCCACTCAATTTGTCAGTGCGGACTACCGCCCGAACATGGAGAGCGGAATCCGCCCGCCAGTAGATTCCTCGGCTTGCCTGCTGGACGCCGCCGCAATCACCTGGTCCGCGGGACGATTGGCGATGCGGTCGAGAGCGTCCGCGATGCGCGACAACTCGTAAACGACTTGGTCACTCACCGTAGAGCGCTGCACCACCACGGCCCGCCTGCGGCGGAACTGCTGCACCACCCAGGCCGTGGCGATAACGACGAGGACGAGGATCGCCAAGAACTGTTCGTTTGCTGTGATGGTGATGGTACGGCTGAAGAAATGAAAGACATGATCCGAGAGCAATTTTTCCTCCCGGCTGGGGTCGATTGGACGACTACACTATTGGATGCCTTTTGGCCGGCCGTCGTCAACGGAATTCGTAGCGCCAGCATCCCTTCCGGCGGTCCTTGCCGCTGCCAACCCGGCGCCACTTCACCAGCTTGCCTCTCTCGCGACAGCCTCCTGCATCATCCGACGGTTCAACGCAATCGTCCTCGATCGTAGTATTCTAGGTGAGAATTTTGCTCTGAAGCGACGGTAACTTATGATTTTCAATCCAGCACATCCCGGAGAGGTCTTGCGAGATTACTTGGGCGAGATGAGCATCAAGGAGGCCGCCTCGCGCCTGGGCATCACTCGCGCTCACTTGTCTCGCATTCTCAATCGGCATGCTGGCATAAGCGCGGCCATGTCTTTGAGATTGTCCGCGGCTCTCGGCACGTCCCCGGAATTTTGGCTGCGCATGCAAATCCAGCACGATTTATGGCGAGCTCAGCGCGCCAAGCAGCCAAAAGTGCGACCTTTCCCCCACACAGCAAAAAACAAGGAATTGGTTCTCGCGTAACCCACGAGGGTATTGTCCTAATTTGCAGCTCTACCGCGGCTTGCCGTAAACTCTCATTTCACACGCCGCGCGGGGGAGCCATCCATGCTGGTTGTAATGCAATCGCACGCCACCGAGGAGCAGATCCGCGAAGTCTGCAAGCGCATTGAAAGCCTCGGCTTGAAGGCTCACCCCATGCCGGGGTCCATCCGCACGGCCATCGGCATCACCGGCAACAAAGGCGCGATTGACCTCGGTATCCTGGAATCGCTTCCCGGTGTGGTCGAGTGCATTCCGGTCAGCAAGCCGTACAAACTGGTGAGCCGCGACACCAAGGAGGAAGACAGCATCCTGCGGATTCCGACGCCTTCGGGCGATGTGATCGTCGGCGGCGATAAGATTGCCCTTGTCGCTGGCCCGTGCGCCGTCGAGACCGAGGAGCAATGCCTGGCAATCGCGGAGCGGCTGAAAAAATCCGGAGTGCGGCTCTTTCGCGGCGGGGCTTACAAGCCGCGGACTTCGCCGTACAGTTTTCAGGGCCTTGGCGAAGACGGCCTCAAAATCCTTTCGAAAGTGCGCGCCACTCACGGCTTCGGCATCGTTACCGAAGCGATCGATAATGAATCGCTCGACCTGGTGGAAGAGTATGCCGACGTCATCCAGATCGGCGCGCGCAACATGCAGAATTTTTCGCTACTCAAGCGCGCGGGCCGGGCCAAGAAGCCCGTGCTGCTCAAGAGGGGAATGTCCGCGACGCTCGACGAATTCCTGATGGCCGCCGAGTACGTGCTCTCCGAGGGCAATTACAACGTGATGCTGTGCGAGCGCGGAGTGCGAACGTTCTCCGATTTTTCACGCAACACGCTTGATCTTGCCGTCGTTCCCGCGGTGAAGAAACGCAGCCATCTTCCCATTTTTGTCGATCCCAGCCACGGCACCGGCAAGCGCCATAAAGTTCTGCCGCTTTCGCGCGCCGCAGTCGCCGTGGGCGCCGATGGCCTGCTCATCGAAGTCCATCACGAGCCGGACAAGGCGCTCTCCGA
>WNFG01006387.1_pt1 | contig 14336 bp, 7 predicted proteins | sample 5400431 | NCBI WGS metagenome assembly WNFG01 (sample SAMN13153346, study PRJNA577476) | soil metagenome | isolation source: 120 cm saprolite under Douglas fir tree site 2 hole 3 replicate 2 | place: USA:California | collected 2015-04-18
GGCCGTGCCGTCCAGCCGCTCGTAGGGGCCGGCGCTTCCCCAGCTCATTCCGTTCGCGAACGAGCGCCGCTGCTCGACCATGAATGCGACGACCTTGGCCTCGCCCGGCCTCGGAACGGCAAAGGTGCAAACCAATCCGACCGCAAAAAGCTCAAACACATTTCGACTAGTTCGGGTTTTCATGATCAACGCCCCCTGAACACGAGGAGGGAAAAAATCCGCCCAACAACGCCGGGGCATCCGTCCGGGCGGTTCGCGAAGTCAAGTTGAGCCGCGTCATCCCGCGCCGGATCTGCGAGGCAGGTGTGGCACGTCGCTCCACGCCGCGCTTCCCGCTTCGCTTGGCGCAAACAAGTGACGAATGAAAAATCTATGGCTTTCGCCGCGGGTGCGACGTTCGGCGCAGCTGAAACCGCCTCCTTGGGAGAGAAACAGACTCGCAACAGTGAGCGGTAACGCGCGAAATTAAGAGCACTCTCGTCCCCGCAACGCGCTTGGGCGCACGCGAGCTGACTCGCCGTTCCTTGATTCGCCAATCTGCCGGGGCGTAGCCAATGAGCAGCAGAGCACCGCGCCTCGGTCGCGGCCGTCTCAACGGCGGGCCGCGTCCGGCCGATCTCCAATCGTGGACCGGCTCAGTTTTGGCCAGGTCCAGGCGCACGAAAGACGGGGGCAGAGATGTCGAAGCAAAGAGCATCACAGTCGGCGGCCGCATTGCTCGCAGCGGTTTGCGCGACCGCCGTATGGGCATCGGAAGATCGCGACCACGACTACGAACGGGACAATGGCGCGCGCGCAGCGATGGTCGCCGCCCGGTCAAAATTCTTCGGCGCGGAGAATGGCGAGCTCGATCGGCACCAAGTCATTTTTTCCTGGGTGACGAATGCCACCATCGCGGTGTCCATGAAAGGGCACGTGATGCTGCTCGATACGTACGTCAATCGGCTCGAACTGGCGCCAGCGAGCGGGCCCGATCTGCGGCGAACACCGATCAATTATCAAGACCTCGTCAATCTCCATCCCGAGGCTCTCTTTCTCGGCCACGGCCATGGCGATCACGCTGACAACGCTGCTTATATCGCCAAATGGCTCAATATCCATGCCTCGCCGGAGACCTGCGACGTGATGCAGGTAGACGTGATGCGCATGTACAACGATCCGAACACTGTCAACGGCGGCGCGAGGATCGTTCCCGACGGGAATCCCGTGAATTGCATCCCCGTGGTGTCGCGCGGCTCCGTGCCCGGAACCGAAGTCGTCCACCTAGATCAGTTCGAACCGCTCGCGTGCGTCATCGCGTTCAAGCACATCCATTCCGGCAGCGTCCCCACGGACCCGGATTTTCCGCTGGTCCCCGTCAAGAACATCACCGACCCGCGCGATCCCGATCTGTATCCGAATCAAACCTGCCTGGCGCCGACCTCGAACTCGAGTTGCCTGCTCATCGGAACGCCCCTGCCCGCGCTTCCTGGGCAGGTCAATCTCACGACCACGGGATTCGGGAACATCCCGGGGAGCCCCGGCGGATCGATCAGCTTCATCTATCAATTCGTGATTCGCGGCCACAACAACTTCTCCTGGATATGGCACAACACGACCGGCCCGTTGAAGGAAGGGAAAGGGTCGGACCCCGGGCTCCCTTCGCCAGCGGTAGGAGCGCACCTGTTCTCCATCATGGATTCGCTGCCGCAGACGGACATCGAGTTTGGAGCCATCCTCAGCGTGGGCTATCCAACCAACGGCACGCGCGATGCGGTGCTCTACCAGCAGCATATCAAGCCCAAGATCTACGTTCCGCTGCACATGACCGACGTCGCAGCCCTCGCTTCTTCGCTAGAGTTCAAGAAGACTTATCTGCTGACCCTGGCGGCCGAGAACGCAGCCTATCGTCCCGAGCCCCGCTGGATGGTCGACCCCGACGATTACCTCCGCCCGATGGTCTACGACCCTGGCGACGCGCGCTGGTTTGCCCCACGCGGCAACGCTGCCAAGGTCGAGCAATTCTGCGGCGGCCGTTAGCGCGACATAAGGGGTGACATCTCAGCCCCCGGTCGGGAAGTGTGCGCGAGCGGTGGCGCCTGCGGCACGCTGGCGTTGTTCAGCAGCGCGACCAACTGCCCCGCCGGCGGCCCGCGGCGTTCGCGTCGATCTCGTCACGGCGGGCGCGGAAGGCTCATGTGGAGCCGAACGGGCGGGGATTCGCGCCGGTGCAGGTGAAGAGAATGGTTGGGTAACCCGCCAAGGGGCGTCGCTCAAGAAACCTCGCCAACGTTTCTAGCGGCCCGACACAGCCTTGGCCTTTCGGTATGCGGCCCAGCGCTTCTTCTGCGCTGCACGGATGCGCTCGATGCCGGCTCGCGAGAAGGTCGGCTTCCTCTTCGTGCTTGCGGCGCCCCCAATGCCTCGGAGGTGGACAGCAACGGCATCAACGAGCCTATCGACGAGCGCAGCGAGGAGATCGGTATTCCTTCGTGGTCTGGGCATGCGGTCTTCTATATCTATTTTCCGTGGGTCTCGCGATAGCCGCCAGGGGCGCAAACCGACCGTCCATCAAGCGCATCTGTTGTACCTGACAGGAACGTGCCGAATCGGCCCGGATGGGTGCGAAGGCCGAGGCGCGCTCGTCAATCAGCGGGTCGCGCGGCCCGACCGAGACTGGGTCGAACTTTTCCGTAACCGCGGGTCCCCCAGTTACGGGCGGGTTGGCAAGAACAACCGCTACGACCTCTCGATCGTAGCGGTCGTGCTCTTACTACCCGTGCGCCAACCAGCGCCCGATGGCGATCTGTACATCCACGTTTCCGGTTTCGATGCCCACGCTCCCATGCCGGTTGCGGGCATCGCGGTGCTGCTCCTGCTGCCGGTACCCGTCGTACCGGCCGTCGTCGGCGCGACGATATGCGTCTTCGTCGCGTCGGTCGCGGGCGTCCCGCTCCCGGCGGTCATCGCGCTGGGGAGCCCTTCTGGAAGTTCGACGCCGGGTCTCGGCTCCCGTTCCTGGGCGAAACGCGAGTGAAATGTTACGAGACGCCTGCTCGGTCGCTCTTCTTGGTTCCCCTGAGGGAGAGTAACGACGACGACGATCGCGACGACGATCGGTAGTATTGCAGCGGGCGAGCGCCCCGACGCCGCCCCGCCTCGTTACTTACTTCTTCTGCGCCCGCTGGGGCTGCTTAGATTGCCAGAGCGCGAAGGTCGCTCCCGTCGGGTCGACGGATGACGGGTACTTCGAGGCGCATGTGTCGAAGTCGCGCCGGAGCGGTAAGAGCCAGGCACGTTCGCGTCGAGTCTCCCCTGCCGCTACGGATTGAGGACGTTGCTCGCGGCGGCTGCCGCAATCAGCGCATCCGCGTCGGCCTGCAAAAGGAAGCCTTGCGCGACCGTTCTTGCCGCGGCGGCCTTCACCACCGCGACATAGTTTGCGTGCGTGCCGTAGCGCTCCTCGAGCGACAGCCGCGGGTCGCCCTTGACCAGGCGCTCGGCCCGCGTCCTGGCGAACGGAATCCAGCCACCCTGATAGTTGCACACCTTGCCCTTGTGGAAGCCGGACGCAGTCACGTTCCAGCCCAGATAAGTACCAAGGGGCGCTTGGAGCAGCACGACCGGAACGCCACCGATCTCGTTACCGTCCGCGTCCACTCGCGGCACCACTTGCTTGATCACTCGTCTGATGATCGGTGGCTCGAACGAATGGAAGCCCGTGTTCTCGCTGTAGTCCAGACCGTGGCCCCAGTCGTACTGCATCATGGCTTGGATGAAGTTGTTCGGCGCATCGGGGTTCGCACTGGCAAGCACGGCCGGAAGGGTCGGGAATCCCATCGCCGCCTTCGTCGGCTCGACCAGGTTGGCCGAACGCTTCCGGCCGCTGCCTCGATGGTCGCGTTCGTGCTCGCCGTCTTCCGCGCCGTCGTTATCGTCATCGTCGTCGCTACTGCCGTCCGACGTGTTGAGCTTGGGCCAGACGCTCGCCGGCGGAAGCGTCCCCTTCATCACCCAGTTGCGGAAATGGAAACGTAGCGCATTCACAGTCTCGGTCTGCGGAAGCGGATTGGACGGGAACGTGCCCGGGCCATAGTTGTTGCTGCTGCAACTCGGTATGTTGCCCGGATTCACGTTGAACCCGCCGGCGCCGCCTCCGTGCGGGCTGCTCGCGAAATAGAACCGGCGGACGTTCTCCGGCAGCGGAATATCGTGTTTCGCGTCCGTGCCGACCCATCCCGTCGTCAGCTTCTGCCCCCAAACCTCGGCAGCACCGAAGTGCTCGACGATCTTCGGGCAGGTCTTGCTGGCCTTGCAACGATCGAGGATCCCCCTCGTGGGCAGACCGCGGACATGGTCCTGGTACCTGCTCCACCAGAGGGGACCTTCACTGCCAGCCTCGTAGAGCTTCATGACGAGGTCAGGCTTCGCAAAGCGGAAGTTCAAGGCGATTCGACGCGCCGCAACGATCGGCCAGGCGCCATCGTAGACTTTGCGATTGGCCTCGTCCTGGGTAAAGCCGTAGTGGATGAGCTGTCGGATGAACGTGCCTGACTGCGAGCTGCCTCGGGTGATCACCCAGGAAATTCCGCCGGCCACCGGATTGGGCGTACCGAAGTCGTCCAGCGTCTCGTACTTGAAGAACGACGCGGCATCCCGGAAGGCGGCGGAGCCGACTGCAAGAATGGGGGGATCCTTGGCAATAAATACCACCTGATGGACCTTGTTGGGAGCGAAGCCGTTCCTCAGGCAGATCTGCGTCGGATCGGGCGTGCCCGGGAACGGATTGGCGACGCTGCATCTCGCCCACGCCCAGTCGCTGCTCGGGATCACGGTCACTCCGCTGACGACGCCGTCGATGGTCTCGTGATCATGCGACTCCAGATGCGCCTCCCTCGTATCCAGGGTGATCGGCTTATAGGGGATGGGATTCGAGTGTTCGATGATCGGCTGCGAGTCGATACCGCTTGCGTTGAGGATTCGTCCCAGGACGGGGCCGGTGATCGGCGAGCCATCTCGATTCTTCGCGATCGGCACCACTGCGTAGTCGTTGGTGTTGCCGGGAGCGGGTTGGTGAGCAGTGTCGCCGGAATTGTCGCCCTGCCAGCCGCTGCTCAAACCGATGTCGCCGTCGTTCCGGCTGGATGCAGGGAGGGTGATCCGGCCACCGCGGTTCGGCACGTCCTGCCACATCAGATGGCTGCTCTTCGACATGTCGATCGGCTTGACCAAGAAGAACGTGGCCATGTACTCGACTTTGCCGTTCGCATTCCTGGTTGCCAGGTCGATATCGTTGATGATCGTGTTGTGGGGATCATTCGGATCGAGCTCGCCAAAAACACGGCCGGCAATCGTTTCATACTGTCCCGCGGCGCCGAAGGATGCGCCCCCGAAGGCCGGCGACACCTTCGTATCGATGACGATCTTGGTCACTCGGGCTTGCGTCGATGGCGCCCAAGCCAGCAACGCGGCGGCGATCGCTACGCCGACCAGTACTGATCTGCGAAACATTTCTGGCATGTTCGGTAACATTGTGCGGTCTCCTTTCGTTGACTTGGAGTGGATGGCTCGCGAAACGCTGTTTGCGAGCATGGCACCCACCGATCGCTTCCCGCTCGGCCGAGCTTTCAGTCGTCGCCGTCGTCCCCGGCCTCGACCTTGAGCCAAGTACCCTTGAGTGGCCGCTGCTCGACGCCCGCCTTCGACCAGTCGCAGACACCATGGGCGAAGATCTGGTGAAGCTGCTGCCATTCGTCGGGCGTGAACTGGACCGCGTAATCCGTGCGATCAAGCGGCTTCAGCCGGCACTTGATGACGTCGTCGGTCAGCGGAGCGCCTGCCGAGAGCCGCGGGCCCACGAACGTAGGATAAAGCGTAGCGCATTCGTCTGGTCCATTGAGCGTCTGGGGCTCCACGATCTTCTTCCCGCTCGCGGTGAAGCATGCATCGAGCAGGTCCGCAGGCTTCGCGCGCCGCACCTTGACGCGCAACGGATCGTCGCTTGCGTCCGCCAGGACGTTTTCGAGCCAGCGGTCCATCTGCCGGATCGCGTCCTGCAGCGGCGGCTTGCGGCTGTCGAGGTCGAGGACCGCGCCGGTGCCGACCCACAGCACCTGGTTGTCTGCATCGCCGTTCGCCTCCACGAGCCGGGCGCGCATGGAGAACTGGTGGATGCGCATGTGGATGTCGCCCGTCGTAATGTTGTCGGTATACCCGCGGCTGTCGATGATCGGCGTCCCGGCAAGCCCTCCGCCGCCATTCGTGATGCGGCCCGATTCGTACGCGCGGCGCGTAGCTCCGCGGTCCGCCACCGTCCGAGCAGGCATGGGTCGCGCGTCGATGTCGAGGCCGCCGATCCGCGCGTTCAAATCGAGGAACTGCGCCTTCGAGATCTGCCCCTGGCTGAGCGCGGCGAGCCCGTACTGGACGCCGACATTGTCGATTGGTCGCCGGGCGAATCCTGTGTCCCGGTAGCGGCCGTAGGCGTTGACGGTGTGATCGTAGACGTCCCCGCGCGCGCCGGTGGGATTTGCGATCGGATCGTAGCGGGCAGAGATCGGCACTACGGCGGGGAACTCGGCGGTGGGATCGAGCCGCTTGGCGTTGTCGTCGAGATTGGCGATCTCTCCGAACTGGCCAAAACCAGCCGTCAGCCGCTGCTGCTCGGTGGAGAACAACCTCGGCGCGGTCACGTTAAAATAGTGCTGTAGGAGGCGCGAGTCGAACAGCGTGATGAGCGTCGACGACGTTACGTCGGGGAAACTGTGGCCGATGACGATGCCGTCGAAGATCCCGGGATAGTTGTCGCTCGTTTGGTGGCTCTGGTACGAGCCGCCCGACGATCCCCAGCCGATGGTGAACTCGGGCGGCCCAAACTCCTCGACGAACCTCTCTTTCACCATCATGGTGGTCTCGGAGGCGAGCAGGTCGTTGCAGTTGTTGCCGAAGACGTTCAGCGACGCCGAGGCGACCGCATAGCCTTGGCCCAGCATGAACACGTCTAGAACGCCGCCGGTGCCGAGCCCCTGCGAGTACCAGCCTGACCGGCATCCGCCGCCATGCGTGTAGATCAGCTTCCCGTTCCATCCGGCCGGCCGGTGGAACGGATCGAGAGCCGCTTCGGCGTAGGGATTGTGGAGGATCGCCAACTGGTACACCGCGCGGTTGATCGTGCCATGTTCCATGCGGACGATGAACGGCACGGTCGTGCCGGCGTTGGTGGTCGTCATCATCACGTCCGCGGGCATGGGCGCGCTCCGGTCCAGCGGCTTGAAGGGGTTCGGCGCCCTAGACGATTGGTAGACGTAGTCGGCGCGGGTGACGATGGAACAGTTCTCGTCGAGCGGATTCCCGAGGGTGCCTCCGACGACGGGAACCGCGAAGATGCTTGTCGTGCAGAAGAACGGGTGCTCGTGAGGGCCGGAGATGATCGGTCCGCTGATCGGATAATTGGTGACTCGCACCTGCGTCCTGGCTCCCTTGCCATGGCCCGCTCGTGCCGCCGCCAGCAGGTTGTCGCCGACAGCAAGTCCCCTGACAAGCCCCACAAGCGAGTGCCGACCTGGGAGTGGCCTGAAGGCCGCCGTCACGTCGCGCCCATTCCGCTGCACTCTCACGCTGCCCAGCGGAATCTCTTCATCGACGTCGATCCTGACGAGAACATCTCCACCGCTCACGAGGTCGTTTTTGGCTGACACGGTCACGATTCGAAAATCATCGCTGCCTTCCTGCGGATGTTCCCTCGTAACTCGGAATGTGGGCTCATCAGGATTGGCTGCCGCGGGTACTGACCAGATAGCAGCAGCGGTCACACCGAGGATGAGCGTACCGACGCCGCGCATTGTTCGTTGCGTTTGCATCTGATTCTCCTTGCGGGCCGACCGCTAGATGGCACGGTCGATCGATGCGCACGACGAGCCGGAATGCACCCAACAGATTAGGCGCCTACGCTCGCGGCAGCTGGAGCGTCAAGTCCGTCCGCGGCGGAGACGCAACACGCGACGCCAGAGCGGGGAGTATTTGTAGTGCGTCGGCGAAGGGCCGATGAGACGGAACCGTCAACTCAGTCAGGCGGTTATGCGCCTTGCACCGCGAATCGAGTACTCATTCCGTCTGCTATTGTTGCGAAACCGTTTCGCCGAGTCACGCAGAGGTTCCGCGCGGTGTCCCTTCGGCGTGAGGCGGCCGCGCTTCGGCGACCTTCGGGACGGAGCAAGGACAGCTCGTTGCGGTCCGGCGCTCGAGTGCAGCCTTGCGCTTACCGTTGGAGCGGGGCGCGTAGCGAGTCCGGCCGGGGGAGTTGTGCGCGGTCAAGCGCGATGATGATGATGTCGCGCGTTTCCGAATCGGCGGAAATATAACTACGACGTCAGACCTATCCGACCAAGGATATGGCTGGCAGATGCATGGCCCGGCCGTGGGCCGAACGGGCGGGCCAGCACGTCCGCGCCGGCGGCGACCTTAAGCGCGATGCTAATCACTTAAGGATCGACAGAAATGTCAGATCCAGGAGCACCGCCGGCGCTCCTCGGTCCTTTGAGGGCCTTTTCAGGCAACGGGTAGCGGGCGACTCAGCGCGGCTTGACTCGCAGAGTTGTGCGACGATACGAGCAGTTCTGTCGTTCACGTTCTGCAACTGCGTCAAAACTGCGCCAATCGCAACATCGTCCGGAGGAGGTCCGTCATGGGTACCGTCGCCCAACCGACCGAGGCGTTCGCCATTGCCGGCGCTAAGCAGAGGTCCCCGTCAGCTCTTGGCTGGCTGCGCATCGCAAGTGCGCTCGCCCTGCTGCTCCCAGCCATCGCCGCGCATGCGCACGAAAGACGCGATGGCGATGGCAGTGAATCGGATGCCAAAGTTGCCATCGAGGCGGCGTCGAATCGCGCAGACCTCGTCTCGGGCGGAGACGTCTTGTTGCGCGTCGTCGTGCCTTCCACTCTCGCGCAAACCGGCCGAGTTGTGTTGTTCGTGAACGGCCGGCGGCTAAACGATGCGTTGCACCCCGCTCCCGACGGACGCGGCTACCTCGCGCTGGTGACCGGGCTGGGTTTAGGACGCAATACCATCACGCTGGCGGCGGGGACGCGCGGGGTCGAGTTGGAAGTGACGAACCACTCAATTGGCGGCCCAATCTTCTCTGGTCCTCATTTGCAGCCCTGGAACTGTACGACGCAGAATGCGGGACTCGGCCCGGCGCTGGACCAGGATTGCAACGCTCCGACGCAGTTCGCCTTCTTCTACAAGAACGCGGCCACCGGACTTTTCGTCGCCTACGACCCGAGCAATCCACCCGCGTCGGGTCAGATCGCGACTACCACGACGGACCAAGGCCGAGTCGTCCCTTACGTCGTTCGGCAGGAGACCGGGACGCTGAATCGATCCATCTACAGGATCGCGGTGCTCTTCAACCCGTCGGGATCCTGGGCGCCCTGGGCGCCTCAAGCTGCCTGGAACGGCAAGATGGTTTATTTCTTCGGCGCTGGAGCAGGGACACAGTACACGCAGGGCAATCCCAGCAGCAGCGTTCTCAATGACAATGCTCTCTCGCGCGGGTTCGCCACCGCATCGGCGACTCTCACCAATGAGGGCACGATTGCCAATGCGAAGCTGAATGCCGAAACATTGATGATGGTCAAGGAACGCTTCATCGAGGAGTACGGACCCATCCGCTACACCATCGGCTCCGGCTGCTCCGGCGGCGCCATCCAACAGCACAGCATCGGGGATCAGTACCCCGGCCTCGTGGACGGTTTCCTTCCGCAGTGCAGCTACCCGGACATGTGGTCGTTGGTCGTCAACGGGCACGACTGCAACGCGTTGACGCATTACTTCACGAAGAGCTCGCCGCAGCTGTGGACCAACGCCACCGACCGCCAAGCCGTTCTCGGATTATCTTCGGAGCGAGAGTGCCCTGGACAGGATGGCCCCCCTGCCTTCGGCGGCCGCTGGTTCCCTGTGACGAACACGAGCTGCCTGCTTCCTGCAGATGCTCTCTATAACCCGTTGACGAATCCCCACGGCGTTCGATGCGGCATGAAGGAGTACCACATCAACGAATTGGGAGTGCGACCAGAGGACGGTTTCACGTACCAGGTCTTCGACAGCGTTGGACTGCAGTATGGGCTGAACGCGCTGAAGGCGGGTACCATCACGGTGGAACAGTTCGTCGATCTCAACGAGAAGGTCGGCGGGATGGACATCGACGGAAATTGGCAGCCAGACCGCACGCGGGGGGATCTCGTCGGCATCGAACGGATGTACCGGTCCGGTCTCATCACCTATGGGCGTGAGCTGGGGAAGTACCCCATCATCGACGCTCGCGCAGACGACAACTTCGAGATGCACAACAACTCTGAGTGGATCTTCACGCGCAATCGGCTCTTGCGGACCAACGGGACAGCACGCAACGAGACCCACTGGTGGGAGAATCAGCCGGCGAACGCTGGAATCCCGACGGCCGCCACGGCCCTCAAAGCGTTCAACGTCATGGACCAATGGCTCGCCGCGATCGAAGTGGATAGGACCGTCCTTCCACATGGCGTGAAGGTCGCGCGGAACAAACCGGCTGAGGCGCGCGATGCCTGCATCATCGACGGCCAGTGGTACGACTGGACAACGGGATCCATCTGCGATGCCCGTTTCAGCTATACGGGCCTGACCCGCATGGTCGCGGGCGGACCGGATACGAATGACGTGCTCAAATGCCGGCTCAAGCACTTTCGCCGAGGCGATTACAACGTGACGTTCACTGATGCCCAATGGGCCCGCCTGAAAGCGGCATTTCCCGAGGGAGTCTGCGACTTCTCCAGGTCTGGCGTCGGCCAGCAGCCACCGATCGCGCCGTGGCTGTCATTCAGTGTCGGGCCCGGGGGAGTTCCCCTTGGGCCGCCGCCCAGGGCGGACTCGGACGACGACGAGGACGAGAGCCACGACGAGTAGCGCCGCACCACCGATCCCGTGTGTATGCCCTTACCCGTCGCTCGCCATTATATCGCCGGCGCGCTGCGCCTGGGCGCGCTCGAGAGACCTGGGCAAGCGTGGCACCGGCTCCATTGCGCGCAGCTCCAGCACCGCTAGGTTTCGGGACAGCCGCAGTGGACCCGTCAGGGCCTGCGCGGCCGGAGTGGCCTTGCGCTTCATGGCTTCGGCGACTCGCTGCGACCCTAACACGCGCGTCGCGAACTCCTGCACGATGCAGCTCAGGTTTCTCGGCGAAGTTCGGGCCCAACTGTACTGCGATTCCTTACGATATCCTGATGCCGCTTGCCGAATGGAGACCTCCGTTCGGGTCTATCGCCACTTCTGAGGCCCTTGGTACCTTCGTTCTGCGAAGGAGCCGGTCTGGTGCCGAAGTCGGCGGCAGAGCGGCCGCGTCTCACTGAGGTCCGTGATTCGCGAAGTGGCGTTCAACCCGACGACCCTAGTCGCCTCATCGGCGCGCCCTCCGGCATGACGAAGCAAGAATTCGATAATCCGGAGCAAGAATTCGAAAGACGCACGACCTTCGCGAGCGTAGACGTTTGTGCGCTGGTTGAGCGGGAAGGGGAGCCGCGCGAACGCGATCCCCGTTCGGGGAAGGCGTGCGCCACCGCTGAGCAACCGGCAAGGAGTGCCCAATGAGATTCCAGTCGAGCCTGAAATGGAGCCTGCATGTTGCAGTTGGATTGCTCTCGGTAGCCGCCATTCCGAAGTCCGCCGAGGCTCGGGTCACCCGGTTCGTCGTCGAGGAGCGGGTCCCCTTCGCCGTGGGGGTGGAGTGGGGAACCGCGGGTAGTTACGAGCGGCTGAAAGGCACCGCGTACATGGAGGTCGATCCGCGCGATCCGCTGAACGCGATCATCGTCAACCTCGACAAGGCGCCTAGGAACGCGCGGGGGATGGTGGAGTTCAGCTCCCCGTTCCTCATCCTGAAGCCCGTCAACATGGCCCGTGGTAATCATAAGCTCTGGTACGGCATCAACAACCGAGGGACGTGTCTCGAGGTCGCCTTTCGCGCCTTCCCTCTGCCCGCGTTCACCTGCAACCCCCTGACGACCGCCGACGTCGGCGCGAACAACGCTCTCTTGCAGCAGGGCTACGCAACCGTGGACGCCGGCTGGCATGGCGATGGGATCCAGAACCCCAATCAGCTCTTCCCGAAGTTTCCGGTTGCCACGCAACGCGATGGGAGTCCGATCGTCGGGCCGCTCCGACTCGAGTACCAGACGGCGACGAATACCTTCACGCAGCCGTTGGTCGCCGGCTGGCGCCCCTATGAGGCTGCCGACACCAACACGGCGCATTCGACATTGACCGTGCGCGACCGCGCGGATGCGCCGAAGGTCGCGATCAAGTCTAATCGCTGGGCGTTCGGCCGGTGCGCCACGGGGCCAGCGAGCCTCGTACCGACCACGACCGATCTCTGCCTCTTCGACGGCTTCGCGGCTTTCAAGATCTACGAGTTGATCTACCCGGCCAAGAACCCCACCGTGATGGGACTGGCGTTCGCCGTGACGCGAGACATCGGCTCGTTCCTGCGCTACCAGACGCACGACGACACTGGCAGCCCGAATCCGCTCGTGGTCCCCGGCGGCGGAGACGACGAGCAACGCGGCGGCTTTGGCGGCAGCGAAGGCGACGGCGATGACAGCAATCCCACGGGAATCCGCCGCGCGTACTCGTCGGGTACCTCCTCGACGGGGATGTACCAGCGCGAGTTCCTCTACCTCGGGTTCAACGCGGACGAGTCCCACCGCAAGGTGTTCGACGGCCTGTGGATCCACAAAGCCGGGGCCAGGATCAGCACCACGACTACACGTCCAACTCGATCGCGCCGTTCACGTTGGCGGTAACGACCGACCCGGTCACCGGCCGGCGCGACGGGCTTCTCAAGCGCCCGGCGATCGATCCGTTGGTGCTCCAGATCGACGAGGAGTTGGTGTTCTGGCAGTGGAAGGCAACGCTCAACGTGGCGGATAGCTCCGGCCATCCTATCCGCTTGCCCGACAATGCGCGGCTCTACTTCCAGAACGGCTTCGGACATATCGGCGCGGCTGGCCTGCTCGCGCCCCCCCAGCCGGCCGGCATCTGCCAGAACAGCACGCAGGGACTCGCCGCCATCGCGGTGACCCCGAGGGCGCTGGTGAAGGTGATGGACGAATGGGCCGATCAGGGCATCGAGCCGCCGGACAGCAACTATCCACGCTTAGAGAATAAGACGCTCGTTTCGCTCGCCGAATACCGCGAGGCGTTCCCGGCGATCCCGAACGTAGCACCGCCGAGCGTCATGAACACCATCGACGTCCTGAACTTCGGGCCGGACTTTGGCCCGCAGGGCGGAATCGAGTCGGTGCTGCCGCCGATCCACGGCCGCCGTTACACGACCCTAGTGCCCAGTCCTGATGCGGACGGCACCGGCATGGCAGGGATCAAGACTATGTGGACGCGCGCACCGATCGGGACGAACGTCGGCTGGAACTTGCGGACGGGGTTCCGGGCGCCAGACCTCTGCAGCCTCAGCGGTTCGTTCATTCCGTTTGCAAAGACGAAGGCCGAGCGGCTCGCGAACGGCGACTCGCGCAGATCACTCGAGGAGCGCTACCACAGCCACGACGGGTTCGTAAGGGCGGTCACGAAGGCTGCGAGTGAGCTCGTCGAGGAGCGGTTCCTCCTCGAGGAGGATGCCAACCTGTTCATCGACGCAGCCCGGAAGAGCGACGTGCTCAGGTAATCTCCCGAAACAGCGGGCGGGGATGCATTCCCCGCCCGCCTCGACCGACTGCCCTGTCTGGCCGGAGGGACATTGCTCTCCATGGCTCGCACGCCCCTCGAGACGGCGATCGACTGAGGCGGATCGCAGTTAGAGCGACAACAGGAATGCGATGACCGCCGCCTTGTCCTGCGGGGATAGCCCGGAGAACTTACTCGTGACGTGCCTCGCTTCTCCCTGATGCCGGAGGATGGCGTCCTCCATGCGAACGGATTGACCGTCGTGCATCAGCCTCGTGCGCAAGCGGAGACCCCAGAGCGGAGGCGTCCTCAATCTATTGGCCGTGCACTGAACGTCTATGAAGAGGTCGCTAGTCGCCGCCGAGAACTCGATCTTCGCAAGCCGGCGGGGGTCGCATGTCTTGCGCTTGTAGAAAGGTACGTTTCCAGCGCTCTGCAGAGCGCTGGGCGTCGGGCGCTGTTCGGCCGGGCATTCTTCCATGCCTTCCTCGCACATCCAGTCATCCACATCCGTCGTGCTCCCGGCGATCTTCTTGATCCGATCCTTGCGGAGCTGCTCCCTGTAACGCGCCGGGGTGAAGTGCTCGGCCCCGGAGATCGCGACATTGTCGTTCGTACCGACATCGTGCAGGAGGAAATCGGAATACGG
>WNFG01002920.1_pt1 | contig 14317 bp, 15 predicted proteins | sample 5400431 | NCBI WGS metagenome assembly WNFG01 (sample SAMN13153346, study PRJNA577476) | soil metagenome | isolation source: 120 cm saprolite under Douglas fir tree site 2 hole 3 replicate 2 | place: USA:California | collected 2015-04-18
TTCGCTCCTTCCAACACGCCGGCGTGGCGGAATGGCAGACGCGCTGGACTCAAAATCCAGTGATCGCAAGATCGTGTGGGTTCAAGTCCCTCCGCCGGCACTCCCTCTGAAACGCTGTTTTACGAGGGAAAATCGAGTTACCCTAGTAAAAATCCGTTTGCGAACCGAAACGCATCGAAGCACCAAAAAGCGAACTCTATTTGTCAACCATTCGTCAACAGACCGAAGCCCTAAGACCGTTGCATGTGTGGCGCACAAGACGTTTGCTGGGTTAGCAGCGCCTTTTATAGAGACTTTCCTATCCTACACTGTGCATTTACAGAATATTTGAGTCGTTCCGGCGTGTCCAACGTCCAAAAGCTTGGTCTGGGAGCGAAAAGATCAGCGGCCTGGGCACTGTGCCGGCAGTCCACACCAGCAGTTACCATTCGCGATTTACTACAAGCATCCGGAGTGGTTCCGCCCCCTCTTTTTAGGCCAACTTGTTCCGCCTCATTACGCCAGACGCGCAGCGGCGTCTCTTCGGCAATATCGCCCGCCACATGGCGCAGGTGCCAAGGGAGATTCAACTCCATGGCAGAGCTTTTCTCGCCAACAAGATCAGCACGCCCACGGCGGCCCGGTGCTGGGATTCGTGGAATCAGCGTGCCGTGTGGTTTCGCGAAAGTAAACGGGAGCCAGTTACCGATCAGGTTGCAAATTTTGGGCAAAGCGCTCGACGAAGCGCGCCTCTTTCAAGTCGCGCACGCCTACGAGCAAAGCACTGACTGGTATAAAGCGCGGCCAAAGATCTGAATAACGGAGGGCGCCGCGACTGCCTGCTCGCGAATGCTTTCGGAGTCGCCGCAGCGACCGGTGTCCCTCCAATAATTTCGCGAGTGAAAGGCTGGAGGTTCAGACCGATTCGCCGACCGCCGCTTTCAAACCGTTCCTTCGTATGAGAATTTGGCAGATGTCACGCAGGCACTATGAGCAGGGTACACTATCAAGGCGTTGACGGACACGTCGGCAACACACCGTTGATCCGGCTCAGTCGTTTGTCCAAGCTCACAGGCTGTGAAATTCTCGGCAAGGCGGAATTCATGAATCCCGGTGGTTCGGTAAAAGATCGCGCCGCCTATGGGATCATCACTGATGCCGAGCAACAACGTCTGCTTGAGCCAGGCGGAACCATCATCGAGGGGACTGCTGGTAACACAGGCATCGGCCTTACCATGATCGGTCACGCGAGAGGTTACCGAACAGTGATCGTCATTCCCGAAACTCAGTCGCCGGAAAAAATAAGTCTCTTGCGCACGCTTGGCGCCGAAGTCATCGCCGTGCCAGAAAAGCCTTACCGCGATCCGGAAAACTACAATCACATCGCGCGACGGCTGGCTGAGGAGCGTGGCTGGTTCTGGGCAAACCAATTCGACAACATTTCCAATCGTGAGGCCCATTACCGCAGCACCGGACCAGAAATCTGGAAGCAAACTAAAGGACAGGTAAGCGCCTTTGTCGCTGCTGTCGGCACCGGCGGCACACTCGCTGGCGCTGCGCTTTACTTGAAGAAGCAAAACCCCAAAGTTGCCGCTGTCTGCCCCGATCCCTTTGGCGCTGCCATGTGGTCTTGGTTCACCAACGGCAACACCGATACCAATGACGGCGATTCCTTTGCGGAAGGCATCGGGCAAACACGCGTGACGAAAAACATTGCAGGCATCACGGTTGATCAAGCCTATCGGATTGACGACCAGACTGCTTTGACCATCATCTGCCACCTTCTGCGCGAAGAAGGTCTGTTCCTCGGCCTTTCCAGCGGAATCAACATTGCCGGCGCCGTCCGCTTCGCTAAGGAACGCGGCCCAGGCCAGACCATCGTCACCATTCTCTGCGACTCAGGGCACAAGTATCAGTCAAAACTTTTTAACAGCGACTGGCTGGCCACGAATCATCTCAATCCCGGCCTTCCATTCGAATCCATCTTCGGCTGAGAAACGAAGGCGCGTTGCCACTACGAATCGGCCTCCAGGTGTTAGGCAAAGCGCTCGATCTGGTTTTGTATTCCAACAGTAAAGCGCGCTGGCAGCCCCATTTCGATCTCCTGTCGAAAAAGCTGAGCCGGTAATTCATGACGGAAGATGTCGCCCTCGTATCCAGCTTCGAGTTCGAAGCTGAAAGGTGAAAGCACGTAGGACTTCGTCAGCGTAGAGATGCGACCATGGGATAAATCGGGCGGAGCACCATAAGCGCTGGGCAACTCCTCGGCTTCGGCCTGAACGACAACCTGTCGGTTCTCGATTTCCTGGCCGGTGGCGCTGGCTACAAGGAGAATTGCAAGCATGCCATGTGAAGCCGTGCAGAACAAATTTCGCATTTAGCTGTGACTTACTTTACACGATAGGTGTGACACGTCTTATGCCGCGACGCCAAACCGGCAAACTGAGTGATGACAAAAAAGGTACCGGACCCGTAGCCTCCCAGGAGGCGAACTCGTGCTAAATCGGCCAGTAAGGAATCCGAACTGAAAGCGACAAACCAATAACAAGCGGGAGGGAAAATATGTCACGAATCACTGCGACCGATTCGGCTAAAGTAAAAGTTCAGATCGGAGCACCGGCCTAAGGAAGGGTGTTCACTCATTTAGCAGAACTTCTAAAGATCTCCCTGATATGCCTATCCCGTCTTCGCTTTCATCAGTTAAGCACTGGGTCAAGACGCTGATTTGGGGATTCTGCGCGGGTGTGCTCGCCGGGCTCACAATGCTCTTAACGATGGGATTGTTGCGACTGTTCCTTGGATGGCCGACGCCGACGGAGCTGATCTTTGATCGGATCTTTCCGCTGCTTACCGTCGAGTTCTTCATTGGATCGCTCGTCCGCGCGGGCGGCTATACGCCGCTTAAACTGCAGGGAATTTTCGGCGCGCTCGCGGGACAAGTGATTGTCGCCGGGTTGGGCGGCGTCATCTATGCGTTCTATCTGCAGCGACGCGACCGGCGCGACGGTGGGCGAACTATGAGTAGTTCGTTGCTCGATGCGCGCGGCTGGCCATTGATAATTCCAGGTGTCCTAATTGCGACAGTCCTTCTCGTTATCTTACTTTGGCCGACGCTTTTTACGAATTATCGTGGCTTTCCGCCAGGCATCGCGCACGCGATCGCCTCACTCGAGATGCTGATTTCATTTTTGCTATGCGGAATCGCGATCATGTTTTTCTACGGTCTGCTCAGCAGGTCGCCGCACGCAGCCGATGTAGACGAGAAAGCGATCGCGTTTGGGCGATCCGTCGGTCGTCGCCGTTTTGTCGCGCTCGGAATTGGCGCGGCCCTCGCGCTCGCTCTTGGCAGTACCTTACGCTGGCTTTTCCGCATGGGGACATTCAGCTACGACGGGCGTCAGTACGGCGGACCTAAGGTCCAGAAAATCACGCCGATTCGTCCAGAAGACGAATTCTATCAAGTCTCAAAGAATCTCGTTGATCCTGACGTAGCGCGGGAGTCCTGGCGTTTGGACATTGTCGGGCAAGTTGAAAACCCGCGTGTTTATTCCTTCGCCGACATTGCTGCAATGCCGGCCGTCGAGCAGGAGACGACGCTGCTTTGCATCTCCTACGGAGTAGGCAGCGGGCTTTGCTCGAACGCTATTTGGAAAGGCGTTCCTCTGCCGACATTGCTTGCGCAGGTGAAGCCGAAACCAAACGTGACCACTGTTCTATTTCGCGCCGCCGACGGCTACTACGAGACGTTTCGGTTTGAGAAGGCGATGGAAGAGACAACACTCGTTGCATACGAAATGAATGGAGAGCCGTTGCCGAGGAGGCACGGTTTTCCCTTACGCCTGATCGTACCCGGCCTCTACGGGGAAAAAAACCCGAAGTGGCTTACACGTATTGAGCTGTTAGACGAAGCCGATGGCCGTTTGCACCGGCGCCACGGCTGCGGCTTTTATAAAGAGCAAGGCTGGGGACGCCAAGGCGACTCGGTTCCGACCCACAGTCGTTTCGACGCGCCGCAAGTGAGAGGCGACCATTTCGAAGCGCCGTTCCAGACTGGGAAAGCGGTCGAACTACGCGGGATGGCTTTCGGTGGCGACCGCGGGATTTCCAAAGTGGAGGTAAGCAGCGACGACGGTGAAACCTGGGAAGACGCGGAGATTACAAAACCAGGAACTAAATTGAGCTGGAGTCTCTGGAGCTACCAGTGGGTGCCGGACGAGGAAGGTGAGACCATGCTCGTAGTCCGAGCCACCGATGGTAACGGCAACTTACAGATCAGCGAATACCGCGACCAGGTGCCGGACGGCGCAACCGGGCTGCATCACGTCCGGGCGTTCGTGCAGAAGGCATAACGGCCGATCGTACGTACCGAGCGTAAGGTTCGCGGGCGCTTAACGACCTATAACCTGTGGAGATGAGAAAGGTCGAGGCGGGTCGCCCATGGGAAGTCCCTACTTGGGCAGTCACATCTGAAGCCCATTACCTCCACCGGCGCGAATTTTTGCGGCTCTTTGGCTACGGGATCGCGGGTACTGCTCTCCTGCCGGCAACAATGCGCGCTGCCTCCGCCGGATTCCCGGACTCGCTCAATCCGTCTTTCAAACTCGAAGGTGCGAAGTTGACTTCGGAAGACTCGATCACGAGCTACAACAACTTTTACGAATGGGGGTTCGCCAAAGGTCAGCCGCAGGAACTTTCGAACAAAGGTTGGAAAACCGATCCGTGGACGCTCGAGATTGGCGGCCTCTGCGCGAATCCGCGCAAGATTGGCATCAACGAGCTAATCAAACTTGTCGGCGGCATCGAGCGACGAAATTATCGCCATCGCTGCGTTGAAGCCTGGTCGATGGTGATCCCGTGGGACGGATTTCCGTTGGCGAAACTCATCGATCTTGCGCAGCCAAAGTCGGGGGCTAAGTACGTGAAGTTCACGTCGTTTTTTGATCCGGAGCAATGTCCAGGGCAACGCTCGAATGACTTGCCTTGGCCGTATACCGAGGGTCTCACATTACCTGAGGCGATGAACGAACTTGCTTTCGTCGCGACGGGCCTTTACGCCAAACCGCTGCGCAATCAAAACGGCGCGCCGATTCGTCTGGTGGTTCCATGGAAATATGGATTCAAGAGCGCTAAATCGCTCGTGAAGATTGAGTTCGTGTCCGACCGGCCGAAAACAACTTGGAACGAGCTGGCGCCTAACGAATATGGCTTCTACGCGAACGTGAATCCGAACGTCGATCATCCGCGTTGGAGCCAGGCGAGCGAGCGGGTGATCGGTGGCGGTTTTTTCTCCGGCAAGCAACCGACGCTGATGTTCAACGGTTACGGAAAAGCAGGTCGCCCCTCTCTACGCCGGAATGGACTTGCGCAAGAATTTCTAATCTCGCCTCTTGGATATGAATGTTTTGCTAAAGATTCTCGCACACAAACTATTCGCGCTGACAGTTCTCATCAGCGTCGGGATGTGGTTCCTTCTAATTCCCGCCTTCACCGGACGGCTCGGTGCAAATCCGTTAGAAACGCTGCTGCACGAGAGCGGCGAGATTGCCATTTGGACGCTCGGCGCCGTTCTCGCACTTAGCCCGCTGCGCGTCTTGTTCCCGAATTCGCGGATCGTGATGGCCTTAAACCGGCATCGCCGCGCAATCGGTGTGACGGCGTGCGCTTACGGTCTGCTCCATTTCAGCTTGCACGTCCTCTATGAAGGCGGATTGGACGGCTTGGTGAGAAGCCTATCAAAACCATTTATTTGGATTGGAGCAGCAGGGCTGACGATCCTACTGATCCTCGCGATCACGAGCAATCAATGGTCTGTCCGGCTGCTTGGTGGAAAGAATTGGAAGCTTCTTCATCGGCTCGCTTACGTTGCAGCGGGGCTGCTCATTTACCATCAAGCAATTGCGGGGAAAGGCCATTGGGCGATCGCGCGCTGGCTATTGTTTTCGTTAGCTGCTCTGCAAGGAGCGCGTCTGGCGAAAACGTTATTGCAGAAAAAACGCCCAGACGTTCCTCGCCGTATCTCGCAGAACCGATTGCAGCCGGTCCAGATCGCGAGCTCAGTGCGTTTTAGATAGCGAACGGTTTGCCGAAAGGTCTAGCGCGACTGCGTCAGCCAGCCGCCGGTAGCCTGAATCGGCGTCAGATCTCCACCAACGCTCACCCAGGCGACAAGAGCGCGGCGCTGAGATTCGCTGTTGTTTTCGTCGAGTTTAAATTCGGCGCGCAACGGCGAGCCCTGCAGTTTCGACTCATGATGCGACAGCGCGACAAAATCGTGGGTGAGTTTGCGACCGGCATTCTCACCACGCGCTACATCGGATGTTACTCCAAAGCCGAGTATAGCGACGTGCGCAGTTAAATCTCCAGTCATTGGCTTCGTCCAAGTAAACGCGACGACAAAATTTCTAGCGTCATTTTGTGAAACCGTTAGCACACCCGGAGCTTCGTTCGATTCGCGCGAGAGTGTGTCCGCGCCTGCCCATTGCCATTCGCGTCCGTTCAGAACGAACTCCGGAGTGTAAACGGTGTCACTCCCCCAACCCGAAGCATAAGTGTGTTGCCGCTGCGTAAATTCAACGGAAGCCAGGCGATCTTTCCAGCCGAGGTTGTCCCAGTAGTTTACATGAAATGCGACTGGCACGAACGTTTTCCACAAAGACGGATGCGTCGTGAGTTTTGAAAGTGTTCGCTCTGCTGGCGGACAATTGCTGCAACCTTCGGAGGTGAAGAGCTCGACAAACGCGACGCGCTTTTCGCCACTCTCGAATCGCAACTGGTCCGCGCGCGCAATGGCGGACGCCAAGATAATTGAGGCGAGCGCAAATAGAATTCGCCAGATGATATGATTCGTTTGCATCAAAGAAATTCCGTTCCGTTACTTTTTGTCGGCGTTCTGTTGCACGATCTGGCGCCAGTTTGCCTCGGCTTTCGCAAAGTTGCCGTTGGGATCTTCCTGCCAACGTTTGAGGACGTCTTTGTTATTTTGAAGTACGAGATGGCCGTTGATGATTTGGAACGCATCAACACTAGTCGGTGCCGTAGTACCACGGGAAACAGCAAAAGCACAAAAGCCGCCAAAGGAGGGCGCATACTTCCCCGGCTCCTTTTCAAACTGTGCCTTGTGTTCGGCAGAAGCGAAATAGTAAGTCGCGTCATTATACCTCGCGGCTAACTCCTTTGCGCCCTTGACTGGCTGGCCATCGGTAAAATAGGCCACAGGATCGTACCCTTGAAGGGCGAGGCCGTTTTGATCGACGTTTACAACCTGTCCTGCGGGCAGGTTGGAAGCGACTGCAGTAATCGTCAGCAATGCAACTGAGATGCGTCTTTTAATGTTGCGCGGACGACTACGGTGACGGCGAACAAACGCGATGAGTGATGATAGGATTTGGTTCATGAATGGTGTCTGTTTCTTTTGTTGCAGTTTAGTCGGCGTGACGCGCAGAACCTTACAAACGGCTAGCAATGTCAGCCTGAAGACGCTTCTTTTTCTCTGGTGAAATCGTTTCCGTACCAGAATTCGCCGAGTTTTTCGCGAAGCCACGCGCAGCGCTCTTCACAAAAGCGACCTGCTCCGCATAACGCTCGCACCAAACGCAGATGATGTAATGCAGTTTCATGCGGACCCAAGTGCTGAACGAAAGCCGGTGGTCCATCGACTGCGAAACTAGGAGCGTCATGTTATGACAGTCGGGTGTGTACCGCGCAATCAACAGGATTGCCCTGCGCGGAAGCCAGTCGGTCAATTGTCGTTTCAATCCAGATTGTAAGTCGCAGAGGTCGGCAAAACCTTACGACCGGGCGAGCGGAACGCACCTCTCGCCGAATTACTGACTGTTGAGAACGTGTTTTAGGCGAAACCTCGCCTCCGGCGAGAGCGCCGGGTCGCCGGCTTCATCTGCGTGTTCTGGGAAACGACGCGCTGCCTCGCGTATGTAGTGCAACTGCTTCATGTAACGTTCGCACCAGCAACACACTGAGAAGTGCAATCGCAGCCTAAAGCGCATCATTAACGGCAATTCGTGATCCATTTGTTCCGATAAAATGCGCACAACGTCGCGGCACTTCGGTGTCGCCCAGGATATAATCCAGACGAGCATTTTCCGGAGCCCTCCGTTTGGTTGAATTGCAGAGGTATCGTCAGGAGGACGCGGGTTGGAATCTTCTACGTTGGGTCCCATCATTTTTCTCGATTAAACCAGTTTATCTCCAGGCACTCGCGCAGCGCCATGCGCGCCCGATGAAGCATGACCCAGAGATTGCTTTCGGAGATCGAAAGCATCGAGCAAATCTCCTTGCTTTCGACTTCATCCATTTCGCGCAGCATGAAAACGTTTGCGATCCGCTCCGGAAGCTTGTCCAGGCAGTGCCGCATCGTTTGCCAGAATTCGGCGCGATGCATTACTTCATCGGACTCAGGCTTCCACTCCTTTGGCCCTTTCACGTGTACCCAGTACCCTTCTGGGACGAACTTCTCCGAAAATTCGTCGGCCAGTGAATCCAGATCAGTAAACGACGTTTCGCGTCCGAGCTTGCGAAAATGATCGCTGATCTTGTGCTTTAGGATTCCGGTTAGCCAACTGCGCTCGGAAGATTGCCCGGCGAACTTTTCACGGCTGCGTATCGCCGCGAGTAATGTGTCTTGCACTAAGTCTTCGGCGACTTCACGGCGGCGCACACGGACAAGGGCGTATCGAAAAAGGCAATCGCCGTGCTCATCGACCCAGCGCTCGGGATTCGTTTGCGCGCGACCGCGCCTCGGCGCAATCGTCGTCGTCGGTCGCTCCGCGGTAACGGATGAAGACGGGGCGGCGCCAGGCTGGTTCATATTTGCTCGTTATCACGATTTCGAAACGAAGGAAAGCGCGAACGCGTCGAGCCCGCGCCTGTAAGGAAAAGCAAAGCTTCACGACGAAATATAACAAACAACAAACCTGAAGGTTCACCTATGCTCGACCTACCCGTTCTCATCCTGCTGATTCTCGTGGTTTTGGCACAACACTCACGTTTATGAACTATTCTGCGTCCTTAACGGACGAATGGATTGAACCAAATGAATTCGGCGGATTTGCCAGCGGGACGGCCTCTGGCATTCGAACCCGCCGTTATCACTCGCTGCTACTCGCGAAGACAAATTCGCCCACCGGTCGCCTCGTGCTTGTGAATGGCTTCGATGCGCAAGTGGAGTTCGACGGCGAAACTTGTTGGCTCAGTTCGCAGCATTATGCGCCGGATGTCATTCATCCCGACGGCGCATCGCGCATCATCAAGTTTGAATCGACGCCGTGGCCACGCTGGTCGTTCAAACTCCCCGACGACCTCGTAATCGAGCAAGAGATCTTCATTCCGCGCGGAACTTCGTCTGTTGTAATGGCATGGAAGTTAATCGGGCACACGAACGAGCGCGTAAAACTAAAGGTGCGGTTGTTCCTTTCGGGTCGCGATTTTGATCACCTGCATCGGGAGAACCACGAGTTCAGTTTCGAGAGCTATTCACAGGGTGAGCATCTCATTTTTCGCTCATATCCCAATGTACCAGCGGTGACAGCGCAGACGAGCGGGTTTTTCCTGCGCGATCCCGTTTGGTATCGCAATTTCATTTACCGGGAAGAGGAAGCAAAGGGACTTAACTGCACCGAAGACCTCGCGTCGCCCGGTATATTCGGCTGGGACCTCAACGGCTACAGCGCGGTGTTGGCACTCGTTGCACAAGGGGGACGGTCGTTGCTCGGCGACGGCACAAGTCAAGCGGATTTCACCCGACTGCGTGCCGCAGAGCTCAACGTTCGACGGCTCGAGCATGTCAACCGCGAATAAAGAACTTATGAGCGACAAAAAATCACGCGTGCTCATTCTCGGTGGTGGCTTCTCCGGTCTTTATGCTGCGCTGGAGTTTGAGCGCTGGAAACATTCCGACATCGCGGTAACGCTCGTAAACCGCGACAACTTCTTTCTATTTACGCCGATGCTGCACGAGATCGCGGCGAGCGATCTCGACATCACAAACATCGTTAATCCTGTGCGCAAGATGCTGCGTCACGTCGATTTCTTTGCGGGCGATGTTGAGAGCATCGATCTGGAAAAGCGCGCTGTCGTCGTGTCGCACGGCTTCGATCATCACACGCACACACTTGAGTACGACCACCTCGTGCTCGCCCTGGGCTCCATCACAAATTTCTTCAAAATACCGGGATTGGAAGCGCGTGCGTTCACCATGAAGTCGTTAGGTGACGCGATCCAATTGCGCAACCGCCTTATCGCGCATCTGGAAGAAGCCGACACGGAGTGCGCTGCCAAAGAGCGCGAGGCGTTGCTGACATTTGTTGTGGCCGGCGGTGGGTTTGCCGGCGTGGAAACGATCGCCAGCATCAACGATTTTCTGCACGACGTGTTGCCATTTTATCCGCTTCTCAAACCGGAAATGCTGCGCGTCGTGCTCGTTCATCCCGGCGACTACATTTTGCCCGAGCTGGGCGAAGAGCTTGGCCGTTACGCCGACAAGAAGCTTCGCGAACGCGGTGTGGAGATTTACCGCAGGACTCGGGTCAGCGGCGTTACACCGCGTGAAGTTCATTTGAACGACGGCACCCGATTAACAAGTTTCACACTTGTCTGGACAGCGGGCGCTTCGCCCAATCCAACCATCGATCTTCTCGATTGCATTAAGGAACGTGGCCGATTGAAGGTGAATGAATTCCTCAGCGTTGGGTCACGGCCCGGAGTATGGGCGGTTGGCGATTGTGCGCTGGTACCGGATTTAACCACAGGAGAATTTTGCCCGCCGACAGCGCAGCATGCTGTGCGCGAAGGGAAGGTCCTGGCGCACAACATCCTCGCCGAAATCCGTCGCACTAAGAAGAAGCCATTTAAGTTTAGAACGCTCGGTCAGCTCGCGTCCATCGGACGACGCACCGGTGTGGCCCAAATTCTCGGCCTCAAGTTTTCTGGTTTTCTCGCGTGGTTTCTTTGGCGTGGCATCTATTGGAGCAAGTTGCCGCGCATGGAAAAGAAAGTGCGCGTCGCGATCGACTGGCTGCTCGATCTTTTATTTACAAAAGACTTCACGCAATTTGTTCCGCAGCGCGCTCCGGTAATTTCTATGACGGCGCCGGCGATGGATTTTCCCGCGGTGGCCGCGCCAACGGGACACGGAGCGGGAGCTGGAGGAGTTAACGTACAACATTCATGAAACCGGAAATTCCAACCAATATGCACACAACAATTAGCCAGATACTGTATCCAAATCGCCGGGCGTTTTTTGAAAAGCTGGCGCTCACTTTGCCTTTGCAGCCGGCGCTCAGAATTGGTCCAGCACCTCTTCCAAGCGGAGTGCGCAGACCAGGATCGCGCCATCTGCGAAGGGCGGTCCCGACACAGACATTGTGCACGGCCCAACGAAGTATGCGGGTAAAGCCAAAACATTCGATTAGGCCGCAACCGGTGATGTGCTAGCACAATAATGAGCCGGTGAAAATTATGAGAACGCCGCTTCCACTCGTGATTCTCAAAGCTTTGGCCTGGGTCGCGTATCCCTGGTTGTTGGTGTTGGTGAAGGTCGCTCGCTACTTCGACAACTTCTACGGCTAGCGCACGCTTTTTTCCTTCTCGATCGCACTGATGACCTCAAAACCGCTGGCGATTTTTTACGAACATCCGGATTGGTTTCGTCCACTGTTCGTGGAGCTCGATTCGCGTGGCATCAATTACGTGAAGCTGGATCCATCCTGTCATTCCTACGATCCGGCATCGGCCGCCAGGGATTTTTCGCTGTTCTTCAATCGCATGAGCGCATCGGCGTATCTGCGCGGGAACAGTCAGGGCATATTTTTCACGCATAGTTACCTCGCGCATCTTGAAGCGGCTGGTGTTCGCGTGATCAACGGCAGTCGAGCCTTTGAGATAGAGACATCCAAGGCACGACAACTCCAGTTGCTCAACTCGTTAGGCCTATCTCTTCCGAAGACGCGCGTGGCCAATTGCACGGGCGAAATACTCGCCGCTGCGCCACAGATCGGATTTCCGTTGCTGGTAAAACCAAACATCGGCGGGCGCGGCGCCGGCATTGCGCGGTTTAATTCGATTTGGCAACTCCACGCCGCCATCGACGAAGCCAAATTAGAATTAGGCATCGATCAAATTGCGCTCGTCCAGGAACTGATCCCGGCGCGCAACGGCCATATCACGCGGGTGGAAACGCTTGGCGGCAAATTTTTCTACGCGATCGACATCTTCACCACCGGCAAAAACTTCAATCTCTGCCCGGCTGAGATTTGCCAGGTCGAGAGCGTCCCAGCGTTTCTAGAAGGTCGGCTGAGCGATTCGCCCAAGGTGGGATTGAAAGTGAAGGCATGCACACCGCAGCGCAGTGCGATCGACGCGGTCGAGAAAATCGTCGCTGCTGCCGGCATTGATGTCGGCGGCGTAGAATACATCACAGACGATCGCGACGGCCGCGCCGTTTTTTACGACATCAACGCGCTATCGAATTTCGTCGCCGATGCTCCGCGCGTCATCGGCTTCGACCCGCATGTGCAACTTGTCGATTTTCTCGAACAACAACGGAGGGGCGAATGATGCGTTACGGTTATTGGTTGCCGGTCTTTGGCGGCTGGCTGCGAAACGTCGAGGACGAGCGGATGGAAGCGAGCTGGGATTATGCGAGGAGGCTTGCCCGGCGCAGTGAAGAAATCGGCTATGACTTAGCTCTCGTCGCGGAGTTGAACTTAAACGACATCAAAGGCGCCGGTGCACCCACGTTGGATGCGTGGAGCACGGCTGCTGCGTTGGCTGCGGTGACGGAGCGGCTCGAGTTGATGGTCGCGGTGCGTCCGACGTTTCACTCGCCCGCCCTCCTCGCCAAACAGGCCGCCAACATCGATCACATTGGCGGCGGCAGACGGCTTTCATTGAACGTCGTCAGCTCTTGGTGGGCGGACGAAGCCAAAAAGTACGGAGTCCAGTTCGAACAACACGACGACCGCTACGCGCGCACAGCGGAGTGGCTCGAAGTCGTCGACGGAATGTGGAAGCAGGACGGATTCTCTTTCACCGGAAAATACTACCGGGTCGAAGGCGGAACTCTCGCACCGAAACCGATCACCAAGCCGCGTCCGGTCATCTACGCAGGCGGCGAATCGGAAGCCGCAAAAAATCTGATCGCTGAACGATGCGACGCTTACGTGATGCATGGCGATCCGCCCGAGCGGATTCGCGAAAAGATTTCCGACATGCGAGCGCGTCGTGAAAAACTCGATTTGCCGCCGATGCAGTTCGGCGTTGCGGCATACACCATCGTCCGCGATTCAGAAGAAGAAGCAAAAGAGGAACTCACTCGCATTACCGACGTCAAAGCTTCCGCAGCCGGATACGATAACTATCAGCAATGGCTGAGCGGAACAAAGCTCGAAGGCCAAATGTCGATCCAGGAATATTCGGTTTCGAACCGAGGTTTGCGCCCGGGGCTTGTCGGGACGCCCGATCAAGTCGCCGAGCGAATCGATGAATTCGAAGAGGTAGGCGTCGATTTGGTTCTCTTGCAGTGCAGTCCGCAACTCGAAGAGATGGAACGCTTCGCTGCCGAGGTCATCCACAAGCGGATCGCACGGCTAGTGTAAGTCTGGTGCGTCTGCGGCTATTTCCCAGTAGTCGCGCAACTGATCAGCGAATTTTGCTAGATTTTGTGCTAGACGCAACGGCATTGGGTTTCAAGCATGCTCATCGACGGATTAACTTCATGCTCCGGATGTGCTGCGAAGTCGGCGGCGAGGGTTCTTCGAAATTTTCCCTGTTCCCCCTGGCAAGATGTAAAACGCACTGAGTAGTAAATGTGCGATTACTGCACTGCAGTTGCAACGCTATTGCAGCGGCGTTGCAGAATTGGATCAATGCTCGACTGGAGCCTAACCGCAGTTCTAACCGAGGGCTGGTCGGATTGGAACGCGTTCTGGAGCGCTTCATCGGAAGGGATCTGATAACCGAGAAGGGCGGTGCGAATATCGGTCGCAACTACGTGCGGTCGCCCTGCCTTGCGCGCCTGATGACGAGCTTCTTCGACGGTCCCGGCGACGGCCGGAAAGCGCATTTTGCAAGTGAGCGCGTAACCGACAACCATCCTGACAAAGTCGGGATGCGGAGCGGCGCCGGTCATGTTCCACTCCTGCTGAGACGTGTTCCACCTCATGCCCAGTAATTTTGCCGCGACCGCTTCCAAGTCCTTCTTTGTCGGTGTTGCCGTCAGTTTCTTGTAGCGCTTAATGCGGTGTTCGAGTTGCTCACTCGTCCAACCCGTCTGCTTCTCCACGCGAGCCTTTAGCTTGGCAAACTGATCAGTGCAAATGAGTGC
>WNFG01010284.1_pt1 | contig 14317 bp, 22 predicted proteins | sample 5400431 | NCBI WGS metagenome assembly WNFG01 (sample SAMN13153346, study PRJNA577476) | soil metagenome | isolation source: 120 cm saprolite under Douglas fir tree site 2 hole 3 replicate 2 | place: USA:California | collected 2015-04-18
GCGAAACCGGGTATACGCAACTGGTTCAGGGCGCCATAAATTGCTCCCTTGTCCTGGGTGAAATCGACTAGCGTTTGCGGCTTAATATCATAGGAAACCACCGCGACCCAGTCGTCTTTCTTGAGCGCGTTGGCGAAGCTGTAGGACGCGCGTAAGGCATCCCGCACGAATGCGTAATTGGTTGAGGCAAACTCCACCAGGAGTACGGCGGTGATCGGCGCTTGCGAGACGGTGAAGTTGCTGATTGCCTGCGGTACACCGTCTTCGTACACGCGGAAGTTCTCCTTTCGCAAGGTTGAGATGAACTGGCCGTCCTTTGTTGTGACAATGGCAGGGATTTCCACCAGAGGCACATCCACCCGGATCGAGTAGTCAGGCAAACCCTCGATCTTCTTGGGCTTTTCCGCAGGCGAAGTGGGCGGAGGCTCATTTCTCTTTTTCGGAACAGCGTAGGGTCCAACACCGTTTTGCGGGCCTCCTGCAGCTGGGTGCGGCTCCTGCCGCTGGCCAGTGTCTACTGGAGCCGGCGTGGGCGGATCCTGAGCTGCCAAGCGAAAAGGTCCAACCAACGTGACCACAACTGAGAAAAGTAAGGTTGCCAAACTCGCTGCGAGGGGTCCGAAACTGCGCGGACCATCGCCAGAAAACGTAGAACTCTGATAGCTTCGTTGCCACCAGGAACCATGGACGACGGTCATGCGCATGTGATTCACCGCGTGGAGCCAGGCGAGCCCACCGAGCACTGAGAAACGACTTTTCTTTATGTGACTCACGAATTCGTCGCCGTCATTCCATTGCGCAAATGCAATCTGATAACCGTGAACTGAGTTAAGCTTCTGCGACCTCGCAAAAGCAACTCGCTTGCGACAGCTTCCTGACGAACTCGGCAAAGTCCTCGGACTCGCCAGGAGTAAGTAGTCCGCCTTGGGACCATCGAATGGTGAGGACTTGCTGTCGACCCTCGGGTATTCCGTCGTCGTTGCTTTACCAATCGGGGACATGTTGCAAATCTCCCGTCGCAGTGACTCGTTTGTCGGTGTTAACACCGGGCGCAACAACATGCCGTGGTCGTTGTTACGCCAAGTGTAGCTAGAGCGTGGGCTGGTTGCGTACTCTGGGGTTCTTACTGGTTGCCGTCCTGCGATGCTGATTCAGTCTTCGCGGACTCATCGCCGAGGGCTAGCGCGTACTTCTTGCCGGCGAAATCGATCTGGGTCAGAGACTGGCTACCATCGTCGTTCTTGTGCGACACCGTCGCGTTGTTACGCTCGGCTTGATTCAATTCGATCAGATGGGCCGGCACGGTCGCCACAAGCTTCCCTCGCGACAAGATCATTAGCTCAACGCTAGAACCTGTTCCGTCCCAAGTAAGCTTGTATTGCCCCGGCGCCAGTTGATGTCCACTGACGGTTAGGGGCTCAAACACTTCGAATGAACCCTTGTTGACGTTGTTCGCTGCGAATGCGCTGGTAGCCACGAGCAGGGCCAGCCCAGGCAGCAGATTCTTGCACATGGTTGATAGCTTCATATACTTATTTCCTTTTCTTTCCCGAGAACGTCGGGAACCGTCAAAACACCTTGCTAAGAAGGCGAATACATCAGGTTTTAGTTCTGCCATTCAGATGAGGGACGGTGAGAAAAGTTACGAGGCGCCTTGTGCCCCTCACCGCCTTGTTCTTGGCTTACGAGGAGCGTGATGGCTTCGCTCGAGCGGTTAACAACCACCAAGAGCCGCGCTCAGGCGCAACCTTGAAGCACTCCTGAACAACTTGAGAAGGGCGCACATCACGGCGCGCCTGTAACTTCCTTCCTGAAGATGTCATCAAGAGGTCGTCGGGACAGAAATACTAGCGAGCGGATCACGGAAGAGCGGAGATGGATAGGTTCACAAAAGCACCGGAACACACGGCTACTGCAGAACCTGTCCGGGTCCAACATGTTAGTGGATACTTGGCTCGTAATTCGCAGGTTGGCGCGTGAATTACAACGAGACTCAGTCGTCGACCACGACGGCCCCGCAGCTGCTCACGGAAGCGGAGATGATCTCGCGTATTATCGCGGGCGAGCGGGACCTGTTCTATGATTTGATAAAGACATGCGAGCGGGCAGTCTTCTTGACCGCTTATTCGGTTCTGAAAAGCGAGGCTGATGCTGAAGAGGTTGTGCAAGAAGCGGTCCTTAAGGCATACAAGGCTCTTGCCAACTTCCGGCGAGAATCGAAGTTCAGTACTTGGCTGGTCAAGATCACGTTGAATGAAGCGCGAATGAAGCTGCGCCGCTCGCGTGCGGAGTCCGAGGTTTCGCTTGAAGATTTTGTGGACGATGGTGACAGCGATTACACGCCGGCAGTTCTAACCGACTGGCGGGAGATTCCTTCGGAATCTCTTGAGCGGAAAGAATTGCGGGAAACTCTGCGGCGAGCGGTAAACGAGCTGCCGGAAAAGTATCGCGAGGTGTTGATCTTGCGCGACTGTCGCGAGATGAATATCGAGGAGACCGCTCAATTGCTTGGTATCAGCATAGGGATGGTGAAGACAAGGCTATTTCGGGCGCGTTTGCTGATGCAGAAAATCGTAGCGCCTGAGCTGCGAGCACAATGCAGGAAGTAACAAAAGGCTTATTATGAAGCTCGATTGCAAACACGTGTGGCGCGAAATCTCCAATTATATCGATGGGGATCTTGATCCCTCCGTGCGTGCCAGCATGGAAAAACATCTGGCCCACTGCCGCCATTGCGCGGCTATTCTGGATTCGACTCACAATATCGTTTACCTGATCGCGGATGAGCGCACATTTGCCTTGCCGTCCGGTTTCAGTGAGCGATTGCGTACGAAGCTTGAAAGCGAACTTGAGAAGTCTGAGCCAGCTAGCCGATAACGGTGTCTACAGTTCGTGGTGAAAGAGCGGATGTGCGAGAAGTTCCCCTGCGATCAGAAGTAAGGTAAGCACCGATGCACCGAACTGGATCCATTTCTCCCAGCGTTCTTTTCGAGTGAGAGGACGCATTCGCCAGCGAGCAGACGGGCTCTTTCGCATGCGTTCTGCATTCCATAAAAGCACAAGATTGACAACGGCCCCGAGCCCGGCGATAGCCTGCATCGGAATCCGGAACCTGTTAGCGTGAAAACCGGTCGCTGGCCCGGCTGCAGCTGCGGCAACAAGGGACGAGAACCCGAGAGCAGTACCTATGCCGCTGAGGAATACGGCCATAGCGCAGACACCCTGGATTATCGCTAGGCCGAACGACCCCAGGGTAATAAATCGCCGCGCATCCCAGAACCGGAATGATGATTTCTCGGTAATTGGACGCTGCTCAACTTCTTGAGTTTGGGTTTCTTCCACAGTCGGGCCTCCTAGAGAAAAAGTAACGTTACCCGTGAGATGCGCGGTTTAGACAAGAAGTCTCATGAGGTCGGAGAGGATACATTATCTGCTGGGCGTGGTGGGACCTTGATCCTATTTGAGTGTCAAAGTTGGCGGGCTTGTCGAACACTCTGGAACTCCGATCGATTGATTCCATCCGTTCCATCCCGCCTGCGGGTAGATCCATCTCCGTCGAAGCCCGAGCCATGAGTCCGCCCTCCAGAAGAAATCCGCTCAGAGCGATGCTGCTCGTCCAGGCATGCTCGAGAGCATCGATGTAGCCTGTCTTATTCTCGTAAAGCATGCGTTCTCGTAAAGCGTGCGTTCTCGTAAAGCATGCGCCGCAGATTGAGGACGCGGATGAACGAAGCGGTCATGTCCTCGTACTGCAGGTCATGAGCCCATAAGCGCGCTCCAGCCGAGGAAGGATCTCGACCCGATATGGTAGCGGTGTCGAATTTGTGGGACGATTGGATGTGGGTGTCGAGTCATGCCAAGCAACCGCGAGGCGCCGGTAAGACCCGCCACAGTGATCGCACTTTCTATAAACGTACGCCGTGAACTCATAGTCCCCATCTCTGTGGGCTTCTATGATCGCAGGTCGCACGTTCAACGTAAGCCTTCTCTTATGGGATTGGCGCAACTATGAACTCGATTTCCAACTCGTTCTTGACCTTCACAATGCCACCCGCGACTCTGACTGGATGAATGCCAAAATCAGTTTGTTTGATTGTCGAACGGCCCGTGTAGGCCCCTTCTGCATAGTGCACGTCCGCCCGGATGGGTCTGCTTTGACCGTGGAGTGTCAACTCACCGGTGACAAGCCAGTGGTTGACTGCGGTCTTTTCGATCTTGGTAGAATGAAAGCTGATGAGCGGATAGCTTTCGCTCTGCAAGACCTTGGCATGCATGGTATGCTGAATCTCCGCTTGCTGCTCCGCGCTCAATTTGCTGTCTTCGACCAGCATGAGCTTGTGGGCGTCAACGGTAAAGGCTACCTGCGGGAGATCGCTGTCATTGAAGCTGCCTTCGGCAAAAGGCGCGGTCACCCAATGATCGTGACCCGCCGCGGAGAACAGACCTGACTTACCCACGTGAATCTTCAAGATGCTATGGTCGGCATCGATCCCTCGATCGACGCTCACCAACCACAGCGATGCTGCGAGAAGAAACCCTGTCACCCGGAGTGCGAATCTCGCGTGGCTCTTCCAGTTGCTCATTATTAATGGCTTCAGGTACTCTTCGAGAAGGCACGAAGCCCTGAACTCAAGTCCGGAAGGCAAGTGTGCGTTGTCAATTGCAGGCTTTCCGATGTGACGCAGTCGGCCGCAGTCGACAACTCAACCTTGTGTTGTGCCTGTTCTCCCCTTTGTAATTCGTTCGGCCGCTCCTTGGCGAACGGATCCCGATATGTCAGCTCCAGCTGCAGCCCACCGCTCAAAGCCGAGCGAAGTATGGGAGCTCCTTTCTGCATGCAGATCACTTTTGTCCTTTCTACTAATCCACGAAACGCGTGACCGATAGGTGATCGAAGTCACTCGACTAGAACCTGATTAACAAGCCTCCCGTAAAGGCTACGTTGTTTTGACGGCTGTCGTCGATGTTTTGATTGTAATTTGGCGAACCTGAATAGAAGTCACGCACCTCAAGGCGAAACCCGATCGGTATCCTCAGCACGCGGACAACGCTACGCGTATCGATTCCGGCGCCAAACTCGAATGTGCCGGTGTTGGTTCCAGGCCGGAACGTTGTGTTGCTACCGGGTGCTTTTTCAAGGAAGCGCGCGTATCCTCCACCGAAGGATAACCAGGGAGCAATCGGCCCGGCGAGATTGAATTTTGCCCGGACATGCGGCGTAAGAAATTCATAGGCGTACTGGGGGCTCACACCCGGAGGAGGCTGACTCAGTTTGACGTCCAACGGAGAGGCCAGATAATCCACGCCCCCGTATATCGCCAGTCGCTTGGCAGTTGCAAAGCGCCGGTCGTATTCCGCTCCCAACGCTAAGCTCGGATTGAAACTCAAGTCACCACCCTGGAACAGGGTCTGACTCGGCGTTGTTGTCGCACCGATCACCAATCCAACTTCATTCTTTGTCTGCGAGTGAGCAGAGAAGGATAGACCTAGGAACAGTAACGCGACTCCGAAGACGCGGGCTAACCTTTGTATGGGCATGGGCCTTTCACTGGAGCGTTCGTTTTCGGCAGCTCACACCGACTCAAATGTGGAACCTAGTCGCCTTCGCTGCAACACCCGCCCAGCGCGGCTTTTCCCGTCCCAGTTAAGATCAGCGACAGCACTGCAATGCAAGGGGTGTCCCTGAACTCATGGGTTCGATGTTCACGGGTGATCAGAAGTTACGTCGGCGGCGATTGACACGAACCATTTGTTCGAAGGAGCATCCGTTCAAGTAGGTTTGGAACCGCGCCGTCTTTGTCGCCGGTATTGTTATGGTAGAAGTGGGCGCAGAAATCCCGGCGAGGTCGCGCCGCTTATTTCCCTCTTACTGCGCACGTAACTTTCTTGATCGACCCTTCATCGTATGGGCAGCCAGCGACATTCAAGCTGATCGGATTCACCGGCGAGAGACTTCCCCAAACCTGGCGAAGGGTCGCGGTGATAGTTCACTTACTCGTCCTCAACCAGAGAGGTGTGGGCTTTCCCGGAAAACGAGTGTTGCTGCACACGTATTCACAAATCAAACTCGTAAAAGGAGCAATCAGGATGAGTAATTCAATGAAAGCTTTGTTGGCAGGCGCTGCGCTGGCAGGCTTGATGACAGGCGCGGGCGCAAAGCTTAACGCACAAACGTTAGGCCAGAAGAACGCCGGAATCAGAGCTGTGAGCATGCAAGATGATGGCAGCACAAACAAGAAGGACAAAAAGGACAAAACGGAAAAGCACGCATGTAAGGGCCAAAATTCTTGCAAGGGCAAGGGCGGCTGTAAGGCCAATGACAACGGCTGCAAAGGCAAGAACTCGTGCAAAGGCAAGGGCGGCTGCGCAACCGATGGGTCAAAAATGCCAGATGATCAACCCAAGCAGGACCAGAACTAAGGCACCTCAACCCCAATGGGTCGGGGTTGAATGTCCCGACCCTCTTTTTTCCTTAGGAAAGCTATTGATATGCCAGCAAATCCTTTCAACGGATTCACGGACTTTGGAGTTGGGATAGGCCTTCGTGTGCCGCATTACCAGCACATTCTCTCTCAGAAACCGGTTGTGAATTGGTTCGAGATTAGCATGGTGTTTCCATGTACTTTGGTTCCCAAGAGCCACCCAATCGCGAACATTTGAAGAGACTGAAGGCTCTGGTCAAGCTCACCAAGACCCCTTGGCTGACTGACCATCTATGCTGGGGCAGCGTTGATGGCACTTACAGTCACGACCTGCTGCCCATGCCCTATACGTTCGAGGCGGCGCGCCTCACCGCACAGAAAATTCGTGAAGTGCGGGACTTTCTTGAGATACCGATTGCGGTCGAGAACGTAAGCAGTTATGCCGAATTCCACGTTTCGGAGATGACGGAGTGGGAGTTCCTTGCCGAAGTGGTGGAATTGGCGGACTGTGGCATTCTGCTGGACGTCAATAACATTTACGTCTCTTCAAGAAACCACAATTTCAATCCTCTTGATTACGTAAATGGTGTTCCGGCAGAGCGGGTCGCGCAGATCCATATTGCGGGCCATTCAACATTTGAAAAGTACATTCTGGATACGCACGACCACCCTGTGATCGACCCTGTCTGGAAACTCTATGCGCGCGCGATTGAACGCGCAGGGCGTACTGCAACGCTCCTCGAGTGGGACGACAAGATCCCATCCTTTGAAGAAGTTCACAACGAAGCGCTAAAGGCGAATCAGTTCATCGCAGAAATGGAAGTGGCATCGTGAACTTACTCGAAATCCAACACCGCATGCTTGAAGCGGTCATGCAACCCCTTACGCCGAAAGAGCAGATGCAGTCAAGTGCTCGGGACGGCAGGTCGATGCACGAGGTGGCTGCGGAGTTCATCAGGCCAAATGATCGGTTGAGCTCGTTTGAGCGACTCGAGATCTACAATCGCCAATATTGGTTTCGCGTACTCGCGGCTTTGGAGGAGGATTTTCGGGGCCTTCGGGCGATCATCGGTCCGCGACGATTTGAGGCATTGTCCAAAGCCTATCTTATCGACTGTCCTTCTGAGTCATTTACTCTGCGAAATCTGGGCTCTCGGTTGGAGTGGTGGTTACGAAGCCATCCCGAACACATTCAACCGCGCGCAGCCCTAGCGCTGGATATGGTTCGGTTGGAGTGGGCTGAAATCGAAGCTTTCGACGGTGCGGCGGAGCCTGTCTTGATCCCTGGAGAAATGCTAGCCTCCGACGCGGACCCGCGATTCCGCTTGCAACCCTACATTCAGCTGCTTAGCCTGCGCTACCCCGTAGACGATTTGCTCCTTGCGATCAGGAAAGATGACTCCGACGGGGAGATGGCAAGCAACGCGATCTCGGAGCGTCGGAAACAAACGCGAGCGCGCAAAGTCGCGCGCCAAAAGCCGCAGGCTGTCTTCTTGGTGGTCCATCGCCTTGACTACTCGGTTTACTTCAAGCGAATCGAGGCGGAGGCTTTCTTGTTTCTCCATGCCCTCCGAGAAGGAAAGACCCTGTCCGCTGCAGCGGTCCTGGCCTTTCAGGGACGCGACATTCCAGAAAGCAAGCTCCTCGGCATCGTACAGAGCTGGTTTGCGAACTGGTCAAGCTTGGGCTGGTTCTGCCGGCCCCAGTCTCCAAACAAGGAATTCATTTCCTCATTAGAAAGGCAATCATGAACAAGATTATAGATACTGCTACTCGAGTGCATTCGTTTTGCGAGAAGGCACTCTCTCATTTGCAATCGCCGCTGCTCCTTGCCGTGCGCCTTTACTGGGGATGGCAGTTCTTCCAGACAGGCTATGGCAAGCTAATGCACATTTCCAAAGTCGTGGAGTTCTTCACGAGCTTGGGCATACCTTTCCCGGCGTTGAATGCTTACTTCGTCAGCTCCCTCGAATGTGTGGGCGGCGCGCTATTGTTTCTCGGTCTCGGGTCGAGGCTCATCGCACTACCGCTCACCATCGATATGCTGGTGGCATACATAGCTGCAGATCGGGAGGCGCTCTTTTCCATCTTTTCGGATCCCGGTAAGTTTTATGCTGCCGATCCGTATACGTTCCTCTTCGCCTCTCTGCTCATTCTCGTCTTCGGTCCGGGAAAGATTTCTCTCGATTCTGCGCTCGGCTATCTCCGTAGGAGGAGAGTTGCAGGGCTACAGGACCTGCGTGGGACCTCAGCTCTCTCAGCCACCTGATCCGTAGATCGACTGAGCCAAATGCAAACCCGGAGTTAGGGATGTGTATTTAGGGATCACCGATAGTGAAAGGCACCATGACACCGCGCATCCAGGCGATTGCGTTCGACGCTTACGGTACGTTGTTCGACCTCCACTCGGTAACTGCACTGTGCGACTGTAAGTCCCTGGCCAGGGCGCTGAACTGAGCAAACTCTGGCGGGCCAAGCAACTGGAGTACGCCTGGCTACGCAGCCTCACGGAACGATACGAAGAGTTTTGGAGGGTGACAGAATCGGCGCTGGCATTTGCTTGCAACAGTCTGAGCCTCGCTTGCCCGGCCGAGACCCGCAGAGAGTTGATGGAATCATATCTGCACCTCGATACCTTTCCCGAGGTGCGGCCGGCATTGGACAAGCTAGCCCAATATAGATTGGCCATCTTGTCGAATGGCTCGCCGAAAATGCTCGACGCCGCGGTCGAAAGCGCCGGACTGAAAGGCATTTTCGCTGATGTGATCAGTGCCGACGAAGTGAAGACCTATAAGTCGAGCCCGCGCGTGTACGGCCTGGTCTCAAAGCACCTTGGTGTGTCCAAAAGTGCGATTGCCTTCGTATCGTCGAATTTCTGGGACATCGCCGGCGCCAAGAGCTACGGGTTCTGGACGTGCTGGTTAAACCGATGCAATGTTCCTGAGGATGAATTAGGTGTCAAGCCAGATTGTACAGTGGAAACGCTGGATCGGCTGAATTCCGTTCTTGGGTGAATGACATGATGCTGCTTTCCTTATGGGCAAGACTAAGGGAGCGTCTGGATCGAGGTGATATCGCACAAAATGCGTGGAACACGAATCGAAGCAGATGCAAACAGGCGGGCGTAGGGCAGTGAAAATCAGTTGCGACGAGGTTTGGCGCGAGATCTCGAATTACTTGGAGGACGAGATCAGTGCTGGCTTGCGCACTCGGATGGAAGAGCATTTCAAAGGGTGCAAACGTTGTACAGCCGTACTGGTCGGGACTCGCAACGTATTGCGGTTGGTCGGCGACGCCGCGGTCTTTGATTTGCTTACCACGGTTAGCGATTGCATAGATCAGAAACCTAACCGTTAACGGCTCGAGCGTAACCGATCGAGAAAGGAAGAATGAGATCGGATGAACGAGCTCTATCAGACATGTGCGACGAGGGCGGAGTCTAGAAAACCTACAACGCAGGAGATACGGATTGCCTCGGTGCCACAATCCTGTGCCCCCGCCCGCATATGAGCGATCCGACTGAAGAGTTAGAGGATCAATCTGCCAGAGCGGGAAGCCCGAAGACAAGGAATCGGCAGACGGTCTTCTACGTTTACGATAACCCCAAGGCGCTGAGAGTCCTGACGTCAGTTCTGGAAGGCTGTGGCTACAAAGTGGTGATTGCATGTAATGCCGGCGAGGCGGTGGAGCGCATGGAGCGAAACGCCTTTGACGTGGTCCTGTTAACTTACCGATTGCCCCGAATGATCAGCTTCAAGTTGGCACGACAGATCAAGCTGCTCAGTCCTAGTACCCCGATCGTTCTGGTTTCTGGCCATACTTCTGGCGCCAGAGGAATTGACTTATGTCGACGCATATGTAGGCAAAGGCGCGACTCTGGACAGCTTGCTGACCCAAATGCGGCTACTTATCGGCCGGACATGAGAAGCGTTCCGCTGCTTTAGAAGCGGCTAGTTCGAAAGGCCAAGCGCCAGAGTGGAGCGTTCCTCCTCGGCGAGTGCCGTTTTTTGGTTTGACCTCCGGGACCGCGCTTTGCCGCATGTTTTTGTGGATAGTGAAACGCGGGGTTGGAATGAGAGAGCCTATCGGGTCGTCTACTCTATTGATAATCAGGAGCGTTTCGAAGGTTGCGCTGTTGACCTCGATGCTCGCCTTTGCTAGCAATGCTGGCGGTGACAAACTGACAACGATCATGGCTCCTGGCGGGCTTATCGATGTGTTTACCGCTCAGGAGGAAGGAGCCGCCGCTCGCGAAGACTTGACAGGGTGGGTCAACGCCGCCTCCAAGTCGGTCGCTACCTATTTTGGTCGATATCCTGTGCCTCATGTAGCCGTACAAATTACTACTAGCGAGGGCAGAGGCGTTCACAACGGTAGGACCTTTGCCTCGCCAGTTGCTCTTATCACCATTTCGGTTGGCCGCAAGACAACCCTAGCAGATTTGAAGGCGGATTGGACCATGACACATGAGATGGTCCATTTGGCGTTTCCCTCGGTGGCGGAGAGACATCACTGGATTGAGGAAGGAACTGCCACATATGTCGAACCGATTGCCCGGGTACAGTCCGGGATCCTCGAACCCTCCAAGATGTGGAGCGATTTGATTCGTGATCTCCCTCAAGGACTCCCTAGGGAAGGAGATGGGGGACTTGATCGCACACACACGTGGGGACGGACGTATTGGGGAGGAGCCCTGTTTTGTCTTCTAGCAGATGTGGAAATCCACCAGCGAACTCACAATCAAAAGGGTCTTGAGGATGCCTTGCGTGGAATTCTCGCCGCAGGCGGCAACATCACTGAGGACTGGCCGTTAAAGCGCGCGCTCCGAGTCGGAGATGGAGCCACCGGAACACGCGTTCTGGAGAATCTCTATGAAGAGATGAAGGATAAACCTATAACGGTTGATCTGACGAGTATGTGGAAAGAGTTGGGAATACAGCGATCTCAGAACGGCGGTATTTCGTTCAACGACGACGCTCCACTGGCTTCGGTGCGCAAATCCATTACGGCGATTCCAGATTCACGCCAAGCTTCCCCGCAATAGCCTCTAAGCCGTCTCTTTCTTTACTACCTAGAGGTTCCAAGCCTCCCGCTATCCTCGATTCCGCGGGGCAAACTTCTGATCTACAGACAGGTGGTTGTAGCGAAGGCCGGCAATCAGAGCTGCATAGACAACTGAGTAGAGAAGCTGAAGGCCGGCTACGTCCCAGTCCTGACGAAGGGCCGTTCCGAAGGTTAATGCCAGCATTAGGACAGCACCGGCGACCAGCGCTTCGCGAGTCCGTAAGCCGATAATAAGGAGAAGACCGATTGCGGCTTCGAACCATGGCAAGGCATATCCGAACTGCCCAACAACGGCTGGCGGGAGAGCGGTATTGTGAAACATCTTGATCATCCCGCTCGCGAAAGTTCCAATCCCACCTATCACGCGGCTTGTGCCGTGCATGAAGATGTTGAGTCCTAATGTGATGCGCAGCAATGCGTAGGCTAGCGACCTATCGTCCGACCAATCCCGTCTCACATCCACGATGATCCAATCTCCCAAGAACCGCGTATTCTCGCAGCGCCACAGATCTACGCGATCCGAACACTTTGTCCGCACGCACCTATTGGTTAGATTCATGGCGCCCCAGTAAGCTTCGCACCTGTCATCCAGAGCAATGCCCTTGGTGTGTCGATCCCCGTTTCCTAGCGCAGAGCAGAGCAGAGCTACAACCATGACATAAGCGGGCTGTGTGCGGACGAGTGGCCGGATGCCGGCTGTTTCGTCTGGAGTGAACTTCAGAAGGCTAATCCACAGCAAGATCACAACTATGCCGTACCGGGAAACCGAAATCCCGGCTGTCTCCATCTTCGAATCGATCAAGCTTTGATGATGCTCCGCGCGCGTTAGTGCGCAAATCTATGGCAGTCGGGGAGGGTCAGGGTAGCAACCCACCGAGCTGGCAGCTACGTAACTTTTTGAAAGGCACAAGCATCCCATCGGATAGAGCACGAGATTCTGAGGTATGTCCCGAGGGGTTTCGGGGCTGCCACGGAAACCCCATATGTGCGGCGAATCCATTCCGCTAGCTCTTCCCATGGCCAATCCTCAGATTCGGAGAGAAATGTCGAATGACACCGTAGCAGGAGTCGACCCGTCCGAGGCGGAACTGGTCCGACGCGTGCTCAGCGGCGAGGATGAGGCCTTTCGCGAACTTGTGCGTCCTTGTGAACATGCGGTGTTCATGGCTACTCGAGCGATCCTGAAGAACGAAGCTGACGCGGAAGATGCGGCTCAAGAGGCCGTTCTCAAGGCGTTTACCAATCTTGCCAAGTTCCGCGGTGACTCGAAATTTAGCACTTGGCTGATCCGCATCGCCACCAACGAAGCTCTCATGAAGTTGAGACAGCAACGCCGTCAGAAGCTCCACGATTCGTTGGACGAGCCGCGCAACGACGAGGAAGGCGATTATATTCCCCGGGACTTCGCTGACTGGCGCGAGATTCCATCCGAGGCGATGCAAAAAAAGGAGTTGCGGCAAGCACTATCCCGAGCACTGGCTTCACTGACGCCCAAGCACAGGCAGGTGTTCGTTCTGAGGGATGTGCAACACTTCACCATCGCGGAAACCGCCGAGTTGCTCGGTATTAGGGAAAGCGCGGTAAAAACACGCCTCATGCGTGCCCGCCTTCAGATGCGCGATGCTCTTGCACCGGGTATCGATGGGAGTTGGAGCGCAGGTAGTGAATACAAACAGGTGAGACCATGGTAGTGGAAATCAGTTGCGAAGAGGTCTGGCGCGAGGTCTCAAATTATCTTGAAGGTGAGATCAGCGAGGAAATGCGCTCCCGGATGGAGCAACACTTCAAGGGCTGCAAGCATTGCACGGCGGTAATGGACGGGACTCGCAACGTGGTGCAGCTAGTGGGCGATGCACGGACCTTCGAATTGCCTTCCAGTGTCAGCGATCGTTTATATCAAAAACTTAACCGTAAACTATCGGAGCGCCGCGAGTCGCGGAAGCAAGAATGAGTGGTTCCCATGAACAACGTCTACCAGATAAATGTAGCCAAAGCGGAGTTTAGGGAAGCCTACAACTCAGGGAGTGTCGATCGCCTGCTGGCCGTATTCGCTGACGAGTTTATGGACATGAGCGCCGGAGTGCCGATCTTCTCTGGTGCCGACGCCAAGTCTGTGCTTCGGTCGCGCATGGCGAAGCTTTTTGAGCAACATCAAGCAACTCTAATTGTCACGATCATGGCCATTCGAGTCTTCAGCAACACGGCCTTTGACTATGGCTGCCATACCCTGACTCTGAAGCCGAGGAATGGTGGCAACCCGATTACCACCCGACAGAGATACTTCGAGACTTGGCACAGGAACTCCAACGGAAAGTGGAAGATCGATCTCTACATTGACAACATTGATGTGGCTCCCATGATGCCAGACGCAGATCTCCCTATCCCTGTGGCTTTTTGCCCGCCTGACAGGTAGAGACAGCGGGATCAGAACCCGGTGAACCCAGCGTAACTTTTTGCCCACGAATTCATCACACACATTTCAGCCCGATCGCAGCCAATACGTCGTGTCGATAGACGAATGAACCAACTCATCCGGCGAAGCTTCCTGGGAATGCTGGCTGGAACGATAGCTAGCATCTCTCTGGTCCCCACTCTTGGTCATCCACGATGGAGCATTATTTTGGGCGTCGCGGTGGGTGCGGCTTATGCCGCCAGCTTGCGCCCCACCCGCGGCGTCTATGTGGACAGCGTTATGGCGGCCGGTGCGCTCGGCGTCCCGCTCTGGGGCCTGATCAGTGTGATCGCCTTTCCGTTGGTTTCCGGCCAGATGCCAGAGTGGACCGCGGAACAGATGCGAGCGCATTTCCCTGCTCTGGTCGGGTGGGTCCTGT
>WNFG01008599.1_pt1 | contig 14310 bp, 11 predicted proteins | sample 5400431 | NCBI WGS metagenome assembly WNFG01 (sample SAMN13153346, study PRJNA577476) | soil metagenome | isolation source: 120 cm saprolite under Douglas fir tree site 2 hole 3 replicate 2 | place: USA:California | collected 2015-04-18
TAACAACGCAGCAATCCCGTCCGTTTCTCAATGTCTCCCTGCGACAACTTCTTCTGTTCCCTAACGATGCGCAATCGTTCACCGATCATCATTTCTGAGGTCCCCTTGTTAAAAAGAAACCGAGTGTTGTATATACTCGCAAAGTAAATACCATCGAGTGGCATTCTGTCAATGGCTGATCTGAGGCTAAAACTGTCCTCGATATTCCAGACGGGCACCCGTAGTAATACGTAAGTAGTTCTACGGCTTGAGCGTGATGTTCGGCAGTTATACGATGCGGACTCCGTTAGTTGCTCGGGACGCGAGTGCGCTTCTACGCGCCGGACTATTTAATAGCCGAGGCACGGGCCCATCGGGTCCCCTACTCGCCCAAAGATTCCAGCATATCCCGGCTGGCCAGCTCCAAGGGTAATCTCGATCACGCTAGAATCTCCCCGGTCTATAGACGTTCACAAAACAGAGACCCAAAATATGGCTGAGCGTGGACCGCTTGATGGTTGAACAACTACCCGCCCGGCTCCCCGAAATAATCACCTCGCTGCGGGTGCGCTTTTGGTTTCTTAATCCGTACTACGAAGCCGCTTGGACCGACAGTTGGTGTCACCGACACTGCTTACACGCACATAACATGCTCATCGACGCGGCTAAATGCGCGATGCCGCATGGTGCCGGATGGTACGTCTTCGCTGTCGAAAGCGGCAGACCACGGGAATTGAACGATGAAGAGGAAGATGTGGTGAACAAGTTTAGGTTTGGGCGAATGGACCATTGATGTCCGATGGCAATGCAGCCCGGACCACACTTGTGAACTCGTTGCGAACTCCGTTCCATTTCCACTCCCGAACAAGCGTAGCCCTGCACGGACCTCCGGCCTTAACGCAAGACATTCGAGTCTGTGCTCTCAAGTACCCCGCGGATCGCGTGACTCAGAGTCTTCGCACTATATGGTTTTTGGAGAACCGTCGCACCCTTCTTGACCAGGGAAGTCAAAGATGCTGCCTCGGCTGTGTATCCGGTGGCAAAGACAACTGCAAGGTTGCGCCGAATCGCGGACATCTCCAGATAGGCGTCAGGGCCATTGAGCCCGGGCATAACGACATCCAGAATGGCCAGATCTATCTGGTCGGGATTAGTGTTGAAAAGCTCGACCGCTTCTGTGCCATTGGTTGCGACGACAACGCGATAGCCAAGGGCTTCCAATATTTCCTGAGCCAACTCGCGCAGGCCGTCGTGATCTTCCGCCAATAGAATGGTTTCGGTGCCCTTCGCTGGGCGCTCATCTGACTCCGCCTTAGCGGGATCCGGTACGCCATGATCGCTCGGGAGATAAACTCGAAACGTTGTGCCCTTCCCAGGTTCGCTGTATACGTTGATAAACCCCTTGTGCTGTTTTACGATGCCAAACACGGTGGACAAGCCGAGCCCCGTGCCCTTGCCCACCTCTTTGGTAGTGAAGAAAGGTTCGAAGATGCGCTCGATGGTCGCCGGGTCCATCCCAATGCCCGTGTCGGACACCGAGAGCAAAACGTAGCTGCCCGGTCGTACGTAGGTGTGAAGGCGGCAATACTCTTCCTCGAAATCCGCGTTTTGAGTCTCGATGATGAGTCGCCCGCCTTTGGGCATCGCATCTCGAGCGTTCAAACAGAGATTCATCAGCACCTGGTCGATCTGAACGGGGTCCGCAACTGTGACGCGCAGATTCGGCGCGGGAACAAGGCGAACCTCAACGTCTGCTCCTATTACTTTTCGCAGGAGACTGGTTCCTTCCTCGATCAACCCGTTTAGGTCAATCCTCCGCGGCTGCAGGACTTGTTGCCGTGCAAACGCGAGAAGCTGGGACGTTAGCCCAGCAGTGCGCTGGGCTTGGGCGCATATCTTTTGGAGACGTTCCTGGAGACGCGTGCCTGGTTCCGCCTCCTGCAGGGCCAGATCCGCCCACCCCATGATTGCTCCGATCGCGTTATTAAAGTCATGAGCAATGCCACCCGCCAGCCGTCCGATAGCTTCGAACTTCTGTAGCTGTTGCACCTGACGCTCCAGGCGCTTGCGTTCTCGACGCACTTCCAGTTCTCGGAGCTCACGCTGAACAGCGGGGACCAGCCGCTTCAAATTGGTCTTCATGACGTAATCTTGTGCGCCGTCTTTCAGTGCGGCAACCGCGGCTTCCTCACCCATTGTTCCGGAAACAAAAATGAACGGCACCTCGGATTCCGTTTGCCTCAACAGCGTCAAAGCAGCGGCCCCGGAGAAATGCGGCATCGAATGATCGGAGATAACTAGGTCCCATTTTCCTTTATTCAATGCGGAGCCCATAGCAGCGGGAGTATCCACTCGCTCGTGAGTCACGTCGTAGCCGCCACGGCGTAGCTCGCGGACAAGCAGAGCGGTGTCGTCTTCCGAATCCTCAATCATCAATACGCGAAGCGGAACACTCATCTATGATCTCCGGGACGGGGGAGGCTCATTGAGAATCAGCCAGTACAAGCCAAGCTGGCGAGCAGCCTCCATGAACTGAGTGAAGTCAACGGGCTTGCGGACGTAACTATTCGCGCCCAACCCGTAGCCGTCGATTCGGTCCTGCTCTTCGTTCGAAGAAGTTAGGATCACAACAGGGAGGAGCTTCGTGCGCTTATCCGCACGCACCCGCCGCAACACCTCCAAACCCTCCACCTTCGGAAGCTTCAAATCCAACAACACCACTTGCGGCAGAACGTCCGTGTTCCGGCCAATATATTGGCCAGTGCCAAAGAGATAATCCAGCGCTTCCGCGCCATCATGCGCGATGACCACCTCGTTCCTGATGTTGTTCTTTTTCAAAGCCCGCAGCGTGAGTGCTTCGTCGTCCGGGTTGTCCTCGACCAATAAAATCGCTTTGTCCATGATTTCGACCCCTCCACGAATTGATTGCGTCACAGGTTAAAGTAAAACGTCGCGCCTTTTTCGACGGCGCCTTCCGCCCAAATCTGCCCGCCGTGCCGGTGAATAATCCGCTGCACCGTTGCCAAGCCGATCCCGGTACCCGGAAATTCCGTCGCTCCATGAAGTCGCTGGAAGGCGCCGAACAGCCGATTGGCGTAAGCTGGGTCGAATCCGGCGCCGTTGTCGCGGACGAAGTAGGCCGAGTTCCCATTCTGACGGGTCTTGCCGAACTCGATGCAGGCGGAACTCCTTTTTGACGTGAACTTACAAGCATTTCCCAGCAGGTTCTCGAGCACGACCCGCACCAGACGAGGGTCCGCGTTCGCCTCGAGGCGATCTTCGATCCGGAAATCTATCCGCCGCTCCAGCTGGGCCTCCTGGAGGCCTTCGGCCACTGAACGAGCAAGGCTGCTGAGGTTGACTGTCTCCTTGCGAATCTCGGCCCGCGTCATACGGGAGAGATTCAGGAGGTCGTCAATCAACATGCCCATCCGCTGCGTTGCGGCTCGAATGCGTTGAAGATGAACCTTTCCTTCCTCATCGAGTCGATCGGCATAGTCCTCGAGCAGAGCCAGGCTGAAGCCGTCGATGCTGCGAAGCGGCGCGCGCAAATCGTGCGAGACAGAATAGGAGAATGCTTCCAACTCTTTGTTGGCAGTAGCGAGCTGCGCAGTACGTTCCTCAACGCGTTGCTCCAACTCATCGTGAGCCTGTTGCAAAGCCCCATCGCGCTCCTGAATCTGCCCCAACATCTCGTTGAACGCTCCGATCAGGATGTCCGGTTCGTCCCGTTTACCGGTTGGAGTCGCGCGCATTCCATAGTTTTTCTCGCGAGAAACGATTCGCGCAATCTCGGCTAAATGTACGATGGGTTCAGCAACGGCTCGCTGAAATATCGATGCGATTAGGAGGGCCGCAATCAGAGATGCCGCCAACACGATGGCGGCGATTCCCGCATAGCGCTTCAGGCGGTGGGTCATTTCCCGTAAATCGGAACGAATGTAGACGGTGCCGGTCGGCTTTCCCTCGAACACAATCGTGCGGACCAGCACGAGCTGTCCATCTTTGAACCAATGGGCCTCGGTTTGACTCGCGGGAACCTTAGGCAGCGTCTGGTCTTGACCATTGCGATCACGCCAGTAGGTAGCGAAAGGCCGCCCGTCGAGCGTGTAAATTCCGGCCGATATCACGCTGGGGGCAGCCTTCAACGCCGACAACGTGTTCTCCGCTGCTTGTGGGTCATTAAACAGCAGCGGCGAGACGCTATTGGCGCCGGCCATTTGAGCTTGGATCGAGAGGTTGTACACCATGGCCTGTCGAAAACTAACAAGATCGTAGGCAACAAATGCCACACACGCGATACACAAGGCCGCGCCACTGACCAGCATGTTCATTCTGGTCAGTTTCTTCGTAATCGAATGGTCGGATACGCTGAGCATCGTCCCGTCAGTCTCCAGCTTGAGAGCTCCTTCTCACGCTGACTGCCACCTTGAGCAGTTGAGAACTCAGGGTGAGGGCGGCATGCTCGGCATTCGTCAGGTTGACTTCGAAACGTACTCTGTTCGCCTCGGTAACGAACTGAATCATGCCCCCGCGCCGCGTGAACTGGGAGATGTCACTCACCGTCAAGACACTAGCCTTGTCGAGCGTAAAGAGGATCTCTTTGAGCCGGCTCTCCTCGGACGAGCTGATGAATAGAATGCGGCAATCTGTCGCGTCCTGCGGTTTTGTGATGCGTTTAATCACTACCCTCTTACCGTTGATGCTCTCCCCAGCGATGGTCGCATCGAAACTCGCGCCGAAAGGATCCTCACCGAGCACACAAATGCGGAAGACCTCACCAGCAGCGGTGACTCTTGCGGGCCATTCAACGAATCTACCAAAGTTAAATAGGTAGGCAGCCTTAACCTCATACTCAGTTGGGTTTGATTTTTGAGCATTCGCGCATGAGGCGCCAACAAGCACCCAGGCGACCACCATAGCCATGAATTTTGACAAGCAGCATGAACGGCAACTTGTCATGCACCATGGCCGGTCGCGTGGGAGTACATCAGTTCCACAGATGCGCTTCCCTCTTATCTTTGCCATGATTGCCAGGTTAGTTTGATGTAGGCACTTCGCTCGATCCCGACAAGAGGACCGGGGTCACCCCCGAACTCCGCGTGATGAGGTTGAAACAGGTTCTGCCCCACCACGGACACGTCTAGAGAACGAGTGGCATGCCAACTGAATCGCACATCGGCTGTTGTGTAAGCTCGCACGAGTTGAGCAGGGAGGGAGCTCACGTAACGAAGAGTCTGATCAAATTCCAACTTCTTGGGTAAATCCAGAGAAGATTGGATCGCGACCTGGTGATGGGGGCTTGACCCCTGGGTTGAATTTGCGCTGGAAGCGTCCAGGCTGCTCGCCCTTTTATTTAAATCGATATGGAGGTACGAATACGACCCTCTTAGCCGCCAGGTGCGTGTTGGCGTCCAATCAGGAGCGATCTCGAATCCAGTCGTGTTGCCTAGCAGCCCATTGCGGAAGAAAAACGGGATAACGGTGTGCGTTGGGGCCGGTGAGCTTTCAGTGAACGGCGCACCAGGCTCGATACTCAGGAGATGGTCATAGTTGTTGTAAAAGGCGGCGATGTCCATGTAGAACTTGGGCCCCACCAGGCTCCGGTATCCGGCTTCGTAGCCAATCAGGCTTTCCGAGGAAAACTTTCTGTCGCCGGCGATCCGGTAAAACGTCAAGGGAGCTGGTCCCCCAAAGGCGGTGAGCTGGAGGTCTTCTTCGACGCGGGAGGGCGTGCGCACGGCGCGAGTGACGGCTCCCCACACGGTTTGCCGTGAACTGGGCGTCCACAGGAGCCGTGCAGTCGGCTGGATTTCGAAGCCGCTGTAGTTGTTATGTAGGAATTTAGACCCGATGGTTAGCGAGAGCTTGTCGCCGACGATACGGATTTCATCCTGGATGAATGCGCTGTAGAGCTTGTCCGTATAGTGATTCGGCGTGAACACGACGGTGGGCACGACCTCGGAAACATTGCCCGAACTCAGGCGCGCTCCGAGGCCCCATAGGAAGTCCTGCCGCCCCGCTAGAGGCAGATGATGAATGAAATCGATGTCAAACGTATCTCGAGACTCGCCAAAGTTGGCCTGGTTCCGGTTCGTACGGTCGTAATAAGTCTGCAACTGAACGTTGGACCCTGAACCCAACTCGCGCTCCCAGCGAGCGAGCAAATTGCCTCCCGCAAGCTCGGCATTCTGTTCCACGTTGGTCATGAACGGTGGAAAGTAACTCGCGATCCCCACGCGTTGTCCGGCATCACCGGAGTAGATGTCGCCTTCAAGCGTTAGCCGGTCGCGATTGTGTACATCCCAATCCGTCCTGAAGCCGGTCTGACCCATGCGCCAGTCATCGAATTGTTTTTGATCGGGATGAAACTCCGGGCCCCGCGTGAAAGCCTTCCCGTATATGCGATAGTTAAAACCCTTGCTGTTGCCGGTGCCGTACCGGAAATTGACAAAGCCCTGATCGACATTTCCGCCGCCGGTGGATACCAGCGTTCCGTGGGTCTCTTGAGCTCTTTTGGTGATGATATTGATCACCGCGTTGACCGCATTCGCTCCCCAAATGGTACCGCCAGGGCCTCGGATGACTTCGATCCGCTCAATATCCTCCAGCAGTGTGTCCTGGACCTGCCAATAAACCCCGGCGAACAGAGGCGTGTAAACGCTCCGGCCGTCGATAAGCACGAGTACTGATCGAGAGAGTGTGCTCTCGAATCCGCGCACACCAAGGGACCACGTGTTGGAGTCAACCCGTGCGACTTCAACACCAGGCGCCAAGCGGAGGGCTTCTGGGATGCTTGTGGCCCCGGAACGCCGTATGTCCTCCTGGGTAATGACGTAGATCGCTGCCGGCGTTCGAGTGGCCTTCACAGGCACTTTGGAAGCTGTTGTAACCTCGATCTGGCCGAGGTCTTCCAGACTCACGTGCGTGAGGCGCTGTCCGGCTTTTGGGTCCGCCTCGGTGGAATCGCCACGGCTTTCCTTGACCAGGCCGATCAGCAACATCAAGGACGTTACGATGCTTGCGATCGCAACGCGCCGAATAGATCTCCTCATGAGCCGCTACCACCTTTCACGAAAATCGTAGCAGCATCATCTGCTTGGTCCGGGTCGGCTCTTTTCTCCGTTCGTCTAAGTAACTAATAAGCTATTGGAAACAGTGGTTTCCAGCCCCGCATCATTCCACTGTCTCTCCAATGATTGGCAATCCGATGGGGCGGGCGAATTCCGCTGTAGCTTGTCTGCGGCAAATCCGTGACGAGGGAATCCCCGGAAACTATGCGATAGAAATCATCGAAAGCGTGCGAAATCCGCGATGAGATTCGGCCGCTCGTCACGGAACTGACGCAAAAACGAAACTGCGTTTAGGCTCGAAGAGTTGATGCCAACGAGAGCAGAACTACTGGTTCGCGAACCCCCATATGCTCCGAGTAGTGACGAAATGTCCGACAGATCGCGGCGTGTCAACGCTCCGGTGGCACGGCGGTTGGTTTGTGCGCTACAAACCCAGTTCTAAAGGCGTTCAACCGGTCCGCGCTCTTTCGGTTGCTTTGTATACCGAGCAGACCTGCTCGGGTTTCTCTATGTTGCCCTCACTGCCTGGGTTCTATGACTGTTTGTCCTCGGGGAAACGGAGGGAATGCCTCTTCCGCCTGTTTGAGAAATCTCTTGTGGCCACGGCGCCCGGCCGCTTCGGTTGACCAAGGTTCAAAACCGCCAAGAATTGCTGGACTGGGACGGAACTGATTCTTCGCCGATGCGGAACTCTCGTCTCTTTGCTCGACCCGGCGGCCTAGCCATCAAGAAGCTATGCGAGTGCGTCCTTCTCGGACCGTTGGTTACGAAAACGACCAAAAGCTCAGATAGCCAGTGGTAATCCAGCTCGTGAAATAGCATCTGGCGAAGCGGGAAATCGTCGTGAGAGTAATAGGCCACGCCGAGAGGTCGGCGATATTTATCGCCCGAACCCAACTGTTGTTGAGAGATAGCAGTCATTGCACCCGTCGATTGCTTCTTTCTGAGGTCACGCATGAATTTTTTTGCCCGGGAGGTGATCTGGATGCGAACGTTGCAGTGGCGCTTGTATCTTGAAGGCTTCCTATCGGTCTTGTGTACTTTCTCCGGGCTGTATTTACTTCGCGATATAATTTCGAATTCCAGCCGGGATACTTCGCCGTCGCTCTTGGTTGGTTCCGTTCTTGTGACCGTGGGCGTCACCTTAACGTCGTGGTTCGTTAGGACATATGTGATTCTGAAATCCCGGGAACGTACCGCCAGAGCGTCTGGATACCATGGTTCGAGACGGCGGAAACATTTGGGCCACCATCATCCTTGACAGTTCTCATACCATTCGACCGATGCTGAAATGCAGATTTCAAAGCATTCTTTAGGGTTTTTAACTTTTCAGGTTTGAACGCGCCATTCGCTCCCGCTGTGTTCGCTCGTCTCCTGCTAATGAAAGTCCGTCGCAATGGCCGCGGGTATGGGGCCTGCGATCACACGGATTTTCCCCTCGGTTGCGACAAGGAACTCAGGTCTGGCGAAATCGTTCCTCGCCCAGGCGGGATGTAGATCATGCCCACCGCGTATCAAAAGAATCGCTTTGTATCAGATTGAGACGAGTCCGTAGTCCCGTAGCTCTTGCGCTGCTGCGAGGACTGACGGACTCGAACCGTCTGGTGCGATTGCGCGCAGCGGAAGCGCTCGTAGGACTCACGATGGAGATGGTTCCGATCTTCGAACAGGTGGTGGCGACACGAGACCGCTAAGGGGCAACGCTGTCTGGAGCTGGAGAACGAACTTCTTGAGAACTCCCAGTTCGCGGCAATGGTCGGTCGCAGCCCGGCGATGCTTGAAGTTTTCCACCGGATTCGGCGTGTTGCAAAGCATTTCCGAACGGTGTTGATAACCGGAGAGACCGGAGTGGGCAAAGAGCTTGCGGCTCAAGCCCTGCACCGCCTCAGCCCGGTTCCCTTCGCGCCATTTGTGACTTGCAATTGTTCCGCCGTCGTCGAATCTCTCGCGGAGAGTGAGCTTTTCGGGCACGTCAGGGGTGCATTCACGGGTGCTGTCCAGGATCGTGTTGGCCTGTTCGAAGCAGCGAATGGAGGGACTGTCTTTTTGGATGAAGTGGGCGAGCTTTCTCCTTCATTACAAGCGAAACTCCTTCGAGTGCTGCGGAATCAAGAGCTCCAGCGCGTGGGCTCGCCCGTGACCCGGCGTGTGGACGTCAGAGTGATAGCGGCAACGCACCGGGATCTCACGTCGATGGTAAGGGACAAAAGATTTCGTGAAGATCTGTTCTATCGGCTCTCCATGGTCCAGATCAAACTTCCGGCCCTCGCCCAGAGGAAAGAGGATCTACCTCTACTCGAGCGATATTTCGTGAAGCGATATGCCCAGCAATACGACAAACCCGTGGGAGGAATCACAAGGCGTGCGCAGGCTTTGCTGGCCAGGCATTCTTGGCCCCGAAACGTCAGAGAACTTGAAAATTTGATTGGGAGCGCCTGCATGATGACCGAGGGCGAAACAATTGACGTCGGAGACCTTCCGGAATACCTTCGCGAAAGGCAGGCGAGCGAAGCTCAGCCGAAAGAGTGTCTTGCCACGCTCGAACAGGTAGAAAGAAGACATGCCCTGCGTGTGCTAGAAAGCGTGAGCGGGAACAAGGTACGCGCCGCCGAACTACTGGGAGTCAGCCGGGCGAAACTTTATCGCATTTTGACCGAAAACGAGTCGTCGGAGCCCAGCATCACTTCACCGGCGAACCTGCAGCAAAATCCCAACTGAACGTCTTGATTCTCGGCGGTCAACCTCACTTCACCAGCCATCGACAGACTCTGTCTTGATCGTAGACAGCGTGTCTGTTTTCGAGACATTTCGATATGCACCGGAAACCGGGTCAGAACAAACCATGGTTCGTATCTTATTGTAAACACAGTTGATATGGGAATTCTGGGACTGGCCTCGCGATTGCCGTTCTCTATATGGAGCTGCTGTCCACGGATGCGGACGCCAGATGGAAGAACTTCGCGGAATCAGGACTTGCAGCAGGAGGAGGTCGGCTTGACGATGTCTACGAATGGAAGAGAACTCAAAGTGCTGGTCATCGATGATTCGCCGGCTTCGCGGAAGCTGGTTGAGTTACCCCTTTCCCAGAAGCAGTATAGCCTGATCTTCGCGACCACCGGCCAACAAGCAATGGAGCTCTTCGAAAAACACAGACCGGCTCTGGTCATTATGGATTGGATGATGCCAGACCTTACAGGAGAGGAAATGTGCAGGCGTATTCGAGCGAGTTCGCAGAACTCCTACACCTACATCATCGTCCTGACCGGCAGGGCGTACAAAGAGGGCGTTGTCAGTGCGCTAGATGCCGGGGCCGACGACCATCTGACGAAGCCTTTCCATCGTGCCAAACTCATAGCGCGAGTAGCTGTGGGCGCCAGGACCGTAGAACTTCACCGGCAGATAGAGACGAAGAATATGCTTTTGGAAAAGCTCGCGCTCACCGATGACCTGACGGGGCTACCCAACCGGCGGGCCAAAGAGGATTGGGCTCCAGGCCAGCTGAGCGGCGCAGCCCGTCATCGCTTTTCCTGCTGGGTCGTGCTGGTTGACTTGGATCACTTCAAACAAGTGAATGATACTTTCGGCCACGATGGCGGCGACACGGTTCTTAAGAAATTCTCCCAAATTCTCAAGGCCCATACGAGGCGCAGCGACCTTTGTGGTCGCCTTGGTGGCGAGGAATTTCTGATGGTCCTCACGCACGCGACCAAGAAGGACGCACTCGCCGTGATCGAACGTATCCGAAGGGAACTCGAAATCACGCAATTCACTTTCGCGGGCTGTACCGTTAAGGTGACGGCGAGTTTCGGGCTTGCTGGCTTTGAAGGGCGCGAGAAGCCGTCGGTCTTCAGCAAGCTGCAGACACTGGCAGATGCGGCACTCTATGCGGCAAAACGCGGAGGGCGCAACCGCGCTGAGTTCGCTCTGGCGGCAGCCTGATGCAGACGAATCCTACCCTTTGGCGTCCGGGGCTGCCAGTGATCTTCCCGGAAGCTCTTGTTTTGCAACTGGTCGAGAAACTCCAGGCAGAGGGCTTGCGGCGAAGCGGCCGCATTCCGAAAGAAGTCGCCATTCTTTTGGTCGGCGCGACGCTGTGTCCCGGGCGAACCAACCGCCCCTGCCGGAAGGCTACATTCGCGGCAGGGCTTGGCTCCAAGGACTCATTCTCAGAGACTCTTCTGGGTAACGGCTTATCTGCATCCCTATTCCAAGACCCAATGTCCGATTTTTTCCGTCAACCGGCACGCATATCGTGGGTAGGGAGTATCGTTCCATTCCGAGCGAATAATTTGCCCTTGCCCTACATGCTCCTCCTGAGTGCCCACAAGATAAACGCCCACGCTAGAGCCCTCGGCCATCGCGACGGCGCACGCACACAAGAATGCGCTGCGACTGACGTTCTCGGTGGTCGTGTGAATCCCAAATGGCCGACCGTCCTCGTCTGTTCCGGTGAGCCTCAGCGAAACTCTCAAGCGAACGCGCACTTCTGATCGTCGTTCTTTCCGCCGGGTCTTCAAGAAATCCGCAAGTTGCGCCCGCAGAGCATCGAAGTCCACTGGCTTTTCAAAATAGGCTACGGCGCCCAAATCGCGGCAAAACTGCTTGGTTTTGGCTCCGGCCTCCCCGCTAATGACCAGCACGGGGATCAATTGCGTGGAACTAAAGGACGTAAATGTCTGGCAGAGCTCAAACCCGGAATACTTGGGCATGCGCAGATCCAATAAAATCGCGTCCGGCTTGTGTTGCAGTGCCAAGGCCAGGGCATGTTCCGGCTCTCCGGTATCGACAATTCTATAGCTGTCAGCGAGATTCAGTCGAATCAGGCCACGCATGGCATCGTCATCGTCCACAACAAGAAGAGTGTTCATCCCTCCGCTCCCGCCTATCTTGAATTCGCCCGGTCTGGAATGATGAGCTCGGCGGTTTTCGACCCGCCGACCTCTGCGCTCTTCGTGTCCAGGACCTCGCGCACTTTCCTGATCAGCGCGTCTTCGGTGAATGGTTTATGAAGAAGAACCATGCCTCGCTCAAGCACTCCATGGGCAGCGATGAAGCTGTCTGTATAGCCTGAGATATACAAGACCCGCATGCCGGATTGTTTTGGCAGCAATTTCTCTGCGAGTGCTCTCCCGTTCATGCCTGGCATGACGACGTCGGTCAGCAAGAGGTCGATTTTCCCCGGATGCCGGGATTCTACTTGGATGGCTTCCTCTCCGTCCTGACCGACGAGCACGTGGTAGCCCTGGGACTCGAGGAACGACCGTATCAGCTTTCGAAGCGGTTCAGCATCCTCGACCAGCAAGATCGTTTCTGATCCTCCTAGCGTTTCGGCCAAGGGTGCGGCCGAGGTCATCGTCGTGACTGTTTCCTCGACGCGCGGCAAGAAGATTTGAAATGAAGCTCCCTTTCCAGGTTCGCTATCCACCCAGATATAACCGCCGCTTTGTTTGACTACCCCGTAGACGGTAGCGAGGCCCAATCCCGTTCCCTTCCCGACCTCCTTGGTCGTGAAGAAAGGTTCGAAAATGTGGGTAAGTGTCGCTGCATTCATGCCCACCCCTGAGTCGACGACGGCAAGCATGACATAGTGCCCGGGCTTCGCCCCGGCATGCTGCCGCGCGTACGCTCGGTCCAACTCGACATTAGCGGTCTCTATCAGCAACTTGCCGCCTTGCGGCATAGCATCGCGAGCATTGACCGCTAGATTCATGATCACCTGTTCGATTTGGCTTTGATCCGCTTTCACCATTCCCAAATCACCAAACAAGGATGTGCTGACAGTGATGTCTTCTCCGAGCAGCCGGGGAAGCATCTTCGCCATGTCCAGGACCAGGTCGTTCAGCTTCAGGATTGACGGCGTGAGAACCTGCTGCCGGCTAAAGGCCAGAAGTTGCCGGGTCAGGGAGGCCGCGCGCTGTCCGGCCTTCTCGATTTCCTCGGCATGTTCTAGTAGATCGTTGCCCAGGCCCAACCGTCGCTTGAGCACCTGGCTGTAGCCGATAATCACACCGAGAAGGTTATTAAAGTCATGGGCGATGCCCCCTGAAAGACGCCCGACGGCCTCCATCTTTCCGGCCATCTGCAGCTGGCGTTCGAGGATTCTTCTTTCCGTGACATCCTCGGCAAACACATCGAAGCAAGGCGCACCCTGATGCTCCTCCTTCACTCTTCTCCCCGTGCACCGGACCGTTATCGGCGTTCCGTCCCTGCGCTTCAATTCCACTTCAACGTCCTTAAACTCGTTTGCGCTGTCCAGTAGTTCCTTCAGCCTTCGAAAGTCCGAAGGACTTCTGAAGATTTCTCTATCGAGATTGGCCTTGATCAGTTCGTCCAGCTTCTCGTATGCCAGCATCTTTTGTAGCGCTGGATTTGCCCTCAGAAGCGCACCGTCGGTGGCAGCACGAAAGATGCCGTATGGGGCATCTTCGATCATGGATCGAAAGCCAGATTCAGTCATGCGCAGAGACTCCGCGGCCTCTTTGCGTTCGGTGATATCGCGGTTCACGATGACCAATCTTTCGGTCTCGCGCGCAGACGATCGAATCACGCTGGCAGTCGATTCCAAAACGCGCCAGGTACCATCTTTGTGACGGATGCGATATTCGAGAGGTCTGCCCGCTCCCGTGCGCCGTACTTCGGCAGCAGCCTCTCGAACGCGGTTGCGGTCATCGGGGTGAATCTGGTCGAAAGAAGACGAATTCTTCAGTTCTTCCTCGGTGTAGCCGAGCACTCTGTAATACGACGGGCTGTTGTAGAGCCGGTTGCCTTCTATGTCGACAACGGCAATCATGTCGGCCACATTTTCGCCGATAAGCTGGAAGAGTTGTTCTCTCTCGAACAAGCGTCTGCGAGTCCGGTGCAGCTGGAGTTGCTGGTGGATGGTGTACAGATCAAAGAGCAACACGACACCGACGAGCCCCCACATGGCGCGCTGCAGGGTAAACGCAGATTCCGTTTGTTCGCCAGAACGCAACAGCGGAGGCAGGAAGGACAGGATTCCGGCTGTCAAGAACAGGGTAATTATCACCGCCGTGGCCCAAAGCCACCACTCACGCTGTTCGATGCGACGTAGGCGGTCCCTGGTTCTTCCATGCCCTTCGCGAAGAGAATGATCAACGCTCGGTTCTGAAAGGGTGCCGGTTTCGCTTTTCAGGAAGTCCCTCCAAATCGTGACTCGCAGAAACCATTTCCGTCAGGTTCCAGAATCCCCGAGAATTTCTACGCTCGCGGAGAGCATAGGCGAGATTGGCCTTTTCAT
>WNFG01003023.1_pt1 | contig 14309 bp, 14 predicted proteins | sample 5400431 | NCBI WGS metagenome assembly WNFG01 (sample SAMN13153346, study PRJNA577476) | soil metagenome | isolation source: 120 cm saprolite under Douglas fir tree site 2 hole 3 replicate 2 | place: USA:California | collected 2015-04-18
CCATGATGGCGCTGCATGTGGGGCTGCGGCGCGCGGTGGCGCCGCTCGCCATCGTCGGCTATTCCGGGGTGTTCGTGGTGCCGTCCGACGGCAATCCGGAGCAGCTCGAGGCCGAGATCAAGTCGCGGCCGCCGGTCCTGCTCGTGCACGGGGATCAGGACGATCTCATTCCGCCACTGGCGCTGTTCCATGCCTCGAGCGGCCTCGCCGCGCTCGGCGTACCGGTCGAGTGGCACCTGTCGCACGGCATCGGCCACGGCATCGACCAGGAGGGCCTGCGCCACGGCGGCGAGTTTCTCGCCCGCCGGATGACCGGCCCGCGCTGACTTCCGCCGGTCTGCGCACGCCTCGCTCCTGCCGATAACCCCCGGGGCGGGCTTCACAATCCTGTCATGCTCCCCTATAGACTGTGGGCCGGGCTGCGGTCGAGAAAGGAGACGTGCGAGCCGTGAACGTGCATGTGTCGCCCACGGGCTTTCCCGCCCTCGTGCTCAACGCGGATTTCCGCCCGCTCAGCTACTATCCGCTGTCGCTGTGGTCGTGGCAGGACGCCATCAAGGCGGTCTTCCTCGAGCGGGTGAACATCGTCGCCCAGTACGACCGTGCGGTGCGCAGCCCCAGCCTCGAGATGAAGCTGCCGAGCGTGGTCTCGCTCAAGACCTTCGTGAAGCCGGCGACGCAGCCCGCGTTCACCCGCTTCAACGTGTTCCTGCGCGACAAGTTCAGCTGCCAGTATTGCGGCGCCCGCGAGGACCTCACCTTCGATCACCTGGTGCCGCGCTCGCGCGGGGGGCGCACCACCTGGATCAACGTGGTCGCGGCCTGCTCGCCCTGCAATCTCACGAAGGGCAACAAGACCACCCACGAGGCCAAGATGTGGCCGTCGCAGCCGCCGTTCCAGCCGAGCGTCAACCATCTGCACCGCAACGGCCGGCGCTTTCCGCCGAACTATTTGCACGAGAGCTGGCTCGACTATCTCTATTGGGACACCGAGCTCGATCCGTAATCCCGGCTGCCGGCTGCCCGCTGTCTCCTATCGTCGTCCCCGCGCAAGCGGGGACCCATAACCACCGGCCTCTGGAATTTGGGTCCCCGCTTTCGCGGGGACGACAACAGGCGTAGCATTCGCCAACGGAATTCGACGCATCCGCCCCTGGGAGAAACGCCATGGACCTCATCGCCGACCGCGGCCGCCGCGTCGCGATCGAAGAGCTCAACACCAGCCGGCTGCTCGCCCACGCCCGGAAGCAGGCGCAGCAGCGCAAGCTCGACGACGTGCTGATCGTCGACGTCGACTCCCACCACTACGAGAACGAGTGCTTCGACGAGTTCCTGCCGTTCATGGAGAACGACGTCCTGCGCCAGCTCACGCTTTCCGGCCGCGCCAAGGGCCGCGGCAGCATCGTTCCCAATCTCGCGATCGGCTTCCAGGACATGGGCGGCCGCATCACGCGCTACCCGATGCGCTCGTCGGAGCGGACCGCGGCCGGCAAGATGCGCGACGTCGAGCTCGGCGAGCGCTGGATGGACGCGATGAGCGTCGACTATGCCTGCCTGTTCCCGACGCTGATGCTCGCCGTCGGCCTGCATCCGGACGCCGCGATGGAGGTCGATCTGTGCTGGGCCTACAATCGCTGGCTCACCGAGAAGGCGCTGCCGGAGGCCGGCGGACGCTTCTACTCGATGCTGACGCTGCCGTTCTCGGACCCGGACGCGGCCTTGCGCCAGATCGAGACCTTCGGCCACCGCAAATACGTCGCCGGCTTCATGATCACCTGCGTGCGCTCGCTCGCCGTGCATCACAACGCCCACATGAAGGTCTATCGGGCGCTCGAGGAGCGCGGCCTGGTGCTGTCGTTCCACTCCGCCATCAATCCGGGCGAGCCGGTGTTCAAGAGCCTCAACCGCTTTGCCTCGGTGCACGCGCTCGGGTTCCCGTTCTACAACATCCTGCACATGACCAATTGGGTCACCAACGGCCTCGGCGAGCGCTTCCCGAAGCTGCCGGTGATCTGGATCGAGGGCGGGCTCGCCTGGGTGCCGTTCCTGATGCAGCGCCTCGACCACGAATACATGCTGCGCAGCTCGGAATACCCGCTGCTCAAGAAGAAGCCGTCGGACTACATGCGCGACATGTACTACGCCTCGCAGCCGATGGAGCGCGAGCACCTGCGCGCGCTCGAATGCACGTTCGAGATGATCGACGCGGAAAACCAGCTGCTCTACGCTTCCGACTATCCGCACTGGGACTTCGACCTGCCGGGCGCGGTCTGGGACCTGCCGTTCCTGTCGGAGAAGGCCAAGCACAACATTCTCGGCGGCAACGCGGCGCGCCTGTTCAAGCTGCCGCCGCGCAGCGCGAAGCAGAAGGAAAACCTGCAGCGGTTCGGCAATCTCGCGGCGTGAGCACGCCGGCCCCGTAGGGTGGGCAAAGGTGCGCCAATGCCCCATCCATGCGCACGATATCGGCCGCGCCTTTGCCCACGCGGGGGTCCGTCCGGTGACGCGTGGGCAAAACCTGTCCCCGCTCGCAGGCGGGGACAGGTTTTGCCCACCCTACAGGCGCTGCTCGCCGCGCTGCTTGTCGCCAACTCCGCGCTCGCCCAGGACCCGGTCGCCGATTTCTACCGCGGCCGGCAGGTCAACCTGATCGTCGGCTACGGGCCGGGTGGCGGCTACGACATCGTGGCGCGGCTCCTCGCCCGGCATCTCGCCCGCCAGCTGCCCGGCAATCCGAGCATCGTGGTGCAGAACATGCCGGGCGCCGGCAGCATGCGCGCGGTCAACTACCTCTATTCGGTCGCGCCCAGGGACGGCGCCAGCTTCGGCCTCATCGGCAGCGACATGGCGCTGATCGCCCTGATCGGCGGCAATCCCAGCGCCCAGTTCGACCCGCGCAAGCTGACCTGGCTCGGCTCCTCGTCGAGCTTCGCCAACGACGCCTACATCCTGCTGGCGCGCCCCGGCGCGGCGGTCAAGTCGATCGCCGAGGCGCGCCGCCCCGGCGGGCCGCCGCTCGTGCTCGCCGGCACCGGCGAGGGCGCGCGCGACGCCGACGTGCCGAAGATCCTGCGCGACGCGCTCGGCCTCAACATCAAGCAGGTGCTGGGCTATCCCGACACGCCGTCGATCTTCCTCGCGGTCGAGCGCGGCGAGGTCGACGGCCGCATGTTCGATTTCACCGCGGTGAAATCGACCAAGCCGCGCTGGCTCGACGCCGGCAGCGGATTCCACATCCTGCTGCAGTTCGCGCGCGCCGAGCGCCACCCGGAGCTGCCGCAGGTGCCGACCGCGCGCGAGCTCGCGCGCGACGATCGCTCGCGCGCGCTGATCGAGTTCGCCGAGGCGCCGCTCCTCACCATGGCGCGGCCGTTCGCGGCGCCGCCGGGCGTGCCGGACGACCGCGCCCGCGCGCTCAAGGCGGCGTTCCTTGCCGCCCACCGCGATCCGCTCTTCCTCGCCGAGGCCGAGAAGCTCGGCGTCGACATCAGCCCGGTCGGCGCCGACGCCGTGACCGACGGCATCGAGCGGATGGCGCGCGCCTCGCCGGATATTCTCGACTACATGAAGAAGCTGCTCGCCGCCCACCGCGGCGGCTGATCGCGGCGGCACTCAGGCCGTCATCGGCTCTCTCCATCCGATCATGCGCGGGCTTGACCCGCGCATCCATCTTCTTCGCAAGAAAGTTCTTACGAAGATTGGATGGATTGCCGGGTCAAGCCCGGCAATGACAGCCTCTGAATCAGCGTCTATCGGGTCGAGCCCGGCGGTGACGCGCCTTCCTACTCCGCCGCTTCGGCCGGTGCCTGATCGGCGAGCGGCACGCGAAGGCCGGCGAGATCGGGCAGGCCGAAATGCAGGAGCTCGGTCTCCTCGCGCGCCGAGAAGGCCGCGCGCTCGCCGGCGGCGAGATGGACCGCAGTGAGCGCCCGCAGCGGCTGGTCGCCGGCCGTGCCCGCGCCGCGGGTGACGACATAGACGCCCCGGCCCCGCCCCGCGTAGCGCGCGCCGGCGGCGAGACGGAGCAAGCCCGCTTCGCTGCGCCGCTCCGTGAACACGCCGAGCAGCTTCTCCGCGACGCCGGGCGCGCCCTCGACCGGCACCCATTGGTAATTCGCGGGGTCGATGAAGATCGGCTGCGGATAGCGCGGCTTCGGATAGACCATCGGCCGTCCGTTCACGTGCTCCCAGATCGCCTGGTAGGCGTCGAGGTTGCGCTTGCCCTCGACCTCGGCCCGGCGGCGGAAGACGCCGTCCTTGAACTCGCCGAGCGCTGCGAGCTCGCGCATTCCGGCCTGCACCTCGCCTTGCGACAGGTAGCCGCTGCCGCTCGCGCCGCCGAACTGCAGCACGATGGTCTTGCAGGCGACGTTCGGATCCTGGCTCTGCGGGCCGTAGTGGACCGCCTCCGGAAAATAGCCGACCATGCCGGCGAGAAGCTTGCCGTCGCGGCCATAGTCGAGCACGCCTTCGAGCTGGTAGCGGATCTGCTCGAAATTGTGCCGGTGGCGGGGCGAGTTGAAATCGCCGCCCATCTGGCCGAACGAGAGCTGGAAATTGTCGAGCGCATGCGGCTCGCCCTCCAGCATGATCCGGCCGTGGAACGTGCCGCCGCGATGCTCGAGGCCGCGCTTGAGCGGAATCTCGTCGGTCTGAACGATCTGCATGGTTTCCTCCGTCGCCCGGGAGCCGGCGGCGCGCAGCGAGACAAATCCTGCGCGCCAGCATAGTCTCATGGACCGCGCTTGGGCAGCCCCCGCGCTTCGCCGAGTCGAGCCATGCCGAGAGTCCACGTCGTCATCGCCGCCGCATCGCTCGCGGCCGCGGCAATCGCGCCGCCGCACGCCGTCGGGCAAGAATATCCCCATCGCGCGGTGAAGATCATCGTCTCCGCTCCGCCCGGCGGCGGCGTCGACATCGTCGCGCGCGTGGTCGCGGATCGGCTCGCGAGCCTGTGGGGCCAGCCGTTCGTGGTGGAGAACCGGCCCGGCGCCGGCGGCAATCTCGGCGCCGAGGCGGTCGCGCAGGCCGAGCCCGACGGCTACACGCTGCTCGCCGCGCAGCCGGCGCCGCTGACCACGAACGTGGTCCTCTACCGCAAGCTCAATTTCGATCCCGCCGCCTTCGAGCCGCTGGCGATCATGACCTCGATCCCGAACACGCTGGCGGTGCGCGCCGATTTTCCCGCCAATTCCGTCGCCGAGCTGATCGCCTATGCCGGGGCCAATCCGGGCAAGGTCAATTTCGGCTCGCAGGGCGTCGGCACCACGCCGCATCTCACCGGCGAGCTGTTCGCGCGGCGCACCGGCATCGCGCTCACCCACGTGCCCTATCGCGGCACCGCGCAGGCGGTGAACGACCTCGTCGCCGGCCACCTCGATCTCCTGTTCTTCCAGATCGATGCCGTGCGCGAGCAATACCAGGCGAGGAAGGTAAAGCTGCTCGCGGTGACGACCGGCGAGCGCATCGCCGCGGTGCCGGAGGTGCCGACCATGAGCGAGGCCGGGGTCAAAGATTTTCGCTCCGACACCTGGAACGCGCTCGCCGCGCCGCCGCGGACGCCGGCCTTAATCGTCGCCAAGCTCAACCGCGCCATCGACGAGGTCCTGCACCGGCCGGAGACGGCGGCGCAGCTGCGCGCCATGAGCATGACGCCGGTCGGCGGCACCCCCGACGCGATCAAGGCCTTCATCAGGGAGGAGACCGAGCGCTGGGGCGAGGTGATCCGCGCGGCGAGGATCAGTGTCGACTAGCCGCCCGCCCGCGCCATTCCATCGCCGCGCCCCACGCCGCGATCGCCGCGAGCAGGACCGAGATCAGGGCGTTGTAGCCGGCGAGCGACAGCCCGAGAAAGCGCCAGGCCGCCTCGTCGCAGCGCACCACGCTGATCGACCTGAGCCGGTCGACGAGACTGCCGGCGGAGCCGAGATCGTCGAGCGCGCCCGAGCATTCCTGCGGGCCCGGCCACCATTTCCATTCGACGCCGGAATGGTAGACGCCGAGGCCGGCGTTCCAGAGCATGCCGAGCGCGATGGCGACGAGCGCGACGAGCAGCACCTTGCGCGAGGCGCCGACCTGGTCGCCCAGCGCCACCATGACCGCGAGCGGGATCGCGAAGTAATAGGCGTAGCGCTGCTCGAGGCAGAGCGGGCACGGCTTCAAGCCGAGCCCGTACTGGAACACCCAGGCGCCCAGGATCGCCGCCGCGCCGGCGACCGCGATCGCGATCGCGGCCGCCGCCACCGGGCGCGACTTGATCATGGCGGTCGCGATCTCGCTCATGCGGATTTCTTGTCCGATCGCCCTATTTTCGTGTGCATTCGTCCGCCCATATAGCGGCGCGAAGGCGGCTTTGGTATGGGGCGTTGACCCCCTCCTCTCCGCCGCTATGATCCCGCGGCCTGCCCCTGTGGCGGAAGTGGTAGACGCGCCTGACTCAAAATCAGGTGGGCTTACACCCGTGCTGGTTCGAGTCCGGCCAGGGGCACCAGTGCGGCTTTGACCATTTGGCGCGGCGTTGTCCTAGCGAACCCTCAACAATTGCTTAGGCAGACTCTTCCGCTCGCGCTGCTTCTTCGGCCGCGACGCGTAGCTGTAGCTGTTTGAGGGATTGCTCTGTATCAATCAGGATGAGAGGTGCTGTTCACCCTTTTTTCCGTTGCACGGTCCGGGCGGCCCTCTCCCGTAAGGTTCTCGGGGTGGTCTTTCCCCGAGATGGATGTGGCGCCGCGTTGAATTCTTGTTCTTCGAGAAAGAACCACGCTCGGAGCTTCATCCCGCGAGATATGCCTTACGCACGTGCGGATTATTGATCAGCTCGCGCCCGCTCCCTTCGAGTGCCAATGAGCCGGATTCCAGCAAGTAGGCATGGTCGCACATGTCCAAGGCGGCAGACGCATTCTGCTCAACCATGAGGACAGTCGTGCCGGAAGCGCGAATGCTGGTGACAATGTCGAATGTGCGCTCGACGATGGTGGGTGCGAGGCCGAGTGAAGGTTCGTCGAACAAGATGAGCTTTGGCCTCGACATCAGTGCCCGGCCGATCGCCAGCATCTGCTGCTCGCCGCCAGATAGTGTTCCCGCCGCCTGCTGCCGCCGTTCAGCAAGACGCGGAAACTGATCGAAGATGCGCATCATATCGACTGCAATCTCGCGACGATCGATGCGCAGATAGCAACCCATTTCCAGATTTTCCAAGACGGTCATTTGCGGAAATACGTGACGTCCCTCCGGGCAATGCGCAATGCCGAGCGACAGAATCGTGCGAGCCGAGGCATGAGTAATGTCGTGTCCGTCGAAAACAATCGTCCCGGCAGTCGGATGCAGCAACCCCGAAATTGCCCGCAAGGTCGTCGTCTTGCCGGCTCCATTGGCGCCAATCAAGGCGACAAGCTGGCCCTTGCCGACGGTGAGGGAAATCCCTTTGAGCGCCATCACCGGGCCGTAACGGCAGACGACATCGTGAAGTTCAAGCACGCTTTTTTCTCTCCCCCAAATACGCGCGAATGACCTCGGGATTTCTCTGGATGACTGCCGGCGGCCCTTCCGCAATGATGCGCCCGTAATTGAGGACGACGACGCGGTCCGACACCTGCATGACCATGGGCATGTCGTGCTCTACCAAGAGGATGGTCACGCCGGACGCGCGGATGGTCTCGATCAGCTTCATGACATTGGCGGATTCGTTCGCGTTCATCCCGGATACCGGCTCGTCCAGCAGCAGCATCGACGGCCGCGCGGCAAGCGCCAGAGCCATGCCGAGCAGGCGCTGCTCGCCGTAAGGAAGAGCGCCGGCTAGCTCCGCCGACCGCCGGTCCAGTCCCACAAGACGAAGGATCTCATGCGCGTTGTCGGCGAGCTCGCGCTCCTCGGCCCTCTCCCGCGGCAGCGCCAGCAGCGTGTCCCACACGGTCGACCGTCCCCGGCGGTGCAACCCGGTCAGCACGTTTTCGAAGACACTGTTGTTCTGAAAAATGCTCGTGCGCTGGAACGTTCTGACCAAACCAAGACCGGCGATTTCGTGCGGCTTGAGGCCGTTCAACAAGGCTCCGCGATAGCGGATTTCGCCATCCGTGGGCTTCAGGAACCCGGTGAAGACATTGAATGCGGTGGTCTTGCCGGCGCCATTCGGGCCAATGAGGCCGACGATCTCGCCGTCGCAAACCGTCAAATTCAGATCGGAAATGGCGACGAGCCCGCCGAAACGCACCGCAACGTGCTCGATCGAGAGAACGACCTCCCCCGATGTGGCGCGGGCCGGCATTATTTTCCGTCATCCGGCTTGGAGTTACCAGCCCAAATCACTCCCGTGGGTTTGCCCTTGGACGGCGTCCAATTCTTTATCCAGTGTTCCACCGCCGGTACGATCCCCTGGGGCAGAACGAAGACGATCAAGATCATCAAGCCACCGTAAAGGATCCATTGCACGGCCGGCGCTGCGAACGGGCGTACGATCACCGGTAGGAAACCGAAAATGATCCCTCCGACGATCGGCCCGGCCAGCGTTCCCTTGCCGCCGGTGATCACCATGATCACCATCGTGACGGTGTAAATGAACAGGAAAATGTCGGGGTCGATGATCTTGAGATAGTGCGCGTACAGGCTCCCGGCGCCACCGGCGATCGCCGCGGAAACGACCGCGGCCAGCACGAGATAGCGCGTCACATCGATGCCGACAGAGCTGGCAAGCGACTCGTTTTCCTTCAGCGCGATCATGGCGCGGCCGACGCGGGAACCGACCAGCCGGCTGATGATGAGGTAAGCGACGAGGCCCACAACACCGACGAGGTAGTAATAGGCGGTCTTGCCCCAGAGCGTGTAGCTTCCGAGGCCGGGGAATCCCAGGGTAAAGGGAGGGATATTGGTGAGCGCCAACGGACCCTGCGTCAACTCCACCCAATTCAAGGCGACCAGCCGCGTCACCTCGGCGAAGCTGATCGTGACGATCACGAAGTAGGCGCCGCGGACCTTGAAGGACAGCCGGCCGATCACGTAGCCGCTCATGCCCGCGATGACTATGCCGACCAGGAAGCCGACGATGGCGGGCCATGGCTCGTGCACCACGCGAAAGCCGCCGAACAACTCAACCTCGAAGCCAAGGGTGGTCAACGCACTGGCATAGGCGCCGATGCCAAAGAACGCCACGTGGCCGAGGCTGAGCTGTCCGGTATAGCCGAGCAGCAGGTTCAAGCTCATCGCCGCGATGATGAAAATGCCCGTCGTGATCAGGATGTGCAGGATGTACTGATCCTGCAGCCACAACGGAACGGTGAAGAGGACGACGAGCCAGACGGCCGGCGATACCCGCTTCATCCAACGCGCTCCGCTCGCGCGAACAGGCCGGTTGGCTTGAACAGCAGCACCACGATGATGATCAGAAAGCCCATCGCGTCGCGATATCCTGATGAGATGTAACCGGCGCCGATCTCCTCGACCAAAGCAAGGATGAATCCGCCGATGGTCGCACCGGTGATGTTGCCGAGACCGCCGAGGATCACGATGGCAAAAGCCTTGAGCGAGGCGAGGTCTCCCATGGTCGGCGTGACGAGAAATACCGGGCCCAGCAGGGCGCCCGCAGCAGCAGCAAGGCCGGACCCAATGGCGAAGGTCGCGGTGTGGATGCCCTTTATGTGGACCCCCATCAATGCCGCAGTATCGGTGTCCTGGAAGGTCGCGCGCATCGCCTTGCCGAGCTTGGTGCGATGAATGAGCACGTAGCTGCCAATGATCAACAGCAGCGCGACGACGAGGACGAAGACGCGCAACCAGGATATCGAAACCGGTCCGATGACCAGCGGGGCGTCGGGGAACGGCGTGACGATCGCCTTGGCCACGCCGCCCCAGACCAGCAGCTCGGTGTTCTGCATCACGATCCAGCCGCCGATCATCACCAGCATGACGGTGTCGATGTCGGCGCTGCGCATCGGCCGCAGCAGCGCGATCTCGATCAGCGCGCCGAGCAGCACGCCGGCGATGACCGCAACCGCGAGCCCGAGAAAGAAATTGAGCCCGAGCGTAGCGGCTACCAGATAGACCATGTAGGCGCCAAAAGCGTAGAGCTCGCCGTGGGTGAAATTCACCACCCGCATAATGCCGAAAATCAGCGTCAGCCCGATGCCGAGCAGCGCGTAAGTTCCGCCCAAGATGACGGCGTTCACGACGTGCTGGAGGAATTGATCCACACGCCCCTCACGGGTCTGGACGCAAGCCCGCGCCCTCGATCTTGCGATCGCACGCAAGAATCGAGCCTCCGGGAGACCCCGGAGGCTCGTGATTGAAGCGGTCAGGCGCTCGGAAGGACGACCTTGCCGTTCTCGATCTTGATCAGATAGATGCCCGGATTGCTCTGGCCGCTTTCCTGACCCGCGGGGCCGGCTTTGTTGAACTTGATCGGACCATTCATCCCGGTCAGCTCGATCTGCCAGAACGCCGCGCGGATCGCCTCGGGGTCGGCCTTGCCCGCCTTGCCGATCGCTGCCGCGATAGTGCGAATGCCGTCATAGCCGCGGAAGCTCTCGGTCAAGCCGGCGAACGGATGGCGGCGCCTATTCCATTCTTCGATGAACGCCTTCGCCATGGCCGGATCGGCCGAGACATTCGGGTTCCAAGGCGTGAAGAAGGTGATGTGGGTGGTGTCGTTCGCCGCGGCGCCCGCCTGCTCGATCAACTGATCCGGATTCTGCGAGCCGCCGGTGGTGATGATCCGCTTCTTCAAACCCAGCGCCGCCGCCTGCTTGAAAATCAGTGTGAGCTGCTCCACCGCCGTGGTGATGATGAGCGTATCGGCATCGGACGCCTTGATCTTGGCAAGCTGTGCGCTCATGTCCTGCGCCGGCGGATCCATGGTCTCGACCAGTCCCACCTTGATATTGTGCTCCTTGAACATTTTTCCGAAGTCTTCCGCGGCGCCGCGGCCCCAATCGTTGTTCACGACGAGGAAATCCGCCTTTCCGATCTTGAGCCGATCGACGATCTTGGCGAATGCGACCGCCTCGACCGCCGACGGCGGCGAGATGCGGAAGATGTACGGGTTGCCCGACGTAGTGATCTTGCCAGCCGACGAGGTCTCGACCAGCATCGGCACCTTGTATTCCATGAGCTTGGGCATGATCGCGAGTGTAAAGCCCGAGCCCCACGCACCCATCATCACCGGGACCTTGTCCCGCACAATGAGCTTCTCGGCGACCGCCGCCGCCTCCGTCGGGTTGCTCTTATTGTCCTCGATCACCAACTCGAGTTTCTTGCCGAGCACTCCGCCTTTGGCATTGATTTCGTCGGCGGCAATCTTCGCACCGTTAGCGACATAATTTCCGGACGCTGCGAACGCGCCAGTCAATGGCTGAATGACCCCAATCTTGATGGCCTCTTGCGCGTCTGCTCCCGTTATTAGGCCTGCCGCGAGGACGATCGGCGCCAGCGCTGTCTTTGTTGCATATCGCCTCATGTCTATCCCTCCGTTTTGGGCGCGGGGTCAGCCGATCCTCGCGTATTACCAACTTTGTTCAGGGAGTAAGCAGCACATCGTGCGTGAACCGCGTCCGATACTCGAATTCTCTCTTGCACGCGGGCGACCGAAGTCGCCCGCGTCAGTGGTCCCTTGTTAGGATGATAGCATGAGGAGCGAATGACCGGGCAAGCCGAAATCGGCCGCAGGCCGCACGACAAAATGCATAATTTCGCGCCAAAACGAGAGGCGCCGCCGGGTTCGTTTATTCGCGCGGTCATTCATGGTCCGAGCGAATCAACCGACAGTGCAATTCATTTCGCGTCGAGCCGCGGGATGATCTCGGGCGCAAGGGTCTCGATCTGCTGCATCTCATACTTGTAATGAACGAAAATGAGCTTCGCAGCGTACGTCTTTCTCGGCTTGGTCGGCCTGACCGGTCTCGTCGCTATCATATGGCGCGTCGCTTCCCGTCGTCATTCGGTCCCCTGCCCAGTATGGCTGCGCTGGCTTGTGGAACTCGACAATCCCTTCGCCAAAACCAATCGAGCGGCGGTCATCGTGCAGCATCTGGATCTTCAACCGGGCATGGCCGTGTTGGATGTCGGCTGTGGTCCTGGCCGCGTTACCATCCCGATCGCCGAGCAGGTCGGCCAACAAGGCGAAGTCGTCGCCATGGATATTCAAGCCGGCATGCTGCACCGAGCCGAGGAGAAAGCACGGGCCGCAAACCTCACAAATATTCGATTTCTCCAGGCCGCGGCGGGCGAGGGCAAACTAGGCCGCAATCACTTTGACCGGTCGTTGCTGGTCACGGTACTGGGCGAGATTCCAGATCGGGAAGCAGCACTGAGAGAGATTTTCGATGCCCTGAAGCCTGGTGGCATACTGTCCGTGACCGAAATCATTTTTGATCCCCATTTTCAGACTCGCAACACCGTCGCGCGACTTGCTCGAGCGGTCGGGTTCCGAGAGAAGGCGCTGCACGGGAGTCGCGTTGCATTTACACTGAACTTAGAGAAGCCCCACGACAGCCAACAACAGAATTAACGTGAAACGCTTTCTGCGCCAGCCAAGGCAGCTCGCTTATTTCTTCACGACGACGATCAGCGGCTTATCCTTTGCCGCTCGGCTGTGAACGACCAGCGCTTTGGCGCTCGCGCTGCTGCTCTCGTTGCGGGCGAGATGGACGAGCTCGGCCGGGATGATTCCGGCTTCCCCGGCGGTGAGGCGCGTGCTCCCCTTTTCTTCGATTTCCACGGTCAAGCCGCCTTCGATCACATGCAGCAGCTCCTGGGCGCCGGGATGCATGTGCCAGGGGGCGGCGGTGCCGGGCGCGAACTCGACGACGCTGACGACGGTCTCCTGGACGACCTGCCCCTGGCTCTCCAGGTCCTTTCGCAGGATTTGGGTCAGCTTCGGCCCGGCTTGGGCTTGCGCCAGCGCAACGCTCGCAATCGACGGCATTGCGACTGCGATTCCGGAAAGACCAAGAAATTCCCGGCGGATGATCTTCATGATTCCCTCCCTTTGATGGTTGGCGGATTTTCGATGACACCTCGTGGCGCGTGTTTTTGAACTGAAGATTGAACCCCAGGGATGGCCGGAAATTCCCGGCTGCCACCATCACGGAATCTTGTGCCGGGATCGAGGCCGCGCACGCCGCTGCCGACGCCCTCCTCTTTCCGGTCCTTCGGGCCAAAGAATAGACGGCGTACGAAGCGCGGCGCTCGACGCCGTCGATGACGAGCATTAAGAAAGATGCCGCTCGAAGCCGGACGCTTGGCCAACCCGCGGGAGAATCTCATGCTGCACATCCGCAGATCGCTGCTGCTGCGCGATACCGTGACCTCGGACATGGGACAGACAGCCAATCGCCCGATCGTGCGCGCGGTGGCGATGGCGGTCATCGGCAATCCGTTTGCCGGCCGTTACGTCGAGGATCTGACCGAGCTGTTCGAGGCCGGCCGCAGCCTCGGCGAGCAACTGATGCCCGACCTCGTCCGCCTGCTGCCGCACAGCCCGGTGTCCTACGGCAAGGGCGCGATCGTCGGCCTCGACGGCGAGTTCGAGCACGGCGGCGCGTGCATCCACCCGATGCTGGGGAAGCCGATGCGGGCCGCCGTGGGCGGCGGCAAGGCCGTCATTCCGTCGAACGTGAAGGTCGCCGCTTGCGGCGCGAGCCTCGACGTGCCGCTGACCCACAAGGACGATTCCTGGTCGTTCGACCATTTCGACACGGTGACGGTGTCGATGCCCGATGCGCCGCGGGCAGACGAGATCGTCGTGGTGATGGCGGTCGCCGACGGCGGCCGCCTGCACCCGCGCTGCGGAACCGCCCCGCGCTAGCAAGAGCATTTTCAGGAAAAAGCCTGCCCCGGACTCGATCCGGGGTGGGAACCGGTTTTCCGTCCGAAAATGCGACCACGCAAAAAGACTGGAGCGCATTCAGTTCGGTCGAAACTGAATGCGCTCCAGCACTGCGGAAGACGCGATCGGCCGCAAGCGCAGACCGGAAAGATCGGCGCGGGCGTGCACGACATCTCCCCCTTCGCCCTTGCACGGCGCACGCAGTTGGTCCAACACGAGCCGCGCCACGCAAGCTTTCCCGTCCCGCCCGGCTGTGGTACCAGAGCTTCGTCCACCCGACCGATCAGGCGCCCTACATCGAGCGGCTGCAGGGCCTCTTGGACGCGGCCGCCGCTCCCGGCATCCGGTTCGAGGTGCACGGCCTCGATCCTCCCGATCATCTGTTCCACCCGCTGACCGAATTCCGCTGCGCCGCGCAGACGATCCGCAACGCGCTCGAGGCCGAGCGCGCGGGATACGATGCCTTCGTCATCGGCCATTTCCAGGAGCCGGGCCT
>WNFG01002922.1_pt1 | contig 14306 bp, 14 predicted proteins | sample 5400431 | NCBI WGS metagenome assembly WNFG01 (sample SAMN13153346, study PRJNA577476) | soil metagenome | isolation source: 120 cm saprolite under Douglas fir tree site 2 hole 3 replicate 2 | place: USA:California | collected 2015-04-18
CACTTGGCCGACAATCGCCCGCGCGCGCTTCGCGGATAACTTGAAATAGTCAGCTACCTCGAATGCCAGTTCGAGCGACGCCGTTCCGTCGTCCAAAGTGATGTTGGTCGAAAGCACGCGAGGCTTGGTTTCCACCGGGACCGGGTTTAGATCGTACGCTGGGGCCAGCCTCCAACCTTCGCTTCCCGCATACAGGAATCCAAGGTTCCGCAGGTGATCGTCCGTATTAGAAATCAAGATGTAGAAGACGATGCGCCGCCACAGTTCTTCCAAATCCGCCTCAATCCCGGCACCGTGTTGCCGAATGGCGTCAACTACCTCCAGATAACTGTGTGTCTCGTTGTCCTTGGCGCCCAGCATGCTCATCGCCGAGAGAAACGGGATTCGCCGTTTGTTTAATCGATCGAATCGTTCCAATACCAGCACGGACTTTCGGGAAAATTTTTCCACGGTCCAGAAAGGAACCTTGATCCCCGCTTTCCGTGCCAGACGCAGGGCCAGGGCTTCCCATAGCACGACATTCGTCTCATCCGTTTTATGGGGGAATTTTGCAATCAATAGATCGCCGTTCTTGCTCCGAACTGAAGCCTTCGGTCGCGCCCCTCCGAGCGAAGATCCCGGAGCGAGGAGCAAGCGAATGTCCTCCTCGGTTTCTGCATCATCTTCAAAATGTTCCGCTGCCACTAGCAGCCGGGGCAACTTTACCATCGGCGGAATCCGGTCGGCGGCACCGGGCCGGAGGAATGGTCCGCCCGGCTCCTTCGAAAATCGCAGCGCGCCCTGCCGGGCTTCATCGTCAACCATCAACAGATAGTCGATCTCTCGGAGCGTTCGGGCCGTGCGCTTCTCTCGTTTAGCCGCGCGGCGTTCGGCGCGCCCCATCAACATGCGTCCCCAGCGATCCGGAGCCGAGTCGCCGATCGCTCCAAACAGTGCCTTCCCTTGCCCGGTATGGAATGAGCCGGGGCCAAGCGACAGCGCGGGCTCGAGCGAGAAGCGGTTCGCTGCCCGAAGCCATCCTTCGTCATACTCAAAGCTCGCGCTTTCCTGGCCTTTGCGCGCGCGCGCCCACAGCCGCCCGCAAAACTGCGGCGCTCCGCCCAAACCGACATACACATAGACCAGCTCGTCCATTTATGTGCGCGCTCCCGCCCTTTCTTTTTTTCTCGCCCGGACGCGTTTCGGAAGCCTTTCCTCTTCGAGGGTTAGACCTACGCGGTCAAAACGCGCGTCCGCAAGGTCCCCGAGTCGATCCGTCATCCCGAGCACAAACAGCAAACTCGCGTACCCACCTATCGACACCCCCGCATCCCCCTTTTCGATCTTCCTAAGGGTCTTACGATTTAGAAAACCGCGCTGTGCCACCAGTGTGGTCGACAACCGGCGGCGCAAACGTGCATCCCGGATGTCGGCGCCCAGTTTTCGCAGGGCGTTTCTCGCCGGAATCGGCAATGCATGCAGAAAACGAAGCGTTCTCATAATGTCCCTAATAGTATCCCATATGCCGGATACTGTCCACTATTGGGGTACATTGCTAATTCTTGTGAAGTCGATCAGGGTTCCTGAGGAAGTCAATCAGAGAAAATAATTCTTCCCTTTGTGATCGGAGAGTGGCGGTTTGTCGACCGTTTTGAATTGGACCGCTATGTGGAATCGCGGAATGCGGAGGCAAAAGCCTGTTGTTCGCCAAAACTCCAGCCCGCCGCGAAATCAATAACATAGCTGCTGCCATCCGCACGTCCGGTTCGATGAGCGCGGTGTGGAAACGGAAGCATGGCGGAGGTAGTGAGGCACCGACAGACGAAAGGGTCGGCAACCGATAGGCTCCACCTAAACCGCCGCGTGCTTCCGTCAACTTGATTTGGCCCCTTTTGATCTTCTCTTTTGGCCCCACCCTCTGGTGATTCATCACTCTGCCCCCGGCCGGAGCGGAGCCCTGCGGCGCCCGTAGGGCGACGCGTTTAGGGCGCAGCGTAGGCCGGGGGCAGAGTGAAAGTTTTTATTTGCTGCCGCCTTTTTTCTCCAGCGTTCTTCGAAACCGATACGATTCGTTCCCGTTGAAGGCGCGGTGCAGGGTCAAGCAAAGCAGAGCCGAGTTGACTTTGAGTTGAACGGGCAGCGCTACCATCTTCTGTCTGGCGCACCGATCACTAGGGCTGAAGTCGTTTGGGTTCAACTCGACCGTGGTTTCAAGCCTTCGACATTCGCGCCCGGCGCGCGAGATGACCGTGGGTCTATTGGATGGGCCAAGCTGACGTACCTCCTCGGCAAAGAGCGCTAGCTGGGAAGCGGCGGGAATGCAACATGAGGGCGCCGCGCAAATCGGGTGTCGAGTCCGAAAGCGCCACGCGCCCGCCGTTGCTTGTCTAGCCTGGGGACATCTGGGTCCCGAACCAGGGTAACAAAAAATCCTAAGTGCTTTATCTGGCGTCGCTTAAACGGAAATCGACCACAAACTACGCTTCGAGCATAGTTAATCATCTCCAATCCGTCTTGCATAATGTGCGGGCGTACGACTCTGCCAGGACGCCTCTTCCTCTAGCGCTAGGCTCTGCGAGATTTCAGCATTTCCCGCCGCAAGAGCCGGTTTGCCTTGGTCTGGTAGCCTGGGCCACCCCGCTTTAGCCACGCAATGACATCGGCATCTAGCCGCATGGTAACGGGTCTCTTAATCGGACGATAGAGGTGGCCGACGTCGCCCTTACGCATCTGTTCCTCGGTAATTTCTGGAATGTCGGTGGTATTGATCTGGTCATCGCGAATAGCGTCGAAACGCCTGATCTGTTTCCGGCGCTCAGATTTGGTGAGCCTTTTCATAGAATTTCCTTTCGTTCGGTGTTGCTTTTCGGGCCGAGATAATGCGGATCGTTTCACGATCATCTTTCAACCTCAGAGTGTAGACCACCACCATGAGTCTGAACGCTCTGGTGATGGAGCCAATCGTCACGAATCGTTCTTCGCCATCAACATCTTGGGTTTCCATTGTGATTCGGAGCGGATCTAGGAACACCTCCTGCGCCAGTCCAAAGGCAATGCCGTGCTTGTGCTGATTTTGGCGGTTCTTCGTCTCGTCCCATTCGAAGTGCATCGCACCTTGCCAGTCATTACATTATAGTACGTATCATCTCGTACGTACAACAAAATGCTACGAGTTCCGAAGCTTTGCCTTTCGCTTTTTCCTCGTCTATAGTGCGTGGCGGCAACTCGTTGACGGGATTCTAAGGCTGTGCCAACCGTTCCAGTGTCTATTTCGCGTTCGGTGTTAACGTTATGCGAACTGAGTTTGGGACTTCTCCCCGCAAGAAGGGGTAGGGCATCCGCGCTAGTTCTGACCGCTCCGCATCGGTAAATTTCTCCTCCTGTGGTACGCAAGAACTCCATCCAGCGGTTTTCAACGCAATGCAACATTGTTACATCCTGATTGCCTGGCTAGTGTGTCCTTAGTTTCGGCTTCTTGAATGTCGCTGATATCAAAGGCATTCACGCCGGATAGCAATTTGGCGAGGGACAACTACAAGGAATGGAAAGGGGAGCCCCGTGACTTGTCGCGGCTCCCCTTGATCGGAGTGATCGATCCCTGTAAGGCTGTTTTTTAGTGGCTGTGACCCTTGGCCTTGTGCTTGCCTTTGGTCTCGCCCTTGTGCTTGCCCTTGTTCTTATCGTTGTCCGGAGCTGGATCCTTGTCCTTATCTTTCTTCTTGTTCTCAGACTGAACCAGATCCGCACGGTTGTCCCCGCGTTGCGCGCCACCCTTGTTGGAGCGGCTCTTCTGCGCTGCAGCCGGGATCGCGAGCATTGAAAGGGCGAGTATTCCTAAGCATAGGTTCTTCAGCTTCTTCATGGAGGCCTCCTTGACCGGTGCGTCTGTAACCACACTTAGACACCCGGATTCCTTCTGGTTTTTGAGCAATTCACCCTCCAATAGGTACGCCCTTCTTGATGAAGGACTTATGCCACCAGACGTGCATCGTAGTTTCCTGGCCAGGTTTCAAAACGTGGTAATACGGTGCAAGAACTACCTGGATCAGTGAATTGCCCTCTTCCTGTCCTAATGTACAGGTGACTCCTTCGCAGACGCGTCCATTCCCACTCTTCACAGCTCGTCCCTGTCCCGTACACTGAGAGCAAGCTTGCGAGGGTATTCACGAATCCAGGACGACGCTAACCGTAAACTCAGAAATCTGTGCAAGGGGCGGAACCGAACCGGCTCACGCAAGGGCTTTCGGCCTGGAATCCCATAGGAGAGAAGAAATGCGAGATGCAAAAGTACGGAGAGTCTACTTGAATTGGGGGCCGTGCCTTGGTCGCTGCACAACGCTCTTGCCGTTGCTCGTGCTCTTCGCGTGGGCTTCTGCAGTCCACGCACAAACTCCGAGCCCTGCTGCGACAGGGTCCACTGGAAAATCCCAAGAAGGATTCACGCCCGGTTGGGGGTTCGGCGTGAAATTCGAAGGCAGCTCCAGCGGAGACGGGACGGTCACTGATCTTGCCACCGGAGTGGCCTACAACTTTTCGCGCCATTTTGGTGTGGACCTGGGGATTCCCTACTACTTTGTCGGCACACCCTCTTCGATCAAGCAGAAAAACGCTTCGGCTGTTTCGGGTAATGGCTTGGGCAACATCGGCGCGGACCTCAAATGGAACTTTCCGGGGCACACCCTGAACTATGCAGCGACCGTACACCTTGGAGCGCCGACCGGCGACACGAAGAAAGGTTTCAGTACCGGCCACGCAACGTGGAATTGGTCAAACCACTTTGAGCACGGCTGGGGCAACTTCACGCCGTACTTCGATTTAGGAGTCGGCAACACCGTTACAGATACCCGCTTTTTTCATCGTCCGTTCACGACCTTCGGTTACAACGCGCAATTCGAGGGCGGCATGGAATTCGACGCCGGTCCGTTCAGCTTAACAGCTTCTGCTTACGACGTTGCACCGTGGGGACCGCAGACCGTCATTAGCAAGGTCTTTCGCTGCTCCTCTGGGGCCAAGTGCGCGGCAAACGGCAAATCAACCAATCGTCGCGGTTACACGCTCGCGAGCGTCCAGGCAGGCAGCGCGGATCTTGTCCGCGACAACGGCTTCAATGCGGGGATGGAGTTCAAGCCCGTTTCCTACCTTGATCTCGAATTCGACTACAGCCGGAGCGTGCCTCTGCAGCTCAACAGCTTCTCGTTCGGGGTCAGTGTTGACATTCGCTCGCTTCTCCGCTCGCAGCCACAGCACTAGGACGAAGTGATGATGGGCCCAGGGTTGCAGTGGTCAGATTTCACATCAATGTCGTCATATGAAATTAGGTTGTAACATTCATATGGTTGCAACTGCGTATTTGGTGTACTGAAAGATTCTCGAATGCGTTCTCGATCCATCGTCCTCGTGACTTCCGTTTGCGGGGCATCAATGCTCAGCCAAATAGGTTCCGGTTACATATCCCAAAGTTGCGCCAATGAGGATGTCCGAGGGGTAATGCTTTTTCGCCGGATAGCGCGAGAGACTGACTCCCGTTGCAAGCGCATACGCTCCCCACTTGACCCATTTATTTTTGGGATATCGGTGAGCGATCACCGCCGCGAATGCAAAACTTGTGGCTGAGTGTCCGGACGGAAAGGCCCTACCGCCGCCCCAAAACTTGCCTGTACTTCCTGGTTTGAAAGGAAATTGACGGTCGAACGTGAGTTTAAGAGCCAAGTCTGCAGTGCCAGCCGCTCCCATCGCAGCGAGTGCTTTGAATCCAGTATCGCGCAAATAGGAATGGTGTTTGCCGCACCCTATGCCATAGGCGAGAGCAGCTGATCCGATCTCCAGGCCGAGGCCGATGTTTGACCACTGCCCTGCGGTCTGCTGTAAGGACTTGGATTGAATGCGATTGTCAGCGGGCCGGTCCACCTTTGCTATCATTACTCCCGTGGCTGCCAAGATTGGCAGCTCCCATTTCAAATTGCCGGGACGAACAGCGCTTCGGGGAACAGCTTTCAGTCCATGCCCGAATTGCGAAGTTTCAGTCCAGGTCTCGTGGAAAAACCTGCGGATACTGCACCCCGCATCTGTGGCCGAGTCTTGCGCGCATGATGGTTGTTGTTTTTCCCGGGCCTGCTCTGAGGATCGGGGCGTGTCGGAGCGCGGTTCCGCCTCTTGCGTCAGTTCACCGGATGAGTCGGACATCTGGGCGAACGCAGGCCTTGAGCCATAAACAACAGCGGTAGAGACGAGCAGAGAACACGCAAGGAACCGGAAACTGCTTGTGATTCGGGGAATAGCTATTATTTTTAAGGCTCCTATCGAACTCAGATGCATTCTCTTCATCTCACCGCCTATCGGGACCTGCCCGTCGTAACTCTCCGGCTCGGGTTCATCGTTTCAGATCCTTGGGCGGTCTGATTAGGGCTGGTGACTCGGGGGTGATGGTGAACATCTCGCCGGGATCAAGAGGGCGCTGCACGGCATCTTCCAGCTCGCCGAGCGCCCTCTGAGCGCGAAGCAGTGCGTCAAGCCGCGCTCGGGCTAGAACCCAACTTTGGATTTCCACGTTGTCGAGACTCAGTCGAGTGTCGATGCCGGCGCGGATTGCCTGCTGCATGATTTGCAGTTGAGTTTCTTGAAGTTTGCGCAGGAATTCGGCCTCGGCCAGTTCCTCCAGCGCTGCTATATAAACCGCGAGCGCCTTTTCACTTCTTGCAATGACTTGTGCCTGTCGTTCAAGGAACGCGGCTGCGGCTTCCTTGCGATGAGCCTCGGCCTCCGCGATGGGCCCCTGGTTTCGATTGAAGAGAGGGAAAGTGGTCGAGAAGCCGACGGTAAAGAAGCTATGCCTTTCCTCATACGTGTACCCCGGTCCGATATTTATATCGGGATATTGCTTGGCGATCTCTAGCTGTAAGCCTGCTTCGGCAGCCGCGTATTGCTCAAGAGAGTGCCGAAGGTCCAGCCGATTCAAGACCGCGTCGCGCTGGATCCCTCCTGGCGAAAGGGACTCTGCACTTGGCGGCGTGTCGATATTAAGCCACGAGAAATCCGCAGACTCAAGTGCTGCCACTGGAAGGCCAACAGCCGCCGCCAGAGCTGCTTTGGTTTCCCTGACTTGGCCCTCAACCACATCGATAGCCATGTGTGTCTTTGAGAGCTCGATTTGCGCTAAGTCGACGCTTTGTCTCGGTATCTCCCCGGCAAAGAATATTTGTTCGAGAATATTTACTTGGTCCTCGCGAATCTTTTCTTCGGAGCGAAACAATTCCAAACTTCGAGAGGCGAGAAGGTAATTCAGCAGTGCAGAACGAACTCCGCTGTGGATTGTCCAGGCTGAATCCGCAAGATCGAATCGCGCAGCTTGATCGAGACTACGCGCGACTTGGATGCGATGCCCACGCTTGCCCGCAGTCTCTATTGGAAAGGCAAAATCCAAAGTCAACAAATAAGGAGTCGGGACGCCTGGTGCGATACTCAGAGAAGGATTGGGGCGAGCGCCCGCCGTGACCAGAGCTGCTTCCGTTCCCGCAACGCGCGCCCGAGCCGAGTCGAGTGCGGGATTGAAATACAAGGCCGCGAGCGACAGGGTTTGTAAATCCCAAGTCCTGAGCGGCCATGGAGACACTGGGTGACCCAGGGTCTGTTCCTCGAAAGACTGGAGGCCGGGATCGGCAAGACTCCGCGATTCAAACTCTGAAGCTGTGGCGCTGGCAACGATAGGAGCTGGCCGGTATCGCTGTACAGCACAGCCCGCCAACAAGAAAACTCCGGAGAGAGAAGCGATTCCTTTTCGTATCGCATTCATTGAGCTTTTCTCCATTCAAGGAAGCAAGAAATGCAGCCCTCAGAAAAATCAGTCGTGCCGGAAGTCTAGCGCCCCGCGAAGACCACGCCGGGCTCCAGCTTGAGCACCGGCCGGGCGCTGATCGCCGCGGCTACGATGCTCACCAACATGACCATCACGACCGCAGCCACTGGAGTGAACCACATCATGCGAAATGGATAGTCCGCCTCCGTCACCGCAATCTGGCCAATGATTCCGCACAAGCCCAGCCCTAGGCCGGTACCTAGAAGCGCGCAAAGCCCCGCCTGCACTAAGATCATGGCCAGCAGCAGTTTAGAGGTCGCGCCCATCGCCTTGAGCACCGCGTATTGTTTAAGGCTCTCAGTTGTAAACATGTAGAGCATCACGCCCGTTACGCCGAAACCCACGGACATGGCTAGCGAGAGCATCGCGGCGATATCACCTACATCTTCCGAGTTGATCAGGAACCAGCGGACTGTATCGGCCTTGAAGTCATCCGAGGAACGTGCTTTAAGGCCGGTCCGGGCATGGATACGGGTGGCTAGTTCGCGTGGAAAGACGCCCGGCGCAGCAGTTGCAAGCACGAACGTCAGCAGGTGCCGCTCCGGCAGCAGGATGCGGCTGCAGTTGGAGAACGTGGTATAAAGCAGCGGTCGCGGCGGAAACCGCGGGAGAGCGTCCGACCGGGCCCTGACCACAACGCGGTGATCGTTAATCAGTAGCTCGTCGCCTACGGTCAGTTCCCGCGTTGGTGCACTAAGGTGCGGCTCCCCATAGGGCCATTGATCAGCCTTCAGCATCGGTGTTTCGAGCTTGCCTTTGGTGCCACCCGGATCGACGATCACCGCGTCCGGAGCGTGAAGCACAGTCGGTGACGCATCATTCTTCAGCGCGGGCACCCCGAACAGCGTGGCGTCGTCCGCGCATATTACTTGGAACGGCTGAAACCGCCCGTTTGGAAAGCGTGCTTCCGACGTGGCCAAGGCCAGCGGCACTGCTGATAGTACGCCCTCAACACTCCGAACCCGGACGAGTGCCGAATCAGGCAGGTTCGTCGTCTGTTCAGCGGACGCAACCGCAGGGTCCATGACCCACACGTCCGCCAATGGGTTCTCAGCGATCAGAGCAAATCCGCGTGTCATGAAGCCGCAGAAGTAAGAAAAGGCGAACGTGACCAGGAACGAAGTGAACGTGATGCCGAAGAGCAGCCCCGCGTACTTAGTGCGGTCGCCCACCAGCATCTTCAAGGCCAGCCGAAGCATCTAGCGTTTCCTCCGCTGAAGGGTGCGGCCATCAGCATTCTTGAGCGCGTCATCACGGCATGGTTCTGATGGAGGTTGCGCCTGAGTTGTTGTCCCCCCAACCGGAGGCGCCTCGACGAACACGTCCATCTGTTGGCCAACATAGACGGGCAGAAAGGCTCGGTTAAAGCTGTAGATGACCTGCAGCACGCGGGTGTCAGTCCGTTGTGTGCTATCACCGGTAAGCAACACCCTCGGGACGACATCCGGATCGGTGCGCTCGTACCGCACCGGAACTTTCAGATCTGGATTGCCACGCACGAATGCAACCGCTGACGCACAGGGCTGGAATCTCCAGGCGTCGTTCTCATCAATGTCGACGCGCACGTGGAACAGCGTGTCGTCGCCGAGTAACATCAACGGCATACTGAGCGAGCCGTTCTGTGCGTACTCGCCCAGCCGCGTCTTCATCTGCAGGATGCGCCCCGGGAATGGAGCACGGACCGTGCGCCGCCCCATCTCGGTCTTGATTTGCTCGACCTGGGATTCAGCGGACGCGAGGGCCGCCTCGTCAATCGCCACATCAAATCGTCTGTTGTCCATCTCCTCGACACTGATGGAGACCCCCGGGATCAGGCTTTCGCCGACCCTGAGTCGGTTCTTTACTTTTGCCAGGTTTGCTTCGGCCTCCTTGACCTTGGCGAGCGCTGGAAGTACCTGAGCTTGTAGGTCACTGCTGTCGATCTTGAATAGCGGATCTCCGGTCTGCACCTGCTCGCCCCACTTGACGTAGATCGCCGTAACGATGCCGGAAACTGGTGTGCCAATGGCAATGTTCTCGGTCCTGGCCTCCACGATGCCTGGACCAAAGATATACGAGTTAAATGGCGCCTTCGCTGAGTGGACCACTGGCGGGGCAACTGGCCGGGTTCGGTTACCCCGAATGACCATAATCACTGCGACGCCGACACCGATAATCGCCAGAAGGGGAAGGATGTATTTGCGAATCATTGCGGCGCTCCTTATTTTTGCCATCGACGACCTCGATGATCTTGCCGTCATCCATGTGTGCGATGCGATCTGCAAACTCAAAAATGCGTGGATCGTGGGTGACCACAATCAGTGCCCGGTCGGGGCTTTTCGCTATGTCGCGCAGAATATTCATCACGCTGCGCCCGGTCTCATGATCCAGGTTGCTCGTCGGTTCGTCGCAAACAATCAGCTTCGGGTCGTGCACCAACGCGCGTGCGATGGCCATGCGTTGCTGCTGGCCACCGCTGAGCTGCGTCGGCAGCGCACTCAGGCGCGTGCCAAGATCTACTTCGACTAGAGTTTCCCTTGCTCGAGTCTCCGCGCTCTTCCGGGATACGCCATTGATCAGCAGCGGTACGGAGACATTCTCAACCGCGTTGAGCGCCGGCAGCAGGTTGAAAAACTGAAATACGAAGCCGATCGACAGCCCGCGAAAGCGTGTACGCTCCTTCTGGTCCATGCTCTTCAAGTCCCGGCCGAGCACCTCGCAATTGCCGGAATCCTGGTCCAGGATTGCGGCAATGACGGAGATCAAGGTGGTCTTCCCGCACCCTGACGGGCCGACCAACATGAGTAGCTCCCCGCGGCGCACGTCAAGGTCAACGCCCCGCAGCGCCATCACTCTTGCCTCGCCTGTTCCGTATGTTTTCGTCAGGCCGCGGCAATGGACCGCAAACTGTTCGTTCGGCGCCGCCGTATCGATTGCGTATTCCATTGTTTGTCCTTCGGTTCTCTTAGAAGGGCGAATGTATTTGAGCGAGGCGAGGCTGCAAGTTGCAGCCCGGAATGGTCGCTTCGGTTGCCTGCCTGTTGGCCTGTGTGGTGCTCTTCCTCAGAGCATCGTGCTCAGCGGCTTCAGCAAGAACAACATGCAACGACGAGAGAAGATTCGCGCCTGAGGCCTACGCAAAAGGCCTCGTTCGTCTTCAAATCGAAACCACAACTTGAGGAAGGCAGTCTCGGGTCGGGCAGATTTTGAGCGCAGTGCTAGATGCGGAGGTTAAGTGGACGATTTCCTGAGGCGGAATCCAACGCGATGGGATGGATCAAGAAAAGTAGCGAGCCCGGAATGTGTGGCGAGTTAGGTCCGAAACTGATGGATGACAATCCCGAACTGAGTCTGACGATCAATCGCGCAAGGGCGTAAACCGCGCCCACGCACAATGCAAGAAGGACCAGAGTGTATTCGCTATCATGCCCGGTCTGGAGAGTGTGCTCCCAATCGTCAAACGTCTCCAACACAGGGCAGACCACGCAGGTCAGCAGAACAATTATCACTGCCGCGCGCGACATTCTTGTGCGCATGCGTTGAATTATGGCAGACCAAAGATTCAAGAGCAACACGGAGATGACCAGTGGTCCCGGGGCGAAGTCATTCAGGTTAGACTCGAACCTGCGCGAGCCTCGAAACTGCTTTTGATAAACTTGGCATCTCGAATTAGAATTCCATCATTATAATGAATTGAGGTTGGTTGACTCCTCGGAATGTTGCTCGTGAGGTGGGGCGCTCGTAACGGCCACGCAATACCTTCTGCTACTTGTGGCTGCTTTTCACTTCGTCTATTACCTGCTAGCTATCTACAGCGCAACCCGTTTCTTCTCTGGTACAAATTGGAAACACCGCCAGAACACAGATCACCTGCCGCCCATTAGTTGTCTGAAACCCATCAAGGGACTCGACCCCGACGCCTACGAGAACTACGCCAGCTTTTGCCGGCAGGACTACCCTGACTACGAAATCCTTTTTTGCGTCGACCTGGACGATCCCGCCGTTCCTGTTCTCGAAAAATTGATTCGTGATTTCCCCGACCGAAAGGTTCGATTGCTTTTTGGCTCCGGACGCAAGTCCGTTAACGATAAAGTGGCCCGGCTCATTCGCTTGGTCAGCGAAGCACAACACGACCTCGTGGTCATCACCGACGGCGATACTCGTGTGCAAACCGATTATCTGCGCACAGTTGCTGATGCGTTCCGCGATCCAAAAGTCGGCGGCGCAACGTGCTTGTACGTTTCCACAGAAGAAACCACGGAGGTTCAGGAACTTCAGTCCACCGGAATGATTTCCGATTTCTTTGCTTCCACTCTCGTCGCCTGGCAGTTAGATGGCATCAAGTTCATGTTCGGCCAGACCATCGTGACCACGAAACAATTGATCAAGGGATTCGGCGGTTACGAAAGAATCGAGAATCGGCCTGCCGATGATTTGTGGGTCGGCCGCCTCGTCGCCGAGCAGGGCTACGAAGTCAAATTGCTGCCGCAGTTGGTACAGACCGTTGCTGATTTTCAATCTTTCCGCGATCTCTTTTACAAGCGCGTCCGTTGGATGACCGTCATGCGCCTGATGCGCCCCTGGGGGCACCTCGGTCTAATCTTTACCTGGGGACTCCCCTGGTCCCTGATTGCCGTAGGTGTCGATCCTTCTCTCGCCGTGGCGGTCACATACTTGGGGAGTTATCTCTTGCTGCGGACTGTCATGGCTTGGCTAATCGGCATTCACGGCATGAAACAGAAAACTGTCTGGCGAAAAATCCCTCTCATTCCTGTGTGGGACGCCGTCGCCTTTGGCATTTGGCTCGCCAGTTTTACCCGCAACACCATACGCTGGAAAGGCATCGACTATCTCATTCAACAAGGCATGCTCGTTCCCGTAGCGCAAAGCAGTGCCGACAGTACTCGCGTCAAGCCTGATTTCACGACGTCTTAATCTTCACCGAATCCGCCAGGGCCCGCCGATCTAATTATGCTGGACTTCTCCGGGGATGAGCTTCACCGTTGCTGCGTTCTAACCAACTGAACTAAAGACTGAGAACGACAATGCGAAATCTCATCCGAGCACGCAAGACGCCCAACAGGCGCGACCTTTGGAGTGGCCCGCTTCTCGATCGCAGCTTTCGCGTTAGCATCTCGCTTAAAGGACTACACGCGTTGCTGGAGACGATCGTCGGGATTGGGCTTCTCAAGTTTGATCCGCAGACGATGAATCGGGTCGTGTTAGCCGTTCTGCATCAAGAGCTTTCCGAAGATCCTCAGGATTTCGTCGCCACGCAGATAGTCCGTGCGTCTCAGTATTTTGCGGGCAGCGGAAAGTACTTCGCCTCTTTGTATCTTCTTTCGCACGGCGCCGTCAAACTCGTGCTCGTTATAGCCTTGCTAAAGAACAAACTTTGGGCATATCCGTTGATGATTGTCACTTTAGCGGTGTTTGTTTGCTATCAGATCTATCGGTTCGCTCTCTCCCATTCCGTTTTGATGATTCTGTTGACGTTATTCGACGTCGTCGTCATTCTTCTCACCTGGCTCGAATACGGAAAGCAGAGGTCGCGGCGTCAAACAGAATCACCTAGGACAACGCAATCCTAGAGGTCGCCCCCGTGCAAGAATCGGGTGGAGGGTCGGAGCGCGAACGCGCTGCTTGGCTCTATCGCGTACAGCGTCACCGATAACTGGCGTTAGCACGCAATATAGAAGGCGGCCACTTTGCGGTAGCTTCTGATCGGTCGGCGAATTGCGATTTTGGTCCGCGACATAGGCATGCAGGTGTGCATAAAAGACACGCAACCGCCTTCGCGGCCTCTAGGATGCTACCTTGGTGAAGCTGAAGGTTTGTCGTGCAAGCCAGTCCACCAAGCCGGGGCACGACTACCTGGGAACGAGGAGCAAGCGATGACATCCCGACAAGGAAAAGTACAACTGCTGTCCACGATCGGCTTGGTGATGTGCCTGTTCCTCACCGGAACCCCGGCGAATGTTTCTTTCGCTCAAGAGACATCCGTGGCCCCGCTCACGGCAGATCAGGTCGTGCAAAGAATGGTGGAAAGGAACGAACAACGCGCCCAGGCCCTGGAGAGTTACCGTGGGACCCGCATTTATAATCTCGAATATCACGGATTGGCGAGTAAGAGCGCGACACTGGTGGTGGCGATGACCTACCGGCGGCCTGACGAAAAGAAATTCTGTATCCTTTCGGAGAGCGGCTCAGAACTCTTGCAAGGGCGAGTCTTGAAGCGACTTCTCGAAGCAGAGGTAGAGGCCATGCAGGAGGAACAATGCCGGCAGACGGCAATGAGTCCAAAAAACTACGAATTCCGCCTTGTAACCTATGAGCAGACAGGTGATCAGGGCTTCCATATCCTCGAAGTTACGCCGCGAATCAAGAATAAATTCCTGTTTCGCGGCCGGATTTGGGTAGACGGACAGGACTTCGCGGTGGCGCGCATGGAAGGCGAACCAGCCAAAAACCCCTCGTGGTGGACGAAGCGAAATGC
>WNFG01002923.1_pt1 | contig 14306 bp, 7 predicted proteins | sample 5400431 | NCBI WGS metagenome assembly WNFG01 (sample SAMN13153346, study PRJNA577476) | soil metagenome | isolation source: 120 cm saprolite under Douglas fir tree site 2 hole 3 replicate 2 | place: USA:California | collected 2015-04-18
TTTGAGCGAACCACCCAAACGCGCCCACTGACCCTCGTGCGATCCTGCTCCTCCAATCCCCGCCAAGACGCAGATGCCATTGGAATTTAAGATGCGCCGCCGCTCTGAGAACGAATGGTTGCTAACGTTGTCGAAAATTAGGTCGTAACGCTGCCCACTTTGGGTGAAATCCTCTTTCGTGTAGTTAATGGCGTGATCTGCGCCGATTGATCGGACCATGTCCACATTCCGCGTACTGCACACGCCGGTCACATCTGCGCCGAATGACTTGGCGATCTGCACAGCGAACGTACCCACGCCTCCCGCCGCGCCGTTGATCAAGACCTTCTGCCCTGGCTGAATCTTTCCTTTGTCGCGAAGACCCTGCAATGCTGTGAGTCCTGCCACAGGTACTGACGCCGCTTGCTCAAAGGTCACCTTATTGGGCTTCATGACCAATCTCGACTCGGAAGCACACGCATACTCGGCAAACGCCGCACGGCACGCTCCGAACACCTCGTCGCCTGGTTTGAACTGGGTTACGTTCCTGCCGACCGTTTCAACCTGGCCCGCCACATCCACGCCCAGCCGTGTGTTCTTTGGTTTGCGCAGCCCGGTCATCAGGCGAAGCGGGAACGGGGCTCGCATGAGGTGCCCGTCAAGCGGATTGAGGGAAGCCGCGCGAACTTCTATCAAGACCTCGCTGTCCTTGGGAACAGGCTTTTGGACCTCCTTGATTTGGACAACAACGTCCGGTGGTCCGTATCTGGTATAGACGGCGGCTTTCATTGACGTTCCTCCGCTACGCTGTCTTTGCTCCTTCCATCGTTGAACGTTCACGCCTGTGCTCAACCACCTGCTTTATTGGGCTCAGCTATCCCAGATGACCTTAACCCCTTAAACAGAAGCCAAAAACTCAGCGCTAGTTCGAAGATAGCCATGGGCGAGTCGAACCACCACAGGTTCACTACTTTGGGGAAGTCGGGGAAGATGTAAAAAACGAAAGTGCAGGCGGCGCACCATGCACTGGAGATCATACCAAAGGCAGCCAGTGCTCTGGGGATGTAGTTCGAGTTGAACCACAAGTAGCTGCCAACTGTGGCTCCCAATCCCCAAAACAGCAGGCCAACGTAGTACGCGTCGAAACCGCTGAGGTACAGCCGCGCCAAGGCCGACAATTGGACTTGTCCAAGCGCGCGCGAGTAATCAGCGTCACTCAAGAGTCGCAGAGCGGTAAAGAGATTGAGCGTCGCCAGGAGCCACGTGAGGCCATGGACCAGCCTGCCGAATGCCGCGAGCAAGGCAAGGTTCTGGCTGACCGGCTTAAGGATCACGTAAAGCGCTGTCAGCAGTACGACAACGCCAACGCAGTAAACCATGTCGCCCGCGACGCCGATACGGAATAGTGTTTCGTGCGCCATGATGTTCCGAGCGGTTTCCGCCGGATTGCCCCGGACCATGAGGCGGGCAAAGATGCCGAAATTGACCGCGACCACGGTGACGAACGAGATCGGGCAAGCAAGCCCTGCGATCCTTGCAGCCGTGCGTTGTGACTCGTCGATAGTGCTGAATGTCATTTCATTTCCTCCCAAGAGGTCGGCTGCAGCGCGTTGTTAGGTTTGATGTTCGATTCGAAAATTATTACAACTTTTCCGCGAGCGTGTCGTTCTTCCAGATACCGGATGGCCTCGGGAACCTCACTCAACATGTAGCACTTGTCGATGACCGGTCTTACCTTCCCCGCCTCATGAGCTCGCGCATGATCGATGTTTCATCGTGAGTATGCCATGACCATGAGCACAGGTGGTCGCTTGGCATCGGGCCGCGCGTATCGCGCAAAACTTGAGGAACTCGTCCAGAACAACTTCTGAACATTTTGAGTGCTACAGTTGTTTGCGCCGGCAGGACCCAAGCGTTTCGGAGTCGGACATGGCCAATTCGAATGCCCAAGATTGGTTAAGGAAAGCCATATCGAGAAAAGCCGTTAGCCACTTCATTTTTGTTCAACACCTCTACCCGCGATTGTCCGAGAGACGTCAACACACCCATCCGTGGTTACATCTCTCAATCGTGCAACGCGGTGTGCTTCGCCACAATTCTATGCGCACTGAAAATAGCGCGATTCCCTGGCGCGACGGCTGTCCCATCCAGGTTATCCCTTCACCCTCCCGGAGGAACGCCCGCGCGGTATATCTGTATATATAAGGATGACGGAACCCGGACGTTTTCGCGACGCTCCGTTGGTTCGGATTAGGCAGCCCGATCGTACCGGTGGTGCAGTCCTCCCAGGCGGACATGAGAAAGGACGCGACCTGAGGCTAGGGTGCGAGTTCTTCCGTCCGGCGTTCCCTTCCCGAGTCCGAGAGGCGTGCGGTCCTCGTGGTAGTAGCGAATATACTCAGAGAGCCGGCGTTTCACGTGGCGTTCGTCGACTGCAATGAGGCTGGGTTCGCCGAACACTCAAGGATTATTTCGATTACTACGAACGTTGCCGTACACAACTATCGCTCGAAAAGGTTACACCTCTCAGCCGACCTGTCGAGCCTCCGTTGCTCGGACACGTGATCCAAATTCCACAAGTCGGCGGCCTGCATCATCTCTACACGCGCAAAGCTGCCTGATCGAAAAAGACTTCCCAACGCTCGCGTGAGAATGCAGAACGAGCAGTGTGCTCGTTCGCCATGCGAAGTTCAGTCTTTCCTGGGAGGACGCCAGACTCTGGAGGGTTGATCCGGGACATCACGCCGCTGGGCACGGCTTATTTCGCTGACGGGTCGGCCAACCGAGTTTTTGGTAGCGACAACCGAACTCCCCTATGTTCCATTGCTTTCCGCCGCCAGTCCAATGATGCGACACCCAAATCGGCAAAAAGGCTGTTCTTACTGCTGATCTTTGGGACTTTGTTTCGCGTCAGGAGGCGACGCCACGGTGGCCGGACTGGCTTGGTCCGCTCTCGCTCTCCGCGCCTTAGTAAGCGCACTCTCTTCGCGTCGAACCATCCTCTCCATCTCTTCGAGGCGATGAAAGATCTCCAGTTCCGCATTCGCTTTTTCCTGCTGTTTGGTCCGCGTGTACAAGATGAACAGTTGGTAGTGGGCTTGCGTATTATCGGGGCTAAGTTGCAAGACGCGCTCGAAATATGGCATTGCCTTATCCGCTTGCTTCTCTCTGGCGTAGGTCCGGGCTAAATCGAAAAGTGCATCAACGTTTTCTGGGTCGAGTGCAACCGCCTGTTCCAACTCCCTTTGTGCTCCTTCGAGATCGTCTTGCTCCAGCAAGAGGAAACCGACCCCTGCGCGGGCACGGACGTGTTTAGAGTCGGTCCTCAATTGTTGTTCAAAGCGTTGCTTCGCAAAGTCAAGTTGGCCCCGCGCTCGATAACAGTAGCCGATCAGATACTCAATATCTTCCGTCCTGGGGTCCAGCTTCGCGGTCTTTTCAAATGCCGCCGCAGCTTCGGCATAGTTTTCGGCACGAAACAGAGCGTTACCCAGGCTCAAATTGTATAGGACCTGTGTCGGATCCAGTTCGGCGGCGCGCCGATAGCTCTTGGCAGCGAGCTCCCAGCTGCCAATCGCAAATTCTTCGCGCCCCAAAACATAGTGATACTGAGCATGGTCTGGGGCACGTGCTGTCGCGTGCTGGAATTCAAGGATGGCGTTATCATGATCCAACTTCTCTACTGCGATCAGCCCAAGGCGAAAATGCGTTTCCGGAATTTCCGGATTCAAATCGGCGGCTTCCGCCAGAACACTCGCGGCATCGTCCAACCTCTTCAAGTTGTGGTAAGCGACGCCCAAATTGTAGAGGACCTCGGGGGTTTTGGGCCGCAGCCGATTCACCTGAGAGAACAGATCAGCGGCTCGCTCGTATTGCTCTTCCTGAGCCAGAGTTAGTGCAAGATTAAAAAGCAGCGCGGAGTTTTCCGGATTCAATTTGGTTAGTTCGTCGGCGGCGGCCATTGCCTCTTGGATGCGGTCGGCTTTGAGCGCCGCTCGCAAGAACAAGAATGTAATTGCGGGATCATTCCCTTGCAGTTTCCGCGCGATGGCGAACCGATCCGCAGCCAGCGAATACTCTTTCAAAGCCGCGAGCACCATGCCCAGGTTGTAGTGCGCGCGTGCATTTCCCGGGTCGAGCTTGATCGCTTGTTCGAGTTCCTTGCGGGCGGCGGCAAGCTTATTTTGCTGAAGAAGAAGATTTCCCAGATTGCCATGAGCAGCGGCAAATTGGGGATCGAGGCGAATGGCTTCGCGGTATTGCGGTTCAGCGGAGGAGGGCTGTTTCAATTGTTCGTAAATAAAGCCAAGCAAATTGTGGGGAACAGGTGAGGACGGAGCAAGTTTCGCGGCTTCCTTTGCTAACGCCTCGGCTTCGGAGAATTTTCCGCTCTGTGTGAGCGCCCCCACTTCCTGCAGTACCTTCTCGGCCGCGGGGTTCGGATGCGCAGGCGCGACGGCCTTTTTTTGTTTCCCACCGGCAGAACCTGCCAAAGCGAGCATTGCTGCAACGGAAAGAACGGTATTTAGTACAGACTTCACTTCGGCTGCTCGCTCGACACGCCCTTGCCTTCCACAATCGTAAACACACGGTTGATTCCGGGGAGGGAAATGTTCTCATTGGTCCCGTCGGGCCAGCGGACTTCCAGCTTGTCCACTTGCTTTGCTCTTCCAATTCCGAAGTGGAGCCGCATGTCGTTGTTGGATATGTAGCTCCCTCCGCTGATCACATCGTTGCGCTGAGTCATTCCGTTGGCGGTCAGGAACGCCTTTGCGCCGATGGCATCGCGCGGGCTGTTTGTTCCGCCCGTCAACTTCAAAGTCACCCAATTGTTGCCATTACTGACGACGTTCCTAAGCAAAACCGGCGGGCCATCAATGGTGTTCAGTACCACGTCAATCTTGCCATCGTTGAAGAGATCGCCGAAGGCCGCGCCGCGGGCGGAAACGACAACAGCCAGCCCGCTATTGGTCGCTGGAGGCACAACTTGAAAATGATGGCCATCGACGTTACGGAAGAGAAGCGGCCGCTGCGCGTAAGTCATGCCCCAATTGTTTTGATCCACGCCCGGATAGACGTGACCATTGGCATCGAGAATGTCTTTCCAGCCGTCGTTGTCGTAGTCCAGGAAGCCCGTGCCCCACCCCAGGAAGGGGATGGTTACGGCGGCCACTCCGGCCAGAAAGCTGACATCCGAGAAATTCGCATCGCCCTCGTTTTGGTAGAGTGCAAAGTAATCGTCCGAAAACGTAGTGACGTAGAGCGACAAGTGCCCGCTATTGTCGTAATCCCCGATGCCCAGCCCCATGGCCGCTTGTTCGCGCCCATCATCTTTGAGCGCAAATCCCGATGGGTAGCTGGCATCCTCGAATGTCCCGTCACCTTTGTTCAGGAAGAGATAGTTCGGCACGGAGTCGTTGGCCACGGCGATGTCGAGCTTTCCGTCATCGTTTACATCGGCGAAGGCCACCCCGAAGCCGTAGTAACCCTTTTCGTTGGCAACTCCAGCCTTCTGGCTGACCTCCGTGAATGTGCCGTCGCCATTGTTATGAAAAAGGTGATTATGCTCGCCCGGTAGGCCGCGCGGGCCGCACATCACCGGCTTTCCCCGGTACTGGCAGAAGCTGTACTGCGTCGCGGCGGTTCCGGCAACCGGCGGATTGTTCAGGTCGAACTTAACGTAGCCCGCGACATAGAGATCCAACTTGCCGTCTCCGTCATAGTCGCCGAAGGTTGCGCCGGTTGACCAAATGGGTTGCGCGCCGCTGACGGTAACTCTCGCTTTCTCGGCAACGTCGGTAAATGTGCCGTCGTGGTTGTTCTGATAGAGGCGATTCTTTCCGTAATTCGTGACGTACAAGTCCGGCCAGCCGTCATTGTCGAAGTCGCCTACCGCCACGCCAAACCCCCATCGCTCATTGGCTACGCCAGCCTTTTCGGTAACGTCGGTGAACGTTCCGTCGTGATTGTTATGAAACAATGCCGCGCGGGGCGGCCTCCCTTTGCCCTGGAGCGCATCAAACGTAGATCCATTAACCAAATAAATGTCCGGCCATCCGTCGTTGTCATAGTCAAAAATCGCCACGCCGGAACCCGGAGCCTCCAGGATCAAATTCTTCTCCGGTGTTCCAGAGACATGTTTGAACTTGTCGAGCCCGGATTTTTTCGTGTCGTCCACAAAGACCACCGGGGCGTCGTCAACAAATCCACCCGCAGTAATGGGCCGGTGTTTTTCGTCGAGCACTGGCGCAAAGACGCCGCCCGTCGAAGCGCCGCCCGATTGAGGTGGTCCTTGGGGCTTAGGTATCTCCTGTGACTTGTTATGCTGCGGGCCGTCCGCAAACAGAGCAGGCAGGAGCGACGCGCACAGAATCAACACGAGAGCCGTACGAAAAAAGCTGACCAGAGGATTCACCTTGTTGCGACTATGCATTGTCTCTCAGGGTCTCGGACTATCCATTCCCGTGCCGGTTGCGCCGCGCCGCTCGCGGTTCAGGCGGTCGACTTCGGCGAACTCTTTGGCAGCTTCGGCCTTGCGACCTGCCCGTTGTAAGCTCAGCGCAAGCTGGTAATGGACTTCCGGGCTTTGGGGTGACTGCGTTGCGGCGTCCTGCAAGAATCGGATGCTTTCCTCTAGGCTACCAGTCTTTGCCAGGAGGCGGCCCAGGGCCATGTTGGTTTCGAAATTCCCAGGATCAAGTTCGCGGGCTTTTCGCAACTGGCCCAGAGCTTCTTCATTCTTACCCGTCTTGCCGAAAATTCCGCCAAGTCCGAGGTAACCTCGCGGGTCGTTTGGGCTGATTCGCTGAAGCTCTTGGTATTGCTTCGTGGCGGCGTCCTGGTCTCCGGCTACTTCCAGGACCGTCCCGAGAAAGAATCTCGCTTCTGGATCCTCTGGATGCAAGCTAACAGCCTTCTTCATTGCCGCAGCCGCCCCTGCAGTGTCGCTGCGTGCATAGCGGGACCTTCCCAAGTAGAGTTGCGCGTCAAACGAATTCGGGTCGATTTCCACAGCCCGGCCCAACTCGCTGATGGCCTCGTCAAAACGGCTTTGCGAAGACAGCGTGATTCCCAAAAGCGTATGCGCGTCTGCGGAATTGGAGTCCAGTGCAAGCGCGCGTCGCACCTCAGCTTCCGCCTCCTTGGGATGCTGGGAATTTTGTAGCGCCAGCGCATGTAAATAGGCCACAAGAGGGGAATCCGCCCGCGTCAGGGCAAGCGGGCCCAGAACCGAGGCGGCTTCGCTCCATCTGCCCATCCGAACAAGCGCAGCACCCAAGTCCTGCCGGACGCTTAATGAATTTGCGTTGCCTTGCAGTGCGCGGCGAAAACTCGCCGCGGCCGCTGCCGGATACCCCAAATCCGCGGATAGCAGTCCCTGCGCATACTCCAATCGCGCGTCGCCCGGTGGCAACTGGTCCTTCAGGATGCGGAGTTGCACGCCGGCGGCGGGGAAGTCCTTCTGCTTCCGTAGGGTGTTGACCAGTTCAAACCGCAAGTCGGTCTGGTCGGGGTACAAATCGAGGGATTTCTGGAGATGCTCGATGGCCTCATTCGAATCGCCGCCGCTGGCGATCAGCGCACGCCCCAGCAACGCATGTCCCGCATAGCTCTTATCTTCCAGCTCCAGCGCCTTGCGAGCCTCGGCGATGCTTTCCTCCAGCTTCCGGTTGAGAAGTAGCCCATAAGCCAGGTTGATATGCAATTGCGCGTTCGTTGGAGCAGCTTTTGTCGCCAGGCGAAGATCCGCGACACCCTCCGGACCTTTGTTCAGCTGCAACCGCAGCAGCCCGCGCGAACTCAGCAGCGAAGCGTCCTTGGGATCCGCCGCCAATTTCGAAGTCAAATCGCTCTCGGCCTTCTCCAATGTCCTTGTCGCGGGCGCAAAACGCTCCTGGTGAGAAGGCTCAGGCGTAGCCTGACAATTAGCGCTTACCGGCGCTAGGAGCGCAAGCAGCAGAGGAACCAGGTGCCGCAGAGATGTTTTTTCGTGCAAACTCATGGCAACTTCATTGTAGCAAGGAGGCAAGAGTCCTTTACGAGTCAAAAAAAGCTCGGCCAGGGCAATCGCCCCGGCCGAGGAAGAACGACAAATACGCGGAACACTCTCAGCTTTGCCAATTCACGGTAACAAAACCCGTGCCGCTGGTCGGAACCGTGTACTGATGGTTCGATCCATTTTCCCAAGTTACCGTGCCATCGGCAGCGATCTTGATGAACTTGAACTGAATGGTTTTGCCGGCGGGCATGGAGGCATTTAGAAACCAGTTGGGATAATTCGGATCGAGCATGGGACCGACAGCTCCGTCCCAAGTCGTGCTCCAGTTGCCCAGTTCCACAGTGTTGCCCGTGAGAAAGATATAGTCGCCAGCATTGGTGGGCGTAGCGTTGTTTACGGTGAATGTTACCGGAATCAACTTGGCGGCCAGCACCGTAAATTGAATGGTGTTGGCGGCGGTTCCGGAGCTGTTCTTCAGTTGGGCGTTGTAGACGCCGTTGGCGACGCTGGGCACCGTGAATTTGACGCTGGAATCCGACCACGACTGGATGGCAGCGGCCGTGGCGCCGAACAAGACGCTCCCGGTGGTTGCACCAAAACCTTTCCCGGCGATGGTGACGCTTAGGCCAGGCTGGCCGACGGTAGGTCCGATCGAACCAACTTCGGGCGCAGGAACCGAGCCGACCGACTGCCATACCGCGACGGTATGCGCCGGCAAGGTGAAATTGACTACGGGATTGTTGCCGCCGCTGCCGCTGTTCACGGTGATGCCGAAGCCGCCTAAGAGTCCCACAAGATAATCCGAATAGCTGCCGGGTGGCAGTGCTGTATTGAGTCCCCCTATGCTGTAGCCGGTCGCGTCGTTTTTGTTGATGGCAATCAAAGCGACATCGTTGAAGAACTTCCGTTCGAAGATGTAAACGTCACTGTTGATCCAGCGCTGCTGAGAGGTGCCATAGCCGAGCGCGTTATTGGTCTGGCGCAGCGTGGAAAGCTTGTTGATGAGCGAATATGCGGTCGTCGTCGTGCTGAAGGAGGACATCCAAAGCCGGTTAAAAGGATCGCCGCCTCCGTTGGTGTCATTGTGGAGGTATTGCTCGTCGCCGTAGTAAATGACGGGGATGCCGCGGCAGGTCAAGACGAACGCCATGGCCTCGTTCAGCCGGTTCATGTTGTTATTCACACTCAGCAGGCGGGGCATGTCGTGATTGTCAACGAAAGTGACCAGATCATTCTGCCAGGTGAAATTGGAATTTTCCGTGGTCAAGGTACTGTCAATTTCCGAAAAGGCATTGTTGTTGGCGAAGACGTCGCGGATCGCGGTGTTCAGCGGGAAATCTAACAAGGAAATCCCGCTTTTATTCGTGAATTTGAAGGAATCATGGTACAGGCTATCGCTGGTATTTCCCTGGAACCACTCGCCGAAGATAAAGCTGGGAGCATTGTTGAAAATCGCGTTTTGCATGCTGTACTCCCAGCCCCAGGTGACATGCTTGACCGCGTCAATCCGGAAAGCGTCGACCCCGTGCTGCGCAAGCTGCTGCAGCGCCGCTTTCAGATACCCGTCTATCGCGGGACTCTCCTGGTTCAAGTCCGACAGGCCAAATAGCGTGTAGTACTGCAACTGGTAGCGGTCATTGAAATTGCTGATGTTGGGGTTGTGGTGGAAGTAGCCATTGGGATCATTGTTGTAAGCGGCCAAAAAAGTTCCACTGTCATAAAGCGAGCCGAATTCCCCGGCGCCATTGTCATTGGTGTGATTGGGGGCGAAATCCACGATTACCTTGATGCCGTTCTGGTGGGCCGTCGAGACAAGACTGTCGAACGCAGCCCAAGTGTTGCTGGCGTCGCCAAAGTGTTCCTCGATGCGCTTGAAGTCCCTGGCCTGATAGCCATGATAAGCGGCCGTCGGATTGCCGTTCCCGTCTGGAATGTTCAAATTCAGATTGTCGACTGGCGGCGAAATCCAGATGGCAGTTACTCCCATTCCCTTGAGATACGACATCTTCTGCTGAATGCCGGCTAAATCCCCGCCCCAGTACAGCCGCCAATTGGCCTTGGTGGAATCAAACAATCCGGAGCTTTGCGGCGGGTTGTCGTTGCTGGCATCGCCGTTGTTGAAGCGATCGGTCACAATCTGATAGATGACCTGTTTCTTGAAATCCTGCGCTTGCGCCAGCGTCAGCGGTATCGCAATCAGAAAAAGTGCTCGGATAAATCGCGAGATATGCCTTGCGGCCATCTTTCCCCCCTCAGCTTAAGAATCCGCCGACTACCACACGGGAGAAGCGGACGGGGTGGTGGTCCAAAAGAAGACCGGCCACCCCGCGGCAAATGGAACCAAAATGTTTCTAGAAAATGATCCGTCCACGGTACTGAACGAGTCGCCCAGGCAGCCAGGTGTTCTGGAAAAAGCCAAAGTTCCCGCCTCCTCGATCAGTGTTAGGTACCAATGCATTGGCTTGGTTGAACATGTTGAATCCTTCCAGGCCGATCTGCATCTTCACCCGTTCAGTGATCGTGATGTTTTTGAAGACGGACATATCCGTACGGAAATATCCGGGGCCTGTAAAGTGATTCCGGCCAGAGTTTCCGTAGCAGAACTGGTTCCCCGCAAGGTTGTTGTAACAGATCGACCCCGGGTTGGTAGCGACGGATCCATCTGCGAACGAAGCCGGATTCAAGTACCCGTTTAGATACGCAGGTCCGACTTGATTTGCCGGGCGTCCGCTCTGGACAACGGTGAAATGCTGGCCCGTGGTCCCGTTGAAGACAACGTTCCATTGCCACCCGCCTATGACTTTGTCCGCCATCTCGCTGACACTTCCGCCAAACTTCTTGCCCTTTCCGAATGGCAGGTCCCAGAGCGTGCTGGCGACGAACGTATGCCGGTGATCCAGGGCGGAATCCGCGCGGTCCGCATTTAAGTTCAAAGCATTGAGGGGCCCGCCCACATTGCCACGCTGATCGCCGGGATTTCCAAATAAACCAGTGCTATTGTCACGATTGTGGCTGAACGTGTATGCCACCGTCGACACAATTCCCATGGAATAGCGTTTCTCCAGCTTTGCCTGGAGCGAATCGTAGTCCGCGTTAGCGCGGCCTTCGAAGGCGCGCACGTCGTTGAAGAAGCATTTAGCGCTGGTGCACCCGAAATTGCCGTTGGTCGTGGAAACGCCTCCGAGTCCATTACCATTTGAACCCAACTGCCGCTCGGCCAACAGGTGCCGGCTGCGGTTTCCGGCATATCCAACATCCAGAAGGAAGTTGTTCGCGAACTGGTACTCGATGCTCAGATTCCCTTCGTAGATGGTCTCGTTCTTGAAGTTCGACGGAATCGTATAGAGTGTTGTTCCCGTCGAAAGTACGGGCGGGTCAGTCACCGTGGCTACGGGCGGTCCAATCTGGAAGTTTGACGGTCCGGAAAAGTTCTGGTTCACGTTGGGTGGGTTGAGGATGAGGGGATAATCGCCCCCGAACCCTTCAAGAGCGTAGAAGATCCCTGCCCCGCCTCGAAGGACGTATTGCCGTTTACCGCCGAAGGAGTAAGCAAAACCAGCCCGCGGTGCGATGTTGTTGTGGCGAGTATTGGAGAGATTGTTTCCGCTGCCTTTCGCGCGGTTTAGGGTCAATGTGACTGGATCAAAATTCCCAATTCGCCCACCATCGGCCCCATAGAGCGGGAAAACATCCCAGCGCACGCCGAGGTTCAACGTTAGATCGTTCGTCGCTTTCCAGTCATCCTGGATGAAAAAGGAATACTCCGTGGATTTCAGAACGAATGGATTATTTCCCCCTCCAACAGTACCGCTGTTCTGAAAGTCGGAGTGAACGCTAAGCAGTGCATCCGCCTGATTGACTCCAGTGTGGCCGGGGCATACGTTCTTTTGTGATGTCGCAGTGGTGCTGCTGCAACCTAAGCCGCCGTTGCCCCAGGCGAACGCGCCCTTCAGATCGCCAAAACCGCCGGAGTCGAGCTGGTCAATCTCCCGAGGCCGGATTTCGACGCCGCCCTTCCAGGTATGCTTTCCCTGGATGTAGGTCACCGAATCCGCGACGTAGTAGCTCTTGGACTTTTCGAGGAAGATGCCTCCGTCGCCGGTGAACTCAATCGTGCCTGGACCGCAGCAGCCGAATCCAATCAAGGCCCCGCCTGTCGTGGCCGGGGTTCCTTTGTTGCAATTCGGTATGCCGATGTCGTTGCACCAAGTCGGGCTGATTCCGCAAGCGCCGTTCACGCCGCAGTTGAAGATGCCCAACTCTACAGAGGTATAGCCAAAGCGAAGCTCATTCAGCAAAGTTGGCTTGAAAATGTGCGTGTCGGTTACGACCACCTGACGGGTGTTTCCCAATTCATTACCTGCGCCGAAGCCAACCGTGGGCAGCACGGGAAAGAAGTTGGCGCGTTCACGCAACTGATTGTCTCGGGTGTACCGGCCTGCGAGAGTGTTCTTATCGGAGAATCGGTAGTCGGCTTTGACATCGAACGAATTGATGGTTTCCTCGTTTCGCCTCACCCCAACGCGGTTGGGGGCCCCAAACTGAGTCGGATTCTTGACATTCTGAATATTGGGCACCGGGTATTCGTTAAAGTATTTTTGTGCCACAGGGCTGAAATCAGCCCTGGTTGTCAAAGGCATGATTACGTTGCCTGAGAATGGCGTCCCTGTCGCGGGATCGTAGAGCTGGCCCGCTATCAAACATTGAGGAGCCCGCGTATCTCCCGAAACGCATGGGGCATTTGCAGGGGGAGCAAGTTTGGGGTCCGGATTCGGTATCCGGTCGTTGCAGATTCCGCTGGCGCTAAATCCGTTCACGCAGAAGGCAGAAAAATCCCCAGTTCGCGCGCCCTGTGTCGGCACGGCGGATGCAAATTGAGCGGGGATCAAATTGCGCTGACCGAGATAATCGCCAAAGAAGAAAAGCCTGTTCTTGATGATCGGCCCGCCGACCGTAGCCCCGAATTCGTTAATGTGTGTGACTGTCTTCGGCAGAAGGGCTTTAGCCTGCGCTGGCGTGTTGCCTCCTAGAATCGCCAACTCGCGGGCAGCTCCAATACCAGGATTGATGGCATTTAGCGCCGTGTTCTGTCCGTAGTAGGAAGCAGTTCCATGAATGTCATTCGTACCGGACTTATACGTCGTATTGATTTGGGCGCCTCCGCGCCCCGCTTCCGCCTTAGCCAAGCTGGTGTCGACGCGGAATTCCTGAATCGCGTCGGGATTCGGGAAAACGCCGATTTGTCCGTAAATCGGTTCGTTGTTGTCCACGCCATCCAGCGAAAAGTTATTATTCCCGGACCGCAATCCATTCGCGGAAATCGCCGAGCCGCCCGAGCGGCCGAACCGAGCCGCAGGTGTGTCACCTTGGGAGTTGGTCACCCCATTGCTCCCCGCGCTGGCATCGCCCTGATTGAAGAATGTGGAGTCCGTCAGCTGCGCCGTGACGTCGCGGCTTACACCCGGGGTAAGGAGCGCGAGATTCGTGAAGTTCCGGTCACGAAGAGGTAGCTCGGTAATCTGTCGCCCCACGATCACCGTGCCCTGCGAACTCGTCTCCGTATTCAGCAGTGGCGCTTCCGATGTAACCGTCACGGACTCTGTTGTTGCGCCAACCTGCAGTGTGAGGTTCACTTCACGCACATCGCCAATGCGCAGCTCAATGTTGTCGCTCACGTCCGTCTTGAATCCCGGCTTCGTCGCTTCCACGCGGTACAACCCTACCTGCAGGATCGACGGCACGACAAATCGCCCATCATCATTCGTGGTCGCATCGAATGTCGCGCCCGTATTGATGTTCGTCACTTTGACCGACGCGCCAACGACGTTCGCTCCGCTCGGGTCCGTAACTCGACCCGTGATGGACGCCCGGTCGTTCTGTGCGAACACCGGTGCACACACCAACAGAATCGCCATCACCCAGCCCATGAAACGCAGGGTAGACCTAATCATAAAGCTCCTCTTCCTCGACGGATTCTCAGTCTTTGCTTTACCGCAGGCGCGGCACCCCAAATTGCCAAACTGCATCACCCCTGCCCTCGCACTCGGGCAGCCAATCCATGCCGAACAACAATCCCCTCTGTCCGGGAATCGGCACAACCGGGCCATTCAACATTCCTAATTGTGATGGGTATTATCAATTTAACCGCACCATGCGGAAGTCTCAGTCCGTAAGTTACGGTTACAACCGATAACCCGCGACCTTGCAGACATATCCAGACCTTGCTACCCTCTTGTTACATCGATGTAACAGGACCCTCCGTGACTGAGCGTGCCCAAAATCTTGGTCAGATTGAAAAGCTCGTTAGCAGCCAAACCCTGCATGGCTC
>WNFG01003480.1_pt1 | contig 14301 bp, 12 predicted proteins | sample 5400431 | NCBI WGS metagenome assembly WNFG01 (sample SAMN13153346, study PRJNA577476) | soil metagenome | isolation source: 120 cm saprolite under Douglas fir tree site 2 hole 3 replicate 2 | place: USA:California | collected 2015-04-18
TCATAGAAGGACTTTCTGGTGAGGCCGACTTCGCTCCGCATGATGGGATGATTACCGGAGCAGAGCTTGCGTACTGGTTGATTCCACGGGTTCAGGTTACTTCCGGCAATCGGCAAACCCCGTTCTTCGGGAAGATGGACGGCGTGGGAGATTTCGTCTTCGTCGTTCCGTCTGGTCCGTAGACCGTCTTTCGGGGATCAAGCCCGCGGGGCGGGCGCCCGGGGCCGGCCCCCCTGTTTCGGGCGAGTGGCGGGCGTCTCGCTACGCGCCCGGTCAGCGCACCGCTGCTTCCAGAATCTCAGCTACCAAGTGTCTCGAGGTTCTTCCCTTCGTGGATCGTGCTGGCACTGAGACGTTCGGCCACCGAGGACGACCATCAGCGGGAGCTTGACCTTGTCGCCGAGACCGACCGCTTCGAGGTGAGCTGTCGCGACGCGGGCAATGTCCTCGAGCGTGTCGCGGAGCAGGCCAGACATGCACCGCAGCCGTGGCAGAACCGAGCGCCGGCGGGATTCTCCTGCTGGCACTGGGGACAGTGCATCAGCGGAGCTCCTCCTTTATCTCCGCATCCGCCTTTTGCATCCAGTACGTCATGCCCATCTCACGGTACATCGTCGTCGCGGTGGTGAGGTGGTCCTGCACCTCCTGGCGCTTGCCTATGCGCCGGTAGAGCTTGCCGAGGCCGAGGTGGCAGTGGGCGACGAGGGGGCGCATGCCGCGCGGTTCGGCGAGCGCTAGTGCCTTCTGGTAGTGGGCCTCCGCGGCATTGGCCTCGACGCGGTCAGGATGTGCCGCGATGTCGCCGAGCAGTCGCAGGATATCGCCCTCCGTCCCTCGTTCCCCTCGCTGCCGAGCCTCCGTCAGCCCGCCCTGAGCGATCTGGGTGGCATCCGCCAGCCGCCCCTCGAAGAGGTACACCCCGCCCAGCGCCCCGACGCGGCCAGCCCACCATGACCACCCCAGGTTCTGCTCGGCGAAGCCACGGGCGGCATCCTCTATCAGGGCGATCCCCTCGGCGCGGCGGCCGGTCCCGTGGTACGCCGCGCCCAGCGCCCAGGCGAAGTCGTGGCGGAGTATGGGAACCTCTCTCGTTCGGCAGAGCTCGAAGCCGCGCTCCAGCGGGGCCACCGCGCCGCCGAAGTCGCCCCGATCCAGCGCGAGGATGCCGAGGCCGAACAAAGGGAAGAGAAGCGAGTAGACGTGCCCCGCCTCCTCCGCGACGTGCATCGCCTCGCGGACTGGTCCGAACGCCTCGGCGAAACGCCCGAGCGCCCCGAGCGCGATAGCCAGCGTGTTCCGCACGAACGCGCCCGGGATGGCGGCCTGACCGAATCGCTCCTGCGCCAAGCCCTCCGGGATCAGCGCGAGTGCGGCCTCGCAGTGCGCGACGGCCTCGCGGCACTCGCCCCGCGCCATGTACGTCCGGCCAAGATACAGGTTGGCGACAACCTGCAGAGCCACGTCCGCCAGCGACTCGCCGATGGCCAGGGCGCGAAGGCCGGCCCGGAGCGCCGTTGCGTAGTCGCCGGCCAGCCACAACTGGAGGATCTGGTAGGTCAGCGCCCGGCCCAGGCGGCGCTGGTCACCGGCGGCCTCCGCGAGGGCTTCGGCCTCCTCCAGGAGGGCTCCCATCCGTCCTCCCTCGCCGAGCGGGACGAGTGCGTTGCGGAGGTCGAAGCGGAGGTCGAGGGACTCGGCGATCGTGTCGGGTTGCTCCGGCAGCCGCCGGAGCGCGTCGAGCGCCTGCTCGAAGCAGGTGGCCGCCTCGCGGTTGGCCGAACGGAGGAAGACCTTGGTGCCGGCCTGACGCAAGTAGCGCACCGCCTTGTCCCAGACCTCGCCTTGCCGCGCGTGGTGCGCCAGCCGCTCCACGTGCTCTAGGAGGCGATCAGCGTGCCGGCGCTCGATGGTGGCCGCGACCGCGGCGTGCAGCGCGCGTCGGCGCTCCCCCAGGAAGCCTGCTGAGGCCACCTCGTGGGTCAGTGCGTGCTTGAAGGTGTACTCCGGGTCCGGGAAGAGCTGCGTCTCGTAGAGGAACTCCGCCTCCTGGAGGTGCTCGAGCCCCCGCTGCAGGGCCTCCTCCGGCTGCTCTGCGATCCCCGCAAGCAGCGCGTAGGGCACGTGCTTGCCGATCACAGAGGCGGCCTGCAGGAGCCGCTTCTCCTCCGCCGGCAGCCGGTCGATCCGCGCCGCCAGGATCGTCTGCACCGTCGTCGGCACCTGCAACGCTTCCACCGGGCGCGTCAACCGGTACGCCCCCCGCTCCCCTGCCAGTGCCCTCGTCTCCACCAGGGTCCGCACCGTCTCCTCCAGGAAGAACGGGTTGCCCCGCTTCACCAGCATCTGCGTAAGCGGTGCCAGCCCGGGGTCCGGCCCAAGGAGCGCCGCCAGCAGCTCCGCGGCGCTCTCGGCGGGCAGGCTGTCGAGACGGAGCTGGGAATAGGCGGTCTTGCTCCCCCAGCAGTGGGTGTACTCGGGGCGATAGTTGACCAGGAGCAGGAGGCGGGCGGACCCGAGGCTCTCCACCACGCTATCGAGCAGGGCCTGGGTCTCGCCATCCACCCAGTGTAGATCCTCGAAGACTACGAGTAGCGGTTGCACCTGGCTTTCTCGCAGCAGCAGACGCTTGACCGCGTCCAGCATGCGCTGTCGACGCTGTGGTGGGTCCAGGGTCTGCCAGGCCGCGTCCTCGATCGGCACGTCGAGCAGCGCGAGCAGAGGGGACAGCAGGGGCTCGAGCGCCCGGTCCAGACCCAGCACCCGGCCGAGCACTTTGGCCCGCATCTCTCGGTGGTCGTCCTGGTCGCCGATCTTGAAGTAGCCCTTGAGGAGGTCGATCACCGGCAGGTAGCTGGTGGCCTTGCCGTAGGAGACGGATGGGGCCTCCAGGATCAGCCAGTCCTGAACCCGATGCGAGTGGGTGAACTCGTAGGTGATCCGCGACTTGCCCACCCCAGCCTCGCCAACGATGGCCACGACCTGCCCCCGGCCGGCGCCGGCCTGGCCGAGGACCCGGCGCAGGTGTTCGACCTCGGCGTCGCGGCCGACGAAGCGCGTGAGGCCGCGGAGCGCCGCGGCCTGCAGCCGCGTTCGCGCCGTCCCCGCCCCCGTCAGCTCGAAGATCTCGATCGGGTCCGGCAGGCCCTTCACAGGAATGGGCCCGAGCGACCTGACCTCGACGTAGCCCTCGGCGAGCCGCACGGTCTCGCCTGTCAGCCGGACGGTCCCGGGCGGCGCCAACTGTTCCATCCTGGCCGCGAGGTGGGTAGTCTGACCCACGGCGGTGTAGTCCATGCGCAGATCGCTACCGACCGCGCGCACCACGACCTCCCCCGAGTTGAGGCCGACCCGGATCTGCACTTCGACGCCATGCGAGCGGCGCGTGTCGTCCGCGTAGCGCTTCAGCGACTCCTGCATCCGGAGCGCCGCGTAGCACGCGCGGACCGCGTGATCCTCGTGCGCGAGCGGTGCGCCGAACAACGCCATGATCCCGTCGCCCATCACCTGGTTCACCGTGCCCTCGTAGCGATGCACCGCCTCCATCATCCGCTCAAGGACGGGATCAAGTATCCTGCGGGCCTCCTCCGGGTCACGGTCGGCGAGCAGCTCCATAGAGCCCTTGAGGTCGGCGAAGAGGACCGTGACCTGCTTGCGTTCACCTTCCAGCGCGGCCTTGGAGGTGAGGATCTTCTCGGCCAAATGCTTCGGGGTGTAGGACTGCGGTGAACCGAACTGTGGCTCCGCGAGCGTGGGTGAGGGCGTCAGTGATTTGCCGCAGCCCCCGCAGAATTTCTCAGTGCCCTCGTTCAGGAAGCCGCACGATGGACACGTCGAGGCGAAGGACAGGCCGCACTCCCCACAGAATCGGCGCCCTTCGCGGTTCTCAGCGTGACAACGAGGACACTGCATGAGCCTCCGGGCGAGCGGAGCCGGGAACGGTCGGACAGGTGGCGAGAGCTTATGCTGATGGACCGGGAGGGGTCAAGGAGCGCGCTTGTGGTCCCGCTGCGGGTGAGAGAGGTGACCGGACTTTGGAGTTCTTCTCGCTCAGGCTCCACGCGATCCGAAAGGTAGCCGAATCCTCGGTCACCTGGGTCACCTTTGTGTAGGGGCTGGGCCAGTGGATCTGGACAAGATCTTCGCGCCCGTCGACCGCCGGGGTCCCCACCCATCACCGTCCCTTAGTCCATCCATCTGGACCGAGGCCGTTGCTACAGTCGCGGGCCATCCGTGCCCGCTTCCGGAACCCCGGGCGGGCGACGGCGGCGCTGCAGAACAGGTCACTGGCGTTCCGCTTCGAGATCTGGCCTAGATTCCTGGGGCCGATCGCGCGGGCCGGCGCAGCATCCAGAAGGCGCCGGAGCCGACCGCGTAGGAGGCGATGGACAGCTGGAACGCGAGCCGGTAACTGCCGGAGAGATCGAAGATCAACCCGGCCACCCAGGCGCCACCCCCCGCGCCGAGGCCGGTGCCGATCGAGATCACGCCCAGGATCGCACCGAGGTGCGGACCCTGGAATAGGTCGGCGGTCTTGGCGGTGATCTGCGGGCCGCGCGCACCCCAAGTGAGCCCGAAGAAGCAGGCGTGCAGCCACAGCAGCGCGTGTTGGTCGGGGCTCGTGATGAAGAGCGCGCATATCACGCCCACGATCGAGACCACGTAGGCGAGGATCGCGGAGACCTCGCGGCCGATGTAGTCCGAGATCGTCCCAGTACCGATGGTCCCGGCCACTGCGAGCAGGCTCCCAGTGCCGAGCACGCTCGCCGCGTAGAGCGGATCGAAGCCCACGTCGATCGCCCAGGCGAGCTGGTGCAGCGAGACCAGGAAGCTCCCGAGCCCGGTTAGCAGGTAGACCGCGAAGAGTAGCCAGAAGTGCGGTGTCCGCATCGCCGTGGCCACCGTCCACACATGGGCGGACGGGGCGGGGCGGAGCGGTCGCGCTCCGGGCCCGGCGTCCGCGGCGGCGGGCTCGCGGGTCGGGAAGGCGCGGACGATCGGGATCACCACAGCCGCCATCATGGCGGCAAGGGCCAGGTACGAGCGCCGCCAGCCGATCGCGGATATCAGAAGCTGCACCATCGGAGCGGACGCGGCCCGCCCGAAGCCGTTGGCGGACTGCACCACCGAGATCGCGAGCCCGCGTCGCCGCACGAACCACCGAGAGAGTATCGGGACCGAGACCACGAGGCCAAGACAGTTCGACCCCAGCGTCATCGCAACGCCGTAGAGCAGGACGACCTGCCAGAGCGAGGACACCGTCGCGTTGGCCGCGAGCCCGCCCGCCAGCAGGACCGCGCCCGCCGTGACGAGCACGCGGGTGCCGAGGCGGTCCACGAGGGCACCGATGAGGGGCGAACTGATCCCGATCACGAGCTGGGAGACCGAGTATGCCACCGAGGTCTCGGCCCGGCCCCACCCAAACTCCCCGAGGTAGGCCACGAGGAATACCGCGTAGGAGTGCATCAGGCCTTGCGCGATCGCGTAGCCGAAGAAGGCGCCCGCCACCACGGTCCAGCCGGTGAAGAGCCACCGTCGCACGGGGGCCAGTTTCTCACAGAGCAGCGCGCGTCAGGCAGCATCGATACGCGACTCAACGGCACGCTCGGGATCGCACGCACGCAAGCCGCCGCCCCCGCGCTTGAGGATGTTTTGCTCGACCGCCGTTGATGACCGGCTGGCCGTCGCGATCGGACTGATCTACCCGCTCGAGTTGGGCTCCGTTCGGCCTATGTGTACAGCTTTAGTGGGCCTCCGATTGCTTTCCACGCCGAGTGACCACCTTTCATGTACTTCGCATCGAATCCGGCCTCGCGTAGCGCGATTGCCGTCTTGCACCCCACGTGAAATCCGTAAGGGCAGAAGACCACGACCGGGTCCGATTTCGACAGTTGCCCGATCCAGTCATGAACGCGCTCGGGATCGCGCCAGACCGCACCATCCATGATGTCCTGCTGGCGCGAAATATAGGACCTCGGCCGAGCATCGACGATCTGGACCGACGTGCCGGAGTCGGGATGCGTCCGGCTGCGGTCTGGCTGTGATCGCCCGCATATTGATGGATGAGCCGGCGATCGCGCGGAGCATAGACGAGCAATACCCAGCCTGAGCCGCCTGCCAAACCCTTCGCCATTGCGACGAACTCACTGCGCCAACGATCCACTGATCCGAAGTCGCGGGCGAGTGCTTGGGCGAGCATCGCGGTCGGCTTCCCATCGCCGAACGCCATGCTTGCGAAGTACTTCTCGTGGAGAAGCGTTGAGTTGAGCGCGATCAGCTCTTCACGCTTCAGGCTGTTGACCAGGTGACCAGGAGTGCTGTCGAAGTCGGGGACGCGTGGAGATCGGTGCCAGTTTTATCGCATGTCTCCTCCTCCGGATGGAACGGTTAGGTGTTGCAGTCCGCGACATTCGCCGGGTCGGTCAGAGAGGCCGCTGGGCAGAAGCAAGCCCCGCTGCGCAAGCCAGCCCGCGTTCGGAAGCTCAGCGATCGTCCCCATCGGCGGCGTGCGTCGTCTCGGGGGTCTCCCGGCCAACGGTCGGTTCGAGTTCGAGGGTCAGGAGATCATCCGGAGCGTCCAGACGGGCCGGCCCTGAGTGCGCGGACGGCTCCCAGAACCTCCAGGCCCCCGTGGGAGACTGATCGACTCGAACCCCTTCACTCATGACTTCCAAGACGCCCAGGCTCAGGAGAATGATTGCCACGGCACTGCCTACCGGAATCCACATTGCGTTCATCTCCGTACCCTCCCTTGTCCAGGTCCGCGTTCCAATCGGCCCTCGGCCAAGTGCTAGCCCCAAGGCTAGCATCGGGAGTGCCACACGGTAACCACGCGGAGATGCTGAGACTTCGGAGGCCAACGCTTGGAGTGCGGGCGGGCAGCGTGCCCGAGATCACGCAAATTGCCTGAGGCGTGAAACGGACGGGTCGGCGTGGGCAGCTGGGAAGTCTTGTGGCTGTCCTTACCGCGACCTCGAGGGAAGGCCGCCGCGATCCTTGACCCCTCCCGTCCTCGAGACTAAGCTCTCGCCACCTGTCCGACCGTTCCTGGCTCCGACGTTGGAGTTCATCTTTGGGAGGGCTGCCATGGCGATGACGATGACGATCGAGCGAGTGATGGCGTTCATGGGTCTTGACGTACTGGTCGCTAAGGACGAGGGCCTGTTCGCGGCGGAGGGCCTGGATCTCCGGATCGCGGCACTCCCGCCCGACGAGATGCGTTCGGCCGCGGAAGGGTCACCTACCAAGCCCACCACGAACCAGGGGAAGCTCCAGGCGCGCGGTGAAGCGCAGATGTTCCAGGCCTGAGAGTGCGGCAATAACCGCCGGGTGGCGGAAAGTGCTGTCGGCGCGCTCCAGGTGGGACGGCGCGCGATGATCGTCTGCGGTGCCCTGGTCGTCCCGCCGACCTCGACCGTCTACACGCCGCAAGAGCTGGCTCACAAGCGGGTGGCCCTTGATTACGGCAACGGTACGGCCTACGCCGGCCTTCAGATGTTGGAGGGTGCCATGCCACGCGAGGCAGTCACCACCTGCGCCGGAGCAACGAGTCCTGCTGAGCGATTCGCCGGCTTGATGCGGGGGGATTTCGAGGCCACCGTGCTACAGGAACCCTGGATCACGGTGGCCGAGAAGGCGGGATGCCGCCTGGTCTCGACCACGTTCTTTCACGGCACCTGGGTCGCCACGCGTGATGTGAGTGTGGAGGCGTACGCCGCCCTCCTGCGGGCGATCACTCGGGCGGTCCACCACATCAACGCCGACAAGCGAGGGTACGTCTCCTACTTCATCCGCGATTGGTCCGGCCACCCCGAGGTGGAAGCGCTCAAGCCCCAGGACTTCAACCTGGGGCGCATCCAGTTGAAGGAACCGGGCCCCATTCCCGAGCACGAGGCGCGCTGGGCGTGGGAATGGATGGCCAGCTGGGGCCTGATTACGGGCGCATTCGACGTGACCACCCAGATCAACCGGACCGTCGAACGAGAGGCGCACGAACTCGCCGCGGTCGTCCGCGCCGGGTAACAGCCACGCGAGGCCATACCGAGCTGTCCAAGCGAGTTGGCACTAAGACGTTGCGCGAGCCGTTTCTGGCTGGGGCGGCTGATGCCCGCGAGGGGACGGCCAAAGCAACCGGCGTGCAGTTGCCGACCGCCATCCTGCTACGCGCTGCCCAGGTAGTCGAATGAGCGAGCTCGGACCTGGTTGTCGAGGCGGCGACCCAAACCGCGGTGCCGTCGTGACGCCCCTCAGCGGAAAAGTGGCGCTCATAACCGGCGCCTCACGCGGCATCGGCCACGCGTGCGCGATCAAGCTGGGAACGCTGGGGGCCCGGATCGCTGTCAACTACAACAAGAGCGCCACCGCGGCTGATGACCTCGTCGCGCGCATCAGGGCAAGCGGCGGTGAGGCCACGGCCGTGCAAGGCGACGTGAGCGACTTCGCCACCGCGCAGGCCGTCGTCAAGACCGCCATCGCCGCCTACGGTCGGCTCGACATCCTCGTCAACAACGCCGGAACGACCCGCGACGGCCTGCTCGCGACGATGAAGGAAGAGGACTTCGACGTCATCATCCAGCAGAACCTCAAGAGCGTGTTCAACTGCAGCCGCGCCGCCCTCCGCCAGATGCTGAAGCAGCGATACGGCCGCATCGTCAACATCACCTCGCTCACCGGAATAATCGGCGGCGCGGGTCAGACGAACTACGCTGCCGCAAAAGCCGGGATTATCGGCTTCACGAAGGCGATGGCGAAGGAATACGGCGGGAGGAGTATCGCCGTCAACGCCGTCGCGCCGGGTTACATCCCCACCGACCTGACGAGCGGTCTGCCGCCGGAGATCACGGAGAGCATCATCAAGCTGACGGCATGTGGTCGGGCGGGGACCCCGGAAGAGGTGGCCAACGCCGTGGCGTTCCTCGCATCCGACGAAGCCAGCTACATCACGGGGCAGGTCCTGGCCGTCGACGGCGGAGTGGCGTAGTGATGCCCCGTCCCAGAAATCAGTGTCGTTGATAGAGTGCCCCAGCCCCTGACGTCCCACCGGCCGGCCTGAGGACCGCGCTGGTACCCGCGCGGCGGCCTCGCGGTAGAATCGGCCCCGCCATGCCCGCCCGCCTGACCCCCCTCGCCGTCGGTCTCCGCCGTTCGCATCCGGGCCCTGCCCTTAGGTTCGGGGTGGACACATTCGCGTTTCGGAACGACAGCCGGATCCACCACCGGGGGAAGCCCGACCTCTATGCCAGCTGGTGCTTCGTGCTGGCGCGGGCCGTCGTCCAGTTCCAGCGCTTCGCACACTTCGAACCCGGCGCCCCGCGCCTCGCGGCGGCGGAGTACACCGCGCTGGTTCAGCGCATCACGCGCCGCGCCCCTTGGCGCGCGCCGTTACCGGTGGCCGAGCGGGCCGTACTCCCTGGGTTTGGATCGCTGCATGAGCTCACGCGGGAGGCAGAGGCGGCAGTGAAGGCGGGGCTCCCGAAACGGCTCTGGACCCTCCTGCACTGGACGAACTGGCGCATGATCTTCCCGCGCCCACGCGCTCAGCAGGAGCGCGTCGCGGCTGAGATCGTCGCCGAGCTCCAGGCCGGGCGACCGGTGCAGCTGCTGATCACGGACTTCCCTCGTATTCGCCTCAACCACTCGGTCCTCGTCTTCGACTTCCGTGCGAGCGATCCGGATGCGGTGGACTTCAGCGTCTACGATCCGAACGACCCGACCGTGGCTGGAGTGATCCGCTTCGACCGCCTGGACCGCCGGTACCGGCCCGCACCTCTCTGCGGCGTGAATGTGCCTTGCTTCAGGGCATTCCGAATGTATTGCTCTCCGTTCTTGTAGAGCAAGTGTGTCATGGCCACGAGCCATGAGTTTTCCGGCGCACGAAAGCCCGATTGAGCCCTCTCCGCGGATCATGCTAGGCTTGTGCGTGCCTGCACGAATGACGTCGAGCATCGATAGGGCAGGGCAGCGCTGGTACTCGCACTCCTACAATCGCCCGAATTTTTATCGGCTCGCGGCGGCGTTGAGCTGGGTGCCACGCCGGGGGCGGCTTGCACTCGCACGGCATATCGGGCGTCTCGCCCCGTCGCTCATGCCAACCGAACGGGCCGTAATCCAGAAGGCCATGACGCGCTTCACCGGTGTCACAGGATCCGACCTGGATACGCTCACCGTTCGCGTGTTTACTGATTTCGCCATGTGCTTCAGTGACCTGGTCTCGACAAACCGACAGCTCGCGACGCTTCGCACCTCCCATGTCGGCAACGTGGAGGGTGTCGAACGGCTGGCCAGCCTGTCGGGGGGACTCATCTCGCTGACTGCCCACGTGGGCAACTGGGAGCTGGCCGGGCGGCTCCTCGCCGGAAAGAGTGCCCGGCCGACGCACGTGGTCGTCTCTCCAGACGAGGCACGGGAGTTACAGCGCTGGGTGCGGCGGGATGGCGAGGGGGTGCGCTTCGTCTCGCGCTCGCGTCCCACCGTGTCGTTGGAACTGTTCGCCGCACTCCGACGCGGCGAGGTGGTAGGCGTGCAAGGGGACCGGGCGCTCGGTACCAGGGGAGACGTTGAGGTTCCGTTCTTTGGGCGACCGGCCCGGTTCCCGCTCGGGCCGTTCTTGCTGTCCAGCGGGGCCGGGGTCCCACTCTTGCCCGCCTTCTGCATCCTGGACGCGCAGTATCGGTACGTGGTCAAAATAGCCGAGCCGTTCATCGCCGTGCGCGGCGAGGAGGAAGCCGCCGCGCGCACCTGGGTTGCGGCCCTCGAGGCCATCGTGCGGGAGTACCCGACTCAGTGGTTCAATTTCTTTGACATCTGGGAGCCGTTCGACCAGTAGGCTCACTTTCGTCCAGGGGAGATGGGGTGGAGATCGACAAGGTGCTCGAGGAGCTCAAGGTCATCATGGTGGAGCGGCTCAAGTTCGAGCCGAGCCGTCTCCCAGACCTGTCCCTGGCCACCGTGCTACCCAAGGACATAGAGGGATCGCTCGGGCTTGATTCGCTCGACTTCATCGAGCTGTCGATTGGCATTGAGGAGCGCTTTGGGTTCGTGATTGATGAGGCGCAAGATCTGGAGGCACACTTTCAGTCGCTAGGTACGTTGGTCGAGTACATCAAATCGCGCTTGGCCGACCGCTGACCAACGGAAGTCATGCCGGCGTCGCTGCCGACGCGCAAACTGCAAGATCCATGGACGAGGTCAGAGCCATGCAAGCGATCAGCGGCATAGTACACGCCAAAGCCGACGCGGACGCTGCACTGCTCCGAGAGATGCTCCCTCGGTATCTCCTGCATGTTATCGACGCCTCGTTCCTCCGGTCGCACCTCCTGTACGACGAGTTCGTCTACCGCTTGGTACTCAACGTCATCCGGGAGATGGGGCTTGAGTCGGCGATCCGCGAGGGGGGCAGCGCAGAGGTGATCGCCGCACGGGAGAGACTCGAGGTCGGCCAAGCTGTGGTGCCCCTCGACTGGATGCTGCGGCTATTGGCTGCACGTGGGGTACTGGAGGAGCTCCCCGGCGCGGCGACTCACGAGTTCCGTGCACGTGGTCCCTTGCCGACGACGGATCTTGCAGCCGTGCGCGATGAGCAGCTTCACCACGATCCATCGTGGATGCCTTCCTATGTCCTCGCGGAGACGGTCGCACAGGATTATCCCGCGTTCCTGCGGGGAGACGTCGTCGGTGAGGAGGTGTTGTTCTCGCCGCGGCGGCTTCGGCTCTGGGTCGACTACTTCTCGAACCAGAACGGCTTGTACGTCGTGAACAACCGGATTGGGGCCGCGGCAGTCGAGCAGTGGCTCCCTCTTGACGGGGGGGTGGTTCTTGAACTCGGAGGAGGGTTAGGTAGCGGTGCTCTCGCAGTGCTGGAGCACCTGGAGGTGGCGGGCCGACTTGGAGCGATCCAAGAGTATCGGTTCACCGAGCTCGTACCTGCGTTCCTCAGGCGCGGCGAGCAGGCATTGCGGGCGCGCCGGCCTGAAAGCGTGCCCATGAGATTCGACATCCTCGATATGAATCGCCCGTTCGAGGCGCAGGGTATCGCACCGTCCAGCGTCACCGCGGTCTATGCCGTGAACACACTCCACGTGGCACATGATCTTGATTTCACGCTGGGCCAGATCCTGCGCACGCTCCGTCCTGGCGGATGGTTGATCGCGTCCGAGTGCGTACGTCCGTACCCGCGCCAGACCATCTATGCCGAGTTCATTTTCAATTTGATCCAGACATTCCGATCTCCGCGCCTGCACCCGGTTTACCGTCCCAATGGTGGATTTCTCACCCCGGACCAGTGGAAGGAGGCGATCGAGTCCGCTGGGTTCGCGGAGACGCGTTTCGTCCCGGATGTCATGCGGATCCGCCGGAAGGTTCCCGATTTTTTTGCCAGTGCGATCGGAGCGATCCGCCCGAACTGAGCTGGGGCATCGGGGTCGCGGTGCCGTCGGCTCCTGGGCGGCCACGGCCGGGTCTGGCGTCTTACGCCACGGCGGGCGACTCGTCCCAGGCGCTCGGCCTGACGATTTCGCCGTCGCTCCTGCCCATGCTGCTACGTGGGATTGGTCTCGCTCTTCTCGGGCAGGTCGGATACGACGGCAAGCCTGGGCGGAGGTGGATCGTGTGGTCTGGTTGGGTTCCCGGCGGCATTGATGATGGTGGCACGGGGAAGCTGACCTTGAGTGCGGCCTTGAGCGATCCGCTCTTGAATCTTCCGGAGGATGTCGGCCACGTTGAAGGTCAGATGGTGAGGCGGTGCCGCCACCACCGCACCGCGGGAGGTGAACGGCCGGAAGATCCTTCCGTCGAATCGGCGGGAGTATCTTGGCTGGCTTACACGGCCGACCGCCTGGACGTTCGAAGCCGGGCCGGAGCACGTGCCGCTCGTTTCATGTTCCGAGCCCTTTCAGCTGAATGCCGTGTGTGGCTCGCCCCTATTCTCTTCATGCCGTGACCGGGACGTCCACCGGCCTGTGCCTGATTGGCGATCGGGCCATCTGCGGACCTGCTCTAGGGTGTCCAGACTCGGAATGGTGTAGACACATTGACCATCCCAGAGTGCGGCATGACGTCATGCTTGAGCGGCGCCCCAGAAGAGCGCGGCTGGGGTGCGGCCCCGGAGGCGATAGCCCTGGTGAGGCCGCTCGTGATTGTAGGACTGCATGAACGCCTCGAGCCCGTTGGTCCAGGCGTGCCGCGGCTTGGTCCGCGTGTGGCGGAAGCCGAGCGCGCGGCAGGCCTCATCGAACGCCCCTTTGAACTCGGGGCCGCCGTCGGTGAGCACGCGGCGCAACCGCCAGCCGGCCCGGCGGTAGAGCGGCAGCACGACCCGACGCAGGAAGTGGGCGGCGGCCTCGGCCGTGTGCGCGGGCAGGAGCCACGCCACGCCGTAGGAGCACGCGGCATCGCAGGCCGTGATCTGCCAGACCTTGCCCACGCCCTTGAGCTGCCCGATGTAGAAGGTGTCCAGACACACCAGCTCGCCTGGCTCGCAGGCGGCCACATGCCGCGGCTGGCCGTGCTGAGCCTGCCACAGGGTGCGGCGCGTCCGCTCGGTGAGCAAGCCGGCCGTCTGCAGAGCGCGGTGCTCGAGCACGGTCAGCCGCTGCCGGCGTGTCGCCAGCCCCGCGCGCCGCAGGGCGCGCTGCACCGTGCTGGGCGCCACGCGCAGCTGCCAGCGATGGCGCAGGTATGCGGCGATCCGACTCGCGCCCCACGTCGCCGCGCTGACCGCCACGCTCAGCAGCAGCCGCTCCGTCTCCGGGGCCAGCTGCACCGGTCGGCCGGGTCGGGCGCGATGCCGCCGCGGATGCACCCCGTCCTGGCCGTAACGCTCCAACCGCTCGCGCCAGCGGTAGAACAGGGCGCGGGAAATCCCCGCCTCTCGGCAGGCCCGGCTGACATTACCCAACTGCGCCGCCCGCCGGATGACATGCAGCCGCAGGCCGTGTACCTTCTCGTCGAGGGTCATCGGTCGATCCTCCCAAAGTGGTTCCCCTGCCACGGGGTGGTTCACTCTGGGAACGATAGGCCAGATGGCCCTCACTGTTTCTGGTCACAAGTGTCAACACTATTCCGGCTCGGGACAGACTAGGGGACGGTTGAGCTCCGTGCGCCAGGTCGCCGGGTCAGGGTTCGACTCGGGGCCCGCGACGTAACACTCCCAGAGATCCGGGGCTGATTTGTGTCCCTCGGTGGTGATCCATCCGATGAACTCGCCCCAGGCGGAGCCGAGACCTTCATACGACCCGTGGTACACCGTCCGCGCCACTGTCACCGCCGGCAACTGACTCGCCTTCACGCGGCCCGTGGCGGAGACTG
>WNFG01011951.1_pt1 | contig 14300 bp, 9 predicted proteins | sample 5400431 | NCBI WGS metagenome assembly WNFG01 (sample SAMN13153346, study PRJNA577476) | soil metagenome | isolation source: 120 cm saprolite under Douglas fir tree site 2 hole 3 replicate 2 | place: USA:California | collected 2015-04-18
CTCGGCAAGACCTACCCGGGCGGCAACGAGGCGCTGCGCGAGATGTCGCTTGACGTGGACCCCGGCTCCTTCCTCGTGCTGCTCGGCCCGTCCGGCTCCGGCAAGACGACGCTGCTGCGCTGCCTGGCCGGCATCGAGCGGGTCACCTCGGGACGTATCGCCATCGGCCCGCGGACGGTGGCGGACCGGCAAGACCCACGTACCGCCGGACCAGCGCGACCTATCCATGGTGTTCCAGGACTACGCGCTGTGGCCGCACCTGTCGGCGCGCGACAACGTGGCGTTCGCCCTGCGGCACCGCCGCCAGGCCAGCACTGGCCGACGGCATCTGTCCCGCGCGGAGTGCCGGTCGCGGGCTTCGGAGATGTTGGACCGGGTCGGGCTACGCGCGCTCGCCGAAAGGTACCCGAACGAGCTGTCCGGCGGCGAGCAGCAGCGGGTCGCGCTGGCCCGCGCGCTCATCGCCGACACCGGCCTGATCCTGTGCGACGAGCCCCTCTCCAACCTGGACGCCGACCTGCGCGAACGGATGCGCGTGGAGATCTCCGCACTGGTCCGCGAGGCGGCCGCGACCACCGTGTACATCACCCACGACCAGGCCGAGGCGTTCGCCCTCGCCGACAAGGTGGGGGTGCTCGAAGCAGGCCGCCTGGTCCAGGCCGGAACGCCCGAGGAGATCTACACCCGGCCCGCCAGCCCGTTCGTAGCCCGGTTCACCGGCCTGGCCGGCGAACTCCAGGTGCGCGTCATCGGCCGCGGGGAAGACGGGACCGTGCTGGTCGAACCGCATGTGGGCCAGGCCTTCTACGCCCGCGCGCCGATCGGGCCGCTGACCGGGGACACGGCGCTGGTGATGATCCGCCCCACCGGGGTCAGGCTGTGCGCGAACGGCTCGGACGGGCCGGCTGGCTCTGCGGGGTCTGACGGTCACCACCTGTCCGGCCGGGTCACCGACGTCGCCTTCCGCGGCCGCGGCTACGAGCACGCGATCGACGTCGACGGCAGCACCCGGCTCACCGGCGTCTTCGCCGACGTGCGAGCGGCCCGGGGCGAGATCGTCGGGCTGCGCCTGGACCCGGCCGGCTGTCACGTGTTCCCCGTCAAACAGCAAAACCCCTAAGACCATTTATCCGAACGAGCCTGGTACGTGCCTCCGGTCTCGTTAGGACGTCACGGCAGGTATAGCGCTGGCCGGGTGCGCCGTCAGCCTGCGCAGCATCCTTGCGGGCGGTCGTGTCTTCGCCCGCGTGCGGTCGCGTCTTCGCCCGGTGGAACCTGAACGTTGACTGAAAGGTTACGGGACGTTCACCGCGTGTCATGTCCGCGATCACCGCCGTCCAGGCCAACCGCCCGCCCCCGCCTACTCTCGGTCGGGGCGGGCAGGGAACCGTCACCTGCGCAGCAGAAGGAACACGGTCAGGCTCTGTACGTGCTTGAGGTAGCCGAGCCGGTAGTGCGGCCGCAGGAGCGTGGCCTGGGCCGGCGTCACGGCCTCGTAAGGGCTCTTTTCATAAAAGCCGCCGATGATCCAGATCCTCGGTTCCTGGCCCAGGCAGGCGGCCGGGTGCTTGCACGGGATGGGGTACAAGCTGCCGGCTTGGGCGGCCGTCTGGGCGATGAACAGGGCGTGCGGGACCGGCACGCCATGCGGCATGTCCCTGGCCAGGTAGTACTGAAGACCGAAGCCGATCATCAGCCAGCTCTGCTGGTGCTGGCGGCCCTGGTAGACGATGCCGTCACCGGCCTTCGCCTGGCGGGCGACGACGTTCGCCGCACCCGCGTAGTCCAGGTAAGAGCCAGCGATACCGACCGGGTAGGACGGCCAGCTGTGGGCGCCCGGCTCCCTGATCACCTGCTGGTCACCCGCGCTGAGGATGGCGATGACCAGGACGGCGGCCACGGCCATCCGCGCGTCAAGCCTGCTCAGCCCCATCCCGGCCAGGACCGTCCAGGCCCCGACGGTGAACAGGAGGTACCGGGGAAAGAAGAACGAGTACGGACCCTGCGACACCAGCCACACGGCGGCGACGGGGACGATGGCGGTCGCGGTCATGAAGGCGGCTTCCCGCCAGGCGACCGCCCAGGCGAGGACGGCCAGGATGATGAGCGCCGCCGCCACGGAGGTCGAGTAGAACAGGTTCCGGCCGAAGAAGGCGAAGTCGGTCAGGTCGAGCCCCGGCCTTGGTATCCACGTGATCTGGTTCCTGGCCTGGGCCGAGCCGACCAGGACCAGCGGCAGGCAGGCTGCCAGCCCGCCCGCGGCGGCGAGCACGAACCACAACTGCCCGCCATCCCGGTCACGCCACCAGCGCAGCGCCGCTCCGACGACATGTCCCGCGACTACCGATAGGGCCACGAGGTCGACGTAGCCGACAAGCGCCAGGCAGGCGGCGTAGCCCAGCCAGCGCAGCGCCGACGGCCGGTCAAGGGCGCGCACCAGCAGCAGCGTGGCCAGCGTCGCGACGAGCACCGCGAGTGCGTAGAACCGGACTTCCTGGGCGAACCGCGACACGCTCGGCACCAGTGCGAACACCACGCCGGACACCAGGCCAGCCCGGGCTCCGGCTAGCCTCCGGCCCAGCAGCGCGACACACGCGGCGGCGGCCGCCATAGCGAGCACGGACAAGGTTCGCATCGCGTCGGTGGAGTCCCCGAATACCGTGATCCAGAAGTGCAGCAGCAGGTAGTAGGCCAGCTGGGTGGCGCCGGTGTGCCGCGCCGTCGTGATCATGCTCGACACCGGGCGGCTCGCGAAGGACCAGCTGGCGATTTCGTCCCGCCACAGCTCTGGACGACCCATTCCATACAGGCCGAGGGCCAGGGTCAGCAGCGCCGGCCAGCACCACGGCATGCGGGCGGCCTGGTCGGCCAGGTCATCAAAGGCTGTTCTCCTGGCCGGGATCCCGGTCCCGCCCTCGTCGGGCCGTGCCGTAGCCGAACGATCCTCCACGTACCCGGCCGTGGTCATCTGGCCTCTCCCCGCCGATGGACCGGCTTCAGGCCCCGCATCTTAAGCTCCCACCTATTACTCTGTCAGTCGCCGTGCTTTGCGAGCCGCCTTGCTTGGCGGCTGGCGCGGGCATGCCCCCGTGATCATCGCGAGAGCTTACGTATGGATGTGGCTATGCCCCCGGAACGTGTTCCGGCCAGCGATGGTTCCGCGCCTGACGTCCGCCGCCCGTCAGGGCAGGAATCGATGCTATCCCTAAGACACCTCACGAACGTGATTAGTTGCCTGCTTCTCGCGCCCGTTCCGGCTGCCGCACCCGGCCGTTTGCCGGTGATAATGAGTCAGGGTCATGGCAGGGCTGGAACACCGGCCGATGCCCTACGATCAGCAGGATGACGGTCACACTGCTTACCAGCCAGTCTGCGCCGACGGCAACCGATGCGGATGCCCTCGTTATCGGCGTGTTCCAGGGTCCGGACGGCCCTGTTCTCACGCTAAGTACGGACGAAATCGACCTGATGTCCGCCCTCACCGCGCTCGGCGCGACGGGCAAGGCCGAGGAGATTACAAAGATCCCCACGGCTGGCCTGCCGGGGGGGTCTGGGGGGGTCGTCCCCCCGGGCCATGCCCTCGCGGGGGGGTCTGGGGGGGTCGTCCCCCCAGGCCATGCCCTCGCGGCCCCGGTCATCGTCGCCGTGGGCCTCGGCCCCGAACCCAAGGCCCCCGACGCGGACCACGCAGAACGCCGGGCTTACCTGGAAAGGCTTCGTCGCGCCTCCGGCGCAGCCGCCCGCGATCTGATGTCCGGCACGCCGGGCCGGGCCAAGCGCATAGCCATCGCCCTGCCCGCCGGCGAGCCGGACGAGGCCGAGGCGGTGGCGCTCGGCGCCCTGCTCGGCGGGTACGCCTTCAGGAAGTACCGGACGGCCACGAGCGCGCCCGGTGACATCGAGCAGATCATGCACACGGCCCACGATGACTCGGTCCGCCGGGCCAGGATCCTGGCCGACGCGATGACGCTCGTCCGCGACCTGGTGAACACCGCTCCCGCCGACATGGTGCCCGCGGACCTGGCCGCGGTGGCCCAGCAGACGGCCGCCGCGCATGGCGTGAGCGTGCAGGTGCTCGACGAGAACGAACTGGCCAAGGAGGGCTTCGGCGGCATCCTCGCGGTAGGCATGGGCTCCACTCACCCGCCCCGGCTTGTCCGGCTTGAGTACACCCACCCGGACGCCGTCCGCACCGTGGTGTTCGCGGGCAAGGGCATCACGTTCGACTCCGGCGGGCTCTCGCTCAAGCCGCCGAAGGCGATGGAGACGATGAAGGCCGACATGAGCGGCGCCGCGGCGGTGCTGGCCGCGGTCCAGGCCATCGCCGAGCTCGGCCCGGCGGTGAACGTGGTCGGCTACCTCCCGCTCGCCGAGAACATGCCGGGCGGAGCCGCGCAGCGGCCGTCTGACGTCATCACCATCTACGGTGGCAAGACCGTGGAGGTGCTGAACACGGACGCCGAGGGCCGCCTGGTGCTCGCCGACGCCCTGGCCCGCTCCGAAGTCGATGGGCCCAGCCTGCTCATCGACGTGGCTACACTGACAGGTGCGCAGACAGTGGCGCTCGGCACCCGCACGGCCGGGGTGATGGCTAGCGACGATTCGCTGGCCGCAGAGATCGTGGACGCGGCCAGGCGGGCGGGCGAGGCCATGTGGCCGATGCCGCTGCCTGAGGATCTCCGCAAGGGACTCGACTCGACCATCGCAGACATCGCCAACGTGTCGCCAGACCGCAGCGGCGGCATGCTCGTCGCCGGGCTGTTCCTGCGCGAGTTCGTGCCGGCCGGGGTCCGCTGGGCTCATCTGGACATCGCCGGCCCCGCCTATAACGACGGCGCCTCGTACGGGTACGTCGCCAAGGGCGGCACCGGGGCGGCGGTCAGGACGCTCGTGCAGATCGCGGCGGACGTAGCGGAAGGCAAGCTTGCCGGTAGCCAGGCTGACGGCAAATGAAATGATGAAGACTGGGTAGGCCAGCTAAGGCTGACTAAGGAGGCTTGAGGGGTGGCAGAGGGCATCGGCAGCTACGACATCGTCGTGCTCGGCGGGGGCAGCGGCGGGTACGCTTGTGCGCTGCGCGCAGCCGAACTCGGCAAGCGCGTGGCGCTGATCGAAAAGGACAGGGTCGGGGGGACCTGCCTGCATCGCGGCTGCATCCCGACCAAGGCGCTGCTGCACGCGGCGGAGATCGCGGACCACGCCCGGGACAGCGCGTCCTTCGGCGTCTTGTCCACCTTCGAGGGCATCGACGTACCCGGCGTGCTTTCGTACAAGGACTCCGTGGTGGACCGGCTCTGGAAGGGCCTGCAATCCACGATCGCGAGCAGGAAGATCGACACCATCGAGGGTTCCGGGCGGCTGGAATCGCCGACCCGGGTCAGGGTCGGTGACACCGTCTACGAGGCGGAGCACGTGGTGCTGGCCACGGGATCGCAGCCGAAGAGCCTGCCCGGCCTCGAGATCGACGGCGAGCGGGTGATCACTTCGGACCAGGCGCTGCAGCTCGACCGGGTGCCCGATTCTGTGGTCGTCCTCGGCGGCGGGGTGATCGGCGTCGAGTTCGCAAGCGTGTGGCGCTCCTTCGGCGCCGAGGTGACGATCGTCGAGATGCTCCCCCAGCTGCTGCCGCTGGAGGACGAGACGAGCGCGAAGCTGCTGCAGCGGGCGTTCCGGCGCCGCGGCATCCGCTTCGAGCTCGGCACCAGGTTCGAGTCGGTCAAGCACACGGACACCGGCGTCACGGTCACGCTCGCCGGGGGCAAGACGCTCGACGCCGACCTGCTGCTGGTCGCGGTCGGCCGCGGCCCGGTTTCCGATGACCTTGGCTATCCCGAGGCCGGCGTGGCCGTGGAGCGGGGTTTCGTCAAGGTGGACTCGCTCTGCCGGACGAGCATCCCCTCGATCTCCGCGGTCGGCGACCTCATCGACACACCGCAGCTCGCGCATGTGGGGTTCGCGGAGGGGATCATGGTCGCGGAGCGGATCGGCGGGCTTCCCGTCACCCCGATCGACTATGACGGCGTGCCGCGGATCACCTACAGCGACCCGGAGGTGGCCTCGGTCGGCCTCACCACGGCGCAGGCCACCGAGCGCGGCCTGAAGACCGTCGAGTTCACGTACAACCTCGGCGGCAACGGCAGGAGCGTGATCCTGCAGACCCAGGGCGCGGCCAAGGTGATCGCGATCTCCGAGCCGGACGGCCCCGGCCGCGTGATCGGCGTGCACATCGTCGGCAGCCGCGTCAGCGAGCTCATCGCGGAGGCCCAGCTGATCTACAACTGGGACGCCGAGCCCTCAGACGTGGCCCAGCTCATCCACCCTCATCCCACCCAGTCGGAGGCGATCGGCGAGGCGCATCTGGCGCTGGCCGGCAAGCCCCTGCACGTACACGCCTAGGAGTCACGAGAATCATGTCGGTCTCCGTATCCATGCCGCAGCTCGGTGAGAGCGTCACCGAGGGCACCGTCACGCGCTGGCTGAAGAAGGAAGGCGAGCGCGTGGAGGTGGATGAGCCGCTTCTCGAGGTGTCGACGGACAAGGTGGACACCGAGATCCCCTCGCCCGCGTCCGGGATCCTGCGCGGCATCGCGGTCGATGAGGACGAGACGGTCGCGGTGGGCGCCCAGCTTGCCATCATCGAGGACAGCGAGTCCGGCGATTCCGCGCCCGCGGCGGACGACTCGGCATCGGCCGATGCCGCCGGAGCCGAGCCGCAGGCGCCCGAGCAGCCCGAGGCCGCCCAGCCGGAACCGGCCCCGGCGGCCAGCTCAGACGGCTGGGGTTCGCAGCCCAACTATGCGCCGCCGGCCCAGTCGGCTTCGCCAGCCTCGTCGGGGTTCTCGGGCTCCTCCGCGCCTTCGGCGCCCGCCTACGCTCCCCCGCCCGCGTACGGCCAGCCGAACCCGGTCACCCAGGCGGCCCCGGCCTACGGCCAGCCAGCGCCGTCGGCCCCCTACGGCCAGCCGGACCGTCCAGCCCCATCGGCTCCCTACGGCCAGGCGGCCCCGCCGGCCGCGCCGACCCCGGCCAGCCGGGTACCCGCGCAGGGCCAGCCTGCCCCGGACGAGTGGGCCCCGGACGAGTGGGCCCCGGACGAGTCGGCGCCGGCCGACCAGGCCCCGTCCTCCGCGATGGCCGACGCCCCGGCCGAGGCCTACCCGCCGCCCACGCCGCTGCCCACCGGGGTCGGCGGGCGCATCCGCAAGCAGGACGTCATCGAGGCCGCCCGGACCCAGCGCGCCGCCCAGCCCCAGCAGCAGCCCGAACAGCCGCAACAACCCCAGACCCCCCAGATTCCCCAGCAGCCCCAAGCACCCCAAGTGGCGCAGATGCCGCAGGAGCTTCGTGCGGCGCAGCCCGCGCCGCAGCGTTCCCCAGCGCCCGCGCGCCCGGCCGTGGTGCCTTCCTCGCTGCGCGGCACGACCCAGCGGATGTCCAGGCCCCGCCAGGTCATCGCCCAGCGCATGGTCGAGTCGCTGCGCGTCTCGGCCCAGCTCACCACCGTGGTGGAGGCCGACGTGACGGCCATCGCCCGACTCCGCGAGCTCGCCAAGCGTGACTTCGAGGCCCGGGAAGGCGTCAAGCTCAGCTTCCTCCCGTTCTTCGGGCTCGCCGCCGTCGAGGCCCTGAAGGTGCACCCGAAGCTCAACGCCGTGATCGACGGGGATCAGGTCACCTACCACGACGCCGAGCACCTCGGGATCGCGGTCGACACCGAGCGCGGGCTGATGGTGCCGGTCATCCACAACGCGGGCGACCTGAACATCGGCGGGCTGGCGCGCAAGATCGGCGACCTCGCGAACCGGACCAGGTCGGGACACGTCGCGCCGGATGAGCTGGCCGGCGGGACGTTCACGCTGACCAACACGGGCAGCCGCGGCGCCCTGTTCGACACGCCCATCATCAATCAGCCGCAGGTCGCGATCCTGGGCACCGGCACCGTCGTCAAGCGGCCCGTCGTCGTCGAGGATCCCGCTCTCGGCGAGGTGATCGCGGTGCGCTCGATGGTGTACCTCGCGCTCACCTACGATCACCGCCTCGTCGACGGCGCCGACGCGGCCAGGTTCCTCATCACGGTGAAGAACCGGCTGGAAGAAGGGGCCTTCGAGGCAGAACTTGGCCTCTAGATGCCGGCCACGGTGACAGGGATGGGCCGGCGCTCATGAAGGTCGCGGTCACCGGCTCGTCCGGGCTCATCGGCACCGCGCTCGTGGCCAGGCTGCGGGCCGACGGCCACGAGGTGATCAGGCTCGTCCGCCGGGCTCCGCAGGGCGCCGACGAGGTCCGCTGGGATCCGCGCGCGGCCGACGCCGGGCTGATCGCGCCCGGTTCGCCGGGCCCGTCCGCCCCGGACGGGTCCCGCGGGCTCAACGGGCTCGACGCCTGTGTGCACCTGGCCGGCGCGGGGGTGGCCTCGCACCGCTGGACGGCCAAGTACAAGGCGGAGATCAGGGCCAGCCGGGTGCTCGGCACCCGCGCGCTGGCGGGTGCGCTGACCCGGCTCAGCCCGCCGCCCGCGACGCTGGTGGCGGCCTCGGCCATCGGCTGGTACGGGGACACCGGCGGGCGCGAGGTCGACGAGTCGGCGCCGGCCGGGCAGGCGTTCCTCGCGCGGCTGGTCCGGGACTGGGAGGCGGCCGCCGAGCCGGCCACGGACGCGGGCATCCGCGTCGTGCACGTGCGCAGCGGCCTGGTCTTCACCCCCCGCGGCGGGATACTCGCCCGGATGCTCCCGCTGGCCCGGCTGGGCCTGTTGCCCAGGTTCGCTTCCGGTCGCCAGGCCATGAGCTGGATCTCGCTATCCGACGAGATCGGCGCCATCCGGTTCCTGCTTGACCGCAAGGACGTCAGCGGCCCGGTCAACCTCACCGCCCCGGCTCCTGTCACGAACTCCGAGTTCACCGCCGCGCTGACCGCCGCGGTCGGCCGCCACGACCTGCCATGGCTGCGGGTACCCGCCCCGGCGCTGCGTCTGGCCCTAGGCGAGGCCGCCGTCGAATTGCTGACCAGCGCCCGTGTCATGCCCAAGCGCCTGCAAGAGGCCGACTACGATTTCCGCTACCCCACCCTGCCCGAAGCGCTGTCCGCCGAGCTGACGTCCCGCTGAATCCCCCGCAGCCTGCTTCCCGGGCTCCCTCCCGAACGGGTCGTGCTCCCTGCTCCGGGACCGCTGACACCCACCGCGGCGTTGAGCGCATCGAGCGCCGATCCCTGCCGGGCCGCGTCGGCCCGGTCGAACGGCCCGGTCCATGCCAGCCCGACCTGGTTCTGCCGGTTCCTGCTGTTCCGCCACAGCGAGGTCGCGTTGGCGAGGATGAAGTCGCGGTATTCGGCGCGCGGACTGTGCCGGTAGAGCTCGTACAGGTTCCTGACGAAGATGCCCTTGAACTGCGCCTGGTCGCCGCGGCGGCCCATGCCCCGCCGCTCGCCCGGCTCGGCGAGGATGCCCGGCGGCACCGTCAGGTCGCGCAGCGCCGCCGCCGCGATGGCTTCCGCCTGCCCGAGATAGGCGCCATCGCCGGTGATCTCGTGCAGCACAGCGAGCCCGCCGATGATCACGCCCTGGTTGTAGGTCCAGGCCGTGCCGCCGTTGTTCGCGCAGTCGGCGGTCAGCCCGTCGTTGACCAGGCCGGCCGGGCCAATCAGCCCGCTGGCCCTGAACCACTGCCACTCGCGCAGCGCCCAGTCGAGATAACCGCTGCCGCGGCTGCCGGGACTGGTCGTGCGCTGATGCAGGCGGCCCGCGATGAGCAAGAACAGCTCGTTCGGTATCGCGTTCTTGTAGTTTTTCCTGCGCGTCCACCACAGGCCGCCGCCGCACACGTCGTCCCAGCCGGCCGCCATCCCCGCGAACAGCTTGCGCGCCAGGTCCAGGTACTTCACCTCGCCGGTCAGGTCGAACGCCGCGATCCAGGCCAGTGCCCACCAGCCGTCGTCGTCGTAATACTCGTTGCTGAAGCCCGGGTTGACCCGCTGGGCTCTGCCGAACGTCGTCTCGATGACGTACAGGTACCTGTGCTCGCCGGTTCGCTGGCTGTGCTGTATCACCGCGGTCAGCGCGTTCGCGCAGTTCCACCAGCCCGCGGTCTTCCACAGTCCGGTCCTCGGCTGGTACCAGCGCTGCAGCGCGCCGACGGCCTCGCCGGCCCAGGCCCGGTACTGCTCCGGCTCCGGCCGCATGGCTACGGGGTCGGGGCGCCCGGGTGGTTGTCCGGATGCCCGGCGTTGAAGTGCGACAGCGCGAGCGCGCCGGTCGCCAGCGTGAGCCAGCGGGTCAGCGAGTTGCGCGGCAGCAGGGCGAGCGTGACCCACGCCAGCGCGGTGTACCAGGGTAGCGACCACGGGGCCACCAGCACCCAAGCAAAGGTCAGCGCGCAGGTGGCCGCGAGCACGGCGGGCACGTCGGGGGACAGCCGGTTGTACAGGTACCAGGCAAGCGCGAGCAGCAGCGGCGGCCACAGCACGCCGATCAGCGTCGATGTCGCCGACGGGTTCGCCGGGTCCAGATGGTCGCCGACGAACTGGAACAGCTGCCAGAACGACGGCGAGATCACCCGCGTCGACGCCTTCAGCGGCGTTTTGAGCGCATCCGGGCCGTAGCTGAAGAAGTACAGCCCGAACGTGGCCACCGCCGCGACGGCAGCGGTGCGGAGCAGGCGTGCCCAAGCGCGTTCGCGGATCAGCGGCACGGCGACGCCCAACCCGACGAACACCGCGTTCACCTTGATCCCGCCGGCAACGCCGATCACCACGCCGACCGCGAGGTCATGCCAGACGGTCGCGCCGCGGCGCGAGATCAGGATCGCCGCAATCCCGGCCAGCGCGACGAAGGCATCGAGCTGCGCACCCATCACAAGCAGATAGATCAGCAGCGGGTTCGCGGCCCAGATCAGGCCGGCACGCACCGGGTTGGCCGCCGAGCGCAGCAGCAGGTACCCGGCGGCGAGGAACGCGATCCCGGTCATGATCATCAGGGCCCAGATGGTCAGCCACGGCCTGCTGCCGCCGGCGAGCGCCGCGGCCAGGTGCGTCCAGGTGGCCACAGGGCCGTACACCGAAGGGGTCGACCGCCACCGCGGGTCGACCAGCGCGGTATACGGATTGTGGATGCCGCCGGGCAGGTCGGCTGGCGGGTACACGTACGGGTTGTGCCCGAGCGCGGCGATGCGCCCGTACGCGGCGTAGCTGGCCGGGTCCGAGGTGCCGACCGGCGTGATGTTCACCACGACCGCGACCACCGCCGCCGCGGACCAGAAGACCCGCCGCGGGTTCGGGCGCCAGCCGCGGCTGTTCGCCCACAGCATCCCGGCCAGGCCCAGGCAGCAGAGCGTGATGCCGGTGTACATGATGATGTTGGTGACGTCGGCAGAAAGCACCGGCGCGCCCAGCTGGCTCGCCAGCGCGGTGAGCGGCAGCAGCACCGGCAGCGTCGCCTCGCTCGCGCCGGGCGCGGTTGCGCACAGCCCGGTGAACGCCACCAGCCCGAACCCGAGCGCGGACAGCGACACCGCGGGCAGCGGCCGGGCCAGCGGGCTGAACGCGAGCGCCCGGATGAGCACGCCCATCATCGCCTCGACCCGGCCGCCGGGTATCGGCGGCTCGGCGAGCTTCGTGGCCTGTGCTGCGGTGGGATCTTGCGCCGTGGTGACGTCCTGCGCCCTGGCGGCCGCGCCCCGGGTCATCACGTCACCCCACGTGAGAGCATCCGGGGCCGCGCCTCGGCCTGCGCTGGCCGCCCGAACACGAAGCCGAACGCGGTATGGCGTAGCCGTGTCCGTCCGGCTTCATCGAGGGCGTCCAGATGCCGTCGTCGAACCGGCGGTCAGCCGCGTCGCCTCATCGTTACCTTTGCCCATGGTTAAGCCCCGTCATTACCTATGCTTTTAGTCAAGGAGAGTACGCGGTCATCCATCGCACGGTGGCGCAAATGCACACGCCGCGGCGCCGCAGAGCCAGCCGATGCCGGGATCACGACGCTGAGGCTCGGCGCGCGGGCCTGGTCACGCCGAGTTGCCGACAACCGGCGCACCAGGTGGTGGGGATGCGGTTAGCTGGAGAACATGTTTCCGCCGCCCGGGTCCCGCGTCGCCATGTCGGCCCTCGCCCCGTCCCGACGCATCGCACACGAGTTTGCCGGACGCTGCCGGGACGCGGTGCGCCAGCACTGGCTATTCGCCGTCGTCGCGGGATGCGCCACCGCGCTGCGCGCCGTGGTGCAGCTGGCCTACCAGCCGGCGTTGATCTTCCCGGACAGCGAGCGGTACCTGGAGTACACCCGGTACTTTGTCACCGGACACTGGTCTCCGGACTGGTTGCGCACCAGCGGCTACTCGCTGCTGCTCATCCCGGCGGTGCTGACCCACAACCTCGCGGTGGTCGCTGCCATACAGCACCTGCTCGGGCTGGCCACAGCCGTGGCGATATACGCGGTTCTCGTCCACTTCGGCGCCCGGCGCGGGCTGGCCGCGCTGGCGACCGTACCCGTGCTGTTCGACCCCCTCCAGCTCGACATCGAGCAGTACGTCCTCACCGACGTCAGCGCGACGTTTCTGCTCGTCGTGGCGCTGGTCGTCCTGGTGTGGAAACGTGACGCGATCGGCAAGGCGGCGCCCGCCGTGGCCGGGCTGCTGATCGCCGCCGCCACGATCATCAGGGAATCCGACCTGCTCGTGATAATCCCCGCGGTGCTCTACCTGGTGGCTGTCATCCGGCCCAGGCGGCGCCGGGCGACCCTGGTGGCGCTGCTGCTCGCCGGCTTCCTGCCCCCGGTGCTCGGCTACCTGGGCTGGTCCCAGGTGTGGTACGGACGGTTCGACTTCGTCAGCTACGACAGCCAGTTCATGTACGGGCGGACCGCGCAGTTCGCCGAGTGCACGGGCCTGTCGCTGCCCTGGTACGAGCGGCCGCTGTGCCCGCAGGAACCGCCGGCGCAGCGCAACCCGGACTTCTACATGTGGGCGCCACGGTCGCCGCAGGTGATCCTCCAGGCGCCGCCCGGTATGAACAAGGGCCACATCATCCTCGACTTCGACCGGCGGATCATCGAACACCAGCCGCTGACCTACCTGAAGGTGGTGGCAGACGACATCCTCTACAGCTTCTCCCCGGTGCGCGGCGACGGCCCCGAGCACTACCCGACCTGGTACCACCAGTTCCACACGTACTTCCCGGCCAATAAGGACGAGCTGGCTACGCTCCGTACCTACACCGGCAGCGGCCCGCACGTCCAGCCCGCGCTGGCCGATTTCCTGACCGGCTACGGCCGGGACTTCTATGTGCCTGGCCCGCTTCTCGCTGCCGGTCTCGCGCTGGGCGTGGCCGGCCTGGCCGGGATCGGCCGGGCACGGCGCAGCGGGCTGCGCGCCCCCTGCCTGCTTTTCACGATCGGCGTCATCGCCGCGGTCGAACCCCCGTTCACCATCGCCACCTTCGACTGGCGGTACGAACTGCCGCAACTGTCCCTGATCCCGATCGCCGCGGTCCTCGGCGTGATGGCAATGGTCGGCAGGGCCAGTGACCGGACCCCGGCCATGTGGCCGACGAGCACCGATGGGCTGGTCCACACCGGCCAATCAGCACACGCCAACCAGCCGGCGGGGCCCGATGACACCGGCGAACGGGCCGACGCCCACGGTCTGCCTGACGATCAGCCCGGCCCCCCGCATAATCGCCGCCAGGCGTGGCACGACCGGTTCGGCAGCCGGTCTCAGCCAGGCTAACTACCCACCTGGCCAGCCGTCTGCGGCATCCGCGTGACCTCGGGTGCGGGGGTGCGAAGGTGCCGCCATCCGGTGAGGAACGCCAGCCCGTAGAGGAGCGCCACGAGGGCGAGGAGCCATCGGTACCCGATGACAAGTGACGTGTACTCCAGGATTCCGCCGACCATCGCGCCGAGCAGGTTGGCCCCGAAGGCCGTGCCGGAGTCCCCGGTAGCACGGAACCGCTGGGAGAAGACCATGTTGGCGAGGAAGATCGGTGCGAAGGCGATGATCACCGCGAGGACGAAGCGGGGCAGCGGCGACAGGGACAGCAGCGACCCTGGCGGGACCGCCCAGGCCACGACCAGCGTGGCGAGCAGGCCGGCGTACAGCAGGGCCGGCCGCTTGATCACCACGTGCCGCGACACCTCCACCGCCGCGAACACCGACACCAGGACACCCGCTGTCACCAGCGCGTTGACGAACCAGGTGGTGCCGAACAGCAGCGCGAACTGCACGATGTTCTTCGTCTCAAGCAGCAGGAACGCCGCCCCCATGAAGAACAGGTCGAGGTAGCCGGTCATCCTGCGGTACGGGCCGGAG
>WNFG01009098.1_pt1 | contig 14297 bp, 17 predicted proteins | sample 5400431 | NCBI WGS metagenome assembly WNFG01 (sample SAMN13153346, study PRJNA577476) | soil metagenome | isolation source: 120 cm saprolite under Douglas fir tree site 2 hole 3 replicate 2 | place: USA:California | collected 2015-04-18
AGCTCGCCTACCTGCTCTACGAGAAGGGGCACATGCTGATGTCGGTCTTCATGCTTCCCAATACCGCAGAGGCAGGGACCCTACCCGGGAAGGCGGTGAGCTACCGCGGCCACGAGTATCTCACCCGCGACCGCAAGAGCCTCCGGACCGTGTCCTGGCGCGATGGGCGGGCCGTGTTCAGCCTGGTCTCGCTGCTCGATTACGACGCCCTGCTTGAATGCGCGGATCGCCTCCGTGCCGAGCGCGCCCGAGAGACGCGTCTGTAAGCCCCACGCAGGGCTGGTCTGGGAGTCCTCGCCACGCTAGAATCGCCGCCCTGATGCGTCTCGTGCCGGATCTCGTCTACTCCGACGGTCGCTTCCAGTCCGGGCTTGCCGTGGACGTCGGCGACGGTCGCATCGCCGCCGTGGCGCCCGTCCAGGACGAGGCGGGCACCATCCGGCTCCCCCGCAAAGCGCTCCTCCCCGGCACCGTCAACGCCCACTGCCACGCCTTCCAGTCGCTCCTGCGCGGGCTTGGCGACGACCTCGACTTCATGGCCTGGCGCGACCGCGTGCTCTATCCCTATTCGGCGCGGCTCGACCGCGACGGCATCTATCTCGGCGCGGCCTTCGCCTTCGCCGAGATGCTCCTCCATGGCGTCACCACGTGCGTGGACTTCTTCTATCTCCAGGACGAGGGCAACGACAATGCCGAGGCGGTGATCCAGGCCGCGCGCGACATCGGCATCCGGCTCGTCCTGGCCCGGACCATGTACGACTGGGAGGGCGCGCCCGCGCGGTACCGCGAGACGCCGGCCGAGGCGGCGAAGCGCACCGGCGACCTGATCGCGAAGTATCGTCGCGATCCGCTCATCCGTGTTCAGCCGGCCCCGCACAGCCCGCACGGAGCCTCCGCCGGGATGATCCGCGCCGGCTTCGAGGTTGCTCAGTCCGCCGACACGCCCTTCCACATCCACGTGGCGGAAGGCCAGTACGAGGGAGCGCAGACGCTGAAGGACCACGGGGCCACCCCCGTCCGCTATCTGGACAAGCTGGGCGTGCTCGGGGAGCGGATGATCGGCGTGCACTGCGTGTGGCTGGACGACGAGGAAGTTCGGCTCATGGGCGAGCGGGGAGCGGGGCTCGCCTATTGCCCCTCGTCGAACATGATCCTGGGCGACGGGATCACCCGGATCACGGAGCTCGCGGCGGCCGGCGTCCTCATCGGCCTCGGCACGGACGGCGGCTGCACCAACAACCGCCTCTCCGTCTTCGAGGAGATGCGCATGGCCGCCCTGCTTCAGAAGGTGCGACACCTCGACGGCACGCGGCTTCCCGCCGAGCAGGCATTCCAGATGGGGACGCTCGACGGCGGCCGGCTCCTCGATCTCGAGGTCGGAGACATCAGCCCGGGAATGCTCGCCGACCTGGTCGCGGTGGACCTGACGCATCCTTCACTGCATCCGCCCACCGACCTGCTCAAGAGCGTCGTCTATGCCATGTCCCCCCAGGCGGTGACCGACGCGTGGGTCCACGGCCGCCGGATCGTGCAGGATAGAAGGCTGACCACTCTCGACCAGGAGTCCTTGGTGGCGCGCGTGGCGGCGCTCACGCGAGGATGGAGCGCGGCATGAGCGAGCGGCTGGAGACCGTCGAGATGGAGACCGGCCCCTCTCCGCAGGCCGCCATCATCTGGCTGCACGGGCTGGGCGCCGACGGCCACGACTTCGAGCCCATCGTGCCCGAGCTCGGGCTTCCCGCCTCGCTGCCCGTTCGCTTCGTCTTCCCGCACGCGCCGCTCATGCCGGTGACCATCAACGGGGGCGCGGTCATGCGGGCCTGGTACGACGTGACGGGCGATGGGCGCGAGGACGAGACCGGCATTCGGGCCTCGCAGGTACGCGTCGAGAGACTCCTGGCGCGGGAGAAAGCCAGGGGCATCGGCGCCGCCTCCATCGTCCTGGCCGGATTCTCTCAGGGCGGCGCCGTCGCACTTCAGACCGGACTCCGCTACCCCGAGCGGCTCGCCGGCCTTCTCGCCCTCTCCACCTATCTGCCTCTCGCCGAGAAGCTGGCCGCCGAGGCGAGCCCCGCGAACCGTCCCGTTCCCATCCTGATGTGCCACGGCCTCCACGATCCGCTCATCCCGCTGGCCAGGGCCTCACGGTCCCGCGACATCCTCCAAGCGCTCGGCTACGCGGTGGAGTGGAGGGAATACCCGATGCCGCACGCGGTCTGCGCCGAAGAGATCGCCGACATAGGTCGCTGGCTCCGCACCGTTCTCGGAGTCGCTTAGACTACCCGGCAGGCCTCTTCGAAGGATGGGCGCGGATTGCGTGGGCGAACCTGCGTCGGATCGCCATAGCCCAGATTGCAGAGGAAGTTCGACTTCCAGCGCCCATCCGGGAAGAACTCCGTGTCCACCTTGGCATTGTCGAAGCCAGACATGGGTCCGCAATCGAGGCCGAGGGCGCGGGCCGCGATGATGAAATAGCCGCCCTGGAGGCTGCCGTTGCGGAAAGCGGTCTCCTGGGCGAGCGGGGGATTGTTCGCGTACACGGAGCGAAAGTCCCGTTGCGGCGACAGGCGCGGCAAGAGCTCGTAGAACTCGGTGTCATAGGCGATGATGGCCGTGGCGGGGGCCTTCATCGTTTTCTCGACGTTCCCTTCGTTGAGAGACGGCTTGAGCCGCGCCTTGGCCTCGGCCGATTTCACGAAGACCACCCTCATCGGGCAGCTATTGGCGCAGGTCGGTCCAAATTTCGCCAGATCGTAGACTCGCCGCAGGAGATCGTCCGGCACGGGCTTGTCTTGCCATCCGTTGTGCGTGTGCGCCTCTTCGAAGATCGCCTTCGTATCGATCATGAGCTCTCCACGGGCTCATCGCCCGGATGTGAGGAGCCGCAGGGCCTCGTCGTGCAGCAGGCCATTGGTGGCGAGGACGCTCCCGCTGTAGATGTCGGGCTTCCCGGCGAAGTCGGTGAGCCGGCCGCCCGCCTCCTCGACGAGGATCTTCATGGGCGCCACGTCCCAGGGCTTGAGATCCACCTCGGCATAGATCTCCCCCTTGCCCGCCGCCACCACGCAGTAGCCGTAGTAGTCGCCGAAGCCTCGCTGGCGCGAGGTCGCGTCCACGAGCCGCTCGAAGCCCGCCCAGTAGCCCGCCCGGCGCAGGATGTTCAGGGCCGAGTGGATGAGGAAGGCCTCGTTCATTCGCGAGCAGGACGACACGTGGATCCGCTCGCCATCGGCCCACGCCCCCTCGCCCTTGCGTGCCCAGAAGAGCTCGCCGCTCACGGGATTGTGGACGACGCCCGTCGTCACCTGTCCGTCCTCTTCGAGGGCGATGAGCACGGCCCACATCGGGATGTGGCGGACGAAGTTCTTGGTGCCGTCGATGGGATCGATGATCCAGCGGCGCGCCGTCGGACCTTCCTGCCCGAGCTCCTCACCGAGAAAGCCGCAGTCGGGAAAGGCGCGACCCAGGATGGCCCGGATGGCCTGCTCCGCCTCGCGATCGGCCTGGGTCACCGGGGTGAGATCGGCCTTGATGGTGACCTCGACGCGCCCGCGATAGTAGCGGAGGGCGATCTCGCCGGCCGCGCGGGCCGCCTCGAGAGCCGCGGTGACGGTGGGGTGGGTCACGCCCACTCCCCGCGCTCCTCCAGCACTTCCTTGAAGACGCGGAGCGCCTCCACCACCACGGGCATGCCGCCGTAGGTCACCTGCTGGAAGATGACCTCCGCCACCTCCTGGCGCGTGGCCCCGACGTTGAGGGCGGCGTGGATGTGGGCGCGCACCTCGTGCTCGCGGTTCAGGACGGTCAGCGAGGCGACGGCGCAGAGCTCCCGCTGTTTCTGGGAGATGACCTCGCGACTGTACAGCGTGCCCGTGAAGAACATGGAGAGCTCGCGGGCGAGATCCTTGTCGAACTTCTTCCACGTCTCGAAGCCCGTGCCCCCCTTGAGGGTGTGGAAGAGCATCTGGGCGGTCTTTCGCGTCTTCTCCTTCCGCGCCTCGTCCATCATGGGTCTCCTGTTGGAACTACGACGGCTCCGCCTGCCCGTCCGAGAGAGCCCGCGCGACGATCTCGCGGATCTCGGGCACCGAGAAGGGCTTGGGCAGCCGCGGCCGGGCTGCCTCGGCGAGGAAGGTGGCCATGCTGGCGCTCAGCGCATCGCCGGTGATGAAGACGAGCCGGCGCGACAGCTCCGGCCGCCGCCGCTGGAGCTCACGGTAGAAGCCCGGGCCGTCCAGGACGGGCATCCGGAGATCGCACAAGATGAGATCGTACTCGTGCCCCTCGACCAGGGTCAATGCCGCCGACCCGTTCGGCGCCGTGTCCGCTTGATGCCCCTCCCGCGTGAGGATCTCGACGAGGAGGTTCACGATGTCGGCCTCGTCGTCCACTACGAGGATGCGGCGGCCCTTCCCGTCTCCCGCGGGCATCTAGACCCTTCCCACGGGCAGAGACTCGGGTTGTTCCGCACTCGTCATGGAGCGACTCCTCGGGGATGCTCGAATGGGCCGCGGGGAAGATACCATACGCGCGCCCGCACCTGGCGCCGCGCCCGCACCTGGCGCCGGACGATCAGGAATCGACCCGCTCCAAGATCCGGCAAAGCTCCTCGGGACGGGAGAGCATCGGATTGTGGGCGGAGTCCATGTCCACGGGGGTGACCCCGAGCCGGGCCGCGCACTGCGCCGCGATCGTGGGCAGCACCGCGCGGTCGCCGAGACAGCGGATATACGTGCGGGGCACGCCCAGGGCGTGGAAGGCGCGCATGTCGATGGGCTCGACGAGCGGGCGTAGCGCCTGCGGCGTCAGCATGGAGAGCGCGCGCGAGACGCGCGGATCGCTCCGCGGCATGTCGCCCATCCATCGCGCCCACGCCATCTCGGCCGGGTAGAGGAACGTCCCGTCGCCCCGCGCGGCCGCGTTGCCGAGCATCATCTCCCGGCCCGCCGGCGTCATGATGGTCCGGACCAGGCTCCCCCCGTGAGGGACGACGACCGCGGCGAGGAAGACCAGGTGGCGGATGCGCGCGGGCGCGAGCTCGGCGGCCTTGGGAATCACGAGACCGCCCATGGAGTGGCCCACGACGACGGCGCGGCTCATGCCCTCGGCGGCCAGGGCCTCGGCCACCGCCGCCGCGTACGAGGCGACGCTCGCGCGCCGCACCTCGGCGGCCCGCCGCCCGTGCCCCGGCAGATCCAGCGCGGCCACGCGATGGCCGCGGGCACGCTAGCGGCCGGCCACCTCTTCCCAGCACCACGCGCCATGACAGGCGCCGTGCACGAGCAGGAATTCCTTCGGCATATGGGTTCCCCGGAATATGGGTTGACTCGAGCGGCGCGCGCCTCTAGCGTAGAGACCGCCACATGCGAACGGCGTCGTCATATTCGCCCATTACGCAGGAGCCCTCAAGGAGATTCACATGGCAGAGATCCAGCGGTACTGCGCCCCCGGCGTGTTCGATCCTCCCACGTACTCGCAGGGCATCAAGGTCTCCGGCGCCCAGACCATCCTCTTCATCGCGGGGCAGGTCGCGTATGACGGCAAGGGCCAGCCGGCTCACCGCGGGGACTTCGCCGCGCAGGCGCGGGAGGTCTTTCGCTCCGTCAAGGCCCAGGTGGAAGCGGGCGGCGGCACCATGGCAAGCATCGTCAAGATCAACACCTACCTGACGGACATCCGGCACCGGCAGGACCTCATTCCCGTGCGCGAGGAGTTCTTCGGCAAGAAGGGCCCCGCCTCGACCCTGGTGGCCGTGGCCGCCCTCGCCCAGCCCGAATGGCTCATCGAAGTCGAAGCCATCGCCGTCGTCTGAGGCTCACGAGTCCGTGACCGACATCAACCCGTACATCTTTCGCGCCTATGACGTGCGCGGCAAGGTCGGCATCGACGTCTTGCCGGAGGTGTTTTCCGAGGTCGGCCGCGCTTACGGCACCCTCGTGCGTCGCCGGGGTGGCCGCACGGTCGCCATCGGGATGGACAATCGAACGACCTCCCCGCCCCTCAAGGAAGCCTTCGCGGAGGGCCTCCTGTCCACCGGCCTCGACGTGGTGGACATCGGAGTCAACCACACTCCGCTTCTCTACTTCGCGGTGGCGCACTGGCGGCTCGACGGCGGCGCCACCGTGACGGGCAGTCACAATCCCGTCTCCGACAACGGCGTGAAGATGGTGCACGCCGAGGCCGCGCCGCTCAGCGAGGAAGAGATCCAGGGACTGCTCGCCACCATCCGCGCCGGGGACTTCGAGCGTGGTCGGGGCACTCGCACCGCCCGGAGCCCTCGCGAGGACTACTTCACCGCCATCACGGAGCGGGTGAAGCTGGCCCGGAAGCTGCGCGTGGTGGTGGACGCGGGCAACGGCATCGCGGGCAGCTTCGCTCCCGAGCTGCTGCGTCGGCTCGGATGCGAGGTGACCGAGCTCTACTGCGAGTCGGACGGGACCTTTCCCAACCATCTGCCCGATCCCGAGATGGAAGAGAACGTACGCGACCTCGTGGCCAAGGTCGTGGAGATACGGGCCGACGTGGGGATCGCCTACGACGGCGACGCGGATCGCATGGGCGTGATCGACGATCGCGGGCGTCGCCACGAGGCCGACCTGATCCTCGCCCTTCTCGCGCGCGATCTTCTCACCCGTCACCCAGGCGCCGAGGTGGTCTTCGACGTCAAGTCCTCCCAGGCCCTCGCCGACGATATCCGGGCCCACGGCGGCAAGCCCACTATGTGGAAGACCGGCCACTCCCATCTCAAGCAGAAGATGCGCGACGACCATATCCTCCTCGGCGGCGAGGTCTCGGGGCACATGTTCTTCGGGGAGAACTGGTACGGGGTCGACGACGGTATCCTGGCCTCGTGCAAGTTCCTCGAGCTCGCCGCACAAACGGGCGGGTCGATCTCGGCCCTCTTCGACACCCTCCCCCATCTCGTCGCGACGCCGGAGCTCAAGGCGCCCTGCCCCGACGACAAGAAGTTCGCCGTGGTCGCCGAGCTCGCGGCGGAGTTCAAGCGACGCTACGAGACCATCGACATCGACGGCGTGCGCATCCTCTTTCCCGAGGGCTGGGGCCTCGTGCGGGCTTCGAACACCAACCCGTACCTGACCCTCCGCTTCGAGGGCCGCACCCAGGCCGCCGTCGACAAGATGAAGACCGAGGTCCTTGCCGCGCTCAGCCGCTATCCCTTCGTCCAGCCTCCTGCGTAGGTAGCGTGCCGGCAATGTCCTGCAGTGTTCCGGGTGGGGCAGGGGGGCAGGCAGGCCCTCGGGAGCGAATCCGACGAGCCGTAGCGCGCCCCGAAACGCAGGGCGCCTCCGCCGCGCGAGCCGCCCCTGCGCAGCAGGGCGGCGAGCGCACCCCCCGCTTCGGGGGGATGGGGGGGCAGGCGGAGGCGCCCGAGCGAGGTGGCGCGCGAGGCGAGGAAGTTTGAGCGGACGAGGGCCTGCCTGCCCCCCTGTCCCGCCCGCCGCCGCGCGCTGAAGCTACCCCTGCTTTGCTAGGGTTTCTCGATCGGGTTGCGCCGGACCGTGGGCACGGCGATCTTGATGAAGGCGTGCTTCTCGGCCGCGTGACAGGCCGAGCAGGAAGCGCGCAGGGTCTCGACCCGCTCCTTGAAGAGCGCGGCGTCCTTCTTCTGGATGGCCTCTCCGATCTGGGGGAAAGCGCCCTTCAGGAAGAGCTGCTCGGCGCTCTTGCGGTAGACGGGCCGCCGCTCGAGCCCGAGCTCGAGGGCCTTGCCGAGTTCCTCGTGCATGTGCGCGGCGTACTCCCAGTTGCCGTCCATTCCGCCCCAGTACATCTCCGTGTACCGGTACGCGACCTCCGCCATGGTCGTCTCGAAGCCGCGGAGCTGACGCTGGATCGCCTCCGTGCGGGCCGCCGGGGTGAGCTTGGCCAGCCAGTTTGGTTTCTCCATACCTTGCATCGAGGGCGCATGCTGGTGCTGCGCCATAGCCACCGTCCACGCCGCAACGGCGCCGACCATCACGAGAGCGGTTGCCACGAGAAGCGCCATCAGGAAGCGGATGAAACGCTGTGAGCCACGCATCGCCCTGCTCCTTTCGTGAAGAAGTCCGGACGACAGCCTAGCTACCGACTGGACCGAGAACCATGAGGATCACCTCGGCAAGATCGCGCGCGACCGCGCAGTCGCGCGGGCCCCAGAAGCCGCGCGGGTCCAGGAGAATCGGGCGCAGGCCCGCGGCCCGGGAGCCCAGGACATCGACCGAGTAGAGATCGCCCACATAGGCCGCCTCGTGCGCCGCCACGCCGGCCTGACGGACCGCCAGCTCGAAGATCCGCGGGTCAGGCTTCTCCACGCCAACCACGGCCGAGTCGATGACGAAGTCCAGATCAGCGCCTAGGCCTGCCTGCTTCAGCAAGGCGTGAGCGTTGCCGTTCGAATTCGACACCACACCCACCACGAGCCCGGCCGCCTTCACCCGACGGATGGTCGAGTGCGCCTCCGGAAAGGCGCGGTCGAAGAGCCCGGCGGGCGCGTTGTAGCTCTGACGAAAAGCCGAGGCGGCCTCGACTTCGGCCGGATCGGTGATGCCGAGGCCCTCGAGGAGATAGGCCAGATAGCTGTCCTGCGCCGCGCGACCTTCCGTGGAAGCGCCCCGCGCGAGGTCGGCGTCGAGCCGCACCCGGGCGCGGAGCTCGGCTTCCTCGATGGCCTCGGGGGCAGCGGTGTGGCCGCGCCCTGCCAGGTGCCCCGCGATGGCCGGGTAGTTCATCCTGAGCAACGTATTGCCGGCATCGAAGAGCAGGGCCCGGGTCACGGGAAGCGCTGAGGCGGGCCGCATGCGCCTATTATAATGTCGAGGTGACGCGCACCCCGCTTGCTTTCGCCGGCGCCCTCATCGTTGCGCTGCCCATGGTCGCCGCCGCCGATCACGGCGGCCCGCTCAGAGTCGCGCCGATGAATCCTCTCGTCCTGGCTCTGCTCGCCGGGGGGCTGACCCTGCTCGCGGGCGTCCTGGTCGTCGTCATCATCACGCGGCTACGCGGGCCGGCCGACCAGGACTAATGATCCGCCGCCCCATGGCCATGGCGGCGCTCTCGGTCGGGCTCCTGCTTGTCCCCGTATCGTCGCTCGCGCATTCACTGCTCGTGCGCTCCCAGCCCGAGCGCCGGGCCACGGTGACGCGCCCGCCCGAGGAAGTGCGCCTCTGGTTCAGCGAGCGCATCGAGCCCGCCTACGCGCGGTTGAGCGTCTGGGACGCCGGAGGCAAGCAGGTCGACGCGGGCGATGCGGCCGTGGATCCGGCGGACTCGACCACGCTGGCCGTTCGGACGCCGGGGCTGCGCGCGGGCCGCTACACCGTTCGCTATCGCGTGCTCTCCGTGGACGGGCACATCGTCGAGTCGAGCTTCGATTTCACGGTCAGGCCCGCCGCCGCGCCCAAGGGCATCCAGCAATGAGCGCATTCGGCATCGCCCTCCGCGTCGTCCATCTGGGCGCCGGGCTCGCCCTCGTCGGGATCCTCGCGCTGAGTCTCCTCGCGGGCCGAAGCGACAAGCCCACCGTGCGCGTCTGGCACGACAGGCTTGGGCGCATCACGCTCGGGCTTGCCGCTCTCGTCCTCCTCTCGGGACTGGCTGTGCTCGGTTACCAGATCACGGTGGTGACGGGACACTCCGCCGCGATCCTCGAGCCGGCGGCCTGGCTGCGGCTTCTCGGTCAGACTCAGTTCGGCACCGTCTGGCTCGTGCGCCATGCCCTCCTCCTCCTCATGGCCGCCCTCGTGCTTCTGCGCGAGCACGATGATGCGCGTCCGGACTGGCTCGCGTGGCGGCTCGAGGCCTGGCTCCTCGCCGCCCTCGGCACGGGCGCGGCCGCGTGGGCCGGCCATGCCGTCGGCGTGAATCCGGCCAGCGCGGTGCCTGCCCTCGTCAATGCCCTCCACCTCGTGTGTGTCGGCCTCTGGCTGGGCGCCCTGCCACCTCTGGCCCTGCTCTGCGCGGCGGCCAGCCGTGAGGATGGCGCCGATGCGCGCCCCTTCGCCGTGCTGGCGGCGCGGCGCTTCTCGGCGTGTGCCCTCGTGATCATGCTCGTCATCATCGCGACGGGGATCTGGAACACGTGGAACGAGGCGGGTGACCCAGGCTCGCTGCTCGGAACGCGCTATGGGCATCTGGTGCTGCTCAAGAGCGCGCTCCTCGTTCCCGTCCTCGCGCTGGCGGCCTGGAATCGGCGGCGCTTTCTGGCACATCTCGGCGGAGAGGCCGCCACCGTGGGTCGGCCCGCCATGCGAGGGCTCGCGCGCTTCATCGGGCTCGAGGCCCTGGCGGGGCTCCTCATCCTGGGAGTGGCCGGCACCCTCGCCGTCACGCCGCCCGGCCGGCACGAGACGCCCCTCTGGCCCTTCAGCTTTCGTCTGGCGCCCGAGGTGACGTGGAGCCTGCCCGGTGTCAAGACGCAGGTCATGATCGGCGCCCAGATCGTGCTGATCGGCATCCTCGCGGTGATCGCCGGATGCCTCGTGAGGCGCTGGCGCCCACTCTTGCTGGCGGGCGCCGCCATCGCGCTCGTGGCCGGCTTGCAGCAGGCGTTACCTCCCCTGGCCGTCGACGCGTATCCGACCACGTATCTGCGCCCCGCCGTGCCCTACACCGCGGCCTCCGTCGCTCACGGAGGAGCGCTGTTCACTGCGAGTTGCGCAGGCTGCCATGGCTCGACCGGACGCGGCGACGGACCCGCGGCGGCAGGCCTGCCCAAGCGAGCGGCGGACCTGACCGCGCCGCACACCAATGACCACACTGCGGGCGACATGTTCTGGTGGCTGACACATGGTTTCGGCCAGGCCATGCCGGGCTTCGGAGACCAGCTGTCGGTGGAAGACCGCTGGGACCTGATCAACTTCACTCGCGCGCTGTCCGCGGCCGAGCAGGCGCGGAGCTTGACGCCGATCGCGGAGCCGGGCCGCGCGCGCCTCACCGCCCCCGATTTCACGTTCGCCACGGGGCCCGCCCAGAGCAGCCTCAAGAGCTATCGCGGACGCCAGCCGGTGCTCCTCGTGCTCTTCACCCTGCCGCATTCGCTGCCGCGAGTGCACCAGCTCGCCCGGGCGTACGGTCATCTCCAGGCCTTCAACACCGCGGTCATCGCGGTGCCCATGGACGGGAGCGATCGGGTGCTGACCCGCCTCGGTCCGAGCCCGCCCGTCTTCTTTCCGGTGGCGACGGAGGGCGCCGCGGACATCGTCGCGACCTATGGTCTCTTCCGGCGCGCCTTGACGCCTGCAGGCGCCCTTCACGATTCCCCGCTGCCGCCCCACATGGAATTCCTCATCGACCGGAGCGGCTATCTGCGCGCCCGCTGGATTCCCGGCGGCTCCACGCCCGGCTGGCTCGACATCAAGGCCCTCCTCGCGGAGCTGCAGGCGCTCAATCAGGAGAGCGTCGCGGTCGCGCCCGCGGACGAGCACGTGCACTGATGAGGCTCTGGCGCGCCGTGATCCTGCTCAACCTGGCCGTGGGCGTCGGCCTCCTGCTCGGCTGGCTCGCCTGGGGTCAGCAGATCCCGCGGCTCGAGCAGCGGCTGCGCGATGCCCAGCAGCGCGTGCTCCTCGTCGGGGTCGAGCGAACCTGGGTGGTGTCGGGGGTCGTCCGCGCCATCATCCCCGAGACCCAGCTCATCGTGGTGACGCACGAGGAGATCCCGGGCTACATGCCGGCGGGCATGACCATGGGGTTCAAGGCGGCGAGCCCGAAGGTGCTCGAGCAGGCGCGGGTGGGCGACGTCGTCAAGTTCACCCTCAAGGGCGTGCCCCCCGACGTGGAGATCACGGCCATCGAGCGGGAAGGCAAGTCCTGAAAGCCCTCGACTCGGGTCAGCTCCTGCTGGAGAGAGCCGGCAAGCCTGATCCTCGTGCTATTTGCGCAGCTCTTTGATGAACCAAAGAATTGGGAGCACCAGGAATACGAGCCGCCTTCAGGGATGCGCGAAATCCGAGCTTGTCGATAGCCTGGATGAGCTGATCGGTGGTCACGCGCGCGGGATCGAATGTCACCCGTGCCTCCTTGTTGCGGAAGCTCACGTCCGCTTGCTGCACCCCCGGGAGCCCTTCCAGGGCTCGCTTGACCGCGACCGGTCAGGCCCCTCAGGTCATCCCTTCAACGGCCAGCACGACCGTCGACTGTGCGGCCAGCACGACTTGCGCCGCTGCGAGCAGAATGATGGCGGCGAGCCAGAATCCGTGCCCACGTCTCATGGCGTCACCTCCCGCCCATGCCCTTCATGTCATGCCCGGCCGCGCCGTGAGCGCTCGCGCCACTCAAGCGGGCCAGGAGGTCGGAGGTCGCCTCGGGGAATCGGTCAAGCACAATGGCCGTCACCACGACGAGGCTTGCCAAGACCAGCAGACCCAGAGTGGCCCGGCCTCCTGTCATGCGGCAGGCGAGCGCCTCACACCGACGACGCTCCCGGATGTAGAGGGCGAAGCCCGCCGCCACGCCAAGGATCCCCGTCGGGATCAAGATCCATCGGTATTGCATGGTCACCGCCATGAAGGCGCCGCTCCCGAGGCCGAGGGCGATGACGGCCAGCGGCAAGAGACAGCAGAGCGATGACAGCAGGGCGCCGACCCAGGCGGCCATTCCCGCGCCCAGGGAGCCGAGTTTCATGGCTTTCTCCTCCGAACCTGTCTAACCCGGTACACCGCTAACCCGACGAATCCGATGAGCAGAGGAAGCACGATCAGGTCCAGACGACCCGTGAGCGCGCCGAGGCCAACGGCTCCCAGCAGCAACAGGAGTTGTCCCGTCCGCTGTTGAACTTGGCTGAGCGCGACAGCAGGGCATCATACCCTCAGTTCACGGCGCGGAGGAGGGTACCGACATAGCGGCCCCCCTCGAGAAGATCGATCCTGAGCCAATTGTGGCCCTCGCTTGGCGGTGGCCACGATGACTCATGCGGCGCGCTCCGCGGCCTTCGCGGCGCCGAGGGCGGTCACGAGCACGCCGAGCTCACCATGCCGCTTGATGCGCCGGAAGCGCTCGGCGGCGCGCAGCAGGCCGAGCCCGATCCACCGCCGCCGCATGTCGCCATCGCGCCAGCGCTTGATATTCCGTGTGACGTGCCGCAGCGTGCCGATCAGATTCTCGATGCAGTTCGTCGTCGCGAAGAAGCGCCGCAGCGTCGGGGGCAGCCCCAGCTTCAGCACCGTGAGCGTCTCCTCCAGCCCCTCGCGCACACTGGCGGCGGCATCGGCATGGCCGTTCCTGTCCAGCCACGTCGCCAGCGCCGTCAGCTGCCGCCGCGCCGCCGCCGCGCGGGCCGCCCGATACGCCCGCCGCAGGCTCGCCCGGACGTAGGCCTGGCGCGCCTTCGGGACGAGGGCGTCGAGGTTGCGCGCCTTGTGGAGCTGGCAGCGTTGAATGACCGCGGCATCGCCGAAGACGTCGCTGAGCGCCTTGCGCAGCCCCTTGCCCCCGTCGATCACCCACAGCACGCGCCCCTCGAGCGTGAGCCCGCGCGCGAGCAGGTCCTGCAGCAACTCGGTGCAGATCACAGCGTTTTCCGTCGAGCCCAGCCGCAGGCCCAGCGGGACCTTGCCGCCCTCGCGCGTGATCCCCAGGACGACGATCACCGTCTGCCCGGCCACCACCACGCCGTCCATGAACAACGCCACCACCTCGAGGCCGTCCAGGCGCCGCGCGAGATGCTCCTGCAGCCGCTGCCGCGTCCGCCGCACCACCGCTCGACTGACAGCGCTCTTGCTACTGCCCCGGGTAGGCCGCCCGCTCGGCCGCGCCTCGAGACTGTCTTCATAGTGGCGCGTCGACACCCCGACGAGCAGCTGCTGCATCATCCGCGCGGTCAGCGGATCCCGGTCGCGAAACGCCGCCACCGAGGGCAACGTCGCTTCCACGCCGGCCGTTTGCCGCACGCGGGGGCGATGCACCTGCACGCGCCGGCCCCCGAAAGTGAGCTCCGTCGCCGCCGTCCCCCAGTGATGATGCGTGCGCTGCGGGTGATGCCGGCCTTTGGGGCCCGCCAGGGCTACGGCCTCCGCGCGAAACAGTTCGTCCAGCGCGGCCAACCCCTGCGCATGGACCCACGCGAGCAAGTGCTGGCGCGTGGTCGTCATCTCGGCGAGCATCGGCTCCACCAGGGGCGCCCGCCCCAGGCCCGCCTCATTCTCCGCTTGCCTTCGCTGCCCTCTCTCTGTTCTCTTCGTCATTGGCGGCTCCTTGGCCCCGGTGGTGGGGACCGTTTGTCTTGGTCGACGCGATTCTCACGCCGACTAGGGAGCCGTCGCTACTCAGTTCTCAAATTCAACAGGGACCGGGACATCTCC
>WNFG01002925.1_pt1 | contig 14295 bp, 15 predicted proteins | sample 5400431 | NCBI WGS metagenome assembly WNFG01 (sample SAMN13153346, study PRJNA577476) | soil metagenome | isolation source: 120 cm saprolite under Douglas fir tree site 2 hole 3 replicate 2 | place: USA:California | collected 2015-04-18
CTTTCCCGCTTTGCCACCAAGGTGACGATCATTCATCGTCGTGACCACTTCCGCGCGTCCAAGATCATGCTCGACCGCGCGCGCAAGCACGAAAAGATCGAGTTCCTGCTCGATACCGTAGTCGAGGAAGTCCACGACGTCAGCAAGAAAGAGGTCACCGCGCTCAAGCTGCACAACCTCAAGACCGGCAGAGTCTGGGACTTCCCCACCAGCGCCATGTTTCTGGGTATTGGTCACATTCCGAATGCCAAGATGTTCCAGGGCCAACTCGACATGGACCAGGACGGCTACCTCAAGACCCACGATTTCGTCTTTACCAATATCCCCGGCGTTTTTGCCAGCGGTGACGTGCAAGACCGCCGCTATCGCCAGGCGATCACCGCAGCCGGCTCCGGATGCGCCGCCGCCATGGAAGTAGAGAAGTTCCTGGAAGAGCACGGCCGCTGACCTGCGCGGAAAGACAAGAATGTGCGCCGTTGAAGATAAACCTAAAGGGGAACTCGGATTCAGCCTGGGCTGAATACTATCGACTGCGAAACCGTGCCAGGATTTCGGTAATATCTCTTCCTGTTGCGCTTATCCTGTTGGTGTTGGACCCGGCCTCACTGATGACCAGAGTCAGAGATTTTCTGAGTGGGCTGAGTCCTTCTTTCCAAATCGGCGTCGTTTTTGGCCTGATTGGTTGCGCCACGATTCTCTTGCGGCGCCACTTTTGAAGTGGTCTGAGTGGCGATGTCCTCGTTGCGCTCATAGGTTCGCACTTCCTCCACCACTCGGGCAATTCACTATCGTTCCTCTCCTGGCAAGACTGGTTGTCGATTGGGGCTGTGCTTCGTGCGGCCTCAAACCCGGTCAACCTTAGCTTTTTGGGCCAAAGGCGCAGAGACGGTAAAAAGCATTCCTTTGTGGCTTCTCCAAAATAGCTCTTGTATTATGATATATCAGTGTGATATATCATAATGATATATGAAGCTTGGTTCCTCATCCAGCAAGTTCGCGCTCCTCGGAGTGCTCAGCCTCAAGCCCTGTTCGGGCTATGACATTAAGCAGTTCGTCAAAGGCAGCATTGGGCATTTCTGGAATGAGAGCTATGGGCGCATCTATCCGCTGCTGAAAGAGCTGGCGAAGGAAGGCCTGATCGTTCAGCAACGCGGCGCAAAGACTTCCGGACGTCCCGAGCGCCAGGTCTATTCCGTCACGCCAAAAGGGGAAGCCGCCCTTCGACACTGGCTGGGGCAGTCGCCCAGGAATGAACCGGCACGGAGCGAGCTTCTGCTCAAACTCTTCTTTGCCGACCGCATTCAGCCCGAGCTCAGTGCGCGGCACGTGCGAGAGAAGAAGCACCTTGAAGAGACGAAGCTGGCCATCTATCGACAGGCCGAAGAATCGATTCGAGAGCACTATCCCACCCACCCGGGGCTTCCGTATTGGCTGATGACCATCAGCTTTGGCCGGCACATGGCGCAGAGTCTCGTCGCCTGGTGCGATGAGACTCTGCAAACACTTTCCCAACTGAACAAGAAGGAAAAAAGGAAAAGAGGTACAGCATGACAGATCCAATCTGGGTAACCGCGTTCCGAGTTGTCCATATCAGCGCTGGGTTTATGGCGTTCTTTCTGGCACCGGCGGCGCTGATAACCGCGAAGGGCGGCAAGCAGCATCGCCGCTGGGGCAAAATCTATTTCTGGATGATGGCCGTGGTCGCGCTCACCGCACTGGTATTAAGCGTCTACCGTCCAATTCCGTTCCTGACGCTGGTCGCCGTCTTCAGCTTCTACATGGCATTCAGTGGATACCGCGTGCTCTTCCGCAAACGTCCGGAGCAGGGACAGGGGCCCACCATGCTCGATTGGATCGGCAGCATCCTGGTACTGCTGGCGAGTTCGGCTTTGATTGTTCTGGCCGTGTGGCAGCCGACGCCACTCTGGACAAAACTGGCGCTCGTGGCCGTTGCCTTCGGTGCAACGGGGCTCTTTTTCGGAGGCAGGGACATTCACTCATACCTGCGTCCGTCGCAAGACAAGAACTTCTGGTGGTTCGATCACATGGGCGGGATGATCGGGTCGTACATTGCAGCGGTGTCGGCGTTCTCGGTCGTCAACTTCCACTTTCTGCCGCCTGTGGTGCGCTGGCTCTGGCCGACCTTCATTGGCGTTCCCGCAATTTCGATCTGGGTGCGCTATTACAAACGAAAGTTCGCAGAGAAGCCAGCCGCACCGGCTGCATTGAACACGCACGCGGCCTAACGGAGCAGACTCTTCGCGGAGGGGCAGCGCGGGCTGCCCCTCTGAAAGGTGAAGAGTCCCAATTGGCCCAATCTGAAGCGGATGTGTTAAAAATTTGTGTTCCGCTTTTTATGGCTGTTCACCCTACTTCGCGCCCATCGAGATGTCCGTGCTAAGGGCCGCACTCATTTCTCTCTCCGCCAGCAAGTCGTTACGCTCTTTTGCCGAAAAAACCTGGGCCGGCCAGCGGCTCTCGCGGCGCTTTGTTGCCGGCACGGAAATCCCCGATGCTCTTCAGGCTGCCCGCGCCATGAACCGGCTTGGCCTGAGCGTGAGCGTGGACAACCTCGGCGAAAACGTGACCAACATTGCCGAGGCGCGGCATAGCGCGCAGCTCTATCATCAAATGCTCGACCAGATGAGCGCGCGGAATCTGGACGCCAACGTCAGTCTCAAACTCACACATATGGGACTGGACGTAGACGAGAGCGCCGCATACGAAATCACCGCGCAGGTCGTGGAACATGCCGCGCGCATCAAGAATTTCGTTCGCGTGGACATGGAAGGCTCGGCCTACACGCAACGCACGCTGGATTTTGTCCGCAAGCTGCACAGCCGAACTGATTTTGCCGGACATGTTGGCGCGGTGGTCCAGTCATATCTTCACCGCAGCGAAAAAGATGTTGAGCAGCTCATCGCCGAGCGTATCCGCGTTCGCTTGTGCAAGGGCGCGTATAAGGAGCCGCCCGACATCGCCTTCGAGAAGAAAGCTGACGTTGACGCCAACTACATAAAACTCACGAAAATGCTGCTCAAAAGCGGCGTATATCACGGCATTGCGACACACGATGAGAAGATGATTCGCGCTACCATCGATTTTGCCGGGGCGGAGAAGGTGGCGCCGCAAGACTTTGAGTTCCAGATGCTCTACGGCGTCCGTCGCGACCTGCAGCAAAAGCTGATCAAAGAGGGATGGAGATGTCGCGTCTATATTCCGTTCGGGAGCGAGTGGTATCCGTATCTGATGAGACGGCTGGCGGAACGGCCGGCGAATGCGATCTTTATCCTGAAGAATTTATTCCGGTGAGAGTGGAAAAGCAGGCCGCGAATGGACGCGAAAAACGCGAATCAGGTTTCCCTGATTCGCGTGAATTCGCGTATATTCGCAGCCAGATCGGGCTACGCGCTTCTCCGTGGACGCGTGGTCAACTCCCGCACTTGCGAGAGCAGGCTGGAGCGCTGCATGGAGTCGAGTTGGCCAAGAAAGGGAACTACTTCGGCGATGAACTCGTCGCCCATGAGATCGGCGATTTCGTCATCCAGAGTGCGGCCCGTACCCTTAATCAGGTCGCCAATCGAAACTTCGAGCGCCGTGGCCAGACGCTGTAATGATGAAAGAGTGGGCATGGCCTTTTCGTTCTCGATCTTGGAGACATACGTGCGCGGCACTTGCATGCGCATGGCAAGCTGGCGCTGGCTCAGGCCGGACCGCAATCTGAGTGCGCGGATGGCTGAAGCCACCTGCAAGTGCGAGGGATTGCCGTTGACTATCTCTGCTACCGGCGCCTGGATGGCAAGGATCGGCTCAGGCTCATCCTCATCCAGCGATGTGCGGCATTTTCTGCAAAGATTGTTGTTGGTCCGGAATTGGACGAGATGACAATGGTCGCAACGAACTACTTCCCGGGAATCAACCGGAGCGAGTGTTGTAGCCATTTGGTTTTCGGAGTGCCAGAGCGGGCTGCTCCAAAAAATCTCATCACTGCTTTGAGGGCCCTTTGAATCGAGTGCTAGTTTCAAGCAATACTTTAGGTTTGTCAACGGAAAAATACAGGCAAAACAGGTATAAAAACATAAATTACAGGCGAATACATGGAGAAAACAGGTGAAAATTCATGATGAACCGCGAATCGGCATGGTGTTTACTATGTGAGTACACCCAATCAGAAAGTTTACGCAAACACATGTTGGCTGTGGAAGCGTGCATGCGCGCTTACGCCCGCAAGTTCGGCGAAGAGGAAGAAAAGTGGGGCATCACCGGTCTGCTGCACGACTTCGACTATGAAAAATACCCGACGCCACAGGAGCATCCGTTCGTCGGCAACAAGATTCTCGAAGAGCGCGGCTACCCGGACGAGATGCGCCGCGCCATTCTCTCGCACGCCGAGTACAGCGGCGTGCCGCGAGAGAGCATGATGGAAAAGACGCTCTTTGCCTGCGACGAACTGGCGGGCTTCATCACCGCAACAGCTCTGGTCAAGCCCAACAAGTCCCTGGCCGAAGTGGATGCCAAGTCCATTCGCAAAAAAATGAAAGACAAGGCCTTTGCCCGCAGCGTGAGCCGCGATGACATAACCAAAGGCGCCGCGGAGATGGGTGTTGACCTCGACGAGCACATCACGTTCTGCATTGAAGCAATGAAGGCCGTGGCCACGCAGCTGGGTTTGGCGGGACTGGCCGCGCAGAACAGCTAGAAGCGAAGTTTGCGGCCGCGACAATCTCTGAATCGCATTTGACTTGGCCGAATCAAATTCCACCGAGGAACTCAAAATGCCCCTGGTTCGAATCTCCCTGATGCAAGGCAAGCCTGATTCTTATCGGCAAAAGGTCGGCGACGCGGTCCACCGTGCCATGGTAGAAACCATCAACGTCCCGGCCTTGGACCGTTTTCAGGTCATCACCGAACACAGCGCCGTCAATTTTAGTTTTGACCCGAGTTATCTGAATATCTCTCGCACCAATGCGCTGGTGATCATCCAGATCACTTTGAACACCGGCCGCACCACCGACATGAAGAAAGCGCTCTACAAACGGATCGCCGACCTTCTGCACGCGGAGGCCGGATTGCGTAAAGAGGATGTCTTCATCAATCTAGTCGAAGTGCCAAAAGAAAACTGGTCGTTCGGCAATGGCGAAGCGCAGTACGCGACCTGATCTCAGTCTTTTATAAGAGGGCCGGCACTAACCAGCTCTGCCAGTCTGGCAAAGTCGCCGGCCAGCACGCGGTCCTGCGTTACCGCCGGGCTCACCTTTCGAATTGCCGCATGGGCTTTTTGCAATGGCGGGCTGGTTTTTAGCGGCGCCAGGAAATCGAGGGCCTGAGCGGCCGCGCAGGCTTCAATCGCAAGTACGTTCGTCGTATTGGCGACGACCTTCTTCAGCTTGATGGCCGCGGCCATCCCCATGGAAACGTAATCTTCTTTGTTGCCTGAGGTTGTAATCGAATCTACCGACGCCGGATGTGCCAGCACCTTGTTCTCGCTCGCCAGAGCGGCCGCAGTGACTTGCGGCATCATGAAACCGGAATTCATTCCCGGATCGGCGGCAAGAAATGGCGGCAAGCCTTCATTCAACGTTGGATTGACCAGGCGCTCGATCCGGCGCTCGGAGATTCCCGCCAGCGCGCTGAGTGCGATGGCGAGATAGTCGAGCGCAAAGGCCAGAGGCTCGCCGTGAAAGTTGCCGCCTGAGATTACATCGCCTTCAGCGGGGCCGCTCACGAATACCAGAGGATTGTCCACGGCTGAGTTCATTTCGATCTCGAACGTTCGTCGGCAGAAATCCAGCGTGTCGCGCACCGCGCCGTGTACCTGGGGAATACAGCGAAGCGAATAGGCGTCCTGCACGCGTCCGCAATCTTTGTGCGATTCGCGAATCTCGCTGCCCTTAAGCAACAGCCGCATTCTGGCCGCAACTCTGACTTGTCCCAGATGTGGACGCGCAGCGTGAATGCGCTCGTCAAACGCGACGTCGGTCCCGTGGAGCGCGTCAAGCGACATGGCGCTCAGTACCTCGGCGGAGTCGGTGAGAGTTTCCGCTGTCAGAAGGGACAGCGTCCCGACTGCCAGCATAGCCTGTGTGCCATTGATCAGCGAAATGGCTTCTTTGGCTTCCAGCGCCAGCGGCTTGATGCCGGCGCGCTGTAAGGCGTCCGCGCTTGGGATACGTTTGCCGTCGAAAACGGCCTCACCTTCACCAATTAATGTGAGCGCGAGATGCGCCAGCGGAGCAAGGTCGCCGCTTGCGCCAACGCTGCCCTGCGACGGCACGACCGGATGCACGCCGCGATTCAGCATCTCGCATAGCCGGTCAATCACCTCGCCGCGCACGCCGGAGAATCCTTTGGCCAGCGAGTTGGCGCGGAGAAGCATCATGGCGCGCGTCTCTTCCTGCGAAAGCGGCTCGCCCACTCCCACGCAGTGCGAGCGAATCAAGTTGTCTTGAAGCTGGCGGTTCTGCTCCGCGTCAATGCGGACATCACTCAGCTTGCCCACGCCCGTGGTGATCGCATAGGCAAGCCGGTTTTCCTTGACCAGCTTGTCTACGACGGCTCGCGCGGCATCTACTTTCTTTCGTGCGTCGGGCGCTAGCGCGACTTCGCGCCGGTCGTAAACGACTTGGCGCAGGTCCTCAAGAGTCAGATCATTTCCGGAGAGGGGAAGAAGGGCCATGATTTATTTTTGCCGCCTGGCGCCGAAAGCCACGATGTATTTGTCGGGCAAGGAGCGGCGCTGCAATTTGTCGTCTACTATGATGTGCGTCGTTTTGCCTTCGGCCAACAGGACCTCTCCGGCTTCACGAAGCACCTGGTAGCGGAATTCCAGCAGCGACCGGCGAGCATTCGTCAGACGCGTGCGCACGAGAATCTCATCGTCATAAAGGGCAGGGGCTTTGTAGCGCACGTGCAGGTCCACGACGGGAATGTGGCAGTTGTCTTCGCGTTCCATGTTGCGGTACTCGAACCCCATCTGTCGCAGGAGCTCCACGCGGCCAACTTCCATCCAGATAAGAAAGTTGGAGTGGTAGACCACGCCCATCTTGTCCGTCTCGGCGTAGCGGACGCGCAGCCGGGTTTCGCCGCGGAGATCTATTTTCCTGTCCAATGGGGTTTACGCTTTTCCAGGAAAGCTGTGATGCCTTCCTTAAAGTCCGCAGTCTGCCGGATGGCGGCGTTCTCCTGCACGGCGAGGGCGATGCGCTGGTCCAGTACCTCATGCGAATAGCTGGAGAGCAGCCGCTTGGTCGCGCGAAGTGACGCCGGACTGTTATCCATCAACTGTGTCGCGAGTTGGTGCGCGCGATGCAAAAGCTGGTCTGGGGCAATAATCTCTGTTACTAGTCCCAGAGTCTGAGCTTCCGGCGCGCCGAAGATGCGTCCAGTGAGCAACAGATCGCGCGCTCGCTTCTCGCCTACGTTGGCAAGCAGAAAGCCGGAAACGATTGCCGGCACAAAGCCGATGCGGACTTCTGTATATCCAAACTTGGCCTCAGGTACTGCAAGAGTAAAGTCGCACAGAGTGGCCAGGCCGGTCCCGCCGGCAATGGCGGGGCCGTTGACCGCGGCAATGGTTGGCTTGGGGAAATCATAGAGCGTGCGAAACAGGCGCGCCATGGTCTCAGAGTCGGCGACGTTCTGTTCGTGGGTGCGGCCGGCGAGTTGCTTGAGGTTCTCTAGGTCCATGCCTGCGCAGAACGCCTGGCCTGCTCCCGTCAAAATGACAATTTGCGCGCTGGATTTTTCTGCCTGCCGCAGCGCAGCCAGCAAGTCGTCGATCAACTCGTAGCTGATGGCATTGCGCTTGTCCGGGCGATTCAGTGTGATCATGGCGACGTGGTGTGATTCGCCGTAGTGGATTGTTTTGTAGTCGTGAGTTGTCATTGCACCGTAGTGTGTTTCTTCGCGATCTCCGCCGACATCTGAATGACAGTATCTAATGGTTTGCGTAACGGAACGTCCGCACCGTGCGATCTCAGGGCCTCGACTGCAGTCTCAGTTGGTATGTTACCGACCAACGCGTTCTGCGCGAACGGACAGCCACCCAGCCCGCCAATGGCGGAATCAAAGCGCCGGCAGCCCGCGTCGTAGGCGGCGATTACCTTGGCCGCGGCGTCTGCCTGCGTGCTGTGCAGATGCGCGCCAATCTCTAGATCTCCATGCGCCGCAATCACGGCGGAAACCAGGTCTTTCACCTGCTCCGGCGTTGCCAGGCCGACCGTGTCCGCGAGTGAAACCTGCGTCACGCCGAGGTCCGCGATGAGTCCGACCGCCTCAATGACTTCTTCCGCGTTCCATAAATCGCCGTACGGATTTCCGAAGGCCATGGAGATGTAGACCGCCGCGTCCAGTCCGGCATTGTCCGCTTTCGTCAGGATTTTTTCTAACTGCTCAATCGCATCTTCCAGCGATTGGCTCTGATTGCGCTGCAGAAATGTCGGAGAAACCGAATAAGGGAAGCCGAGAGTACGGACCCCCTCAGTAGCTATTGCCCGGTCCGCGCCCTTCTCGTTTACGACGATTCCGATGATCTCAACGTCGTCCGGCGGATCCAGCAGCTTGAGCACTTCTTCCGAATCCGCCATCTGAGGGACAGCTTTTGGCGAAACGAATGAAACGGCATCGAGGTGCTTGAAGCCGGTCGCGACTAGTGCTCGTAAATATTGAGCCTTGCCCGCGGCGGGGATGTGGCCGGCGAGCCCCTGCCAGGCGTCGCGCGGGCATTCGACAAGTTTGACGATATTGGCCAACAAAAAACTTTACCACTGATTCACACTGATGACACAGATCGGAAGAAGATCGGGTCGGTGTTATCAGTGGAAATCAGTGGCAAACGGTTTTGCTGTGCCATCCAAGGGCTCAATAGGCGTGTAGTTTCCGCGCTTCGCGCACCACATCCTCCACCTTCGGCAGGAAGAAATGTTCAAGTGGCGGCGAGAAGGGAACTGGCGTGTCCAGCGACGTAATGCGTACGATCGGGCCATCCAGATCTTCGAATGCGTCTTCATTGATGATGGCTGCCAACTCGCCGGCCAGGCCGCCCGTCTTGGTATCCTCATGCAGCAGGATGACCCTGTTGGTCTTCTTGACGGTCTGAATGATGGCTTCGCGATCGAGCGGCATCAGCGTGCGCAAGTCGACGATCTCGACTTCAATTCCTTCTTTCGCCAGCAGGTCGGCGGCCTCTTGCGCGGTATGGACCATCGCCGCATAAGTAATGATGCTCAGATCGCGGCCCTCGCGGTGCAGCCGCGCTTTCCCCAGCGGGATAGTGTAGTCGCCTTCGGGAACTTCTTCTTTGATTCGGCGATATAAAAACTTGTGTTCCAGGAAGAGCACAGGATTGTTGTCGCGGATGGCGGACTTGATCAGCCCTTTCGCGTCAGAAGGCGTGGCCGGCGCCACGACCTTCATTCCCGGGGTGTGGACAAAATGCATTTCCGGATTCTGGGAGTGGAATGGACCGCCATGCACGCCGCCGCCGGCCGGTCCGCGTAGAACCAGCGGAGCAGGCGCGCCCCAGCGATAGTGCGACTTTGCCACCATGTTCACAATCTGGTTGAAGGCGCAACCGATGAAGTCCATGAACTGGAACTCGGCGACCGGACGCATCCCAGTAAGTGAGGCGCCGAACGCCGCACCCACAATCGCCGACTCGGCGATCGGGGTATCAATCACACGCTGCGGGCCAAAGTGATGAACAAATCCATCAGTCACCTTGAACGCGCCGCCGTAGATGCCAATGTCTTCGCCAATACAGAAGACACTGGGATCGCGCTCCATTTCTTCCCAGAGTCCCTGCCGGATTGCTTCGAGATATGTCGCCTGTGCCATAGTTAGCGATTAGCAAATAGCAATTGGCAATTAGCCAAAACGATTCACGTGGCAATCTGGCTGATTGCCAAATGCTATTTGCTACTTAAAATGTATTGCCGCTTCTGTCTCTTTCAGCTTGCCTTCACTTCGTTTCGCTTTCTTCTTGATGCCATACTTCGGCTTCACCTCGTGGCAGCCGTCACAGTACACGCCCTCGGCCGCGGTGTGCGGCTCGGGCATGGGTGAGTTCTCGGCGAAGGTACGGTCGGCTTCGAGTTCCTTTTCCGCTTCCGCGATTAGTTTCTTGTTTTGCTCAGGCGTCAGCCACTTTTTGCCCAGTAGATACTTTTCAAAGCGATCGATGGGATCTCGTTTGTGCCAGAACTCATGCATTTCTTTGGGGACATACGCCGCAGCATCGTGGATGGCGTGGCCCTTCATGCGCATCAGTTTGGCTTCGATCATGGTGGGGCCTTCGCCGCGATGCGCGCGCTCGACTGCTTCAAACGTTGCGTCGTAAACCTGGCAGGCATCGGTGCCGTCGATGATGACGGCGGGCATACCATAGCCAATCGAGCGATTGGCTAAGTCCTTCACGTTGACTTGATATTCGGTTGGAGTGGAGTACGCCCAGAGATTGCTTTCGATGATCAGCACCAAACCCAGCTTACGTACGGCGGCAAAGTTGATGCCTTCATAGCTCACGCCGGTTGACTGGCCACCGTCGCCGATCCACGTCAGGCACGCCAATTCTTTGCCTTGCAGGCGCGCACCGAGTGAGACTCCGGCCATCACCGGCAGCAAGTCGCCCAGCATCGAAATAGGAGAGACCATCTGCCGCTTCTCGATGTCGCCATAGTGCGAGGTCCCGTCTTTGCCATGCGTAGGCGAGCCGGATTTGGCCATGTACTGCATCATGATGTCGCGTGCGTGAAAGCCGCGCACCAGCTGCGCGCCCTGATTGCGGATCATCGGCGCAAACCAGTCTTCCGGCCCCAGCGCATACGCCGACGCACAGGAGCAGGCCTCCTGGCCGAGCCCGAAATAAACGCCGCCCACCACTTTGCTTTGCTTGTAGAGATTCTCGAGCGCTTGCTCCATCAGGCGGTTGAGCAGCATCCAGCGATAGATTTCAACGCACTGGTCTTTGTTTAGATACTTCGATTCGCGGATCGGAGGGACTGGCGTATTCAGCTTGCCGCGAATTTCGTAGTGCACTTCCGGGCCCTGGCTGACTTCCACGACTTCAAACTCCGGCTGCTCCAGCCGCCAGTCAGGTATGCCGTGCTCATTGACGCGAACGCCTGCGCTCCTGGCGGCAGCCTTGCCGTTCGATCTGTTTCCGTTGGCAGACGCTTTGCTGGACTTGGGTTTGTTGGCCATGGGACGAATACAGTTTATACCGGACGCTGAAGAAAAACTTACCATGGACGGTACGCCGATTCGTGGCGCTAAGAGTCACGCCAGGAAAATGTCTTCTTCTCCGGCCATCTTGCGTAGCTCTTGTGGAGCGCGCGCAGGAGTGTCCTGCGGCGCGGACAGCAGCGCGTCCAGCGATTCCAGCCAGAGCGTCTGCGCTTCAAAGACGCGCCCAAAGTTGCGTGCGACCAGGTGGGAGACCTCTTCCAGAGCTGGAGCCTTCTTCTGCTGTCCGGCGGGTGCGAGCTCCAGTTCGCATTCGAGCGACGTCACAGGTTTGCCCACAAGCCCACAGGGAACGATCAGCTTGAAGTAGTCGAGATCGGTATCCACATTGAGCGCGAACCCGTGAGAAGTAACCGCGCGAGAAATGTGCACGCCAATGGCGGCAATCTTTGCCGGAGGATCATTTTCAGTCCAGACGCCGGTCAGCCCGGGAATGCGATGCGTGACAACTCCCAGATCGCCGCAAGTGCGGATCAGAGCCTCTTCGATTTTACGCACAAACTCCACGGCTCCAACCCGCGGCGCGAACGCGCGCAAATCAAAAATAGGATAGCCAACGAGCTGCCCCGGACCATGAAAGGTGACGTCGCCACCCCGGTCGGTTTCCACCAACTCGATTCCCTTGTTCTCAAGAAAAGTTTTAGGAGCGACGATATTGCCTTCAACCGCATTGCGTCCCAGAGTGATTACGGGAGGGTGTTCCAGCAGAAGGAGAGTGTGTCCAATGCGTCCGGCTTTTACCAGATCGACGAGCATCTGCTGTAAATCCAGAGCAGTGGAATAGTCCACGCGGCCCAGGTAGATGACGTTGATAACGCGAAGGTCCACTGCATCTATTGTAGCCGCAGATGCACGCAGACAAATGCTTGATTGGAGATATTGCCGACGTCTCAGGCGGCGTTCAACTCCTCATCGCTCATGCTCCGGATATACCCTTCGGGATCCTTGATGAATTTCCTGTAGCAATCGAGAGAATCGAAATAGAGCGTCTCCGCACCGTGGTCGTAACTGGCTACAGCTTGGGTGAGCTCCACATGACGCTTGCAAACTCGGTCGACGGGCATAGCGGGCCTCCAACGAGATTGGAGATCGGTATGACCGCGAGCGTTTCCTTCGTATTGGGTAAAATGGGTTAATTTGGTAATTGCTAATTGAAACCCGGTGCAGCTACAGATTTTCAATCACCCACTTACCAAATTACCATTTACCCAATTCCTCTACATGTTGATGGCTTTGCCCTCGACCGCACCGAACGCGTCCAGCAATCCTTCCGCAACGGTCGGATGCGCGTGGATCGTGAACATCATGTCTTCTACCGTTGCTTCCATTTCAAGTGCGGTCACAGCTTCAGAGATGATCTCCGTGGCTGCGGGGCCGATGATGTGTACGCCGAGAATCTCGCCATACTTCGCGTCCGAAACTACCTTGATGAAGCCTTCATGCTGGTTCAGGATGGTGGCTTTTGAATTAGCTGTAAACGGAAACTTGCCGACCTTGACCTGGTGTCCAGCTTCTTTGGCCTTGGCTTCGGTCAGGCCCACGCTGCCGATCTGCGGTTCGCAATACGTGCATCCGGGAATGTGGTTCTTGTTAATCGGCTTGGCGGGCTTTCCGGCAATCCGCGTGACGGCAACAATGCCGGCCATCCCGCCGACATGCGCGAGCTGGGGCATTCCAGCAACGATGTCACCAATGGCATACACGCCTTTCTCTCCAGTCTCCATCCACTCGTTTACGTGGACAAAGCCGCGCTCCGTCTTGATGCTGGGCGCTTTCTCCAAACCAATTTTTTCCGTATTGGGGCCGCGGCCCACGGCGATCAGCACTTTCTCGGCGTCGAGTTTTTCTTTTTTGCCTTCGGCGGAGGTGAATGCCACCGATACGCCATCTTTGGTCTTCTCGACTTTGTCCACCTTCGCGCCCACGTGGCAGGTGATGCCTTTTTTCTTGAAGACCCGCAGCAGTTCCTTGGAGATATCCTCATCCTCCACCGGCACCAGCCGTGGCAGGGCTTCAAGGAGCGTGACCTGACATCCGAACGAGTGGTAAATGGATGCGAACTCCACTCCCACCGCGCCGCAACCGATGATGACCATGGATTTGGGGATCGCCGGCAGACTCAACACTTCAATATTGGTGAGGATTTTGGAATCGGGCTCCAGTCCGGGCAGCATGCGGGCGTAGGAGCCGGTGGCAAGAATCACGTTCTTGGCCTTGATCTCCGACGCGTTCTTGCCGTCCGCCGAGACGCTTACGGTGTGCACGCCGCCTTTGGCTGGCCCAGTCAGGCGTCCGAAGCCGAGCACGCGGTCTACCTTGTTCTTGCGTACCAGAAAATCCAGGCCCTTGGTGTGCTTGGCGACAATCTTGTTCTTACGGTCCTGGATGTTCTTCCAGTTCAGCTTGCCTGTGCCCAGGCCATCAATGCCGTACTCTTCGGCATCTTTCATGTGGTCATAAATTTCCGCATTGAACAGCAGTGCCTTGGTGGGAATGCAGCCCACCTGCAAGCATGTGCCGCCGAGCTTTTCTTCCTTGTCGATCAGGCAGGTCTTCAACCCAAGCTGGCCGGCGCGGAAGGCGGCAGTGTATCCGCCGGGTCCACCGCCAATGATGGCAATGTCATAGATTGTTTCTGGCACGGCAACGCTCCCCTGTGAGTGAGATCACGAATGGTCAAACAAGTGATTGTAAATGAGAGCGTATCTGGCTGCCCCCTGACCAAGCAGTCCATTAGATTGAGATTGACCGCCCGAGGATTCGGAGAGGAAAAATAGGCAAAGACAAGCCACAATGTTTCAAGTAGCATGGCCCGGAAAGTCGGGATGCGGTTTTCGGCCTGACATAGGGCATCTCAACGCTCTCAGGAGGGAATGTATGGTGGTACTGCCGCTTTTCGTATGGTGGATCATTGTCGGTCTGATTGCGGGATGGCTCGCAGGCAAGATCATGCGCGGATCAGGCTACGGCATGATCGGGGACATTTTGCTGGGCATCATCGGTGCCGTCGTCGGCAGCTGGCTAGTCGGCTTTCTGGGGATCCGCCTGGGCGGC
>WNFG01005675.1_pt1 | contig 14292 bp, 17 predicted proteins | sample 5400431 | NCBI WGS metagenome assembly WNFG01 (sample SAMN13153346, study PRJNA577476) | soil metagenome | isolation source: 120 cm saprolite under Douglas fir tree site 2 hole 3 replicate 2 | place: USA:California | collected 2015-04-18
GGCCAAATCAGGAGACAGAATCATCCATAGGTTGACTCACATCCGACGCCGCAAAGCCATCGCCTTCACGCCATTCGAGTCAATTTGCCGCACAGCTTTGTTTTGCTACCCTTATGCCTTCGAGGCCTGAGCAATTACCAAGCACTTGGTACTCCAGCGGGCGGCAAAAGGTCTCGGAGCGGGACTTCCGGGGCTGCCCATCTGCAAATCAGTCGAGAGGCCACTACTCATCGCAGGTAGACATCATCGAACCCGACCCATTGCCCTCCGGAAGGTAGGGTTACAAGTTCGAATCTTGTCGGGCGCGCCACTTCGGAATGCGCTATCGACGCTAAATGCCGCCGATTCTTCGCAACCAGGCTGCATCCGCCGGACGGACGCGCTTCGCGATCTCGGCTCCGTGCTCACGTTCGATCACGGCAATGTCGTACTAACTCTGCAGATCAAGCCAGAATTACGCGCGGTTCCCAAAATAACGGCCGAGTCTCACCGCCGTGTCGGCTGTGATAGACCGGCGGCCGTTCAGTATATCGGTGATGCGTCCCGACGGTACCCCGAGGTCGAGAGCAAGCCGATTCGCGCTCAACTCGCGTGCCCGTAGCTCGCGTCTCAGGAGGCGTCCCGGATGCGAGCGGCATGCTCTAATATAACCCCTATGGTAGTCGCGGAACAGCTTCGGCGCAGAGAACGCGCTCCTCGTTACGGTGCATGGGCTTTGCACATGTGCCACTGCAGCCTGTGGGCTGTCGTGCGCCTGCGATTTAGGCCGGAAGGCTGTGAAGGAACTCGAGCAGTGCGGCGTTGACTTCCGCCGGGCGCTCCTGCTGCGTCCAGTGCCCGCAACCGGAAAGCATCTCGACCTTCCGCAATCCCGGAACGAAATGTTTTAGGTTCGCGATGAGTTGGTCCATGCCCGGGAATGACACGATGAGGTCGCGATCACCCGCAATGTAGCTGGCCGGCACGGTGACCGGTGCGCCAGCGAGCGCGGCCTGGATTTCCCAGTTGCGGTCGAGATTGCGGTAATAGTTCAAGGGGCCGCGAAAGCCGGTCCGCCTGAATTCGCCGGCGTAGAAGTCGACATCCGCTTCGCTGAGCCAGGCCGTCAGCGTCGCCGGCGCGCCCGGACCGCGTAGGAAGCGTCCGCCCTTCGGCACCATGCCCAGGTTCGGCGCGGCACCGCTTGCCGCAGCCGCGGCGCGGGCTGCGGCGACGCCCTCGCCGGATGCGCCGTACAGCATGCTGCGTAACGTCGACCGCGGATCGTTCTCGAACTCGGCTTCGGCGACGCCGGGCTCCTGGAAATAGAGCATGTAGAACTCGGCATCCGCCGTCCGCGGCATCGCGCTCGTCGGCCGCGCCTTCGCGCGCGGCCGGAACGGAACGCTGAGCCCGACGACGGCCCGGACGCGATCGGGGCGCATCTGTGCTGCCTGCCACGCGACGCTCGCGCCCACATCGTGGCCGACGACAACCGCGCTCTTGGCATCGAGCGCGTCGAGTACGCCGATGAGATCGCCGACCAGATGGAAGATGGTGTACTGGTCGATCGGCTCCGGCCGGTCGCTCTTGCCGTAGCCGCGCATGTCGGGCGCAACGGCATGGAAGCCCGCTGCGGCAAGAGCGGAAATCTGGTGGCGCCACGAATACCAGCATTCCGGAAAGCCGTGGCAGAGCAGGACGACCGGGCCGCTCCCCTGCTCGGCGATGTTGATGCGGATGTTGTTGGCCTCGATGATCCGTTGCGACGGCTCGCTCATCGTATCTCCCCGCTTGGCGGCTTGCGCGAATGCCCTCGAGTGAAAGACTGACGCCGCCGACTGCACCGCGAGCGGCAGGACGGTCGTCTGCAGGAATATGCGCCTGTCCATCGCGCGTCCCCCTCTCAGGTCAGGGCCGGCGACGGCTGCGCCATGAAGGCGGTCTGCTGTTCGCGCACGAACTCTTCGAACGTCTTGGGTCTTGCCCCGCCGAGCTTGAGGATCGTATCCGTCATCTCGAAACGGCGGGTCTGGGTCCGGATCGACTGCCAGAGCTTCGAGAGGTGCTCGACGGCGTGATGGTTGTATCCCCGCGCGAGCGCCGCATCGGCCCATGCCTTGTCGGGAATCTCCTGATAGCGCACCTCCCGGCCTAGAACGCGTCTGAAGATGGCGACGATATCGCGCAAGGCAAGTACCTCGCCGATCACAGGGTAAGAGCTGCCCGGCGTCACGGATGCGTTCGTCAGCGCGCCCACGGCGACGCGCGCAACATCCTCGGCCGCGACGATGGGAACGATGGTCTCCTCGCTTCCCCAGGGCAGGTAGATGGTCCCGTCCCGAGCGATCGTCGAGGCGGCGAGCGCGCGCATGTTCTCGTAGAACACGGTCGCCCTGACATGCGCCGCCCCGATGCCGGCCCATTCGAATATCCGCTCCGAGAGGTAGTTCTCCCGCATGCGCGGCGTGGGCGCGTCGGGAGATGAGACCAGCATCACCATGTCGATGAGCCGCGTAACGCCGGCCTTGCGCGCCGCGTCGGCCATGATGGCGGTGACCTCCAGCAGCCCCTCCTGGACTGGGTAGGCGAAGTAGACGGTCGATACGCCTGCAACTGCCCGCTCGACCGAATGGTAGTTGAGGAAGTCGCCCGCGACGACGTCAGCACCGAGAGAGCGCAGGCGCTCCGCCCGCTCGTCGATGCTGCGCACGAACGCGCGAACCTTGGCCCCCTGCGCGAGCAGCGGCTCGCTGACATGCCGGCCGGTCTGACCTTGCGCTCCACCGGCTGCTCCCGTGACGAGAACTGTTCCGCGTGCCATCTGCCGCTCCGTCACTGATCTGCCACCGTCGGTACTATATGGTACCATCGGAGCAACGTAAGGTACCGTTCGGTACCTTGTCAAGCGAAGATGCGAGCAGGTTACCCCTCCGGTCGGCGGTGGACTCGAGCAGGCTCGACGCCCTGGAGAAGCAGTACAAGACCGATCCCGAGTTTCGGGAATCCGTCAAAGGGGCCGACAGACCGCTGCTGGAGAGCATCGAGGAGGAACGGGGACGAGCGAAGGTAGGTCTGCAGAAAGCCGATCTGACGCGTGCCGCGTTGATCTTCGGCGTGCCGCAGTCCGAGATATTGTTCAACGTTTACTCGTCCCAGCGCCAGGCCGGGAAGATCAATCTGACGGCGGACCCCGGAGTGGGCGACTCCGGCGCCCGGCACAGACCGGTCGCCGGGCAAGGCGTGGACTTCAAGCCGGGCATGATCACCGCCTTCGACATCAATAAGGCGATGCTCGCTACGCCCGCCCGTGCGCAAGGCGCCTTGTTTCACGAAGTCTCGCATCTCAAGGACTTCGAACTGGCGCAGCGATGGGTCGACGTCTACCAGAAGGAGACCGGACGCATGTTCGTCGGCGGGCCTGGCGTGGCGATTTTCAAGGACTGGATAAACGCTCAGGCGCGCAAAAAGCCCCCGCGGCTCTCGGCCGCGGAGGCCGAACTCGTCGTGGACGAGGCGGCAGACGTCTCGGCCACCACGGAAGCCCGCGCCAACATCCGCACGTTCCTGGAATTCTTCCGGGCCGGCATTTTCGACGAGGCGACCAGGGAGCTGACCAACTATGCGAGCGCGTTACCACCGGGCCGCATATACGCAGCGCCGCCACCCGGATCACCAGTCGTGGCCGAGCTGACCAATGAACTGAAGGCTGCCTTCAACAAGGCGAGCAAGAGTCAGAGATCGCAGTTCGAAGCCGCGATGGATCTACGATTTCCGATATTGCAGCGCCAAGGCCCTGGCCGGGACGTCAAGGTGCGCCGAGCATGCGGAGCGGGCCTTCAGCCTGCGGTCCGGGCGCTAACCCGAAGACGACGCTACTCGGCATTAAATACAGCGGCGAAACTGCGAACATGCCGTCCGCATGGGGTACGCACCTCGGTAGGGCCTTAGACACAAATCGACGCCACCCGTTTGAACGCCCGTGGCGCCGGAACTGATTGCCAAGAAGGCGACCACCGACACGCCCGCAGCTGATGCGGAAAAGCCGAAATAGTGCGAAAGCCGTCAGGAGCAAAATCTTTTGTGCCCTTTCGCTCGTTGTGATGCCTCGCATGGAGCCAAGCCGTGAATCCGACATTCCGCTGCGCTGGCGATTACAACACTCTTCGAGAATTGGGTCGGCTACATCAAGAAAACGGGCGGCGACCCCGGCGGCAGGAACAGCTTCAGCGACAGGCTCGTCGCGTCAATTGATTTCACAACCCCGGACGCGCGTATCAAACCCGGAAAATGCTCTCAATGTGATTCACCTCACACTTCGATCTTGAATCAGATGTTATTATTTGAAGAGCGCACGCAGGTCTCATACAAACCCTCTAATTTCGGACCAAGCACGATAGCAGGCCACTCGCAGCAACGGATTTTGAGACGTGTTCGACGATATCAATCGTTCAGTGGAGGCGTTGCTCAAGTCCGACTTGCCGTCGGACATCTCGAGTCAGGTCTCGATCAGCTTTGCGACGCCGGACGAATCGTTCCCGCCCACCGGGCTGGCACTGCCGGCGATCAATCTGTTCCTGTTCGAGATCCACGAGAACACCCAACTCCGGGACTTCGAGCCGTCGCTCACGCGGCGGTCGGATGGCTCGCAGGTGCGGGTCCCTCCTCCCGCGCACGTCGACTGTCACTACTTGATCACCGCGGTCGCCGAGTCGACGCTCGGCTCGGAGCAAGACGAGCTCCGCATCCTGGGCGCGGTGCTCCGGGTGCTGCTGCGCTATCGCGTGCTGCCGGAGGCAGTGTTGCGCGGCGCGCTGGTGGGCCAGTCACCGCCGATTCGCGCAGCTGCGGTGCGTCAGGGCATGCATCCGTCCGGTGTCGAGCTCTGGCAGAGCCTGAAGGGCAAGCCGCGCGCGACGTTGCACTACACGCTCACCGTCCCGGTCGACACGACCGCCCCCGACGCCATCGGCCCGCCGGTGCTCACGCTCAATGTGGGGGGCATATGACCCGGCCCGGGTTTCAGCCGATCGACAAGATCACCCACCGCGCGGCGCTGGTCGGCCGCACGACCGACAAGCGCGCGCTGACGCCACTCGCGGCTGTCGTGGTGACCATCACCAGCGGCCCGCCGGCATGGCTCGCGCGGATGGCGGCCCTGCAGCAGGGCCAGCCGGCGGCGCGTCCCGATCAAAAGATCACCGATGCCGGCGGATTCTTCCGCTGGCTCGACTTGCCAGCCGGTGCTTACACGCTGAGCGCGTCGCTGCCGGGGACCCGCTACGCGGCGGCGGCGGGATCGCTCACCCTGGTGTCCACCGCGGTCGGGACGCTCGAGCTGCAGCTCGCCCCGACCGCAGTCTCCGGCATCGTCAAGGCCAGTTCCCCGGCCATTCCGCTGGCGATGGCGCGCGTCCGGTTCGCGGACAGCGACGATGTCGGCTACACGGCGGCCGACGGCAGCTACACGCTGTCGCCGATCGAGGCCGGCACCAACCGCGCGCTCGAGGTCAGCGCGCAGAACTTCATCACCACGACTCAGGCGGTGACTCTGTCACAGGGACAGACCACCACCGCTGCAATCATCACATTGACTCACAGCTAGTATGCCGCAGTAAGCGCGCACTGGAAGCCCGCCGCAACGAAGAGGAATTCACTTCATGCCAACTTACACTGCACCGGGCGTTTTCGTCGAAGAAGTCCCGGCCGTCGCACCGATCGTTGGTGTCGGCACCAGCACCCCCGTGTTCATCGGCGTATGGGCCGATGGCGCGAGCGAGCCGACTCCGGCGGGTACGGTGGTCCCGATCCTCAACATCACCAAGTTCAAGGCTGCATTCGGCAACTTCACAGCGCCTCCGGGTACGGGGCAGACGCTGAATGCCGGACTGAACACGCTCGGCCACGCGGTGAAGGGCTTCTTCGAGAACGGCGGGACGTTCTGTTACGTCGTGCGCGCCAAGCTCGAGACCGACATCGGCGGCGTCGTGCTTCCGAAGCTCGAGGCGTTCGACGACATCTCAATGGTCGTGGCGCCGGGGGTGCCGGCGGCCACGGCCAGCATGACCGCGGTCAACGACATCGTCACGCACTGCAAGAACATGGGCGATCGGATCGCGATCCTCGATGCGCCAGCGAACGCGACTGATCCGACGCAGCTCGCCCCGCTGCTGCCGACCGGCGGCTCCGCGGCCTATCAGGCCACCGACTTCGCCGCGCTGTACACGCCTTGGCTGGTCGTGTTCGACGACGCGACCCAGGGCGAGAAGCCCGTGCCGCCGAGCGGCCACATCGCCGGAATCTATTCGCGGGTCGACGCCACGCGCGGCGTGCACAAGGCCCCTGCCAACGAGCAGCTGTTCGGCGTGATCCGCCCGTCGGTCCAGATCGGCAAGACGGCGCAGGGCACGATCAACCCGCAGGGCGGCAACTGCATCCGGATGCTGAACGGGGCGATCAAGGTGTGGGGTGCCCGGACGCTCGCCGGTGACACGTCGCTGCACAAGTACGTACCGATCCGCCGTCTGTTGAGCTTCCTCTACAAGTCGATCGATCACGGCACCCAGTGGGCGGTGTTCGAGCCCAATGGCCCCGATCTGTGGGCGCGGATCATCCGCAACGTCGGCTCGTTCCTGACCAACGTGTGGAGCCAGGGCGCGCTCGCCGGCGCGGTGCCGCAGGAGGCGTTCTACATCAAGTGCGACGCCGAGAATAACCCACCGGATCAGCGGGCCAGCGGCCTTTTGATCGTCGAGGTCGGTGTGGCCACCGTGTTCCCGGCCGAGTTCGTCGTGTTCCGTATCCAGCAGTTCACCGGTCCGATCAAGTAGTCGCCATGGCGTCGTCGTTCAATCGTCCGGGCGTGGTGGTGGAGTCGTTTCCACCACCTGTGGACGCCGCGTTTCGCACCGGCGTCGCCGGGTTCGTCGGTCCCGCGGTTGCCGGGCTGCCGCCCGTGCCTCCGGGCCCGGCGCTGCCGCAGACCCTGCTGTTCACCAGCTGGCCCGACTTCGCCGACACCTTCCGCGACGGCAACGGTTGGCTCCCCGGCATCTGGCTCCCCGGCGAGCTGCTGTGGGCGGCCGTCCAGGGCTTCTTCGTCAACGGCGGAACCCGGTGCTGGGTCGTGCTGTACGACAAGAATGCGAGCGCTGATCCGCTCGCCGCCGTTGATATCGGCGTGACCGCACTGGCTGCGATCGATGACGTGGACCTGGTGTGTGCGCCATCGCTGCTCGACTCGGATTCGCTCACCGCGCAGCAGCAGCTCCGGCTGCAGCAACAGCTGGTCTGGAGCGCCGAGAACCGCGGTCGCGACGACTGGTTTCTGATCCTCGATGCGCCGCGGCCGCCGGCCGGCACGCTGACCGTGGAAGCCCGGCTCGCCGCGCAGCTCCCCGGTTTGCGCGACGACCCGACGTTCACCACGCTCGGCGGCACCGCGTATCATATGCAGCGGCCGAACAATGCCGCGGTCTACTACCCGTGGCTGGTCCCGGGAGGCGACGTCGAGCCCGCGCCGGGTGCGGTCGCCACATCGATCCCGGCGAGCGGCCACGTCGCAGGGACCTTCGCGCGCACCGACCTCCAGGTCGGCGTGCACAAGGCGCCGGCCAACGAACCGATCGACGGCATCGTCAACGTGCTGGCCGACGTCGATGACGTCGCCACCGCCAATCCGATCCGCGCATATCCAGGGCGCGGTATCCGGGTGTGGGGCGCGCGCACACTCGCGGTCGTGGCCTCACCCGGGGATCTCGACGCCTACGTCGGCGTTCGCCGGCTGATGGTCACGCTCCACCGCTGGCTGGTTCGCGCGTTCGAACCGATGGTGTTCGAGGCCAACGAGGTTCGCACCTGGGTGCGGATCCACCGCGAGCTGAACCGGCGGCTCACCGCCATGTTCGAGCAGGGCGCGTTCCAGGGCAGCACGCCCGACGAGGCGTTCTACGTCAAGTGCGACGACGAAAACAATCCAGTCGAGGCGCGCGCGGCCGGGCGGCTCCAGGTCGATATCGGCGTCGCGCCCGCCGTCCCGAGGGAGTTCATCACGATCCGCCTGGTCCGTAGCGCGGAGGGCATCACCGTTGCGTGACCGTCACACAGAGGAGCTAGGGCACGATGGCTACGACACGCACTGATCCGTATTTTGGTTACAACTTCGCCGTCGAGCTCGACGGCATCACCAGCATGGGCTTCAAGACCTGCGCCGGGCTGGATACCAGCACGACGTCGACGAAGTACCGCGAAGGCACCGATGTCTCGCTCGCGCAACGCGAGCTGCCGGCGCTGCTTCACCACACCGCGATCACGCTGACCCGCGGGATCTCCGCGGACCGCGCGCTGTTCGACTGGCGCAACGACATCGCGAGCGGCCGGCCGAATCGCCGCGACATCTCAATCGTCCTACGCGACGACCTCGGGGTCGAGCGGGTCCGGTGGACGGTCAAGAACGCGTGGCCGTCCAAGTGGAGCGGGCCAAGCTTCGACGCCACGTCGGATGCGATCGCGATCGAGACGCTCGAGCTGACGCACGAAGGCGTCATGGTGCAGAAATGGTAGAGCTGGCAAACGGCGAGGTCCCGTTCGTGTTGCCGCGGGGCTATCGCGACGCGGAAGGCGTCAATCATCGCGAGGGGGTCATGCGCCTCGCGACCGCGTACGACGAGATTGCGCCGCTCAAGGACCCGCGCGTCCAGTCGAACCCGGGCTACCTCGTCCTCATCCTGCTGTCGCGCGTGGTCACGCGGCTGGGCACCCTCGAACACATCAATCCCAAGTTGATGGAGGGTCTGCCGTCGGGCGATCTGATGTTCCTGCAGGACCTGTATCGCCGGGTCAACGAGACCGGCCACAGCCGGCTCGCCGTGACGTGTCCGCACTGCCAGGGCGACTTCGAGGTGGAGACCAGCCCGGTGGGGGAATCATGAGCTACCCCTCGGACCGGATCTTCGAGGAGGTAGCCTATGTCGCGCGCTATCTGCACTGGTCCTACGACCAGGTGATGGCGCTCGACCATCGCGAGCGTCAGTGCTGGGTCGCTGAGATCGCACGTACCAATGAAGCGCTGAACGAGGCGTCGCGCAGCGCGCGGTGACCGGACCGAGCACCAACGGAGAGACGACGTGGCTACAGTATTCGGCCTGAACGCGGCGGCGCTGACGCTCGGCGCGCGCCTCGATCCCTACCTCGGCGTCAACTTTCTCGTCGAGATCGAGGGGCTGATCGTCGGCGGGTTCTCGAAGGTCGATGGTCTGGAGTCGACGATCGATACGCAGGACTACAGCGAGGGCGGCCGCAATGACTATGTCCACAAGATCTTGAAGGGGACGATGTACGGGCCACTGGTCCTGTCGCACGGGCTGACCGACAACGACACGCTGTGGCAGTGGCACGATCGGACGCGGCGCGGCGTGGTCCAGCGCAAGAACGGCACGATCATGCTGCTCGACGCGCGGCGGATCCCGGTCACCTGGTGGAACTTCGCTGAGGCGCTGCCGATCAAGTGGACGGGTCCGGCGTTCGACGCGGGCGGTGAGGCCCAGGTCGCGATCGAGCGGATCGAGCTCGTGCACCGCGGGATCGCCAAGCCGCCGAAGTCCGAGGTTGGCAGGCTGATCACCGCCGCGCGGAATGCGGGCGGGCTGGGGGGAGGTCGCACGTGAGCTGGCAAGCAGGCATCGATGCGCGGCTGGTCGCGCGGCTGTTGCGCACGCGGCAGCCCGGGCTGATCGGCACGCGGGTGGCGCGTCGGATCGTCGGAGCCGTCGAGCAGATGGCCGGGCGCCTGCCGCTGCTCGCGCGGTTTCCGCGCCTGACCGAGCGCAGCCGCGCCGGCGAGACGGCGATCGTGCATGCGCTGCCGCTGGCCGCGCCGGCAGCGAAGCCGGTGCTCGCGGCGGGTGCGGCGAAGCCCGAGCGCAACGCGGCGCCGGAGCGCGCGATGCAGGTGGTCGCGGCGCGCGTGATCGAGCGCGAGCGGCGGATCGAGCGCACGATCGTCGAGCTCGTCGCGCCGTCGTCGTCGCCGCCACCTCCGCCGCGGGTGTCGAACGAGCGCGCGGCGGTCGAGCCGGGTTCGCGCGCGGAGGCGATGCGGCCCACGCCGGAGCCGCCGAGCCGCCGCTCGCGGATGGGCGCACCGCTCGTCAAGGCGCCGCTGCCTCACGTCGCGCCCGTGGTCGCGCGCACGACGCACACGTTCGCTAACCAGCCGGTCCCGCCGCACGCGCCGGGGCAGATCCCGCGTGCACCGTCGATCCGAGCCGCGGGCTCGAGCCAGGCAAGCGCCTCGCCGATCGTCACGCCGCGCCGCGCGACGCCGAGCGAGCCCGCAGGTCCGGCGGCGCCCGGGCGCGCCCTGGTGCTGCTGCGGCCCACCGAGGTCGCCGCGCCGCGCGAGCCAATCGTGTCGCCGCACCGCGCGCCGGTCCAGCGCGCCGGCGCCGCGCTGGCTCACATCGCGCCGGCACCTGTCGTCGCAGTCGGCGCGGCCGCCACGCCCGAGGTGGCACCGCCGGCGATCCGCCGTCGCCGCGCACCAGTGCGGCCGCGAGCCCGATCAGCCAGCCACTACAGCGCGCCGATCTCCCCGAGATCGCCGGGCAGGTCCAGCGCATCATGGAGCGCCAGGCGCTGCACGACCGCGCACGCCGGGGGCTTCGCCGATGAGCATCCTCGACGTTGCCGTCGGCGCATTCGGCGCGCTCACCAAGCTGCGGATCTCGCACGAGACCAAGCTCCGCGGCGTGTTCGACGGTGAGGTTCTCGCGCTGTTCAACCCGAACCAGCTGCGCTACGAGAACCGCGCCGAATGGCGGACCACCGCCGCCGCCGCGCAATCGATCGCCGCCGGGTTCCAGCGCATGGAGTTCCAGGCAGCGCCGCCCCGCACGCTGACCGTCGATCTGTTCTTCGATACCTACGAGGGCTCGGTGCAATCGGCCGCCGCCAGCGTGTTCGATCTGACGCTGCCGGACAATCCGCTGCTGCCGGGCGAGATCAATGCGCTCGACGTCACCGCGATCACGTCGCGCGTCGAGGCGCTGACCCGGGTCGCCTCCGAGCTGCATCGCCCACCGGTGTGCCGGCTCGAGTGGGGACTGAGCATGCTGTTTCAGGGCGTGCTCACCCAGCTCAACCAGGACCTCACGTTCTTCATGGCGGACGGGACGCCGGTGCGCGCGACGCTCGGCTGCACGTTCATGGCCTACCAGACGTTCGACGAGGCCAAGGCCTCCGAGCTGCACTCGGCCGACGTCGCGAAGCGCCGCGTGGTCCGCCGCGGCGACACCCTGGCGAGCATCGCGATCGACCAGTATGGCGATGCAACGCGCTGGCGGGCGATCGCAACGGGCAACGACATCGACGATCCGCGGGCGATCAAGCCCGGCGACGTCCTGGTCATTCCCAAGCTGGTGACGTGATGGCCAATCCACTGTCGCTCGTCACCAGCCTCCCGTCTATCGCGGACACTGTCGATCTGCTGGTCAAGATCGCCGGCCGACCGCTCGATGCCGCGATCGCAGCTTCGGTGCTCGACGTCTCGGTCCAGCAGACGCTCGGCCAGCCCTCGCACCTGACGCTGCGGCTGGCCGCATGGGATCCCGATACCGATCAGTTCACGCTGGTCGACGATCCGAGGCTCCAGCCGGGCAGCTCGGTCGAGGTCGAGCTCGGGTTCCTCAGCCAGCGCAAGCCGGTGTTCTGGGGCGAGATCGTCGGCCTCGATTTCGACGCCAACGCGAGCGACCGCGCGGTCGTCACGATCAATGCCTACGACATCCTGCATCGGCTCGGCCGCGGGGAGCGCCAGGCCAAGTACGAGAAGACCACCTATGCGGGCATCGTCCGCACGATCGCACAGACCATCTACAAGATCGCGGTCGACGCCCGGGATGACCTCGACAACGACCCCGAGAATCCGGTCGTGTTTCAGGAGAACAAGTCGGACTTTGCGTTCCTGACCAAGCTGGCCATGGAGATCCAGTACGAGCTGTTCGTCGACGCCGGCGACAAGAAGCTAGTGTTTCGCAAGTCGCAGCTCACCGCGCCGGTCTCGCTCACGCTCGACGCGCGCCAGGACCTCGTCCAGTTCTCGGCCCGGCTCGACGCCGCCGGCCAGCTCGGCGGCGTCGAGGTCCGCTCGTTCGACAGCGACAACAAGAAGCGGATCCAGGTCGTCCTCGACAACCCGGACTCGCTCGATCGCCGGTACGGCTCGGCGCCTTCGCGCTCGCTGATCACCGATCTGCCGCTGCTGACGCAGGAGGAAGCGCAGGCCCATGCCGAGGCCGAGCTGCTGCGGATCCGCGCCAACTACCTGACGGCGACCGCCACGTGCTTCGGGCGCACCGAGCTGCGGCCCGGCCTGATGATCCACATCGCCGAGCTCGGCGATCGGTTCGGCGGCGACTTCCATGTCACCGCTGCGACTCACTCGCTGTCCCCGTCCGGCGGGTTTCGCACCAGCTTCAAGCTGGAAGGAGTGACGAGATGACGGCAACACCAGAAGCTCCGATCTCGATCAACTACAGCGTGGTCCCCGCCATGGTGACGCGCAACGACGACACGCAGGGCCGCGTCAAGGTGCGGTTTCCGTGGATGGACGACCAGGACGAGAGCGACTGGATCGCGGTGGCGGGCCCGGGCGCCGGCAACGATCGCGGCCTGTTCTGCATCCCCGCGGCCAACGACCAGGTGCTGGTCGCGTTCTCGTTCGGCCAGATCGACAAGACCTACGTGATCGGCTCGCTGTGGAGCACGGCGGACAAGCCGCCGAGCGCCGGTGCTCCCGACAAGCGGACCTGGAAGTCGAGGAGCGGTCACGTGATCATGCTCGACGACACCGGCGGCTCCGAGCGGATCTCGATCGTCGACAAGTCGGGCGGCAGCAAGATCACGATCGATACCGCGAGCAAGACGATCACGATCGAATCGGCCGGCGACCTGACGATCAAGGCGGCGGGCAACCTCGCGCTGCAGAGCGACAAGGATGTCACGGTCAACGGCAGCAACGTCACGCTCACGGCGACCGGAAAGCTCGCGGCCAAGGGCACCTCGATGGCGCTCAACGGCCCGGCCGGCGTGAAGGTCAACGACGGTGCACTCGAGGTGGTGTGATGGCGTTCCTCCTCCACGACAAGGCGACAGGCAAGTGCTCGCACGGCGGTAGTGCCAAGCCGCTGATCGGCAATCCGCGGGTCAAGCTCGGTGGCCAGCCGGTGTTGGTGGTCGCGTCGCCATTCGTGATCAGTAACTGTCCCAACGTGGTGGGCACGGTGAAGTTCCCGTGCATCCTCGGCGTGTTCGCGAAGGGCGCGACCCGCGTCAAGGTCATGGGCCTGCCGGTGCTGCTCGATACCAGCAAGCCGACCAACCTGCCGACCGGCGCATCGACCACGATCACGAGCACGCAGGCGCGGGTGAAGGGGATCTGATGGCGCACGAATTCGAAGGCCGCGGCTGGCGGTTCCCGATCAGCCTCGACGACGCCGGCGCGATCGCCGAAGCCCGCGAGGAGGACAAGGTCCGCCAGTCGATCGAGATCATCCTGCGCACGGCTCCCGGCGAGCGCGTGATGCGCCCCGACTTCGGCTGCGGGATCCACGATCTGGTGTTCGACACGGTCAGCGGCGCCATGGTCGGCCGGGTCGCCACGGTGGTCGCGAGCGCGCTCGCGACCTGGGAGCCGCGGATCGACGTGTTGAATATCAATCCGCAACAGGACACCGAGGATCCGACGCGGCTGCTGATCGAGATCAACTATCGCCTGCGCAGCAGCAACAGCCGATTCAACCTCGTATTCCCGTTTTACGTGCAATAGCCATGGATGACACTGCCCCCAAGCTCGACTCTCGATCGCACGACGACGTCATCGAGCAGACCGAAGCGCTCGCGATCGCCTACACGACGGGGCTGACCCCCGGCCCGTGGCGGCCGCGCAGCGGCGGTACGCTCGACTTCGGCGGGGTGCTGGTGCGGCTGTTCGGCGGCATGGTCGACCACCTGATCGCGCAGCTCAACCGGGCGCCGGACAAGCACCGCGCGGCGTTCACCGCGCTGTTCGGCGCGCGCCGCACGCCGCCGCGCCCGGCCCGCGTGCCGGTGACATTCACCCGCGCAGACCGCAGCGGCGTTGCCGAGGTGCCGGCGGGCGCGCACGTCGCGGCCACCGGGCCCGATGGCCCCGTGGTGTTCGAGACCGAGCTCGCGCTGGCGCTCACGCAGGCGCGGTTCGCCGCGGCGGTGGTGCGCGACGTGTCGGACCCCGGCGGCTACGCGATCCAGACCGACATCGCGACCGGCAGGGCC